>ERZ856578.797-NODE-797-length-64256-cov-39.482837_pt1 | contig 64256 bp, 56 predicted proteins | sample MGYA00514384_ERZ856578 | MGnify/ENA primary metagenome ERZ856578 (study PRJEB29103, sample SAMN06111958) | human gut metagenome | biome: human gut; feature: ankylosing spondylitis patient; material: healthy_person | host: Homo sapiens | place: China:Hangzhou... | reverse complement strand
ACTTACAAACAGGGGAGGCAATTCCGCTTGTAAAAGATAAACACAGCAGCAAGGAATATATTGAGTTTCTAAAAATACTTGATTCAAAATATCCGGAGACTGACCGGATTCGTCTGGTATTGGATAATCTGAAAGTTCATTCTTCAGAGGAAACCCGAAAATACCTTGCGACAAAGCCGGGAAGATTTGAATTTGTGTTTACTCCCAAGCATGGTTCATGGTTGAATCTTGTTGAGGGATTCTTTAGTAAACTCACACGTCAGATGCTAAAAGGCATACGTGTAAAAACTAAGGATGAACTTGTGCAGCGTATCTATAGATACTTCGATGAAGTAAACGAACAACCTGTCGTATATCACTGGAAGTATAAGCTTGAAGAAATTAATTCAAGTGAAGAGGTGGTGGTTGATACGTTGCCAATTCAAAAGTCCAGTTAATTAATAACGGTTATACTAGCAGTGCCACTTTCAAAATCACTGGCATCTTCCAAAGATGCAGACATACTACCATTTAAGATTCCCGATTCAATCCTGTTGAGTAACTCATTCATATTCCCATTGATGCTTCTTTCCAGTTTTGCCATATTATTTCACGCTCCTTCATAAAAAATCAGATTTTCTTTCCCTCTGTAAAAATATTTTTACTTCTGTATTCATAAGTGATCATATTTTCTTCTACTGTAAACTGAGCATCTCTCTGAGTTTTTCCACCAGTCCATAATCTGCCGGAAGCCAGTCCACCGTATGCAAAGTCTCTTTCGTCAGCCATTTTGCTGCCTCATGCTCTTTCAGTACAAGATCTCCTTTTTTAATCTTACAGATAAAGCAGTCCATTGATAAATGAAACTTTGGATAATCATACTCTACAGTATCGAATAATTCTTTCACTTCGACCTCTGTATCCAGTTCTTCCATGATTTCTCTTACAACTGCTTCTTCCGGTGTCTCACCTTGCTCAATCTTTCCACCTGGAAATTCCCATCCGTCTTTAAATTCTCCATATCCACGCTGCGTTGCAAAAACTTTACCATCTTCGATGATAATCCCTGCTACTACTCTGACTGTCTTCATGCTATCCCTCCCCTATCTTTCGTTCAATTAATACAAGTAGTAAAAACTTCATTATTTCTAAATCCGTTTTTAATCAAATATTACCATGGGATTCAAATCAAAAACACATTTTATCAAACCGATCTTTGATAAATTAATCCTATCTTAAAAATGCCAAAATTTCAACGCAAAAGAAAGTCAATCAGATTCCGGGGATTTATAACAGCCAGCTCTTCGGCTTATTTCCTGAACTCCACCGCATGCTTCCGTTTCCATTTCGGGAACAGATTCCTCTGACAGATATAATTTTCTCTTTCTTTGATACCGACCGCATGGAAAAAGGTTTTCCAGAGATCGGTATATGTATCTGTATATTCTTCTGTCTTTCGCAGTGTATCGAACTCTTCATCTGTCAGATAACGCAGGTAATTTGTCCCGTCTTTCGGATGGATACATGCAATCTTCCGTTTATCATCAATGATCATCCAGTGTTCTGAGGGCATACGATCCGCAAAATGTCTGCCAACCAGCATGATCACATCACTTTTCGGTTCTAAATGGCTGACGTAAACGCTTCCATTTAAAGACTCAAATCGTGCAAATTCCCGGAAATGATGACATTCGTTTCCAACTTTTCTCCGCAGTTCTACGATCCGCATCACAGATGGATTCGCATATTGCTCCAATACACTGCTTCCTGTGGCAAATCCAACTCGCAGGAACTGATAAATTGCCTGAAGTGCATCTTCCTCATCAGACAATGATGCATAATACACATACAGATAGGCTTCATCCGAGATATCCCTGCGGATGGACCGGATCACTTTTTCTGCTTTGGAAGTATCTCCATTCACATGAATATATTCATCAAAGATTGTCTGCTGAAATACCGGTTCTTTTCTTAACTGTATCAGGTCGTGTCCGACCTGCAGTGCCGCTGACCATGCATCATAAATACAGGTCAGAATATCTTCAAGCCGGTCTTTGCAAGTATATATTTTCATAATCTTCTGCTCCTATCGGATTCCAAAATCTGCCAGGGTCATCTGTGAAAATGATTCATTGGCATGCTGAGTCTCCCACAATTCTTTTTTATCTGTATGAACCAGTTGCCGGATGATATAATTTTCTTCAATCGGCGTATGGTACATCTGCTTTCCCTGGCAGGTAATAAAATAATGGGCTCTCTTTAATACTACTCCCATTTTCTTTAAGCTGGGGAAATCCAGTCTTCCATAACGTCTTGCATTTACGATCCGGCCGGCTGACTTTGGACCAATCCCGGGAACACGAAGCAGGACGGCATAGTCTGCAGTCCCCACTTCCACAGGGAATTGATCCAGATGCCGCAATGCCCAGTCACACTTTGGATCTACCAGTTCATTGAAATCCGGCTTTTCCGGGGACAGCAGTTCTCCTGCCTGGAATCCGTAAAACCGAAGAAGCCAGTCTGCCTGATATAACCGGTGTTCACGCAGAAGAGGCGGAGGTGTACCGATCTGCGGTAATACTGCCTCTTCATTTAACGGGATATATGCTGAATAAAAGACACGCTTCAGGTCAAACCCCTGATAAAGTGCCTGCGTTGTCTGCAATAGTGTATAATCGCTTTCACCGGTAGCTCCTATGATCATCTGAGTACTCTGACCTGCCGGAGCAAAGCTACGCTTTAACTTTGACATATCCCGTGGTGCCAACTGGGTGGCATTCTCCCATCCCAGTACATATTCTGATGCCGGTCTCTTTCCGTTCTTCAATGAGAAAGGTAGTTCATTTTCCGATAGCGAAACAAGGGGAGGTTCTTCTGACACTGTATTCCCCATACTCAGGCTTTTTCTGAATCTCTGTCTGGAATTTGCCGAAAAAATCCCGTGATCTAAATATCGGTTCCCGAGACTTCGTTCCATATGAGCTGTCTTACCGATTGCCATCCGGTGAGAGGCGATCATACTTTGCACTTTTCCCATGGGATTCAGAATGGTCTGCATCGTTTTGTTGGGTGCCAGTGTACGAAGTCCTGCTTCTGTAGGCAGTTCTAAATTCACACTGATACGGTCTGCAAGATAACCGGCCGCTGCGAGCAGTTCATCAGAAGCACCGGGAATCGTCTTTACATGGATATAACCATTAAAATGGTACTTTGTCCGAAGCAATAACAACGTCTCACACATTTTCTCCATCGTATAAGAGGGATTCTTCAGAACACCGGAACTCAGGAACAGTCCCTCAATATAATTACGCTTATAAAATTCTATGGTCAGCTCACAGATCTCTTCCGGTGTAAAGGTTGCTCTTTTGACATCATTACTGGCACGGTTGATGCAGTACTTGCAGTCATAAGCACAATGATTCGTCATCAGGATCTTGAGCAGAGAAATACATCTTCCGTCTGCCGCAAAGCTATGACAGATGCCACATGTTTCAGCATTGCCGAGTTCTCCTTTCTTTCCCCGGCGGCTTGAACCGCTGGATGTGCATGCGACATCATATTTGGCTGCATCTGCGAGAATCTGCAGTTTTTCCTGTATTGTATAATTGCTATTTATAAATTCTGTACTCATAGTCCTATTATACAAACATACGTTTCGCAATGCAAGCTATTTTTAGAACAAACGTTCTCTTCATTGTTTTATTTCTTTATTATATCTTTTGTACTTTACATTTTTCATAAGCAAAAATTGCTGCACCCAGAGCCCCACAAAGCTGTGCCTCATCACAGATATAGAGCTTCGCTCCGAGCTTTTCTTCCAGTGCCTGGATGATTCCCTGATTTTTGGCGACACCACCGGTCATCATATATTCACCCGGATTATTTTTTCCAAGCCTTGCGGCAAGTGCCCCTACTTTGGATGCGACAGATACATTCAGTCCGTGAATAATATCTGACACCTCTTTATTCTGGGCAACCAGGGATACAACCTCTGATTCTGCAAAAACTGTACACATACTTGAGATAACTACATTTTCTTTCCAATCCAATCCTTTTACGCTCATTTCTTCCAAAGAAAGTCCGAGTGTCCTTGCCATCATCTCAAGGAAACGTCCTGTTCCGGCAGCACATTTATCATTCATCAGGAAATTTTTAACTGCACCATGTTCATCAATACTGATTGCTTTGATATCCTGTCCTCCGATATCGATCACCGTCCGTACATCCGGATTAAGATAATTTGCTCCTTTTGCATGACAGGTGATCTCAGTAATGCTGTCATCCCCGCTGTCTATATAGGCACGACCGTAACCGGTGGTAACGATCCGCACGAGATCCTCTTTTTTGATACCGGCTTTTTCTATTGCCTGATCCAGACTCTTCTCTGCACTCATCATTGCTCCGCCACCTGTAGGAATGATCATAGTGGATTTGATTTTCCCGTCCTGATCCAGAATAACAACGTCTGTACTGGTAGAACCACTGTCGATTCCGGCTACATAGTAAACTCCTGATTCCATTTTTTCTCTTTCCTCCCTGCTGATTTCCTTTTCAGGATTCATATCTTCTGACCCTTCGATCGTTTCTGAAAATGCCTGGATTCTGGTTGAAAGCTGTCCGGCACTCTGACTTGTAAAATCTGTCTCGATCTTAAGGAGTGGCACCTGGATGTTCTTTTTAATACTTGCGTATTCAAATCCATAATAATCACAGAACTTGATCGTATGGTAAATAATTCCTTTTAAATCCGGGTCTAAATAAAGCTGGTTTCTTCTTGTATTGTTATTCATCCGAAAGCATGGCATCTGTCCAAGCAGTGCATCTGCATATGCAAGCAACAGCCTGTCTTCTTCCATTTCCTGCATTTCTTCAGGAAGAACTGCCAGGTTTCGCCCACCGGTACAGGTCAGATTTCTTACATCCATATGAAGATTGTCCCGGATCATTTTTTCAAGGATTCCACTGACACGCACTCCAAGTACACCAATATAAGAAGTTCTGCTCGCAGATGTCTTTGCGAAAGCCTTCAGGAAAAGTGTCCGGTCAAATTTTTTCCCGGAGTATTTTTCATATGCCTCTTTCAGACGTTGGATCGAACCGGCAAATTTAACTTTTTCACATTCATTATCTTCATGAGGAAGATCCAGCATATATAAGAAGTTACATTTTCCGGTACTTTTTACAATATCGTACACGCGACGCATGGAATCACAGCAGTTTACAAGTACAAGCTGATCGGCTTTTCCCTCCAGGACTGCCTGGATCACTGATTTTCCAAAACCGCATAAATTTGCATGTGCAATCTGATCAGACTGTTCAAAATTTTCCGGCATTTCCTCCAGAACCGCACATTCCTCACCGAATCCCCGGAACAGTTCTACCGGGGTATATTTACAAACATAATGTATCATGCGATTTTCCCTCCCTGTTCTCTTCCAGCATTTCCACGAATGCCTGAAGTCTTGTAGAAACCTGTCCATCACTTGTATTGGCAGGATTACATCCATCGCCATCCAGGATCATGGTCGGAAGTCCTGCTGCTTCCAGTGAACTTTTGATCAGACCGGAGGCTCCGATCGTTCCTTTGCATCCCCAGTGGGCAAATAAGATTCCACCATCTGCATTTGTTATTTTGGCAAGACGTTCTGCCATTTCAATTCTCTTATCTACCGCTCCGTTATAAATACAGTTGACCATTTTCACTGCCATCGCCTCATAGGGATCTGAAGCATCCATCATCTGAAATCCGTCTGCGACAAAATCACAGGCACTGATGTGGATTGTATCACTGTAATTGAAAACTTCCTTTACCGGCTCCTGCAAAAATGGCATAATATGCATCCACAGAACATGAAGTCCTGCCCCTTTCGGAGCTTTCTTTACATCTTCCAGTAACAGTTCCGTATATTTGACAGACGCTTCTGATCCCGCCAGCAGATGACACATAAAGATCGCATAAAGTTCATTCGTCATGGAGGAAACAGGATCATGATCTTTCCGTAATGCAAGCTGCCTCTGATAATTGACGGCTGCTTTCCGGCTATTTGAAACTGCCTTCTGCACTGCCTCTTCAGGAATCTTTTTTCCTGTCACTTCTTCCAGGAATCGCTTCAGTTCCCGTAACTGTCCCGCAACATACCGGACAGAATCCTGATTTTTCTCATATGGCACATCAATATAAAATCCAGGCAGTTCATACGTCTGCTTCAGATAAGGAAAGGTCATCATATTGCCGTCACAGGCAAGATTGGTATACACCGTACATTTCGGTTTTGGTAAAATTCCTGTTAAAGCAGCTCCTAAAAATACCCGATGATAGGAACACATCGTTTCCGGGAATCCCTCTTCTTCTGTCTTTCTGAGAAATGCCTGCTCACACTTTGTACCGGCAAGAAAGCAGGATAACGCCTCCACTGAATAAGGGGTCAGCCCCGCTGCGGTCAGCAGTTCTCCCGGAACAAAAATGCTGACCATAGCTGCATTTTCCGGTCGGGCAAGTGCATGAATAATATTTTTCATAACGATTCGTGCCACATAATGTGCAGAATCGGGAAGATTTTTATCTGGGAAAAACTTCAGCCGTTTCTCCTGAAGCCTGTATCCCATAAGAAGAAGACGGCGGGCTTTTTCAGGATCTTTTAAAGATTCACTGCTCACCATCCTTCCAAACTGATTGATCAGATTCATTGTCATTTTCTCCTTCTGCTTTTGAAAATTTCAAAGATGATTATAGCACATTTTTTACCCCTATCATATAACGGAGAAAATACGCTTTGTGATTTACACCCGCTGCCCTCATAAAAAACAGGACCAGGAACGCTCTGTTCTGTCCCTGATCCCACCGTAATCTCATATATGATCTGATAACCTGATCTGATCTTTATTTTCTAATGCTGCACCATAAAATACTCGAGGCTGATCTCATTCGTTGCCACATCCGCAAGATTTACGCAACTGTTGCCCATACGGTCGATCAGATGAAGAATATTGGTAAATGGTGCTGTCATACTCGATTTACATTTTCCTTTATTTACACGCTGGATATGAGCCTTTCGCATTTTAATATCCAGATCAATGATCTTATCCTTCCGCTTGATCAGCTTTTCGACCTGCACAGAGTCACGGTTCTGCAATGCTTTTATCGAATCATCAAACATCTTTTCAAGGGTTTTGAGACTCTTTTGCAGCTCATCCATTGCCTCTTCTGTATATTTATATTGATGATCTGCCTTTTCCTGTATACATCCGGCAATTTCAACGCTTAAGGTTCCTATACGCTCTACATCACTTAAAACATACATCAGACTGGCAGTCTGAGACGCCTGCTGCTCCGTCATGGTTCCTGAAGAAAAGAGCAGGGCAAGATATTCTGTGATCCGGTCTGCCAGTGTCTTGATCTGATGCCCTTTTTCTGTAAGTGCATTCATCCGGCTGGTCTCTTCCGTCTTTACAATGGAAATCGTATCTTTCACTGCTTCTTTCACCATATCGCTTAAATGAAGAATCTCTTTTGCAACCAGTTGCAGTGCAGCTGTCGGCTGGTTGATGATCTTTTCATCAAGGTATAATGGGCGGGCAGGATCGATCTCTTTGCTTTTTCCGTCAGGAATCAGCGTCATAACGATCTTGACCATTACATTGATCAGGCAGACCCAGATCAGCGTCATGGTAATGTTAAATACAGTATGTGCATTTGCGATCTGTCTGGAGATCACTTCAATCTCAGGTCCTTTTGGAGAAATATACTGGATCAGTGCTGCAAATGGCTTTACAAACCAGATAAAAAGAAAGCAGCCTGAAATATTAAAAATACAATGAGCTACTGCTGTTCTTTTTGCATCTTTGCTCTGTCCGATACTTGCAAGAAGTGCCGTGATCGTAGTTCCGATGTTATCACCGAGCAGGATCGGGATTGCACCGGCAAGGCCAAGAATACTTGTCATTCCGTCCGCCCCCGGCTGTGCAGCAAAATTCTGAAGGACTGCAATGGTTGCACTGCTGCTCTGTACCACCAGAGTCATCAGTGTACCAACCCCGACGCCTAAAATCGGAATATGTGCTACTTTTCCGATCAGGTCTGTAAAGACCTGACTGGAAGCCAGTGGTTTCATAACATCTCCCATGGTTTCAATTCCGAGGAAAAGAAGTCCGAACGCAAAGATGGTCTGTCCGATACTTTTTATTTTTTCTGATTTTGTTACAAAAGCAATAATAAATCCAATAAAAATGATAATGTAAATATAGTCACTGATCTTAAAAGCAATGATCTGTGCGGTCATCGTAGTTCCGATATTTGCACCAAAAATAATCGAAATTGCCTGCGGCAGACTCATCAGTCCGGCACTCACAAATCCGATTGCCATCACCGTTGTTGCACTGCTGCTCTGCAGTACTGCAGTGGTAACAGCTCCGGCAAGTACTCCGAGCAATGGATTCTTTGTCAGAAGTGCAAGAATGCTTTTCATTTTTTCGCCGGCAGCTTTCTGCAGGCATTCACTCATCATATTCATTCCATAAATAAAGATTGCCAGACCCCCCAGGAGTCCGAATGCTATCTGTAGTTTTTCATTCATAACGATCCCTCTCATATCTTTTGATAGTTTGCAATGTTATTGTGTCTGTTCTCCAACGCTACGACAGCATTGTAGAAAACTCATATGCATTCTGTATCAAGTTCATGTTAAATCTATGTTAAATATGTCGGGGTCAAAAGTCCCCGACTTTGATGCTCATATCGGGGCGGGTCAAATCGTGTATGAATGTTAAATTTATGCTGAGTTATCGAAAAACCTTACGGTTTATCTTTATTTTCGTTTCTTAAATACTGATAAAAAGCCATTTTTCTTTTTTATCTGCACTTTTTCTTCACTTTCCATGATCTGTGCCGTCATGCCGATATTTCTCAGTTCCAGCTTTAAGCTTTCCGCCTGTTCTTCCGACAGGCCGTCCTGAACCAGAAAGGGAACATCCTTCAGATTCCAACGGGCTGTAAAGCCATATTTTTTCCCAATATTGGTATAATCTGTTCGTTGTCCGATATAATCAACCACAGACTCTGAGACAATAACTTTATAACCGGATTCCTTCTTTGTCATAATTCTGCTCCATTCTTACATTTTATCCAAACTAATTTTCCGCTCTCCGTAAGTTCCTTTTTTCTTCATCCACAGATAGGCTCCGATACAGATCAGTACAGACAGCAGTGAGCCTGCAGGTGCTGCAAGTCCCATCGGAAACAATGTATCCGGGAACATTTTTGACGCCAGATAAGAGCCGGGTACACGTACAAGCACAATGGCAATGATATTATGGATAAATCCAATATAGGATTTTTCATATGCTGCAAAATAACCACTGAAGCTGAAATGTACACCGGCAAAGATACTGTCAATAATATATCCGCTCAGATACTGCGTTCCAAGTAAAACGACAACCGTATCGGTAGTAAATAATCCAACCAGATTCTTCCCGGTCAATTCGATCAGTACTGTCATGATCAGACCATAACCTGTAGTAATGATCGTCGCATATTTCAGGGTCTGTGATGCCCGGTCATGCTTTCCTGCCCCGATATTCTGTGCAGAAAGTGCGGAGACAGTCGCCAGCATGGACGAAGGAATGATAAAGATCGCACTGATCATTTTTTCAACGATTCCAACTGCTGCTGCATCATTCAGACCTCTGTGGTTTGCAATGACTGTAATGATGATAAAAGCAATCTGGATACAGCCGTCCTGGACTGCAACCGGGAATCCTACCCGCAAGATCTGCCACATTACTTTTTTATTCGGACGGAAATCGGTTTTTTTCAGATGAATCCCGGTCTTTCTTTTCATCATTGAGATCAGGGCAATGATCACACTGAATGTCTGGGACAGCGTTGTCCCCAGTGCAGCTCCCGCCGGTCCGAGCTGCATTGCACCGATAAAGAAATAATCAAGTACAATATTTCCCATACAGGCAATCCCGATAAAATACATCGGGCTTTTGGAATCTCCCATTCCCCGGAAAATAGAACTGATAATATTGTACGCTGTAATAAATGGAATACCGATAAAGCAGATCGTCAGATACCGGATACTTCCCGCTATAGCCTGTTCCGGTGTTCCGATTAAAAGAACGATCGGACGGACAAAGCATAAAAGTCCTGCTGTAAAGACCACTGCAACGATCATAAATAAAGTGATCGTATTCCCGATCGCATGGGCAGCATCTTCCAGTCTTCTTCCACCCACTGCACGACCGATCGCCACCGTTGTCCCCATGGCAAGACCGACAATAATCACAGTCAGCATATGCAGAACCTGACTGCCATTTGCGACTGCTGTGATACTGTCTACTCCATAAAACTGTCCGACAATAAAAAGATCGGCCATTCCATATAACGTTTGTAAAAAATAAGATAAAAGATATGGCAGTGCAAAATAAATGATCGTTCTCAGGACACTGCTCGATGTTAAATTTTTCTCCAAAGTTAAGTTCCCCCTTCTGAGGATTTTCTGTCAGATCCTCTTTCATTTCCTGATCTGATTCTATTTCTTTACTTTTAATAATCCTGCATTTGCCAGGATTTTGAGATCCATCATACGAAGCGTATCATCCTGGAACATGATATGAACAAGCCGGTCATCCAACTGGGTCACTACACCTTCTCCATATTTTTTATGTTCCACGATCACACCTGTCCCCAACTCCTCTTTCAGGCGGAAATACAGTTCTTCTGAAGCTTTTGTCTGCCGGATGCCGGCGACTGCGGCATAGGGTCTTGCCTGCTTGAATGTCCGGCTGATCCTGCTTTCCACCGGCATCAGATTTTTCCTGCCTTCTTCTGTCACGGAAGATTTCCCAAGAAACTCTGAACAGAATGTACTGGGTCTGTTGGTCGTAAAAAGTGTCAGATGGTCCTTTGCCCTTGTTACTCCGACATAAAAAAGCCGACGTTCTTCTTCATATGCTTTCAGCTCTTCTGCTGATGCCTGATGCAGATTCTGTGGAATTGATTCAGGCAGAATTCCATCTGCCACATCGATCAGATAAACGCTGTCGTATTCTAATCCCTTGCTTGCATGGATCGTGGAGAGGATCAGAGGACATTTCCGATCCGGTTCTTTCTCCCGGATCAGAACTTTCAACTGCTCCAGTCGTTCTGCAAGTTCCATCGGGGAATCTGCCCTGCTTCCAAGAATCCTGAGAATTTCCAGCTTGCTGTCACTCAGCCCTGAACGGTTCAGATATTCCTGATATCCCATATACTGCATAATCCTGTAAAGTGCACGTTCTCCTGAATCCTGCAATAGATTCTGCAAATGTGTCCGCATCGACCGTACACTACCGAGTACATGACCGTTCAGATCAGGATCCTCTGCAGCCACATCCAGGACCGGGATTCTTTTTTCTTCACTGATCCGGGCGATACGGATTGCATCCTGCTTGCGGAGATAAGTGCCGATTTTATAATAAATCTGCAGAAATGCTTCTGTATCCATTGGATTCTGAGCCAGTTTTATGATATTGATGATATCCAGTATGGTACGGTGTGAAAAAAAAGAAAGTTCTGCATTCCGCATCTGATAAGGTATTCCGTTTCTCTCCAGCAGATCGACCAGTGGAAGGATGCATTCATTATCACGATATAAAATAGCTGTCTGTGAGGTGCATCCTTCTGCCAGCTTTGCAAGATATGTATACTGAGCTTTCCTGCTCCTTAATGAAATCTCTCTGATATCGGATGCCGGTTTTCTGGCGGCTTTCATATGCTTCTCATGACGCAGAGTATTCTTTTGGATAAACCGGTCTGCCGCCAGAACGATCCTGGCATCCGACCGGAAATTTTCTTCCATCAACAGGACTTTTGCATCCGGATAATTTTTTTCAAATGTGAGCAGAGCCTCCGGATAAGCCGCCCGGAAGCCATAAATACTCTGATCTTCATCACCCACCATAAAAAGATTCTCCGATCCTGATGCCAGCAGTGCAATGATGGCATGCTGGATTTTAGAGGTATCCTGTGCCTCGTCCACGCAGATATAAGGGTAAAGTTCCTGAAAATGCCTCAGCAGTTCCGGTACGGAACGCAGCATTGTATAGGCATATACCATCTGATCATCGTAATCCATCAGTCCTTTTGCACGTAACTGCCGGCAATATTCTTTATAGATAACGGAAATCTTCAGATCAGCTTCTTCATCTAGTTCAAGGATTTCTTCCTCAGTCAGCATCATATTCTTGATATAAGTAATCAGAGTACGCACCGTCTTCAGGTCACTTTCCGTTGCATATGCATGTTCACTCTGTTGATAGATCATGGACAGCATCCCTGCCGTTATTTTCTCATCCTGTACCAGTTCAAAAGGCTTCTTCCCGATCATTCTTCCATAATAACTGATGATCTTTGCACATAACCCGTTGATCGTTCTGAACTCCAGTCGGTCAGCCAGTTCCTCTCCAAAGTATCCGGCAAACCGCCGGGACATATCTTTCGTTGCTGCCACCGTATAGGTAACAGTCAGGATTTTTTCCGGATCAATTCCTTTGCAATAGATCATATAACCAAGCCGGGTTACAAGAACAGTTGTCTTCCCGGAACCCGGTACTGCCAACAGCAGAACCGGACCATTGACACTCTGCACAGCACTTTTTTGCTGTGCATTTAACCGGATCGGGAAAGTCTGTTCAAATTCTTCCCATTCTATGTATCGTTTCATTTTGTAGTATCTTTTCTTCTCCGTCAAATTAATTTCGCTCCGAACCGTGCAACAACTTCTTCGCTATCTTTTGTCTGCATGGTTCCCTTCCTTTCTTTTTGGGTGAAAATTATCAGCCCGTCTTTCAGATACTTTATTGTATAACGAATCCGGGCTGTACTTAATCTACATATTTGGTTCGTACTGCACTTTTTAACAGCCAGCAGCATCTTCTTACAATACATGAAAATGAGGAATTTTTTCTCCGTATAAAAAATGCATCAGATAACTTCCGAGAAAGATTCCCACTACGCATAATCCTGAAAATAAGACTGCAAAAGGAATACAGATCTGTCCCATTAACTGAAATGGCTGATCACTGTAATCCCATACGTGCCAGTGCATCACTTTGTTGACTAAAATCCCGGTAATAAATTCCCCCGTAGTCACAAAAACGCTGCACCATAAAACCTGAAGCCAGAGGGGCGAATCCCATCCCGTCCAAATGCCCTGTTGTATACAGAAAACCAGGCAGAACCCGCCCAGCATAAACATAGACCAGTGAGAAAATCCCCGGAATATCATTTCAAAAGAATAATATAATGTACCACCTAATGTCCAGAAAAATAAATATTCGCTCAAACGTTTCATTACCATGCCTACACTCCCGATTCTTGATGTAGTTTAGTCTTCCCCGCTTTGAGCGAATCTATTTCATAATTCTGTCCGGTCTGACCAAAGCATCATCCGGTTCAGTTTTCTGAATATTTAATTGCCGGATTTATTTTCCAAGTATAATACGGAGCAGAGTCTTGTCCAGCATCAGAGTCCTGTTCCACGGATTGAGAATGATTCCCTGGATCTCATTTACACTTAATGCAGATTCAAATAACTTTCGGATCTCAGTAAGAAATGTTGACATGACGCTGCCACTTCCTTTCAGTTCTTCCTCAAATCCTGTAAAAGCAGACCACCACTGCTTTCCATCTGAAGTCTGCACTGCCTGAATCCGGAGCTGTGCTTCACCTGCAGGAGGCTCTACAGCCAGAATCAACTGCCCGTCTTCCTGCATCCTTCTGCGGATCACTGTCAGAGTATGTGCAAGAAGTTCCTGTGACGGTTCTTCCTGCAGTGCAGCGATCGCCTCTTCAATCTTTTCATTCCCGGACAGTCCTTTGTCTGCGGGTATCTCATTTGCATTGAAAGAATCTTTCTTCATATAGGTTATCCTTTTCTATTCTGTATCTTTCATTTTCCCCATATAATAGAATCCTTTACATTCATCCAGACTTACGTCTACAAGTCTGCCGATCAAAGAAGGATCTCCAGGGAAATGGACTAAAAGATTATTGCTCAGCCTTCCGGTCACAAGACTCGGATCATGCTCATTCTGACATTCTACCAGTGCTTTCTGGATTGTTCCCTCATGGATAGCACAACGTTGTGCAGAAATCGTCTGAACTTCCTTTAAAAGACGGTCAAACCGGTCTTTCACCTCTGCTTCTGATACCTGATCTTCCATGACTGCTGCCGGAGTTCCCGTCCGTTTGGAATAAATAAATGTAAACGCACTGTCATAACGGACTTTTCTGACCACATCCAGTGTCTCCCGGAAGTCCTCCTCAGTCTCTCCAGGGAATCCAACAATAATATCTGTCGTAAGAGAGATATCCGGTACCGCTTTTTTAATCTTGTCTACAAGCTCAAGATAATGCTCTTTTGTATAGTGGCGGTTCATCTTCTTTAAAATCCGGCTGCTTCCTGACTGAACCGGAAGATGCAGATGCCTGCAGATTTTTTTGGATCTGCTCATCACTTCGATCAGTTCATCCGACAGATCTTTTGGATGGGACGTCATAAACCGGATTCTCTCCAGTCCCTCGATTTTTTCAATCTCCTGAAGAAGCTGTGCAAATGTCATCGGATGCTCCAGATTCTTTCCATAGGAATTGACATTCTGTCCCAGAAGCATAACCTCCACAACTCCGTCTGCTACGAGACGCTCAATCTCACGTACGATCGCTTTCGGGTCTCTGCTGCGTTCCCTTCCACGCACATATGGTACAATACAGTAACTGCAGAAATTATTGCAGCCGAACATGATATTAACACCGGATTTGAAAGAATACTTTCTCTCAACCGGAAGGTCTTCAACGATCTTATCTGTATCTTTCCAGATATCAATTACCATCCGGTCAGACTGCATGCTGTTCGTAAGAAGCTCTGCGAATTTGTATATATTATGTGTGCCGAAGATCAGGTCTACAAACCGGTAACTCTTTTTCAGTTTCTCTACAACCTCCGGTTCCTGCATCATACAGCCACATAAAGCGATCATCATATGCGGATTTTTTTTCTTGATCCTTCCAAGCTGTCCCAAGCGTCCGTAAACTCTTAAGTTTGCATTTTCCCGGACAGTACAGGTATTATAAATAACAAAATCTGCTTTCTCCTCGTCCGGTTCTTCCACATAACCGATCTGCTCTAAAATACCGACCAGTTTTTCGGAGTCGCGTGCATTCATCTGACAACCGAAAGTCGTAACACAGAACGTCAGTGTCCTGTCGGCTTCTTTACATTTTTCTGCAAAAATATCTTTTGCTTTTTCAATAAAATAATACTGACGATCCGGTTCCTGCAGCGGTGCCTCACTTGCAGTCTCTGCAAAGGAAGTCAGTCTATGGTGCTTCGTATTTTCCATTTTCATTCCTTTTCTATGTATATTTTTTTAAACGAACTGATTCTTCAAGCCATCGTATTCATAATCAATCTGTGCCAGTTTCTCTTTCAGTTCGGCCTCACTGATCTCCATATCATCACATAAAGCCTGCAGCGATGGATAGAAATCTCTCAGTTTCGTATTCACAACACTTAACAAGATCATCGGATCGGAAGGAAGTCCGTTCAACATCTTTTAATTCCCCTTTTTTTCAAATTTAGCACCGTATTTTTCACCCAGGTTGATCACGGTACCGTCTTTCTGTTCGATATCAATATTGTTCAGTTGTCCACGCAGATTCCGGCGGACAAGTTCCATGTATTCCTGACGCAGAATCTTCTGTTCTTTCCGTTCTGCGTCAGTCAGTCCCTCAGCTTTTGACTTTTTATATAATTCATTAATTCTTTTTATCTTTTGCTGATCCATCTTCATTTCCTTTCAAACTTGTAAATCTGTCTCAGTTTTTTCTAAATATCCGCAGTGTATTATACACGATTCCGCTTTATTCGTCCACCCTCCTGGGTTCAACTTGAATAATTTTCAAGAAATCCATATAATTCTTCCGGTGTCTCTATATAACGGCCTTTGTCAAGATCTGCCCGGAGGTCATCCGGTAATGCCTCTACTGGAATATTGGTTGTCTCATAGAGGCTTGTCCCATCCGCACGATAGACCGCAACGTAGCCGTTTAATTCTTTTAAATAATACCCGGAGGTCTTCTTTGTCGCATCTCCTTCGGTCATTACACTCTGCTGTAAAAAGTCTTCTTCCCTTTTTTCCGCTTCTTCCACTCTTGCCTCCTGCCGCTGCATAACATACCGGTAACTGGCTGCATATCCTGCCGATACCAGCAATACCATACAGAAAAGAGCAAGGAAAAAGCCGACCATGTATTTTTTCTTCATAAGGACCACTCCTTTTTTTATACAGTATCGGCTTTTTTTTAAATTTTATTCTGCTATAAGAAAAATTGATATTAAATATGCTTTTCAGACCCCTGCATTCCTGTATCTGTCTCTTTCTGAAAAGCCTTGCTCTATGACGGCATCAGATGGAATTTCTTCGCTGCCCTGAGAATCTTTCCTCCCATTGGCAGATCCAGAATATCATCTTCTGACAGCGTTCCGATCTTCAATAAGACGACTGCATATACGAGTACTGCCACGATCAGAGAGACCAGAACAGGAATAACTCTTCCTCCCACAAGCAGGTCAAATAATCGGAACACACCATATGTAATGACACCCATAATTGCTGCAGCCGTAAATGGCTTGCCAAACGTGCTGAGCAGATCCATCCTGAACCCGCTGACTTTCCGGATCTTGATCAGATTCAGAATACTCATTGCCAGTGCAAAGACGATGTTTCCTCCTACAAGTGCATAGACATTCATTTTAAATACTGTCATCATCAGGACAAAGGCTGCAAGGTGAATCACCAGTGCAACTCCCGCATTCTTGGCAGGACTTGTCATATAATTCAATCCATGCAGGATCGAATTGGTCACAGAAGAAAGACCATACAGTACTACCACAATCGCTCCCATCATCAGCAGATGGGCAGGTGTTGTACTTCTGTCATTATAGAGAAGAACCATGATCGGTGAAGCAAGCACGAAATATCCGATACAACTGGGGATTGCAACAACCATCGTAATCCTTAAAGTCTGGTTGATCTTACTGTGAACCTGCTTTCTCGTACCATTTGTCACAACTGCTGTCAGACTTGGCACAACAGAAGTACCCAGTGCATTGGCGATTGCCATCGGTACGTTGATCAGTGTATCATATTTACCGGTGTAGATTCCCTGCAAGGCCATATATTCTTTTTCCACATATCCCTGTGCTTCCATCACATGATTAAAAATCGTCAGGTCAATGATCTGATTGATATTGTAGACCGCTGTGCTGAATACGACCGGAATCGCTGTGAAAAGCAGTGCTTTCAGAATGAACGAATAACTTTCCACGTTCTGACTGCGGTCACGTTTCAACTGACGACGGATCACTTTTTTATAAAGAATCATAACGAAAAGCAGAAATAAAAGTCCCGCCAGTGAACCGGCGACCGTCCCAAGCGTACTTCCTGCTGCTCCATAAGCAGGTCCGAGCAGTTCTTCTCCCTTTTCAGCACCTGCCTTTGTACCGATCCCAAATAATACGCTCGCACCTACAATACTGACAACCGCATTCACAATCTGCTCAATGATCTGTGAAATAGCCGTCGGAATCATCGTCCCCATTCCCTGAAAATATCCACGGATGACCGCCATTACCGCAACGATCAGCAAGCCCGGTGCAAGTACACGGAGTGCATAGACACTTAACGGGGATTTCATCGCATGGGTAGAGATCAGTCCCGCCCCCAGGAAAATCGTCAGCGAAATAAATAAACCGACTCCCACTGCAAATGCAAGGGAACACAGAAATACCCGAAATGCATTCCGTTTCTGTCTTTTGGCAAGTCTGACAGAAACCAGTTTTGAAACGGCTGTCGGAAGACTGAACGAAGAGATCATCAATGCGATAGCATAAACCTGATATGCATATCCGTAAAATCCATTTCCTTCGTCACCTAATATATTGGTCAGCGGAATCCTGTAAACGACACCGATGATCTTTGTCAATACCGCCGCTGCGGCCAGTATCGAACCCTGGACGATATAATCATCCTTTTTGGCTCTGCCTTTTGTCTTAGTTGGTGTATCAGACATACTTCTTCCTCTCATATTCTAAAGTTCTTGCTTTTCTTCCAGGGCAGTCCCATCCGGGAACTCTGCACCTGTCTGCTCAGCGTGGAATCCCTACTTTTTCCATGATTGCTCTCTGATGAGCCTCCATTTCTGCCCGTTCCTCTTCTTCCATGTGGTCATATCCAAATAAATGCAGCATACTGTGTGCAATCAAAAATGCATATTCTCTTTTCGGAGAATGTCCATACTCTTCTGCCTGAGAGAGGACTTTTTCCTTGGAAATGACAATATCTCCCAGCATCAGTTCTCCGGTCTCGGGGTTAAATGCATCTCCGGTTTCCTCATCAATTACTGAAAAATCACCTGGAGCATCATACTCGATCATTGGAAAGGATAATACATCCGTCGGGCGGTCAATGCCACGTTGTTCCAGGTTCATCTCATGGATCTCCTGATTCTCTGTCAGGAGCAGGTTGATTTCTGCCTCATAAGGACATTCTGCATAGTCCAGTGCTGCTTCTGTCACTGCAATGGCAATCTCCTCTGTATCAAACGGCAGTGTGACTGAACCCTCTTCTTCAATATACAGACTCATTACTTTTTCCTCCGGTTCTCTCTTGGTCGTGCGGATTTCTTCTCATAGTCTTCATACGCTTTTACAATCTTCTGTACCAGCGGGTGTCTGACAACATCCTTGCTGGTCAGCGTGCAGATGCTGATATCATCCAGATCCTTCACCACTTTCACTGCCACATCCAGTCCTGATACAGTTCCTGCCGGAAGATCTTTCTGTGTGGAATCACCGGTGATGACAACTTTTGATCCAAACCCGATACGGGTCAGGAACATCTTCATCTGAGCCGGTGTCGTATTCTGAGCTTCGTCCAGAATAATAAAGGCATTATCCAGAGTTCTTCCTCTCATATAGGCAAGCGGAGCGACCTCGATCAGACCCTTTTCAGAATTTTTTATAAAACTGTCCGCTCCCATGATCTGATATAAAGCATCGTATAATGGCCGCAGATACGGATCAATCTTACTCTGCAGATCTCCCGGAAGGAATCCGAGCTTCTCTCCTGCCTCAATTGCAGGACGCGTCAGGATGATCCTGCTGACTTCCTCTCTTTTAAAGGCTGTGATTGCCATCGCCATTGCAAGATAGGTCTTTCCTGTTCCGGCAGGACCAAGTCCGAACGTGATCATGCCACTGCGAATGGCATCCACATACTTTTTCTGCCCCAGTGTCTTTGGCTTGATCGGCTTTCCCTGCAGAGTATGGCAGATCAGATCTTTATCAATATCTACAAGCTGCTGCTCCTGATCTTCAAATACAAGGGAGATTGCATAATCTACATTCTGTTCTGTGATCGTATTGCCTCTTCTGGCAAGTTCTACAAGCTGGTTCAGGATCCTCTGCACCTTCTCTGCCGCTGCACGCTCCCCCACGATCTTGGTCGCTCCATCGCGGGAGATCAGCGTTACATGAAATGTCCTTTCCAGTTTCTTTACATATACATCAAACTGACCAAATACATTTGCCTCGTATTCAGCCGGGATTTCAATCATCAGTTCTGACAGACTCATCCGGTTCTTTCCTTTCAATCGTTACTATTTCTGTATCAGCCTCACAGGCGATCTTCCGGTTCAGATAAAGTGTCCCGGATGCACAGGCTTCTTTTTCGTCCAGTTGTATTTTAACATTATTCTGACGGATTTGAATACCTTTTTCAGTTAAATCCTTACAAAAATTCTGAAACCGCCTGCTTAAAAATTCCTGAAGTTCTTTCCTGCTGTATTTTTCTTCTTTTACAGAATAAGCAGTAATTTTTCTCCACCCGGTCACAACAGGCAGATAAAAATTTTCACCCAGTTTCCACTGATGCTCCAGTGAACTTTTCTCACTGTGCCGAAACTGATTCTTCAAAATACCTGCCTGGATCTCCCAGTTCCCGATCTTCATGTAGAACTGATACCGCGATTTCCCGTTGTAGCTCTTTTTCTCGTAGCTTAGAGGGATGGAATCCTGATAAGGCAGCTTCGTATCTGCATAAATATCTGCATCCGAATGACAGTACTGATAACCGGTCACTTCTCCACCGTCGTCCGTCACATCGATCCTTCCCAGCACCAGCAGATCTCCCTTTTTTACAGAATCTCCGATATGCACCTGCGGAACACCCGAACGGGTAATGATCCCTGTGATCACGCCATCTTCTTCTGCGATCAGATCCGTTGGTTTCTCTGAAACTTCTTCGGTTCCCTGCATCTCTTCCTGAAAGGTATCTTCATTTTCCTTTATCTGAATTTTCAGCCGGCTTCCATCGATGGATGCTGACACCCAAACGATATCATTATATTCCTTTCGGATTGCTTTTACAATACCCGGACAATCGACTTTCTTTTTTCTCATTCCGGGAGAAACTTCTTTGGTCTTTAAAAATTCTGTCAGTGCTTCATCCGTCCATTTGTCATTTCCTTCAAAATGAATATCCCAGATAAAAAGTGAATATCCCCAGATCAACAGGATACTCAGCAGAATGCCCGCAAATAATGCACCTCTGTGGCGGTAACTCTGGACAAAAAACGGAAATCCGTTCCGCTGTGTCACATAAATCCTCATATGAGTCTTACGTGCAAATGGACGAAGCTTTCTGAAGCCCGCAAGACTTATATACATTTCGTAAGCATTCCCGACGCTTTTCAGTTCCCATATCCTGATCCCGTGAAAGCAGCACATATTCAGGAAACGTTCCGGAGAATATCCGGTAATCCGGATTTTTACATATCCTTTCAGATAGCGGAACAAAGACTGGATCATCCGGTCTTTCTCCCGTCGGTAAATTCCAGTTGTACGATCCTTCCTGTAATCTTCATTTCATCGTTTGTATAATATTCAATCTGCAGATTTTTTCCGCTCAGCCGGATCTGACCGGATTTGGTCTGCACACGGATCAGAAGGTCTGTATATTCAAGAATCCCCCGATAATTTTCTATGCATATTTCATTTCTTCCTGTGATCGTGATAACAGATGCTCCCATCACCACATCCCTTGGCATACTTGCAGCCTCTGCGAATCGCTCTGCTAATTGTTCTCTGTCCATAAAAATGCCACACATACACCTTTACCTTCAGTATATGCGTGGCATAAATGTCCTATTCTGCCTCTGTTCCATCCAGGATTTCCCAGATCAGCGGACGTACCGCAACCGGTTCTTTTTTGATCTCATACGCTTTCAAAAGTCTTTCCTTTGCCTCTGCCAGCTTTTCTCTGTCATTTGCATGAAGGATCGCAAGTGATTCACCGGAGTGTACCGGGTCTCCTACTTTTTTCCGAAGTACAAGTCCGACCGACAGATCGATTGGATCTCCCTTTTTGGCTCTGCCTCCGCCAAGCAGCATACAAATCCTTCCAATCTCTTCGGTATGGATCTTCGTAACAAATCCACTCTTTTCCGCACAGACCGCCTCCTGACAGAGAGCCTGCGGCAAAAGATCAGGATGTTCCACTTCCTCCGCAGTTCCACCCTGTGCCACGATCCATTCTTTCATCACCTGAAGTGCTTTTCCTGAATCCAGGGTCTCCTCCAGAAGGATACGGGCTTCCCGGATATCTTTTGCTTTTCCTGCTTTTACCACCATCAGGGATGTCAGGACAAGTACCAGTTCTCTCAGGTCTTCTGGTCCATTTCCATTTAACGTGGCAATCGCCTCTTTTACTTCCAGTGCATTTCCCACTGCATATCCGAGAGGCTGATCCATATCAGAAATGACTGCCGACATATCCCGCCCTGCCAGCGTACCGATCTGCACCATTTCACGTGCCAGAGCTTTGGAATCTTCCAGTGTCTTCATAAAAGCACCGTCTCCGGTTTTTACGTCCAGCACGATCCCGTCCGCACCGGATGCTAACTTTTTACTCATGATGCTGGATGCGATCAGTGACATCTGATCCACGGTTCCGGTTACATCCCGCAGAGCATAGATTTTCTTATCAGCCGGAGCGAGATTGGCTGTCTGGCCTGCCAGAGCAATATGGATCGAATTTACATTTTTAATAAACTGTTCCGGTGTCAGACTGGTATGAAAGCCATGGAAACTTTCCAGTTTGTCGATCGTACCTCCCGTATGTCCCAGTCCTCTGCCGGACATCTTTGCGACAGGAACTCCCGCTGCTGCCGCAAGCGGACCGATGACCAGTGTTGTCTTATCTCCCACTCCACCGGTACTGTGCTTGTCGATCTTCTTCCCATGAATTGCAGACAGATCCATCAGATCACCGCTCTTTGCCATGGAAAGAGTCAGATTCTTTGTCTCTTCTTCATCCATTCCGGTAAAGCAGATCGCCATCAACATGGCAGACATCTGATAATCCGGGATCTCACCGGCTGTATACCCCTGTACGATCCAGTCGATTTCCTTTTCATTCAGCCTGCCGCCCCTCTTTTTCTTAACGATCAGTTCACACATATTCATATCAATGCACCTCCTTTAGACATGGAAATGGAACGGTTCCTTTTCGTTCCGGTACGAACTTTGCTCCTCTCCACTTATTTCGCCTTTCGCTCTTTTCCGGTAAATTCATACACATTGATCTGCCATACAGCCGTCCTCGTCAACATTTCCGGCCGGAACTCAATCTTTGCTCCCGGAGCCATATGCTCCATGATCCGCTGAAGTCCTTTCTCTTTTTCTTCAAATGTTTCCAAAAGGGTAACGGTTCCATTTCCCATGATACTCCGGTAAGAATAGGAATAAGCACAGGTATAATCTCCGGTAATGATCCCGTGTCTGCAATCCATTTCAACGGCAACAGGACTCTGGGATTTTAAAGCATCTGCCTTTCTTCCTTCCGCTGCCCCGTGAAAATACAATTGAAGTTCTGCTTTTCCATTTTCTTCCGTGAACTCATACCCATAATTCACCGGAACAATGAACATCCCTTCCGCATCGGTCAGACCGAGTCTTACCGTGTCACACTCTTCTACGATCTCTTTTAAAACTTCAGGATCTGTAATCTCTCTTTTTGCCAGTCTCATTTCTCTCATGTATGTCTCCTCCCTTTCAGCAGCTTCACCAGTTTCTGTCCTGCATCCAAAAGTATCGTCGCGATCAGTACACCAAGACTGTCAATTCCCACATCTCTCACCGATGGTCCGCGTCCCCCGACGAAAGACTGATGGAACTCATCTGTTGCCGCATAAAGTACACAGAAAATAAATCCCACCATCAGCCAGCGTTTTCTGCGGAATCCATTGACATAAAATCCAAAAGCAACCAGCAGGGTAAGGACTGCATATTCCGTCATATGAGCTGCCTTCCTGATATAAAACTCAATCTCATCTGCCTGCTTTTCTATTTCCTTTTTTTCAAGTTCCTGATGAAAGAACCTTCCTTTCGTCTCGACCACCCGGACACTGATATCATGGCTGAGTGAACCTGACTGAGTTCCTGTCTGTGCAGAAAACGAAAAAATAACTCCCATCATGAACAGTGCCGGCAGAAAGGCACATAATTTCCATATTTTTTTCATTGATCTCCTGCCTTATTATTTATGATATGGTTCTCCATTTATGATCCGGTAACTGCGATAGATCTGTTCCAGCAGGATCACCCGCATCAGTTGATGAGGGAAGGTCATCTTTGAAAAACTTAAAGCATAGTCTGATTTTCCGAGGACTTCTTTTCCAAGTCCGATTGACCCGCCAATGATAAAAACCAGATGGCTCGTCCCCTGTATCCCAAGCTGTTCCACTTTTGCAGCCAGTTGTTCCGATGTGAGCTGATCTCCGTTGATTTCAAGGGTAATAACGTATGCATCTTCCTTAACGTATTTTAAGATCCGTTCCGCTTCTTTGCTGCGGATGGAATCCTCCACAGCCTCACTGGCATGCTCCACAGTCTTTTCATCGGCAACTTCGATGATCTCCAGTTTACAATACCGGCTCAGTCTTTTACTGTACTCCGCGATTGCATCTCGAAGATATTTTTCTTTTATTTTTCCAACAGTGATGATCGTAATCTTCATGGCGTACTCCGGTTACTTTTTCCTGCGGATATGGATTTCCGGGATTGCAACATTTTCGTAGGTGATCGGTTCATCCGGCTGCGGATCAGTCTCGGTATGTTCTACTTCCCCTGTATGAACCTCCGGGACTGCAAGGTTTTCACTTGCAACATCATATTTGACTTTTTCCTTTTTTCTTTTTTTCCAAAACATTTCAAAATCTCCCCATTACATTTTATAAAAAATTGATAAAGAATGTGATTGCCAGACTGTTCAGAAAGTCTGCAAATAAACTTCCTACCAGCGGGATCAGAAGATACGCCTTTACGGAAGGTACATATTTCTCACAGATTGCCTGCATATTTGCCATGGCATTCGGAGTTGCTCCCATTCCGAAGCCACAGACTCCTGCTGATAAAACTGCAGCATCGTAGTCTCTTCCCATAACAGTGAATATCACAAAATAAGCATACAGGAACATCAGCACAACCTGTCCTCCAAGCAGGGTCATCAACGGTAATGCAAGCTCTGCAAGCTGCCAGAGCTTTAACGTGATCATTGCAATTCCAAGGAATAAGGAAAGACTGATACCTCCGATGTCATTGATCTCACCCATGTAGATCGTAAATTTACCGGAATACTCTCCTACATTCCGGATCACTGCTGCAGCGATCATCGCTCCGATATAGATTGGAAAGGTCAGTCCTGTCATAGAAAGGAAATAGGACACAATCGTTCCGATCCCGATCGCAATGATCAGTTGGAATACAGCAGACGGATACATACTGGTATGTCTTTCGTGCTTCTTCTCTTCTTCCACCAGAAGGCTGTCGTCCTCTACGATGGCTGTAGATAAAAGATTTTTCTTTTCAATCAGACGCTTTCCGATGGGACCACCGATCATGCTTCCTGCGATCAGTCCAAAGGTTGCTCCCGCAGTACAGAGCGTACTTGCTCCTTTTACCCCAAAGTCTTCCAGGACCGGTCCAAAAGCACCGGCTGTACCATGACCTCCGACCATTGGGATCGATCCGGTACAAAGTCCTACGAGCGGACTGATATGCAGAAGCTTTGAAAGTCCGATTGCCATGAAATTCTGCGTCACGATCAGCACGACTACCAGTCCAAGGAATACGATCAATGACTTTCCGCCACTTTTCAACACTTTCAGATTCGCCTGGAATCCTACAGATGTAAAGAAAAAGACCATGCAGACTTCTTTCAGAATATCGTCAAATTCAAATTCTGCAATCCCGGTGGCATAACAGATGCACGTAAAAATTGCAAAAAGTACTCCGCCGATCACCGGTGCCGGTATGCAGAATCTTTCCAGGACACTGCAACGCTTCTTTAAAAATTTTCCTAACATCAGCACGACTACCGCAACGGCAATCGTCTGATACATATCTAACTGAATCTTCATTCTATTTCTCCCGTTCTTATGCTATTCTTCGTTCATGCTGATCCCATGTTCTTCATAGTAAACGGCTGCCCCGTCATGAAATGGGATCGTGATTCCCTCTGTTGCCTGGCTCTCATCAAGTGAAATATCTGTTGGAAGAATGTACTGAAGTTCAGCCTTATTTTCAAATAAAATTTCTGTGATCTCTTTTACTTTCTTTTCTGATAATTTGTCGCTTGCGAGTAATACTGCCTTTACTCCTACTGTTCTGACAGCTTCAGTCTGCCCGACATATGTATTTTCAGGAATTTCACATTCTGTATAGAAGTCATAAGACTTCATCAGCTTGTCGATTCCCTTCTCGTCCAGATCTATGAATCGGATCTCACACTGCTTGGCAAGTTCTCCGATCACCGTTGTATAAGCACCGGCTGTACAGAACATGGCATCAATCTCTTTCTTTTTCAACTGTTCGACCGCGTCTGTATAATCCAGATTCACCTCGGTTACTAACCGTTCTGACAGACCGTACGCTGCCAGGATCTGCTCTGCATTCTTCTCTGTTCCTGACTCTTCTTCTCCAACACTGACTGTCTTTCCCTGCAGATCTTCTACTGACCGGATGTCCGAATCAGCACGTACTACAATTTGGCACGCCTCCGTATATAACCCTCCGACAGCGGAATATCCCTGATACTTCTTATCATTTTCAAACATTCCCACTCCGTAATATGCATCATTGATGATATCTGCCTGTGCGATGGCCATCTGAACATACCCGTCTGACAAAAGCCGTACATTCGCGGCAGACCCTGCTGTTGTCTTTACTTCTATCGAGCAGTCAGCACTCTCTGATTCTATAATTTCTGCAAAAGCATCACTGAACATATGGTAAGTTCCACCCAGTCCGGCTGCTCCGAACCGGATCGTGCCGGAACTGCTGCCACAACCGGTCAGCATCAGTACTGCCATTCCGAAAGCAAGTAATTTCTTTTTCATATGCATCTCCTCCTTGTTTCTCTCTTTTTCCTTTTATACATCTGCGATCTCATACATATACAGTTCATGCAAAGCTCTCGTCGCACAGATATACTCTGCCTGCTGTCTCAAAGGATTCTGCTCCTTGCCTCTCACCGCAAAGACCTGATCAAATTCGAGACCTTTTGCAAGATAAAAGGTCGTTACTGTCAGTCCCTTTTTAAAGGAGGAACTGTTCTTGTCAATATAGGCGACTTCCGCTCCCCGCAATTTCAGAAGACGGTTCAGCTCCAGGGCTTCTTCCTCCGTCATAGTAAGAAGTGCCGCCGTTTCAAACTCCTCATTCAGATTTTCCTGAACTGCATCCAGCAGGAAGTCCTCCGATGCAAACGTCTGCTCTGCAACTTCTTTTCCATGCCTGTCCAGAAGGATCAGATCCTCTATGCCACTGATCTTTGCTGCATACTCGGCAATCTCAACCGTATTCCGGTAACTTTTATTCATCTCAATCTTATGAAGATCCCGTCCAAGAATCCGTGGAAGAAATTTCAGGACATCCTGCTGCCGGACATCCATTGTCTGAGCCCGGTCTCCAAGAATCGTCATCTTACAGGAAAATAAATTGGCAAGGATCGTATATTGCAAATATGAGTAATCCTGCATCTCATCAATCACCAGATGCTTAATATTTTTATGCGAATGATTTCCACCTTCCAGTCTGTACTTCAGATACAACATCGGAAATACATCCTCATACGGGATTTTCCGTCTCTCATACTCTGCTCCGGACAGCGGATCAAGTCCACACTCTTCCAGCAACTGGCAATAAATCCTGTAAAGATCCTTCGTCACATACATTTTATCGAATTTTTGCTGTAAAAGCAATTTATCATCATCAGAAATATTCCGTCCTCTTAATGTCTCCCATTCATCGATAAAATAATCTCTTACTAAATCCATCCTCTTCAGAAGTGGTGTCTCGGTAAATTTATAATAGAACAGCTTCAGTATCTCTTCTTCTGTCATTACCGTTCCCCGATACTCAACCGGACGGAAATCCATCAGGGAATCCTCCAGCATTGCAAGAAATCCTTCGATTTCTCCGACAAATTCTGCTGACTGCTTCCAGTCAGCCCGCCGCAGTGCTTCCTGATCCGGAAATTTCATAATTCGTTCCAACTGGTCGTATTTATCTTCACAGTCTGCCGCAGTATTTTTCAGTTCTTTATAAGCAAACAAATCAAAACTCATCTCCCGGATATTTTCTTCACCCAGTTCAGGAAGAATATGCGAAATATAATCTGCAAAAACTCCGTTCGGTGACAGAATCAGAATATTGGAAGATTTCAGATTTTCCCGCTCATGATATAAAAGATATGCGATCCGATGGAGTGCAATGGAGGTTTTGCCACTCCCTGCCGCACCCTGGATCACCAAAATCCGGTCTCTGGTATTGCGGATGATTGCATTCTGCTCCTTCTGGATCGTACGGACGATATTCTTTAATTTTACATCACTGTTCGTGCCAAGCTCCTTTTTCAGAATATCATCGTCAATCTTTGTATCGCTTTCGAACTCATAGATCATTTTTCCATTTTTGATCTTATACTGCCATTTGGAAAGGATCTCACCCTGTATTTCACCGGCAGGAGCCTGATAAACCGCCGGTCCTTTATCGAAATCATAAAATAAGCCACTCACAGGAGCTCTCCAGTCATAAACCAGTGGCTGCATCCCGGCTTTCTCAGCGAAATTTCCAATGCCGATATAAAATGGCTCTGCCTCTTCTTCCCCGTCAAACACGAAATCAACTCTTCCAAAAAAGGGAGAGTCCAGCATTTTTTCAAACCGGTGCTTTAACTGCAGTTTTTCCTGATTTGCATTGACCTGATGGAGCAGTGCCTGCTGATTATCATAATCTTCATAGCCATACTCATCCATCTCGGTATAATTTTCCCAATAATACTCCTGCATATTATCGATCTCTTTCTGTCCGTCAGAGAGAGACTTTCTGATCTCATCCAGTCTTTTCTTTAATTTCAATTCTACTTCTTCAAGAAAATAACTTCCGTTGAATCTTCTGTCGTTCTTATAATTTGTCATGTATTCCCCCAGAAATTTATTTACTGTATTTTTGATATGACATCAAAGATAAATGCCCTTTCTCTCTGATATCATATCCACTGGCTTTTTATTCTATCATAAATCCGACGAATTGTATCGTAAAAAAAGAAATCCCATGATCTTTCTTATTCCTTCAAAGGATAAGAAGAAAATCATGGGATTTTCTTTTGCACTGGTTCTATAACCTTATACCAGTCTCGTTAAAGATTATTTATTTTTCAGATATTCATCAATACCCTTCGCACCTGCTTTACCGGCTCCCATTGCAAGGATAACTGTAGCAGCACCGGTAACGGCATCTCCTCCGGCAAATACACCTTCTTTTGAAGTCTGGCCGTTCTCTTCCTCTGCAACGATACATTTTCTGCGGTTTGTCTCAAGACCTTTTGTTGTAGAAGAGATCAGTGGGTTCGGAGAAGTTCCAAGAGACATGATCACTGTATCAACTTCGATATCATACTCTGATCCTTCGATCTCAACCGGACGTCTTCTTCCTGAAGCATCTGGCTCACCAAGCTCCATCTTAACAACGGTCATGCTTGTGATATTTCCCTTTTCATCAACATTGATCTTCTTCGGGTTTGTCAGAAGGTCAAAAATGATGCCCTCTTCTTTTGCATGATGTACTTCTTCTGCTCTGGCCGGAAGTTCTGCCTCGCTTCTTCTGTACACAATATGTACTTCTGCACCAAGTCTGAGTGCTGTTCTTGCTGCATCCATTGCAACATTACCGCCACCGACAACGGCAACTTTCTTGCCTGCTGCGATCGGTGTATCATAATCTTCACGGAATGCTTTCATCAGGTTGCTTCTTGTCAGATACTCATTTGCAGAGAAGACTTCATTTGCATTCTCTCCCGGAATACCCATAAACATCGGAAGACCGGCTCCTGAACCGATAAATACTGCCTCAAATCCTTCTTCTTCCATCAACTGGTCGATCGTAGTGGATTTACCGATCACAACATTCGTCTCAAATTTGACACCAAGCTCTTTTACCTTCTCGATCTCTTTTGCAACAACTTTCTGCTTTGGAAGACGGAACTCAGGGATACCATATACAAGTACTCCTCCGAGTTCATGCAGAGCTTCAAATACAGTTACATCATAACCTAGCTTTGCCAGATCTCCTGCACAGGTAAGTCCGGACGGACCGGAACCGATGACTGCAACTTTATGACCATTCTTTGTCTCTGCACACTCCGGCTTAATATCATGCTCCAGAGCGTAATCCGCAACAAATCTCTCAAGCTTTCCGATAGAAACTGCTTCACCTTTAATACCACGGACACATTTTCCCTCACACTGGGACTCCTGTGGGCAGACACGTCCACAGATAGCCGGAAGGGCACTGGACTTACCGATCACCTTATAAGCTTCTTCGATATTTCCTGCTTTTACCTCCTGAATAAATGCAGGGATATTGATGGATACAGGACATCCCTGGATACATCTTGCATTCTTACAGTTCAGACATCTCGTTGCCTCTTCCATTGCCTCTTCTTTATTGTATCCAAGACATACTTCTTCAAAGTTGGTAGCACGTACCTTTGGTTCCTGTTCTCTTACAGGTACTTTTTTCATCATATCAGCCATTACTCGTCACCTCCACAATGTCCGCATCCGCCATGATGGGTATCGCCTTCCTGAAGTTTCAGCATTGCACGACCCTCTTCAGACTTATACATCTGGCTTCTCTTCATTGCCTGATCAAAATCAACAAGATGTCCGTCAAATTCAGGGCCATCTACGCAGGCAAATTTAATCTCATCGCCAACCTGAAGACGACAGGCACCGCACATACCTGTTCCGTCTACCATGATCGGGTTCATGCTGACGATCGTCGGGATCTCAAGCTTCTTCGTAAGCAGACATACGAACTTCATCATGATCATCGGTCCGATTGCAACACAGACATCATACTTTTTGCCCTCACCGACCAGCTCTTCGATCATGGTCGTAACCATACCTGCGTGACCATAGGATCCATCATCCGTACACGGATAATAATTTCCTGCAACTGCTTTCATCTCATCTTCAAGGATCAGCATATCTTTCGTCTTGGAACCAACGATAACATCTGCTTCAATGCCATGCTCTCTGAGCCATTTTACCTGTGGATATACCGGAGCAGCTCCTACACCACCTGCTACAAAAAGCATTTTTTTCTTCTTCAGTGTCTCCAGATCTTCTTCTACAAATTCTGATGGACATCCCAGCGGACCTGTAAAGTCACGGAAATAGTCTCCTTCTTTCAGTTCTCCCATCTTCGTTGTGGAAGCTCCTACTTCCTGGACAACGATCGTGATCGTTCCTGCTTCTCTGTCATAATCACAGATTGTCAGAGGAATACGTTCTCCCTTTTCGTCCATCTTCACGATAATAAACTGACCCGGCTGACAGTGACTTGCAACACGCGGTGCATGAACATCCATCAGAAAGATCTTGTCGGCCAGTCTTCTAGCTTTTACAATCTTATACATGATTCTCCTCCTTGTAAATAATTACCCTTTTTTTATAATACGCTAACCCCTGTTGAAATTCAAGCATAACATAAAGGCAGACACCCGGAAAAAGTGTCTGCCCCTCTTTTCTTCGGAATCAGGTCCGGATCTCTGTCCGGTTTAGAAATCAACCTCTGTTCCGTAATATGTACATGTAAGAAGTTTTGCCATAGCGGCAGGATCAATGGCACGCGGATTTGATCCCGTACATGCATCGCCAACTGCCAGTTCTGCGATCTTGTCTACCTTCTCCTTGAATTCATCCTCATTAATACCGAAGTCTTTCAACGTCTTAGGAATGTTAAGTCTTATATTGAAATCATCAATCTTCTCAATAAGACTGTTGATCAGTGCCTTCTCAGATGTTCCCGGAAGACCCATTCTGCGGGCGATCTCAGCATAACGCTTTGCAGCTACAGGATCTTTTGCGTTATATTGGATAACATACGGCAGATAAATTGCATTTGCACAACCATGCGGAATATGACCTGTTGAGAAAGCTGCACCTGTCTTATGAGCCATGGAGTGGACGATTCCAAGCAATGCATTGGAGAATGCCATTCCTGCAAGGCACTGTGCATAGTGCATCTGCTCTCTTGCAACCATATCGCAATGATAAGATGCCGGCAGATAATCAAGAACCATCTCGATTGCCTGTAATGCAAGCGGATCCGTGAAAGGTCCGTTCAGCGTGGATACATATGCCTCAATCGCATGAGTCAGGGCATCCATACCTGTATATGCAACCTGCTTTACCGGAAGTCCTGATACAAGGTCAGGATCAACGATGGCTACATCCGGTGTGATATTGAAGTCAGCCAGCGGATATTTTACTCCTGTCTGATAATTCGTGATAACGGAGAATGCTGTAACCTCTGTAGCTGTTCCTGATGTAGAAGGAATTGCTGCAAATTTTGCTTTCTGTCTCAGTTCAGGGAAACTGAATGGAGTAATGATATCTTCAAAGGAGACCTCTGGATATTCGTAGAATACCCACATTGCTTTTGCAGCATCAATCGGTGATCCACCGCCCATGGCAACGATCCAGTCCGGCTCAAACTCACGCATCACCTCTGCACCCTTCATAACGGTCTCAACAGACGGATCCGGCTCAACACCCTCGATCAACCTTACTTCCATGCCGCCCTCTTTCAGGTAGTTTACTGCCCGGTCAAGGAATCCCTGACGCTTCATAGATCCTCCACCGACAACAAGACAGGCTTTCTTTCCTTTCAGATTCTTCAGTTCTTCAAGACAGCCTTTTCCATGATAAATGTCCCTTGGTAAACAAAATCTACTCATAACAAATCTCTCCTTTTTATGTAGTATTGTTATTTTTTTAACATGTATATTATATCTCTCTGCACGCAAAAAAGCAACCCTGTTTTTGGAAATTTTGTATAAATTCCAGGTAAAACAGAGTTGCCTTATAGTAACTTTACACAGAACCTCTTTCTGCATAAAATTTATTCTGCCGAAGGCTTTGGAATATAGGTCTTGCTTGTCATGGCTGTCGCTTTTCCATTCTGATTATTGATCAGTACTACATTAAAAGTTACCTTTGCATCCAGCCGCAGGTCAACCGGTGCTGTATATTTCGTGGCACCTGCATCCGGTACAGAACCATCGGTTGTATAATAAGCCGTATACCCATCCGGAACTGTCACAGTCACCTGGATCGTTCCGCTGTATGCACCCGTAGATGGAGAAACCGCCGGTGCATCAGCCACCGGGAATGCAATCGTATATTTCGCACTTGCCACAACGCTTGGCACTCCTGCCTTGTTGACAGCAATCGCCCGAATCTCAGTCACGCCTTCTTCCTGCAGAAGGATTGCCTCAGAATATTTCTGACTGGCAGTCGTCGGTTCTGACCCGTCTGTCGTATAATAAATATCTCCTCCTGTCTCGGAAGAAAGAGAAACCTGCTGAACCTCTGTATAACTGCCCTCTTTCAGACTGAATTCCGGTGCTGTGGAAACATATTTTTTTACTGCCTTAAGTACTTTACTGTCATCGCAGTCTTCCAGCAGTACAGAGATTTTATCCAGTTCATCATTTTTCACATAAAAATCAATGACTGCCTCATAAAGCTTTTCATTGGATGGCTGTGTCTCCAACGCAGTCAGATACACAGATTCTGCACTGTCCAGATCTCCCTGATCCACATAAATATCTGCAAGCCCCTTGTACGCTTCAGGCCTGGATTTGTCCTTGATCACAGCACGGTCAAAATACTTCTGTGCAACTTCGTAATTATCCTCCTGCAGTGCTGACATTCCCTTTTTCATGACTCCGGTATAAGAATTCTGATAAATCACATAAATTCCCACACCGATCAAACATACGATTAAAAAAAGAACGAGCAAAAGATTCCTTCTCTTTTTCTTTGCGGCTTCTCTCCGCTTCATTTGCTGAATCCTGCGGTATTCCGGTGAATCTTTTCTGAGATTTCCGGTCTGTTGCCTCTCCGCCTGTCTCCGGTTCTGCTGTTCTTTAGAACGACGGAGATTTTCTCTTCTTGCCTCCCTGAGCCGTTCCATCTCATTTTCATTCAGAACGCGGGTAGAACGGACACTCTGGGTCTGACTCATCTGACGCTGTCTCCGGACATCATCTGTCCGGATCTGACGGGTAGCCCCTTCTACCGAACCCTTTACTTCTCTTGCAAGAACATCATCCAGCGGGTTATAATCCGGGACCATCTGTACTTCAGCATTGCACCTGGGACAGATCAACTGACCATCCGGTATATTTGCTCCGCAATGTACACACTTCATGATCCGGTACCTCCTAGCTGCGTACAGTCTCTACACAGTTATTCATCAGCATGGCGATCGTCATCGGTCCTACCCCGCCCGGAACAGGAGTGATCGCTGATGCAACTGGTTCAACATCTGCAAAATCAACATCTCCACACAGATGATTTTCTGCATCCCGATGCATTCCGACATCAATAACAACCGCACCTTTTTTAACATAATCTGATGTTATGAAACGCTCTTTTCCGATTGCAACGATCAGAATATCTGCTCTTCTTGTCACATCTGCAAGACTCTTCGTTCTGGAGTGTGCAACCGTAACTGTTCCATTTTCCCGGAGAAGCAGTGCTGCCATTGGTTTCCCGACAATATTGCTTCTTCCGATGATCACACATTCCTTTCCGGCAATCTCTATTCCCGAACGCTTCAGCAACTGGATCACACCGGCCGGAGTGCAGGATAAAAATCCCTTTTCCCCGATCCACAGTCTTCCCACACTTTCAGGATGGAATCCATCCACGTCCTTATCAGCCGAAATCGTCCGGATGATCTTATCTTCATCAATCTGAGCAGGAAGTGGGAGCTGTACAAGGATTCCATTTACCGTATCATCCGCATTCAGTTCCTTTACAAGCTCTACAAGCTGCTCTTCTGTCGTATCCTCCGGCAGTTCATATGCCCTTGATTCTACTCCGATATATGCACAGGCTCTTTTTTTATTTCTTACATAAACGGAAGAAGCCGGATCATCCCCTACCTGAATGACGGCAAGACAAATGTCCGTTCCGTCATTCTTCAATGCTTCTACCTCAGCTTTTAATTCATCTTTAATCTGCTGTGAAATTGCCTTTCCATCAATTAATTGTGCCATTCTTTTCTCCTTCTTGTTCCGGTTACCCTATTATTTTATACACCCTTTATTTGATGTTGGGGTCAAAAGCCCCCAACAATGATGCCAACGGATTGTTTCGTGCTACGCACTCCCACAATCCTGACATCTTTATTTTCCTGTATGACAGAAGATCCTTAGAACAGACCTGTGATCTTTCCGTCGTCTGTTACATCAATTCCATTTGCTGCCGGTACTTTCGGCAGTCCAGGCATGGTCATTACTGCACCCGTCAGAGCGACAACGAATCCTGCACCGGCACTGACATAGACTTCTCTGATATGGATATCAAAATTCTCCGGTCTTCCAAGCTTCTTCGCATCATCTGACAGGGAATACTGATTCTTCGCCATACATACCGGGAAATCTGAGAATCCCATCTCTTCGATCTTTGCGATCTGCTTTGACGCAGCCGGTTCATACACCACATCTCTTGCACCATAGATTTCCTGTGCGATCGTACGGATTTTATCTTTCAGAGAAAGTTCTTCACTGTAAAGTGGATGGAAATGGCTTTCCTTTGTCTCCAGCGTCTCCAGTACTTTCTCAGCCAGTGCGATGCCGCCTTCTCCGCCTTTTTCCCATACTTCTGAAAGTGCAAACTCACAGTTATGGTCATGACAGAATTTTTCAATAAATGCATTCTCTGCATCCGTATCTGATACAAAAGAATTCAGCGTAACAACAACCGGCACACCATATTTCTGAATATTTTCAATATGCTTTTCAAGATTTACAATTCCTTTTGCAAGTGCATCTAAATTTTCTTCTGCAAGATCTGCCTTTGCAACACCGCCATTGTATTTTAATGCACGTACTGTTGCGACCAGGACAACTGCATCCGGCTTCAATCCTGCCATCCGGCACTTGATATCAAAAAACTTCTCGGCTCCAAGATCTGCACCGAACCCTGCCTCCGTCACTGCAATATCGCCAAGCTTCAGGGCCATCTTTGTGGCACGCACACTGTTGCATCCATGTGCGATATTGGCGAACGGTCCACCATGGACCAGTGCCGGTGTATGTTCCAGTGTCTGAATCAGATTTGGCTTGATTGCATCTTTCAAAAGTGCAGTCATGGCACCGGTTGCCTGCAGATCATCTGCTGTCACCGGATCTCCATTAAAATTATAAGCGACAATAATTCTTCCCAGACGCTTCTTAAGATCAGCAAGATCATCTGCAAGGCAGAGAATTGCCATAATCTCGGAGGCGACTGTAATAACAAAATGATCTTCTCTTACCATTCCGTCGGTCTTTCTTCCAAGACCAACTACAATATTCCGCAGGACACGGTCATTCATGTCCACGCAACGTTTCCACACGATCTGACGTGGATCGATCCCCAGGGCATTCCCCTGCTGGATATGATTATCAAGCATTGCTGCCAGCAAATTGTTGGCAGAAGTGATGGCATGAAAATCTCCCGTGAAATGAAGATTCAGATCCTCCATCGGAACCACCTGTGAATAACCGCCACCGGCTGCTCCTCCTTTGATTCCAAAGCATGGTCCAAGAGATGGTTCGCGTAATGCGATCACTGATTTTTTGCCAAGCTTTGCAAATGCCTGTCCAAGACCTACAGAAATTGTCGTCTTTCCCTCTCCCGCCGGGGTCGGATTAATGGCTGTAACAAGAACCAGCTTTCCGTCCTCGCGGTCCTTGATCCGTTCCCAGAGTTCATCAGAAAGCTTTGCTTTATACTTTCCATAAAATTCCAGTTCAGCCTCTGCGATCCCTGCACCCTCTGCCACCTCTCTGATGTGCTTCATTTCTGCTTCCTGAGCAATCTGAATATCCGTCTTCATTCCTGTTTCCTCCTTGTTCATCCCTCTTATTTTCAATAACATCCTCACACTTTCATGCAAGTTCTGTAAACTACGATTCCTACTTATTTTCCGCTATGTATGCGTCAAATTCTTCTTTTGACATAAGAACTTTTCTCGGCTTTGTCCCCTCTTCGGGACCGACAACTCCTGCTTCTGCAAGCTGATCCATGATCCTTGCAGCACGGTTGAACCCAATCTTGAACATTCTCTGGAGCATTCCGATCGAAGCCCTGTCTTTGTCAATGATCAGTTGTCCTGCTTCTGTAAAATAGACATCCCTGTCATCTGTATCCTCCGCAGATACTCCTGAAATGGATGTCGGAACATCTGCAGTCATCATATGTTCTTCCAGTTCATTACTGTAAGCCGTACTTCCATTTTTGTCAATCAGATAATCTACAACTTTCTGAACTTCTTTATCAGAGACAAAGGATCCCTGCACCCTCACCGGCTTTGGATAACCGGATGGATAGAACAGCATATCTCCTTTTCCCAGCAGCTTTTCTGCCCCGTTCATATCAATGATCGTACGCGAATCCACTCCCGATGAAACTGAAAATGCAATTCTTGACGGCATATTTGCCTTGATCAGTCCCGTGATGACATTCACTGACGGACGCTGGGTCGCAAGGATCAGATGAAGCCCCGCCGCACGTGCCAACTGTGCAAGACGACAGATCGCCCCCTCCACTTCTCCGGGAGCTACCATCATCAGATCTGCAAGCTCATCAATGATGATAATGATCTGTGGAAGTTTTTTCTCTGCATCTTCTCCGGTCTCACCTCTCAGGACTTTTTCATTGAATCCTTTCAGGTCCCTTACATTGTACTCAGCGAAAAGCTTATAACGCTTTTCCATCTCGGCAACTGCCCAGTTCAAAGCCCCGGCAGCCTTTTTCGGATCAGTTACAACCGGAATCATCAGATGCGGGATTCCGTTATATACACTCAGTTCTACAACTTTCGGATCTACCAGGATCAGCTTCACATCTTCCGGATCTGCTTTGTAGATAATGCTCATGATCAGGGTATTGATGCAGACAGATTTACCTGAACCTGTCGCTCCTGCGACAAGGAGATGCGGCATTTTTGCAATATCTGCCACAACAACTTTTCCTGCAATATCTTTTCCAACTGCAAAGGAGATCGGTGATCTGCTGTTCTTGAACTCATCGGACTCCAACAGATCTCTCAGCATAACGGCTGTATTTTCACTGTTCGGGACTTCAATCCCGACAGCAGCTTTTCCCGGTATAGGAGCTTCGATCCTCAGATCAGCAACAGCAAGATTCAGCTTGATATCATCTGCCAGCCCGACAATCTTGCTGACTTTTACTCCCTGTTCCGGCTGCAGCTCATACCGGGTCACAGACGGACCACAGCTTGCATTGGTGACATGAACCCCTACTCCAAAGTTCTGAAGTGTCTGCTCCAGCTTTAATGCTGTGGCACGCAGATGTGCATCGGAATCTCCACCGCCCTTTTTCCCTTTTACCAGAAGATTCATCGGTGGAATGCGGTAAATCTTCTGCGGCTGCTCTTCCATTGCTCTGACAGACTGCTCTACACTGGCTGTCTCGGCTGCAACTGCCTGTGCATTTTCTTTCGTATTTTTCCTGTTCCGTCTGGCCGGTATCTCCTGCGGATCAGATGGCATCTGCATTGCATCAGGTACTCCTTCTTCAGCAGATCTTTCTGTTCCGGTCATCTCTGTCTCTTCTGCTGTAAGCGGTTCTGCACGGTTAATAACAAACCGCCCCGGATCCGATTCTTCGCTATCCCCTCCGTCAGGGACTGCTCCTTCCGGGGTCAGTTCCTGGATCTCAGGAGATTTTCTCCGCCTTCTGCTTTTTCTCTCCTGCGGTACTTCCTCTTCTCCTTCCCCATGCAAAAGAGTCGTTGCAAAGGAAACTCCTCTTGCCTTTTTCTCTTTTCCACCAGGAACTCCTGCTCCGCTCTCTTCTGTCTCCTGAGCTGTCTGCCGCTCTCTTTCTTTCCTTTCCCGCTCTTTCGTACGGATCACTGCGGTTTCCTGTCTCTTTCTTTTTGCCTCTTCATACGCGACTTTGCTTTTCCGTCCGATGGGAGACAGAAGAGAACGCTCTGTGATCAGGATAATACTGATGATTCCCAGTACAACCAGGATCACACCGGCACCGATCTTTCCAAAAAGCGGACAAAATAACCGGATCAGACAGCCTCCTGCGAAACCTCCTGCATTCTTATGCTCACTGGATGCGACATAATAAGAAAATAATGTTGCATTTTTATCGTATGGATGGAACAAAAGCTCAATCATTCCGCACAGGATCAGAAATAATGCAGCAACTGCTCCTAATTTTATGTAAGCATGGGAATTTCCCTTATTGGAAATTCCAAATGCAACTGCTCCAAATAAGATAAACGGCAGAAAATATGCCATAAATCCGAAAATGCCAAAAACTACCGATGACACCGTCTTGCCTACAATTCCACCCAGTCCAAAATTACTGAGGACAAGAAGGATACACACTGCAAGCAGTCCCAGAATGATGATCTCCCCTCTGATCTCATCCCGGTTCTGACTTTGTCCGGATTTCTGCTGCGTCTTCTTTGCCGTACTTTTTGTATTCTTCTTTCCTTTTGTTGACTTCGCAGCCATATAATTCCCCCTTATTTTCACATACTTATTTTAGTATACCATCAATTTTTTTTAGTGTCATCAAAAAAATGATCCGGTTTTTCCTGCTTCTTTTTTCTTCTCTCCTCATCGATCAGTTCATGAAGTTTCTGAAACGCTTCATGAATCCCTCCCACTTCATCGATCATTCCCTCTCTGACAGCCTCCTCTCCCTCCAGCATTGTCCCCACATCTTTCACGAGCTGCGTTGAATCCAGCATCAGCTCCACGATCCGTTCCTGGGAGATATGAGAATGGGACGCAATGAAGCGGGTAATGCGATCCTGGGTACGCTCCATATTTCGATAACTCTGGATCACTCCGATGAACATTCCAGAAGAACGAACCGGATGAATAATCATCGTGCCTGACGGGACAATAAAAGAATAATCTGCAGATACAGCCAACGGTCCTCCGATAGAATGACTTCCTCCAAGGACCAGTGATACGGTCGGTTTTCCAAGGGATGCGATCATTTCTGCAATTCCAAGTCCGGCTTCTACATCCCCGCCCATTGTGTTTAAAAGGATCAGTACTCCTTCGATCTCATCATTTTCTTCTGCCTCCGCAAGCCGTGGGAGCAAATGTTCATACTTTGTAGCCTTTGTATTTCCGGATACATTCTCATGTCCTTCAATCTCACCGATGATCGTCAGAAGCTGAATCCCATACGGGTTTCCCTTTTTTCCCAGTTCCATCGTCCCCATTTCGCGGATCTCTTCATTTTCCTTATTTCTCTGTTCCTGTTTTGTATCCATTTTTTCTGTTCCCATAGATTCCACCTCCTGCAAGTTCTGAACCATAGTATGAACAGATTTATAATAAATATGTAGGAATACATACAACAGTCCGGGGCGGAACATACGATCTGTATAGACACTCTGCCACTGTCAGTTTTTCCTTCATACCCCGGTATAAAAAAGAAGATACAAATGTATCCAATTTACACTTGTACCTTCTCATCGTTATTAATCTTCCAAAGCCTGCTTTACATCAGCGATCAGGTCTTCAATATTTTCAATTCCAAGACTGAAGCGGATCAGATCCGGCTGTACTCCTGCCTCCAGAAGTTCCTGCTCATTCATCTGTCTGTGTGTATGACTTGCCGGATGCAGGACACAGCTTCTTGCATCTGCCACATGCGTCACAATAGCAACCAGTTTCAGCTTATCCATCATTTTCACGGCAGCTTCTCTTCCACCCTTTAATCCAAAAGTGATGACACCACAGCTTCCATTCGGCATATATTTCTGCGTCAGATCATAATACTTATTGCCAGGTAACGACGGGCAGTTTACCCATGCTACTTTTTCATGTCCCTGTAGATATTCCGCCATCTTAATTGCATTTTCACAATGTCTTGGCATACGCAGATGCAGACTCTCCAGTCCAAGATTCAGGAGAAATGCATTTTGCGGTGACTGGATTGATCCTAAATCTCTCATCAACTGGGAAGTTGCTTTTGTGATATAAGCACCTTTTCCAAATTTTTCTGTATAGATGATTCCATGGTAAGTCTCATCCGGTGTTGTCAGTCCGGCAAATTTATCTCCGTAAGCAGCCCAGTCAAAATTACCGCTGTCAACAATCGCACCGCCTACACATGTTGCATGACCATCCATATACTTTGTTGTGGAATGCGTCACAACATCAGCCCCCCACTCAAACGGACGGCAGTTGATCGGTGTAGCAAATGTATTATCTACGATAAACGGAACCCCATGCTTATGTGCCGCCTTTGCAAATTTTTCAAAATCCAGAACGACCAGTGCCGGATTTGCAATCGTCTCTCCAAATACTGCCTTTGTATTATCCTGAAATGCTGCTTCCAGTTCTTCTTCCGTGCAATCAGGATCAACAAAAGTAGCCGTCACACCCATTTTACGGATTGTATGAGCAAAAAGGTTATATGTTCCGCCATACAGGGCAGATGCACATACAATATGATCTCCCTCTTCTGCAATATTCATAATGGCATAAAAATTAGCTGCCTGACCGGATGAGGTCAGCATTGCCGCTGCTCCGCCTTCCAGATCACAGATCTTTGCTGCTACTGCATCATTCGTCGGATTCTGCAGTCTTGTGTAAAAATAACCGGATTCTTCCAGGTCAAATAAACGTCCCATCTGCTCACTGCTGGTATAACGGAATGTAGTACTCTGATAGATTGGAAGAACTCTTGGCTCTCCATTTCCCGGTTCATATCCTGACTGCACACACTTTGTCTCAATTCTGTAATTGCTCATTTCCTCTTCCTCCTTGAAATTTTCATAAAATGGAGCAGGCTGTCAATTTCAGCTTGCTCCATATCTTTTTAGTAGGTTATTTATTCATTCCAGTTATGATATACATCCTGCACATCATCATCTTCATCAAGCAGATCCAGTGTCTTCTGGATGTTCTTGATATCCTCTTCTTTTGTAAGGTCAACATAAGTCTGAGGAATCATCGTAACTTCCGCAGAAGCCATCGCAATTCCTTCCTCTTCCAGCTTCAGACGTACATCACTGAAATCCTCCGGTGAAGTAAGCACTTCGTAGCTGTCCTCTTCTTCATTAAAATCTTCAGCACCCGCATCCAGTGCAAGCATCATCAGATCATCTGAGTCCATATCACACTCTTCTTTATCGATAATAATCTGTCCCTTTTCATCAAACATAAAAGATACACATCCCGGAGTCCCGACATTTCCAGCTCCCTTTGTAAACGCATTTCTTACATTTGATGCTGTACGGTTCTTATTATCCGTCAGAGTCTTTACGATGATGGCGGTTCCGTTCGGACCATATCCCTCATATGTAATACGCTCATAATTATCTGCGGAACCTTCCCCGGCTGCTTTCTTGATATTTCTTTCGATCGTATCATTCGGCATATTGTTCGCTTTTGCCTTTGCGATCACATCACGAAGTCTGCTATTATTCACCGGATCAGCACTTCCACCTTCTTTTACTGCAATCGCAAGCTCACGGCCGATCTTTGTAAAGATCTTTCCCTTTGCTGCGTCATTCTTCTCTTTTTTGTGCTTAATATTCGCAAATTTAGAATGTCCTGACATACTTTCATTCTCCTTTTCTATCTGACTTAAATCAATTAAGACTTGTACTTCATCCTGCTCTCCGCAACCAGAGCATTATCTTAATAAGTTTACCACGCTTTTTCTCATCTGTAAAGTCCACGTTCCTGTCTTATGTAGGCAGATTCAGGCTGACACAGATCGCCTCGTCTACTTTTTTCATCATTGCAGAATCTATATGACATACATATTCTTTCAGTCGCTGCTTGTCGATTGTACGGATCTGCTCTAACAGGATCACAGAATTTTTTACTATATTATAATCCCTCGTACTGATCTCGATATGCGTCGGAAGTTTCGCTTTATTCATTTTTGAAGTGATCGCCGCACAGATGATCGTAGGGCTGTGCCGGTTTCCGATATTATTCTGGATAACCAGGACAGGTCGTATCCCTCCCTGCTCTGATCCGACCACGGGGCTTAGATCTGCGTAATAAATATCTCCTCGTCTGACCATTTATTTTCACTCTCCGATATCTCCGTTATGTTAAGCTATACTTAAGTATCTCCGGATTCATCGGATGTATTCACAAATTCTTCAGATTCGTCCTTTAAAAATAATCTGTCTGCGAAATGATTTTTCCATTCTTCAGGTAAGCACGTGGGATTCTCTTACTCAGGCAGCATACAAATTCATAATTGAATCTTCCACTTAATTCTGCAAGATCCTCCACCTTGATCTGTTCCTCCTGATCCCGTCCGATCAGAATCACCTCATCCATAAATGCCACATCGGGGATTTCCGTTACATCAACCATAAACTGATCCATACAGACTCTTCCAAGAATCCTTGCCTTTTTCCCATGGATCAACACATACCCTTTATTTGACAGTGATCTTGGATACCCATCTCCATATCCCACCGGAATGGTTGCAATCTTCATCTTTTTCTCTGTAATATATGTGCCACCGTAACTGATCGATGTACCTTTTCCTACTTCCTTTACGAAACTGACATGACTGACCAGACGCAGAGCCGGACGCAGACTCACTGCATTCTGATCCACGTCGTCTGATGGATACATTCCGTAAATGGAAATTCCCGCTCTCGCAATATCATGCTTGAGATCCGGAAAATCAATGATTCCGGCACTGTTGTCACAGTCAAAATACTGGATCGGAACATTTCGTTCCTCCATCAGTTCTTTCATCCATAAAAATTTCTCATGCTGCTTTAACGTATAAGATTTATCCAGCTCGTCGGCTTTTGCAAAATGCGTAAACATTGCCTCTGTCTGCACATTCGGAAGCCTGCTGATCCGTTCAATGGAAGATGCACTTTCTTCCGTTACCGGGAATCCGATCCTTCCCATTCCGGTATCAATCTTAATATGAAAATACGCAGTCTTTCCAAGTCTTTGTGCAGCCTCTGACATTCCCCGTGCCATTTCTTCAGTATAAACCGCAGCACGAATTTCTTTTTCTACCATCTCCTCGTATTCGTCCGGGAAGACACATCCCAGTACCAGAATCGGCTTTTTGATCCCCTGTTCACGCAGGACAGCCGCCTCTCCCATACATGCAACAGCATAGCCCCAGATATATGGCATCTCTTCAAACATTTTCGCCAGCGGAACTGCCCCATGACCATATCCGTCGGTCTTGATGACTGCGATCAGTTTTCCGTCTTCGCCAATCCGCTTTTTCATCTGCTCCATATTATATGCAATGGCATCCAAATCGATATATGCACAAACTCTGCTGTATTTCTTCATTTAGTTACACTCCTTTGCTTTCTTCATCGCTACCTGTATTCCATGGATCAGATCCCTTGCGAGAACACTGTAACCACCTTTTTTATCCCTTGCCTCATCTCCACCACAGGCATGCAGAAAAACGCCTGTCACTGCACTTTGAAATCCATCCATTCCCTGTGCGAGAAGTCCGGTGATCACACCCGCAAGCACATCTCCCGAACCGCCTTTTGCCATGGCTGCATTGCCTGCCAGATTAAGGAAGTTCTGCCTGTCTTTCTGGGCAACTATCGTCCTGCTGTCTTTTAAGACACAGATACACGGGGATTCCTCGGTAAACCGGTGAAGTACTTCAAACCGCCGTTCTACAATTTCTGATACAGAGATTCCTGTCAGCCGGGACATTTCTTTCATATGAGGGGTGAGGATCATATTTTTCCCAAGTTTTTTATACAGATCTTTCCTTCCTGCAAGAAGGTTCAGTCCATCTGCATCAATCACGCAGGGACACTTTGCTTTCTCTATTGTATGCAGCAAAATCTTTTCTGATCTACTGCTTTGTCCTAATCCACAGCCGATACAGATGACATCTGCCCACCCGATCAGTTGATCCAGTTTCTCTTCATCATACTCTCTATAGCAGGAAATGATCGCCTCTGGAAGAAGTCCCTGAAGTACCTGCCTGTTCTCTTCTGCTGTATAGATCTGGACAAGTCCGGCACCAACCGTATACGCTGCTGTAGCTGAAAGATAAGCTGCTCCTGCCATTCCCGGACTGCCGGTGATCATAAGAACTCTGCCAAAACTGCCCTTATGCGAATCCTCTTTTCTTTCCGGCAGCAGATTTCCCAGCTCCTTTTTATCATAGGTCATGCAGACACTTTTCTGTTCAAAAAAGTACTCGGGATCAATCCCGATCGTTACCGGAACAACCTCTCCCGCACAGATCTGTCCCGGATACAAAGCACAGCCACGCTTCTGACATGCCATAGATACTGTCAGTTCCGCCTGAAATGCAATACCAAGCACCTTTCCTGTAGCAGAACAGATTCCTGATGGAATATCCACTGCAACCTTCTGTGCCGTCTGCCGGTTCATCCATCCGATCACATCTCTGTAGTGTCCTGCAACTTCTCTGCACAGACCAACGCCAAAAATTGCATCAATGATCACAGTATACTCTTTCTCGGGGATTTCTGTAAACAAATTAATCCCGAGATTTTTGTCGATCTGAGCCTGCAATCTGCATTCTTCCGTCATAGAGCTTTCTCTTCCCGTAAAAAGCACATCCACATGGCAGCCCTTTTCAGCCAGAAGTCTTGCCACAGCAAATCCATCTCCGCCATTATTTCCACTGCCGCATACGATCAGTGGTCGCCTTAAATCCTTTTTCTTTTCTTCCAGTACTTCAACAATTTTTAATGCTGCCCTCTCCATAAGAACCACAGAAGGTACACCGATCTGCTGGATCGTATACTGATCTGCTTTCTTCATCTGTTCTCCGTCCGGTAAATATCTCATGAGCAGTCCCCTTTCTTTTAAAGACAAACTGCTGCGGACCGGTCCAGCTATGACCATACCCGCAGCAGTCCTCTGCTATTTTTGAATTTCATTGTGCTGGCTGATATTATAAGACAATTTCATCAGACTGTCAGCAAGATGTACACTCTCCACAATGACATCCTTGGGAAGTGTAAGATCCGTATGTGCAAAATTCCAGATGGCCTTGATCCCATTCGCTACCAGGACATCCGCTACTTCCTCCGCTTTTGACTTGGGAAGTGTAAGAGCTGCAATCTCAATATCATTTTCCTGCAGATATCCTTCCAGTTCATCCAGCATTCTGACAGGGATTCCCCGGATCGTCACTCCCTCAAGACGCGGATTCACATCAAATAAACTTTTTAAAATAAATCCATTCCGTTCAAATGATGCATAATTTGCCAGTGCCTGTCCAAGATTACCGGCACCGATGATAATAAAGTTATGATCCTTATCCAGTCCCAGTATCTTTCCAATCTCCGTATAAAGGTACTTTACATTATATCCATAGCCCTGCTGTCCAAATCCGCCGAAATTGTTCAGATCCTGCCGGATCTGGGATGCTGTTACCTGCATCTTTTTACTCAGGTCATTGGATGAGATCCTCTCTACACCCGCTTCAAGCAGGTCTCCCAAATATCTATAATATCTTGGAAGCCTGGAAATTACGGCACGTGATATTTTTCTTTGTTCCACTTCCATTGCCCTCCACATCATAATCTACCCAACATTATATAGAATAGTTAAACTTCTGTCAAACTTTACTTTCCTACTTCTTGTATTTTCGGCTATTTTCGATATAATAGATACTTGGAGTTTTATAATAATGAAGAGCCATTTTAAAATAAGAATTATGATATAAGGAGTTTATTGATTATGATTTTAGCCTGTCACAATCTGAATAAAGCATTCGGCGAACATACCATTGTCTGCGACGGTTCTTTCCATATTGAAGACCGGGAGAAGGCAGCTCTTGTCGGGATCAATGGTGCCGGGAAATCTACGATTCTGAAAATGATCATCGGGGAGGAACCCCTGGACGGTGGCGATGTTATTCTTGCCAAAGGGAAGACTCTCGGTTATCTTGCACAGCGTCAGGATCTGACATCCGGCAATACAATCTATGAGGAAGTAAAAAGTGCAAAAGCCGATATTTTTGCAATGGAAGCCCAGCTTCGTTCCATCGAGCAGGAACTGAAATCCTTAACCGGGGAAGATCTGAAAAACCGGCTGGATACATACAACCGGCTTCAGTCTGAATATGAGGCCAAAAATGGCTATGCCTGTGAAAGTGAAATCACCGGTGTCCTGAAGGGGCTTGGATTTACAGAGGATGATTTTTCCAAGCAGACCGATACCCTCTCAGGAGGTCAGAAGACACGAGTCTCTCTTGGAAAACTGCTTCTGACAAGCCCTGATATCCTCTTACTGGACGAGCCGACCAACCATCTGGATCTTAATTCCATTGCATGGTTGGAAACGTATCTTTTAAATTATTCAGGAGCCGTATTGATTGTTTCCCATGACCGGTATTTTCTGAACCGTGTCGTAACAAAAGTCATTGAGGTCGATCAGGCTCATATTCGTATGTATATGGGAAACTACAAAGCCTATGCAGCGAAAAAGCAACAGATCCGTGATGCCCGCCTGAAAGAATACATGAACCAGCAGCGTGAAATAAAGCATCAGCAGGCAGTCATCGAGAAACTTCGTTCTTTCAACCGGGAGAAATCCATCAAGCGGGCTGAAAGCCGGGAAAAAATGCTGGACCGTATCACTCCTGTTGAAAAGCCTGTTGAAAGCGTCCGCGAAATGCACTTTTCTCTTGAGCCGTCCTGTATCAGCGGATCGGACGTCCTGACAGTTGAACATCTGTCCAAACGCTTTGACAGCCAGCAACTTTTTCAGGATATCAGCTTTGAGATCCATCGCGGGGAACACGTTGCCATCATTGGTGATAATGGTACAGGAAAAACTACCCTGTTAAAAATTATCAACCAAGTAGTCTCTGCAGACAAGGGATCTTTCACGCTTGGATCAAAAGTCAAAATCGGATATTACGATCAGGAACATCACGTCCTTCATGATGAAAAGACGATTTTCGATGAAATTTCCGATGACTACCCATCCCTGACTCATACGCAGATCCGCAATACACTTGCTGCATTTCAGTTTACCGGGGAGGAAGTCTTTAAACAAATCCGTACACTCAGCGGTGGCGAAAAAGGACGTGTATCCCTCGCAAAGCTGATGCTGTCCGAGGCAAATTTCCTGATTCTCGATGAACCTACCAACCATCTGGATATTACCTCCAAGGAAATCCTGGAAGAAGCCCTGAACAACTACAGCGGAACGGTTCTTTATGTCTCCCATGACCGGTATTTTATTAATCAGACCTGTTCCCGCATTTTGGAGCTTGTCAATCAGACTTTTGTAAATTATATCGGAAACTATGACTACTATCTTGAAAAGAAAGAAGAACTGACCCGGGCATACGCATCTGCCCCTGCCGTATCTGCCGGTATTGCTCCCTCGGAATCTTCTTCCGACAATCAGACAGAATCCAAATTGAGCTGGCAGGAGCAGAAAGAACAGCAGGCTAAAGAGCGGAAACGCAAAAACGATCTGAAAAAGACAGAAGAAGAAATTGCAAAGCTGGAAGAACGAAATACCGTAATCGATGAAGAACTGACAAAAGAAGAAATTTACTCCAACTCCATCGAATGTCAGAAACTTTCTACCGAGCGGGCTGAAAATGAGGAAAAGCTGGAAGTCTTGTACGAGCGGTGGGAAGAGTTGGCGGAGGAAGTGTAATAAATTTGTATTTGTTGGGGTGAAAATGATTCGGTATCAGGAAGGCTTTTTGACAGAAGAGCGTCCATATCCGCCCTTGCTGTTGCATCGCAGTGCAGGACCCGCTTTACCTCAGCCCGTTGACAACTTGTAACAGGAATGTGGAAACACTCGTGCAGAGGCACTCCTGTTTACGTTCCTTAACAAGTTGGGCAAAGTGTCTTCGGAACGCTCCTTGTCAATGCACTGCTCACGCAACAGCAAGGGTGGATATTAGGCTTTTCAAATCAGAAAATTTTCCCTCATACCAGAACATTTTCTCCCAACAAAGACGAAATTCCAATAAGAAATAAAGAGCCGGATGGCTATCGACGAAGATAAATGCTCCATCAAATAGTAAATACAATATTTACGAGATGCCAGGGTCAAAAGGTCTAAGCCCACATGAGCTTGCTCATAGGTGGGTGAAAGACCTTAGGCTCCGCCCCGATATGAGCATAAAAGTGGGATGATAATCCCACGATATGCGAATATTGGGTAGGATTGTGGAAGTGCGTAGCACGGAGCAATCCGTAGGCATCAAAGTCGGGGGCTTTTGCCCCCGACATCTTTACGATCGAGTATCTTAGTCAATAGCCATCCGGCTTTTTTCTATTCTTTTTAAATTTGCATTGTTGAGTGACTACGCTGTGGAGTCAGAAAAAAACTTCTTACTGTGACTACCAGCGGAAAGCAGGGTATTCCTGAGCAGGTGCATTAGCAGGGAGCGTTCCGAAGACACTTTGCAGCGTTTGTTAGAGAAAGTAAATCGAGTGCCATTGCACGAAGATTTCCACTTTCGAGTTACAAACGGTCAACGGGCTGAGGTAAAGCGGGCCTGCACCGCGAAGGAATGTCCCTGCTTTCCGCGTCCGCTTCGCCACAAAGAAGCTTTCTGATTTACAAGCGTATCACCCCAACAACTACAAATTTTCTACCTTAATCTCCCGCTCTCATATCTGCTCTTCATCTGCAGAAACCGAACCAGCCCTGCATACCGTTCTTCCAAAGATTCTTCACGTTCTGCATATTCCAGACTTTCTGCAGCCGCCGTCAGAAATCGTTCGCTCAGTACAAGCCTGTGCTTTTTCAGATATTCCAGTTTTTCTTCATTTTTTTCAAGATCCAGAAATTCCAGAATCATCGTCATATCATCCTGCAGTGCCTCGGATTCACAAATCGGAGCAACTTCTTCTATCTTTTCAAAACGATATTTCTGTCCCCACTCATCTGCCTGTTCCCGGATTAATGGACTCATAAAATTCACCAGTCTGCTCACAAAAACTTTTCCCTTTGTTCTGTTCACCGCTACATAGACAACCATTTCTTCTCTCGTCTCTGTCGATATGGCACAATGCAGTATCTCATAAATACCACCTTTAAAATGACGATATTTTTCTCCTGCTTCTGGCTTTTTTCTTTCCATTTTTCTGTTTCCCTCTTTCTGCTGTCTGCATCTAACTGTCAGATTGTACTTTCTGTTGCTCTTTAACTGAAGAGTTTAAGGATCAGGAATCTGTCCTTCCTGACTTTTAATATAATTTCGCACTGATTGTCTTTGGTCTGAATCCATTTTCATCCAGTGCTTCAAGAATCTTCTTCTTATGGTCTGTTCCAAATGCTTCCATGGTGATACGAAGTTCTACCGCTGCGTTTCGATTCGTACTTACAAACTGATTATGCTCAAGTTTGATAATATTACCCTGGACATTTGCGATCGTCTCTGCCACGCGTGCAAGCTCACCCGGCTTATCCGGAAGAAGCACGGATACGGAGAAAATACGGTCTCTCTGGATCAGTCCATGCTGAACGATGGAGGACATGGTAATCACATCCATATTTCCTCCACTCAGTACACAGACAACTTTCTTTCCTTTACAGTCAAGCTGCTTCAGTGCTGCCACAGAAAGAAGGCCCGAATTTTCTACGATCATTTTATGATTCTCAACCATATCCAGAAATGCTCCGATCAGCTCATCATCTTCTACCAGAAGAATATCATCTACATTTTCCTGAACATACGGCAGATTCTGATCTCCGACTTCCTTTACAGCCGTTCCGTCTGCAATCGTATTGGCAGAATCAAGTTCTACAACTTCCCCTGCTTTCAGTGCTGCTGTCATGCTGGCTGCCCCTGCAGGTTCAACTCCGATCACTTTGATCTTCGGATTCAGCATCTTTGCAAGTGTTGAAACTCCGGTGATCAGACCACCGCCACCGATCGGGACAAGAATATAATCAACTGTCGGAAGTTCCTGTACGATCTCCATTGCAATTGATCCCTGACCGGTAGCGACATCCAGATCATTAAACGGATGCACAAATGTGTAGCCATTTTCTTCTGCAAGCTTGCAGGCATACTGATATGCATCATCGTATACATCCCCATGAAGTACAACTTCTGCCCCATAGCTCTTTGTTCTGTTTACCTTGATTAAAGGTGTAACTGTCGGCATAACAATTGTTGCCTTGCATCCAAATTCTCTTGCTGCAAATGCAACTCCCTGTGCATGGTTGCCGGCAGAAGCTGTAATCAGTCCTCTGTTCCGTTCTTCTTCTGTCAGCGTACTGATCTTATAGTAAGCTCCCCTGATCTTGTATGCTCCTGTATGCTGCATATTTTCCGGTTTCAGATATACTTTTGCTCCCGTCTGCGTACTGAGATACTCACTGAAAACCAGCTTTGTAGGATTTGTCACTTTCTTGACAAGTTCACTTGCTTCTTCAAATTTCTCCAATGTCATCATTTTTTTCTTCCTCCCTGTAGAACAGTGCCTTTACAAACTCTTCCGAATCAAACTTCTGCAGATCATCGATTGTCTCACCAACTCCGATATATTTTACCGGGATACCCAGTTCTGCCTGAATCGCTACAGCAATTCCACCCTTTGCAGTTCCATCCATTTTCGTAAGAACAATTCCTGTAATGTCTGTCACTTCATTAAATTCTTTTGCCTGTGCCAGAGCATTCTGTCCCGTCGTGGCATCTAATACGACCAGTGTTTCACGAAAAGCATCCGGATATTCTCTGTCGATTACCCGGTTGATCTTCTTTAACTCTTCCATAAGATTTTTCTTATTATGCAGTCTGCCTGCTGTATCACACAAAAGTACATCCGCTTTTCTTGCTTTTGCGGCTGCTACCGCATCATAGACAACTGACGCAGGATCTGCACCTTCCTGCCCGCCGATCATTTCAACACCGGCACGGTTCGCCCATTCCCTGAGCTGTTCTCCTGCTGCTGCACGGAATGTATCTGCTGCTGCAAGAATTACTTTTTTATTCTGATCTTTCAGCTTTCCTGCAAGCTTTCCGATCGTGGTTGTCTTTCCTACACCATTCACTCCGATCACAAATACTACAGATGTCCGGTTTTCAAACTCATACGCTGTCTCACCTACATCCATCTGCTCCCGGATACTGTCGATCAGAAGCTGCCTGCATTCCAACGGCTCTTTTATATGCTGTTCTTTTACTTTTTCTTTCAGATCTTCTATGATATCCATAGTCGCCCGTACGCCAAGATCCCCCATGATCAGGGTTTCTTCCAGTTCTTCATAAAAATCGTCATCAATCCTGGAAAATCCATGAAAAATACTGTCCATTCCTGATACGATATTATCCCTGGTCTTTGTAAGCCCGGATACCAGTCGCCTGAAAAATCCTTTCTTTTCTTCTCCCATTTCTGCCTCCTACTTCTCCAGTTGGTCTTCCAGAAGATCTACCGATACCAGCGTAGATACTCCCTTTTCCTGCATCGTAATACCATACAGACGGTCTGCTGCCGCCATGGTTCCTCTTCTGTGCGTGATAACAATAAACTGCGTATGCTTCGTAAGTTTATGAAGATACTGTGCATACCGGTCTACATTATTATCATCCAGTGCCGCCTCAATCTCATCCAGCAGACAGAACGGTGACGGTTTCAGATTCTGGATTGCAAATAACAGCGAAATCGCCGTCAGTGCTTTTTCGCCTCCTGAAAGCTGCATCATATTCTGCAGCTTCTTTCCCGGTGGCTGGGCAATGATCCTGATCCCCGCCTCCAGAATATCCTCGTCCTCCATCAGCTCCAGTGTACCTTTTCCTCCTCCGAATAACTGACGGAATACCTCATTAAATTCTTTTGCGATTCTTGCAAACTGCTCGGTAAACTGCTTCCGCATTGCAGTATCCAGTTCCTCGATAATCTGCACAAGTGATGCTTCAGCCTCTACCAGATCATCATGCTGCCCTTTGAGGAAAGTATATCTCTCCGACACATTTTTATAGTCTTCGATCGCATTTACATTAACTGTACCAAGTTTACGGATCTCATTTTTCAAAACCTGGATCTGCCGCTTCATCTCTGCCAGATCGGTCAGCTTTTCATTCCGAAGCTCCATCGCATGATTATAGGTGAGTTCGTATTCTTCCCACATATAATTCATCTGCTTTTCAGATGCTTCTTCATATCCCTCTTTCTGACTGTTCAGACGGAACGTCTCTTTATCAAGATCTGCAATATGCTTTGACAAATCTTCACGGAGCCTCAGGAAATCTTTATTCTTCTGATTCAGTTCTTCTCTCTTTGAAGTCTGACCGTGAATCTCCTGCCTGATCTCCTCAAACAGCTCTTTCGACTCTTCAATGGTCTGCTGTAATTCCCGGATCTTTTCTTCTTTTTCCCGGATCTCCTCAGATGCATTTCCCCGGCTTTCACCAAGTTCTTCCAGTTCATTGCAGAACTTCTGGATTTCTTCCTCAATACGGATCATATTTTCCAAAATAAAGTTATCCTGCTGCTCCAGACTTGCAAGTGAAAGATGTACTTCCTCTGTCTGCTTCAGTTGTGATCCCTCTTCTTTTTTTGTCTGTTCTAACCGGATCTGAAGCTGACTGATCTTTTCATTCAACTCCTTCTCCATATTTTCAGAGGTCTCTAATTCCATCTGGATCGAATCCTCATTATCCGTAATCTCCTGAAGTTCCTGCAGCAGACTTTCCTGTTCTTTCTGATAACCGTCATATTTCTGCTTGGCCTCTAACTGCTTTAACTGCGTCTGCTCAACATTCATCCTCGCAGTCGTCTCCACAACAGAAGCTTTCCGGAGCGTCTGCTGGATCTCATCCGTAGAGCTGTAGATTCCGGCTCTCAGATCTTTCACCTTGCGTACTTCTTCTTCCAAAGTATCCATCTCTGTCTTCAGCATCACTACCGTCTTTTCAAATTCTTCTATCTCCCGGCGTCGGCTCAGCAGATTGCTGGAATTTTTAAATGCACCTCCGGTCATGGAGCCGCCCGGATTGATCAGTTCCCCTTCAAGAGTCACCAGTCTGAGTGTCTGACGATACTTTCTTGCGATTGCGATTCCATGGTCAATCTGATCGACCACGATAGTTTTTCCAAGAAGCTGTTCCGCAAGTCCGCTAAATCTGCTTTCTACATGAACCAGTGTATTCGCAAGTCCGATCACTCCCGGTTCTCTTAAGGCCTCTGCATTGCGGATTCCTCCACTTCCCCGCATACTGGTAAGTGGGAGAAACGTTGCCCGCCCGAACTTATTCCTTTTCAGAAATTCGATCATCCTCTTTGCAGTATTCTCATTGTCGGTTACAATATTCTGAATACTGCCGCCAAGTGCAGTTTCAATCGCAATCTCATATTCTTGCTCTACCTTGATGATATCTGCAACAACTCCGATCAGCCCCGGTTCCTGCTCTTTCTTTGCCATCACCTTCCGGATACTGTTGCCGTAGCCATCGTAGCGTTCTGTAATATTTTTCAGGGATTCCAGCCTGGACGACTCTCTGTGATAAGCGGTCTGGCCGATTTTCAGTTTTTCCTGCTTTTCACGCAGCTCTTTCTGTAACCGTTCAAGTTCCCGTTCATTCTCTGAAATCTTTGCATTACACTCTGCTATTTCTTTCTGAACTGCCTGCAGTTCTTCTTCATGCTTTTTCAGGATCAGATTCTGTTCTTCTGCCTCGGTTGCAACTTCCAGCAATCCTCTGGCAATAACTGCTTTTCTTGTCTGAATCTGTTCTCTTGTCGTATCGAAATGCTGCATCTTTGCAGTCGTTGATGCACGACTTCCAAGCAGCTCCATGATCTCTTTTTTGCACTGCTCGATCTCATCTGTATATTCAGCGATCAAAGACTGCGTATCAATCAGCTTCTGCCTGGCCTGTGCATCAGTCCCACGTGCCTTTTCCAGCTTTTCCAGAACATTCTGCTTTTCTTTTTCCAGTTCTTTTTTCTTTGCCGTCCTGGACTCAATTTCTGTATGGATCACTCCTGCACGATGTCCATAATGCTCATCGTTCATCCGAGCTGTATTGATCTGTTCTTTTAAGACGTTGATCTGTCCCTCCAACTGCTGCTTTAAAAGACCGGTCTCATTCATCTGAGTTCTTGCTGTCTCGATAGCCAGATCAATTTCTTCAACCTGCCCCTCTATCAGGTTATACTCCTCTTTCATCTTCTCATAACGGACATTTGCTTCATCCATCTCTGCTGCAGCAAGCTCGTATTTCCCGGCAACATCCCTGATACGTTCTCTCAGCCGTTCTTCCTCCAGAAGGAACATATTAATATCATAGGTCTTCAGTTCCTCTTTCTTTTTCAGATATTCCCTGGCTGTCTCGGACTGACGTTCCAAAGGTCCCAACTGCTTCTCCAGCTCCTGAAGGATATCATTTACCCTGGTCAGATTCTGCCGTTCTTCTTCCAGTTTCTTTAAAGAAAGATTCTTTCTCCGCTTATATTTAACAATTCCGGCAGCCTCATCAAAAAGTTCTCTTCTCTCCTCCGGCTTTCCGCTCAGGATCTTATCAATCTGTCCCTGACCGATAATCGAATATCCTTCCTTTCCGATACCAGTATCGTAGAACATTTCATTAATATCTTTCAGTCTGCACGCTGTACCGTTAATCAGATATTCACTTTCACCCGAACGATACAGCTTTCTTGTAACTGTAACTTCTCCGTACTCAACCGGAAGCTTATGATCTGAATTGTCCAGTGTGATCGCAACAGATGCATAACTTAACGGTTTCCTGTTCTCCGTCCCTGAAAATATAACATCCTGCATACTTCCACCACGCAGTTGCTTCACTCTCTGCTCTCCAAGTACCCAGCGGACCGCATCCGCAACATTACTCTTTCCACTTCCGTTTGGTCCGACAATCCCGGTGATCCCATTATGAAATTCAAACTTTATTTTATTCGCAAAGGACTTAAACCCCTGCACTTCAATGCTTTTTAAATACATAAAGCCCCCGCTTATTTCATACTTCTATACATGATGATCGCCTGATAAGCAGCTTTCTGCTCTGCAGCTTTTTTTGAACGGCCTTTTCCACTGCCATAAGGCTGTCCGCCAATCCTGACTCTCACTTCAAATGTCTTATTATGATCCGGTCCTTCCTCACCAACCAGCTCATATGTAATATTTCCTGCTTTATTTGCCTGTACGATCTCCTGCAAGATAGTTTTACTATCATAAAAGAGTTTCTTATCCTCCAGATCCGTCAGGATAAACCGATGGATAAACTCTTTTGCACTAGTAAAACCACCGTCAAGGTAAATCGCCCCGATCAGTGCTTCCATCGCATCTGATGTGATCGAATCTCTCATTCTTCCACCCGTTGCTTCCTCTCCTTTTCCAAGGAGAAGATAACTTCCCAGATCAATGTCTCTCGCACACATTGCCAAAGATGGTTCGCACACCATACTCGCACGTGTCTTGGTCAATTCTCCCTCGGATACTCTTGGAAGTTCCCCAAAAAGATATTCGCTGGAGATCAGTTCCAGTACTGCATCTCCCAAAAATTCAAGACGCTCATTGCATCTGTATTTTTCCAGATGCTTTTCATTCGTATAAGAACTATGCATCATAGCTCTTTCAAGAAGCTTGTGATTTTCAAAAGTGTATCCGATCTTTTTTTCCAGTTCTTTCAGTCTTTTATCCATAATTCACTTCTCTTTCTTTTATACGCTCCTGTATTGAAAATGAAAAAGCCCATTCGGGCTTTTTCATCTCACTTCCGATTATTCAACAGCCTTTTTTATCTGCTCAACTGCATCCTGCACAGTTGTGATCTTTTCTGCTTCTTCATTGTCGATCTCAATATCGAACTCTTCCTCAATTCCCATAATGATCTGAAAAATATCCAGTGAATCAGCACCTAAATCATCCACAAATGTAGTCTCCGGTGTAATGTCATCTTTCGGAACATTTAATACGTCCGCGATAATTGCCTGCAGCTTTTCAAATTCCATAATTAAAACCTCCTGAATTACTTCTCTTCTTTTTCTTCCACAACTTCCTGTTGGATTGCTTCCCTGATCTTTTCATTGATCTTCTGTTCTTTAAATGTCACACACTGAATGATCGAGTTGCATATCTCTGTTGACTTTGAACTTCCATGCGTCTTCACTACCAGTCCATTCAGTCCAAGCAGGGGTGCTCCACCATGATTACTTGTATCAAAATCCTTTAATACCTTTTTCAGTGCCGGCTTTACAAGCAATGCACCGATCTTACTCCGAAGAGAAGACATCATGCCTTCCTTCACCTTTTTCATAAGACCTCCCGCAACACCTTCATAAAGCTTCAGAATGATATTTCCCGCAAATGCCTCACAGACGATCACATCTGCCACACCATACGGAATATCTCTTGCTTCTACACTTCCGATAAAATTGATATCGCTGCATTCTTTCAACAGTGGAAATGTCTCTTTTACAAGTGCATTTCCCTTCTCTTCTTCTGCACCGATATTCACAATACCAACTGTCGGATTCTTCTTTCCCATAACGCTCTCCATATATATGGATCCCATCCTTGCAAACTGAACAAGATGGGACGGCCGGGCATCTACATTGGCTCCGCAGTCGATCAGAAGTGAAACTCCTTTCAAAGTCGGGATAAGCGGTGCAAGCGGTGGTCTCTCAACCCCTTTAATACGTCCTACAAGCACCTGACCTCCAACGAGGACTGCACCTGAACTTCCTGCAGATACAAATGCATCTGCCTCGCCCTTTTTCACCATCTTCATTGCTACTACAATAGAAGAATCTTTTTTCCCACGGATAGCTTTCACCGGCGGCTCTGCTGTCTCTATCACCTCTGTAGCATTTACAATTTCGATCTGTTCCTTTGGATAAGTATAAGCAGACAGTTCTTTTTTAAGAACCTCTTCTTTTCCGGTCAGCAGTATCTTGATATCATCTCTTCTCTGAACTGCTTCTACTGCTCCTTTTACAATCTCTCCAGGAGCATTATCTCCACCCATGGCATCAAGGGCAACTCTCGTTATCTCAGACATATTCTTTCCTCCTTGCACTACTGAAATCATTCTACTAAAAAACCTGATAAAAATCAATAAATATGTATAAAAAGGGAGTTTCCTCTTAAGCAAAAAATAGAGTGTAAACCTTTCAGGCTTACACTCTATTCTCAGTTTCAAATCATAAATTAGTCAACTGTTACGATCTCACGCTTGTTGTATGATCCGCATGCCTTGCATACACGATGAGGCATCATAAGCTCGCCACATTTGCTGCACTTTACAAGGTTCGGAGCACTCATCTTCCAGTTAGCTCTTCTCTTATCTCTTCTTGCTTTTGAAGATTTATTCTTTGGACAGATAGACATAGGTTACACCTCCTTAAAATTCTTAAATAAGTCACGGACAACTGACATTCTCGGATCAAGTCCCGGTTCTTCACAGTTGCAGGACCCCGTATTCAAATTCTGACCGCACACTTTACATAACCCTTTACAGTCTTCCCTGCACAGGACTTTAACCGGCCAGTCTGACAAAATCTCTCCATACAGGAGTTTGTCCACGTCAAGATGATATCCGTCAATAAAGTTTGATTCATCCAGCTCCTCTGTCAGTTCTGCGTCGGAGAGGCCTACGTCCACATGCTTTGCACAATCAAGTACAAACTCCCTTTTCACATCATCCAGGCATCTGTCACATGGTATCGCGACTACAATCCTGGTCTCAGCGTTCACGAGCAGTTCTTTTCCCCTTATATGCTCCACTCTAACATGAACCGGCTCTTTACTGATAATGGGGTAGGTTCCGGATTTCATCCGGATCTCTTCCATCTCCAGCCGCACAGTTTCTTCAACCGTCTTATGCTGGTCTGACAAAACGTCTGATAGGTTAATTAACATAATGTATTTCTCCTATTCATACCTAAATTATTATATCATGGAAAACTTTTTTGTCAACCTAATTTTTAAAAATCTTTTTCTGCTGCATGAAAAAGGGCAGTTATGTTCTCTCAAACTTTCCTGCCCTGTTAATAATCAGATTTTTTAATCTTTTCAGATCATAAGATGCCAGGGTCAAAAGGTCTAAGCCCATATGAGCTTGCTCATAGGTGGGTGAAAGACCTTAGGGCCCGCCCCGATATGAGCATAAAAGTGGGATGATAATCCCACGATATGCGAATATTGGGTAGGATTGTGGGAGTGCGTAGCACGGAGCAATCCGTAGGCATCAAAGTCGGGGGCTTTTGACCCCGACATCATCATAATTTTATATCTTGTTATTATGAAGTTTATTTTACAAGTGCAAGTGTCTCACGTGCAATAGCAAGCTCTTCATTTGTAGGAATTACAAAGACTCTTACCTTGCATCCAGGCTTTGTGATCTCACCCTGCTCGCCTCTGAACTTCTCATTCGCATCAGGATCAAGTTCAACACCAAGATATCCCAGATAGCTGCATACCTGCTCTCGTACATAGCTTACATTCTCACCGATTCCTGCTGTAAATACAATATCATCCACACCATTCATCGCTGCTGCATAAGCTCCGATATATTTTGCTACTCGATAAGCAAATACTTCCAGTGCGATCTTTGCTTTCTTGTCTCCTTCAGCCATTGCTCCTGTCAGGTCACGGAAGTCACTGGAGATTCCGCCTGAGAGTCCGAATACACCGGATTTCTTATTCAGTACATTCATGATGCCTTCGATATCAAGATTTTCCTTCTGTGCAATAAACTCCATGATCGCCGGATCAATATCTCCTGAACGGGTACCCATAACCAGTCCCTCAAGAGGTGTAAGTCCCATGGATGTATCAACGGATTTTCCATTGAGTACAGCAGATACGCTTGCACCATTTCCAAGGTGGCATACGATGGTCTTTACTTCATCATATGCTTTTTCCATCACCTCAGCCGCCTTTTTAGAAACATAGCTGTGGCTTGTACCATGGAAACCATAACGTCTTACTTTATATTTTTCATAATATTCATATGGAAGACCATACATATAAGCTTTTTCAGGCATTGTCTGATGGAATGCTGTATCAAATACTGCAACCATAGGAGTTCCCGGCATCAGCTTTTCGCATGCTTCAACTCCGATCAGGTTTGCAGGATTATGAAGTGGTGCAAGATCATTACACTCTTCTACAGCCCTTTTCACTTCCTCCGTAATCACAACAGAAGACGCAAACTTTTCACCGCCATGGACAATGCGGTGTCCTACTGCCCCGATCTCGCTTAAGCTCTTGACAACACCAGTCTTTTCATTCGTCAGTGCATCAATGACAAACTGGATTGCTTCTGTATGGGTCGGCATGGCCTTTTCAGAAATTTCTTTTTCTCCGCCAGCCGGCTGATAAGTCAGACGTCCGTCAATTCCGATTCTTTCACAAAGTCCTTTTGCGAGTACCTCTTCTGATTCAGCGTTGATCAACTGGAATTTCAGAGATGAGCTTCCGCAGTTAATAACTAAAATATTCATTTTCTTTTATTTCCTCCCGAAACAAATCTTACCATTCTTACTTATTCAGCCTGTGCCTGTACTGCTGTGATTGCAACAACACCTACAATATCTTCCGCACTGCATCCACGGGAAAGGTCATTGACCGGTGCTGCAATTCCCTGAGTCAGAGGACCGTAAGCTTCTGCTTTTCCAAGTCTCTGAACCAGCTTATATCCGATATTACCTGCATCGAGGTCAGGGAATACAAGTACATTTGCATGTCCTGCAACTTTGCTTCCCGGTGCTTTGGATGCTCCGACTTCCGGAACGATCGCTGCATCAAGCTGAAGTTCTCCGTCAAGTGCAAGCTCCGGTGCAAGTCCCTGAGCAATTTTTGTAGCTTCTACTACCTTATCAACATCTGCATGCTTTGCACTTCCTTTTGTAGAATGAGAAAGCATAGCAACAACCGGCTCTTTTCCTACAAGAAGCGTGAAAGAATCTGCTGAAGAAATTGCAATATTTGCAAGCTTTTCCGGATCTGGATTCTGCTCCAGACCTGCATCTGCAAATACAAATGTTCCGTCTGCACCCATATCGCAATCCGGAACTACCATCAGGAAGAATGCGGATACCAGCTTTGTACCCGGTTTCGTCTTCAGGATCTGAAGGCACGGACGAAGTGTATCTGCTGTAGAATGGCATGCTCCTGATACCATACCGTCAGCATCCCCCATCTTCACCATCATTACCCCATAATAAAGGTAATTATTCAGAAGCAGCTCTTTTGCCTGCTCCGGTGTCATACCTTTCTTCTGTCTCAGTTCAACCAGTTTTGCAATATAACCTTCTGTTCTTGCATCTGTAGCAGGATCTACGATCGCAGCACCGGAGATATCATATGTACCTTTATTTTTCTCAATCTCCTCTTTGCTTCCAACAAGCACCAGATCAGCAATTCCTTCTTTTAATACTGCCTCTGCTGCCTTATAAGTTCTTTCGTCCTCTGTCTCAGGGAGAACGATTGTCTTTTTGCAAGCTTTCGCTCTTGCCTTGATTTCATCAATAAATCCCATGACTTTTGTGCCACCTTTCTTTTAATTTCACTGCAATTTATTATAATACAAAGGTTTTTTGTATACAAGTGGGTTTCATGTGCATTTTCAAATACAATCTTTCTTTTTTCAGATCTTTTTTTATAGCTTTGTTACATATTTATCAATGTCAGACAAATTGTTCTTCAAAAAGAACAATCTCTGTCTCTTTCACACATTTTCATAGATGAAAAAATGCTGTCACAATATTAAAATAAACCAGAATTGTACACGTATCCAGTATGGTCGTGATCAACGGTGCCGCCATAATTGCCGGATCAAGCCCTAACTTTTTAGCCAACAGAGGAAGGACACATCCGATACATTTTGCCATCGATACAACAGCGATCATCGTCAGTCCAAGTGCACCTGCGAGCATCACATTCTGATCATACATAATATAGATGCGAAGTCCATTTACAACCGCAAGCATCAGACCTACAACCACAGCTACCCGGATTTCTTTGAAAAGCACCCGGAAAATATCTTTAAACTCAATCTCTCCCACTGCAAGTCCACGGATCACCAATGTCGAACTCTGAGAGCCACAGTTTCCTCCTGTTCCCATCAGCATCGGAATAAATGTGATCAATACCGGCATTACTGCCATGGCATCCTCATAATGCCCGAGTATCTCTCCTGTTACCGTTGCTGACAGCATCAGGAGCATCAACCATAAAGAACGGTTCTTTGCATGCTGAAATACTGAAGTTCCAAAATAAGAATCTTCATTCGGACTGACACCCGCCATAATACTGATGTCCTCTGTTGTCTCATCCTGCAAAACAAGCATGGCATCATCAACTGTAACAATTCCCACCATGCAGTCTTCATGATCCAGGATCGGAATTGCAACAAGTCCGTATTTGTTGATCTGATTGGCCACCTGTTCCTGATCATCCAGCGTTCTTGCATAAATAACATTCTCATCCATGATCTCCTCGATCAGCCTGGACTCCCCCGCTGTCAGCAGATCTTTCACATCCACCACTCCGATCAGCTTTCTCTTTTCTGTCACATAACACGTATAAATCGTCTCACGGTTGATCCCCACCTGCCGGATTTTAAGGATCGCATCTGCAACCGTCATCTCTTTCCGCAGGCTGATGTATTCTATATTCATAATACTGCCTGCACTGTCTTCCGGATATTGTAACAGAGTATTGATCTGCTTTCTTGTCTCCTCATCCGTTGCCATCAGCAGACGATCCACAACATTAGCCGGCATTTCCTCCAGTACATCTACTGTATCATCCACATACATCTCATCCATGATCTCTTTTAACTCAGAATCCGTCAATGCTTCAAGCAGTTCTTCCCTCATATCACTGTTCATATCAGTAAAAACTTCCGCTGCTTCTTCCTTTGAAAGGAGACGGAATACCAGCATTCTCTGCTTCTTATCCAGTTCTTCCATGGCATCGACAAGATCCACAGGATGCAGATTTTCCAATTCCTCTTTCAGTTCTTTAAAATTACGTTCTTCTAAAAATTTTATAATCTGATCTGCAGTCAGTTTCTGTTCCTGCTCCATGTCTCTGCACCTTCTTCACTTAAATTTTGACCCTGCTATCTTTTTATAGTATAATAGGTACAAAAATGATATACAAGTATTAACTGATAGATATAGTATTGCAATAGGAGATTTCTATGAAAATTGTTGGTCTGATCACAGAATACAACCCATTCCATAACGGTCATTTATACCATATCCGCGAATCGCTCCGCATTACCGGTGCCGATGCTGCTCTTGTTGTTATGAGCGGCGATTATGTTCAGCGTGGTACTCCCGCCATCATGCCGAAACGTCTCCGTACTGAAATGGCTCTTTATTGTGGAGCTGGAGCTGTTCTTGAACTTCCCGTCTGCTATGCTACCGGAAGTGCTGAATTTTTTGCTCTCGGAGCAATTTCTCTTTTAGACAGTCTCGGGATCGTCGATTCTGTCTGCTTTGGAAGTGAATGCAGTGATCTTCCTCTGCTGCAGAAGATTGCCGGCCTTTTAGTCGATGAGCCTGAACAATACCGTGAAATTCTCCGGCATGAATTAAAGCTTGGCAAATCATTTCCTGCAGCACGACAGACAGCAGTCGTTTTCTGCACCGGCGATCCTCGATGTGCCGACATTTTAAAAGATCCGAATAACATCCTCGGCATTGAATATCTGAAAGCCTTAAAAAAATGCGGAAGTTCTATCCGTCCTTATACAATCCGGCGAAAGGGAGCAGGATATCATAGCAGCCAACTTGACGAACTGTATAGCTCTGCTTCTGCGATCCGTTCCCTCCTGGCATATTCCAGCTCGTCCATTCATACAGAATTTGCAGGAGATGATTCCACAGAGCTTTCTTTTTCCGATATTCTCAATGAACTGGGAAATCAGGTTCCAAAAAAGTGTCTGGAACTTCTGTCTGATTTTCATAAGATCCAGTACCCGGTTTATCAGAATGATTTTTCATTAATCTTAAAATACAAACTTTTGAACAAGCATCCTGAAAGCCTCGTCCGTTATATGGATGTCTCGCCCGAACTCGCCGCAAGGATCTGTACCAGTTTAAATGATTTCTTTAATTATAAGCAGTTTGCCGGACTTCTGAAGACAAAGGAACTGACCCAAACCCGTATTAACCGGGCATTGCTTCATATTATGCTCGGAATCAAAAAAGATTCTGTATCTGAATATATGAACAGCGGATATAACTTCTATGCACGACTGCTCGGATTCAGAAAGGACTGTTCCCAGATTCTTACCGAAATATCAAAAAAAAGCTCCCTGCCGCTTCTGACAAAGCTTGCTGAAAGCCGGGAACTCTGTGAGCTTGGACAGCGAATGCTGCGGGATGATATCCTCGCATCAAATTTATATACTTCCGTTGTGACAGACAAATTTAAGACAGCATTTCTCAATGAATATAAACAGAGGATAATCAAGATATGAAATTTGTAGTTGTTGGGGTGAAAATGTTTCGGCAGCCAGAAAGATTTTAATAGAAGAGCATCCATATCCGCCCTTGCTGTTGCATCGCAGTGCAGGACCCGCTTTACCTCAGCCCGTTGACAACTTGTAACAGGAA
>ERZ856578.791-NODE-791-length-64388-cov-44.431155_pt1 | contig 64388 bp, 59 predicted proteins | sample MGYA00514384_ERZ856578 | MGnify/ENA primary metagenome ERZ856578 (study PRJEB29103, sample SAMN06111958) | human gut metagenome | biome: human gut; feature: ankylosing spondylitis patient; material: healthy_person | host: Homo sapiens | place: China:Hangzhou... | reverse complement strand
TTGCGGGTAATGAAATTCTCCTCTTTTATTTCCGCACGGATAATCAGTTCGGATTTCACACGGTTGGCACGGATCTTTGCCGTGGCAAGGTTCTCGGTTTCACTGCCCAGCGAGTTGCAGTAGCCATCGACATAAAGCGGCAGCTTGCCGTCAAGAATTATGGTTTTGTTTTTTTCGATACACTCCAGCAGGCGGGCAAGCTCTGTGTCATTCCCATTCCAAGGCACGTAGAACATGTCTTCCCTTGGCACGAAGCGGAAGGTGTAGGTCGTGTCTGCTTTCTGCTGCGCCATCGCCGGAAGCAACAGCAGTGTCAGCAGTGCGGTCGTAATCCATTTTTTCAATTCAGTCATATTATTATCAGTTATATTATTTCATCTTCAAAGTTGTGCCGTTTCCAATACCGCAGATAGCCCCTGCGCTCGTGTTCGTCACCTTTGATTGCAGGGTGAAAACGGAACAGATAGCGTAACACCGTGTACACCGACAGCAGAACGGCGAAACCAATGGTGCAGGCAGAGGGGTTCCACCATAAAGCCCCCTCAGACAAGACAGCAAGAGGCGGAAAAGCCAGCAGACCGAGGCTTTCGGGGTACATTTCCTTTATTCCTATCGGGTCACTGTATTCATTGTCGCCACGAAGCCGGAATACCCGGATATAATCATATATGAGGAACAGACAACAGAGCAGACAGAAGACCATACTCACCCCACGATAAACAGGTAATGTCATCACATTTGTGAGATAAAGGGCAAATGTGGTTGCAGCTGCCAGAAGAATCGTATATACCTTTCCATAACTGAATGACGTAATCCTGCCGGCATAGCAGAAGCCGTCACCATAATCCTTCCGCCAGAAAAGCACCTGACAGGAGGCATAGGCAGGGTAAAGAACTGCAAGGGCGGCAAACCATATCTCTGCAGGTACGTCGTCGGGCAGATCCGGAGTCAGGATGAAAAGCATCGCCAGTATCCCGATTGCCACAACGGAAACGGAAAAAAGCAGATTGATGTTGCGTGCCGGATAGTCGTACTCATAAGGACGCTCAAGGTATCTGCAGTCGGGCTGCATCCACCAGGGCAGCCATGAAGTATTGCCGTAGCTCAGCCTGTACGGAAAGGAACCGATGCCCGCAGCAATCAGCGTGCAAGCGGCTGTAATGGTATATATTGTTTCTGTATTCATACATCATTCAGTTTGAAGGTGGATAAAAGAGGACATACGAATACGGAAAAGGGCGGAAAACTCCTGAAAAAAGAGTTTTCGTCCTTGCATATCTCTTTGAAAACAAATAAATTAACGCGCGAGGAATGCCGGTCAGAATATGTGTGTGTGTTTACACGAATTTCACACATTTCCAAATTTGCGACAGGCTTATTTGATTGATTGCTAACAGAATATGGTGCATGAAAAAACAACCCTTCCAGTGAAAGGGAAAAAGGCTGACCATTGCTCTTTCCAAGGCAGGCCAAGCGGATTGTATTTATCACGGAGCCATTTCCTGCCATAAATACTTGACTTGCACATATTTCTAAATGCAAATATACGAAATAAGCTTGTTCATAGAAAAAATATGCCGAATAATTCGTATTGATTCTTATTTTTTCCAAAATAAATGTACAAAAACATAGCGAAAACAGAAATTACACAATCAAATAATCCAGCTATTACCACATAAAACATTATCCTATAAGCATTTATTACATATAAATACAATTTGTTCAAATTATGTGTTTTTGTTATTTTCCAATTAATTGTTTACAATGCAATTTTGTTACTTATATGTTACTCAATAAGCCAATTAAATAATATATTTATTTGATTATAAAAGTATTATATTATTTATTAAGGTATTAGCCTAATACCCCGTCAGCCGCTCGGCGGCCGGAGGGATGCCGCACAATCTGCAAGCAGGGGCAGAAACGCTGTACAATCTTTACTCGGATTTCAAGTTGTCCGAGTGGATAATCTCGAAGTCGCATATGGTGGTTAGGCTTTCGTTATGACAAAAGGGAATGAAGCCTGTACAACCCTCGCGGTTCTTTGCAATCGTCAGGCGACCGACACCGCGAGCATCAATCATTCCATATTTGCCGCCGTCGAACTCGCGGATGCCGTACAGCGTCGGCCGGTCGATGAAGATCACCATATCGGCATCCTGCTCGATAGCTCCCGACTCGCGCAAATCGGAAAGCAACGGCATCTTATCCGCCCGCTCCTCCACCTTACGGGACAACTGTGCCAGCAGGAGAACGGGGATATTCAGCTCTTTGGCCAACAGTTTGGCCGCACGGCTGATCTCCGCCACCTCACGTTCGCGGTTCGCAGGACGTCGCTCCACGGGCGGCACCGAGACCAGTTGCAGGTAGTCGATAATGACCATTCCGCACCGCCCCTTGTGTTGCATGGAGCGGACCTTTGTCCGGATCTGCGGCATCGAAACCAGGGCACGGTCGAGAAGATACAACGGCAGCGGCCGCAGTGTCTCGGCTCCCGTTTCAATCTGCCGCCAGTCGTCGGGAGTGATGTTGCCCAGCCGGAAATTCGTCGCATCAATGTGCGAAGTTCCGACCAGCATTCGCCCCGCAAGCTGCGTATCGGGCATCTCCAGCGAGAAATAGCAGACCGGAATCCCCGCCTGTGCCGCGGCGAGGGCAAAGTGCAGCGAAACGGCCGTTTTCCCCATGGCGGGACGGCCTGCCAGCACCACCAACTGTCCGCCGCGCCAACCGCCCGTAATACGGTCGAGGTGCGACAATCCGGTCGGGATGCCCACGCGTTCGCCACGAAGGGCGACGATTTGCCGCCGTTCGAGATCGTCGATTGCCTCTGCCAGCACCTCTTTTATGGAACGCACCTCGTCGGTTCGGGCCGCGAGGTCAGCAATACGCTCCACCTCCTGCCGCGCCCATTCCAGCATCTCGTCCGTATCACCTCCGGATTGTATGCGGGAGGCCAGCTCACGGGCGTAAAGCAACATGTGCCGCCGACGTTCCAGGTCTGCCAATGCCTGTGCATGGTGGAGCACCTGTACGCCCGACCCGACCGTCTGCGTGAGCCGGACAACTGTGTCGGCCGGAATACCGGCGGCATGTGCGTATCGGACAACGGTTATCATGTCGGGCGTATCGCCCTTGTCGTCGAGCCGGCAAATAATGTCGTACAATGCGGCGTTTTCGGGCTTGCAAAACGCATTTTCCGTCAGCACGGCGCGAACATCGGCCACATATTGCGGTTCGAGCAGCAGGGCCCCCAGGACAGCCGCTTCGAGCATCGCATCTTGCGGCGTTTCAACGGTGTCGGCATCCGCATTACAGGGCCTGATACTTCGGTCGCGTTTCATCGTCGGAGGGTGTTTGCAGGGAGGAGGCAATGGCCGGAACCATCTCATCACGGCCCGCCCAGTTGCGTACCGCAGCCCGCCAATCCTTCATCCTGTTGCGTCCGATCATCCAGCCGTTGGCCGTATAGTAGTTGAAGAAACGCCCGGCATCCACCTTCAACCCCGTTTCGGCAATGTAGGCCTCAATCTCTTTTTGGGTTGGAGCGAGCGACATGCACCCACACCCGTCCTCTCCGCTTGTCCTGTTCTCATTCTTGTCCTCATTCAGAATGGGGTCGGTTGTTTTCCGGTTGTTTCCGGCTTGTTTTTCGGTTGTTTTACACGCATTGCGGTTGCCTTTCGGCGCGCCACCCATGCAACCGTTGCGAAAACGGATCAGCCCCGACTCGATATTGGGGCGTATGGCCGTCCAACACAGCCGCCCCAACGAGCCGAGCGTCGAGACATCCGGCTCAATCTGGTCGAGGGCATAATCGGCAATGGCCTTATAGAGCACCAGTTGCTCATCCGGCGCGGTCATTGCAACCGCATCGCGGAAGCTGCGGAAGAAGGTGAAGCCCTGCCGCACCTTCTCCTTGTTGTCGGGATTCGGCATACGGCAATCATTTTTTGTTCCGGGCACTGGCGGCAATGCGCATGGCAGCCTCGGCCCTGCGCTCCGACGGGCGGGTCATGCGCTCCTCCATCCAGGCCAGGAGCTCCCGTTTCGAGAAGATGGTTCGCCGTCCGAATTTGCGATAGGGAATATTGTCCTTATAGACGAGATTGTAGAGCGAGGCGCGGGTCGTGTGTATGCCCTGTTCGGTGAGGAAGCGAGCCGCCTCTTCGACCGTCATGCCGTCGCTCTCGACCGCCTCGTTCTTGCGGCGGAAGTCCGCCAGCTTCGGGATAATGGCACCTACGGCGTCGCCGATCATCTCTTGCAGTTGCGCCGGGGTTGTTACGATAACCTGGTCTTCCATGGCTGTACTGTTTTTTATTGTTCAACATTTGTCGGTAAACATCACTCCGCAAAGTGAGGAATAAAAAACAACAGCGCCAAAAACCGGTAAAAAAGCAACTATCTGCAAATTATGTTACCAAATGAAAAATCCCCGTGAAAACATGTGACAACAAGAGCAAACATCCCAACGGAAAGCGATGCGTTTTGTCCAGTCAAAGGCGTGGAATCACCCCGATATTTTTGTGGTTTTTCTTAATTTTTCGACGGTTGATTCCACATCAATCCAGATTTTACTCGACCTCTTCGTCTGTTTTACCAGCAAATCCTTGCGGCACCAATCGACGATTGTCTTGCGGTTGCGGCCCGTCGTGCGCGCCATCTCGAAAACGGTAAGAAGGTGCCGGTTCAGGGTGTGGTCATAATGGGATTCAGCCGCCTCGCTTTGCAGAAAGGCCTCCAATTTGCGAACCGTATCGGCAAACCGGTGGCGCTGCCGGGTATCGGCCCGTTTGACGCGAAGGTCCACGACGCTCCAATCGAAATCGTCCTTGTCTATGCCGAACCGGCGGCCTACCTCGGCGGCGATGGCACGTTGCAGCCCATACGAGAACTGCATCATGAATTTTCCGTATGCATAGCGTCCCATCGTTCACTAAAATTGGGTCAGGAGTTCCGCATTGCGCTGCCGCTCCTCGCGTTCAAAGCTGGCGAGGTAGTTTTCGGTCGTTTTGAGGTCCTGGTGTCCCAGGCTCTCCGAGATATAGGCGATGTTCGCACCCGCACGCTTCAGCACCGTGGCAAACGAATGCCGCGCCGTGTAGGTCGAGATGTTGCCGATGCCCAAAGCCTGCCCGATGGTGCGCATCCGCACGTTGATAGAACCCGCAGCGGCGATGGTCTTGGCGTGGCGCTGGGCGGCATCCTCGGTGCCGTCCAGAATCGGGAAGATGAAGTTGTCCGCCGCCTTCCGGTTGCCCCAGCGGTCAATGATGGCCTGCATCCGCTCCGTGATGACGGCCCTAATCTCCTTGCGGGTTTTGGTCGTGCGTTCGGTCTTCTGGCGGACAAAACAAATCTCCCCATCCACGATGTCCCGATAGCGCAGCTTGACGAAATCCGCCACGTTGATGCCGTTGCACAGATAGAGGAACAACCAGTAATCGCGGTAGCGCGCCGTCGTCTCGCTGCCATCGTCGTAACCGACAATCCGACCAATCTGCTCGAGCGTAAGCGCCATCTTGCGCCCTTCGCCTGCCTGTATCTCGTAACGGCCGCGGCCGAACGGATATTGGGCCTCCTTGATAATCCCGTTGCGGCACGCATCGTTGAGAACAGCCCGCAGGTGACGCATATGGATACCGATGGTCGTCGTGCTTTTCTGCTCCTTCAGAAGGAATTTCTCGTAGCGCCGCACCCACTCGACCGTAACGGCATCCATCGGGATATGCGTGCCGGCAAACCGCTCGATGCCCTGCAATACGACGCGGTACACCAGCATGGACCCGATGCGATCCTGCGCTTTGAGTTCGGCGATTTTGGCGCTGAATGCCGAGTTGAGCAGCATATCCCCGCTTTTGAGCCGCTTGTTCAGGCTGTCGAACGAGAAGGTGCCGAGGTTCGCCAGTTCCTCGACGGTATTGCGCACCACGTTATAGCTGTTCTCGATGTCTTTGCGGACAGAGACCATATTGCGGGCCTTCGATGTCGGCATTGACTCCCACTCTTCGGGCCGAAGCGCCTTGCCTGTGGGATAGTATTGCCGCGCACGCTTGTAGGTTACCCGGATCTTGACCGGGAACCTGCCGTCTTTTTTCGGGTGGCTTGTGTCGATACAGGGAGCGACCGTGATGCCGTCTTTGGAGTAGTTCATGGCTGCCGTTTTTTTACACTCGGTTTTGTGTACCCATTTTTAGATTTCAGGTACACAATTTCGACACAAAGTTACGCAAATGGATGAAATCAGCAAAAAATACGCGAAATAAAATCGTTTACTTTGTACTGTTTTACAGCTGATTACGTCAAAAATACAAAAATCATAGGAAATCCACAAAAACACCTGCTATAGGACTGAAAATCCTTGTGTCCCCGGTTCGATTCCTGGTGGTACCACTTTTAAGATTGAATAGAACGTTGTAGGTAAATAACTTACAACGTTTTTTCTTTGCATGTGGTAAAACATAGGTAAAACATATTGCAACTCCTAAATACCTTCATATCAAATATTTATGGTTGCAAATATAGGATTTATTTTGTAGTTTTACGGTAACAAATCACAGAAAACTACATGACAAACGAGATCATTCGGTCAAAGCGGTTGGAATTACTGAAAAACGAGGTATTCGGCGCACTGGATGTCACGGATGCAACACGCAACGAATACCGGGTGCGGATTACGCATTTCATTCGATATGCGGAAATACACGGCATCAACCGCAATTCTTATTTGGATTATAAACGGTATTTAGCTGGTATCGACACATTCAGCGTATCGACCAAAAACAAATACCTGATTGCGGCGAAAATCTTTTTGGACGGATTGCATCGGTTGAATTTGATTCCGCAGAAAATTACAGATCATGTTCGCGGATTCACGCAGAGCCGACTGCACCGCAAAGAGGGCTTGCAGGATGCCGACATCGGAAAGTTACAACGGTATTGTTCCGACTTACCGCCTACTCCGCAAAATTTGAGATTGAGAGCGCTTGTCGCTCTCTTTTTGTTTCAAGGACTTCGGCAGATCGAGGTCGTCCGGTTGAATGTCGGGGATATTGACCTGCGAAACAAAACCGCATTTATCCGCGGCAAAGGCCGGGATGATAAGGAGCCGATTCATTTGCACCCCTCGACGGTCCGGGTGCTGCGGGAATATCTGAATTGTTACCGATTCCGAAGCGACGCACTGTTCCGCAGTGACAGCAACCATTGCCGGGGCGACAGGCTTACAACCAAATCAGTTCGGGAAATCATAAAACGGGTATTTGCGAAATTGGAGATCGACGGAAGCGTACACGGCTTCCGTCATTTCTTTATTACCAAGTTAATCAAATCCTATAAAGGGGAGTTATTGATGGTGTCGAAATACAGCCGTCACCGGAGTATTCAGATGCTCGAAGTTTACAACGACGAGATTATCCGCAAACAGGATTTACCACGGTTTTACGAAGTCTTTAAAGAGATACGGATATGAAGAAACAGCCACCCCGGAATATCTATTGTTTGGAGGGAAATTGGAGAACGAACCCGCGGTGCAGACAAAGCGTGCGCCCGATGCTCGACATATTGCGGGATGCCGCAGGGATAAAATACATTTACCGCAAATGCAACACGCGGGAAGAGTTCTTCGAATATCTGCGGCAATACACGTTCGTGCGTTACCGGAATTATACAATTTTATACATTGCCTTTCACGGTAGACCGAATAAAATCCAAATTGGGCGCGACCTTGTGACGTTACGCGAGATTGCGGATGTTTTGGAAGGGCATTTAGCGCATCGGATCGTTTACTTCGGTAGTTGTGGCACCATGCGCACAAAACACGCAAATATCGACGATTTCCTGCACCGTACAAAAGCAGACATCCTCGCCGGTTACCGCAAGGATGTCGATTTTATTCAAGCTACAGCGTGGGAATTATGTTGCTTTTTTAATTCTAAAACAATCTCTCTGTTAGCAGATCAAATAAAAAGACTATCGAGTTTTGTCCTTTATGAATTTTCAAAGCTATAATTTGTTAATCTCGCAGAACCTATTTTATCAAAAGAACTATCATCCCAAGATCCATTATCGTAAAATAAGCTATATCTGGGATTATTGGATATAACTGTTATAATCTTTGCAATTATAAAGAGTTGATTTAAAAATTCGTTATAATATTTGTATATTACATCTCTTTTCCCTTCTGGATTCTCCATCTGAGACGACACTAAAAGCCAAGGTGATCCCTTTAATAATTCAAGTCGAGAGAGCGTATCTACATCTAAAATAAACGAATATTTTGATATAATAAGGTCTACTATATTAATCAAATCTTCTGTTTTGGAATGTATAAATTGGCCCCATGTACAATTTGAATATTCAGCATTTCGTGTAAAATCACAATTCATAAATGCATCCCGAAAATGTTCGCTATTATACATTTCATCATATGTTTCTTTGAATACGGGTTTCTCTTTACTTGATACTTTATAGATGCGATTGAGATAAAATAGGTAAAAATTTAATGCTCTACTAATTTCCAAATAAGCAATATTCAAAAATCTATTTCGCTCTCGTTGTTCTTTCTTTTTGATGATCTGATCAATGCAAAGTACCGTAATCCATATGCCAATAATGGTAGTAAATAAGTTTGCAGAAAACTGTTTTAACCAAATTTCAATACCAACATCATCGGTAATGAAATGCAGAAATCCTACGATAATAGTTACATATGTCAGTACAATGATATAATTATTGTCTGTTAAATATTTTCTCAATTTGCGCATAGAGCTGAAATCACAGGTCAGAACTTTAAAATTCCGATTCGATAATAATAGTCTAAAATAGTGTCCTCCAATTAATCCAATTTTCAATATCACATATCCAATTAGACTTTTAATACCCCATAAGATACTTACAGTATTTATTATACTTCACTTTATAATTCTCTTCCTACTTATTGGAGTAAGGAAATCTTACACTTTTTTGGATTTTACGGCTCTTTTATAATCGTGAACTTTTGCAATTTCTTCAACAAAGCGTTCTTTCAACTCCTTTTCGTATTTACCGTATAAAAACGGGTGCATACTTTTAATTAAACGGATCTTGCTCCTTTTTGCCTTTTTATATTCGTTTTCCCCGACATAATCTTTGAGATAAGCGAGGTAACGATCATAGCCGTCAGATACAGCAAATATATATCTTTTTATCCTATTTTGCAATACTTTCGATGAGCAGTCCGGAATCTTTGAATAGTCTACCATATCCATTGGTGAAAACAATATCTTTCATGATAGATCGGAGCAAATAAACGCAAAATATAGCATACCGGCGTTTATGTAAATTTTCTGCCGTCGGATCGGGAAACCTAAAAGTCATTAGTTGTTTCCTCGATAATTTTATTTCATAGCGAAGTAAATTTTTAGGCAACCTTTCTCTGTCGGCGACTTTTATTTTCTTTTCCCGAATATAGTCTGCAATTTTATCGTAAAATTTAATCTCGTATCCGGACAGTTTGCATCTGCGACCATATATCTTATTGGTTCCAGTCCTTGGTGTCATAGGTATAAATTTATTACCCTTGTATTCCGAAATCGTTTCAATATATCTTATTGGAAGTTCATTTACAGGAATATTCACTCCAATCTCAATACTGTTAATCCTAAACGCTGAAAGAGGAATTTCAAGAAAACTTGCAATTTCTTGCAAAGCTGTCACCGCTTCACTATATGTAAAAAGCTCATAATTATTCTCTTTTACAAATTTATGGAGAGAGCCCTCTATTTTTAATATCGCCCTGCTTTTATAATATGTATACGTTAGAGAATTACGAACTCCGATTTGTTTGCCTTTAAATTCGTCGAATATGCCCATAACGTCTTCCAGTTTAAGATCAATTAAACTGGGCGCAACGCCTTTAATCTGCATTACTATTCGGTCAATCATCTAATTTGAGAATCAGAAAAAACTACGGTTGTTAATTCGGTATACCCAAATATACGAAATTTCTATGATAAATTTGACTGTTTATGTTCGATAACTGTAATTACAGAACATTGGAAAAGTAACAATAAAAGCGATCCCGAAAGATCGCCTTTATAATGTTTGAAAATATTAGACCGAATTGTTAGCCCTCCAACTTCTTAGCGGGCATCAGGTTGTTTCTTGTAGATTGCTACACGTCCCTTTTCCAATTCAATGATTATCTCACGACCATCCCAACAATCATGTAGGTAAATTTCTGAAATCCGGTTCATCTTTTTTATAGGGTTTAATCTTATTTACCATAATCATTTCCAAAGCATACCACGTCGCATATTTCGTTGGAAACACAACGCTTTTGAGAACGCCCTTATCATCGAAAATACAATAATAGGCCATAAACATCTTATCATAAGCATTGAAGCCCTCGAAAACTTCACGGCCATCATCCATGATGCGTGACTTTTCAAGAATTTCGCCCATCTTATTGCGGTCAGCAGTACCGACCAGTTTCCTTCAACGTTTTAATATCGAGGTCCACTTTTTAATTGCATTAGCCGTCGATAACGTAAATATAGCAAGTAGGAGTAAGCAGAGTCTTTGCATAGTATATAAATATCAATTCTTCTTCAGCAGAATTGGTGCATATTTATCATCCCAAAATCCACCTGACACGTGTAAATAATATTTTCCCTTATGTGGTACTTCAAATACTATAATGCCGCGGGACGTGATATTAGGACTAATAACCTTCATAGCAAAGTTATTATATCCACTAGTTGCTAAAGCAACAGATGCATCATCATCGGGTTCATATTTATTATCTTGTTCATCTGTTAGAAAACAAGCTTTTGTCACAGCATATCTGCTCTCAGTATCAATATTGGTAATTGATACATATATAATTAAATATAATCCATCCGAAGTTTCTCGATAAAAACTACGTCCGACAGATTTTCTATATTCAAAATCTGTCACTTTATAATTAAAATACCCTATTTCTACATTGGCATTTAATCCGACAATTGCATTAAGCCCGTTTTCTGCGGCTCGTTTGTACCAGTAAAAGGCCTTGTCATAATTTATTTCTGTTCCCTCACCGTATTGATATAACCGGGCTAAACCATATTGAGCTATATTACTATTTTCAGCCGCAAATGATAAAACATCAAATGCATCTTGCTTGTATTCCGGATAAGTATCGGTTATTGCTATTTGGGCACATTTTAAAAACAACATTTCTCCTGCATCCTTACTTTTAGGGAACGCTTCATATAACCAATATAAACAAGAGTCCATCCTCTGCATCTTATCATAGCATATTGCTAAATTGAATTGTGCTTGTTCATTCCCAGATAAAGCCGCATCCAGCAAATAGGGAATAGCAACTTTGTATTCTTCTTTGTCAACCAAAGATATGCCTTCTTTTGCCCTTGCATTCGCATTAGCTATTTTATAATAAAGGACAATTTTATATATTCCAAATGCTAATATGCACATTAATAATATAGAACCCAATATCATAAAAATTGACCGATACGGTAATTTTTTAAAGGCTATCAGTTTATATCTTTTATTGGTCGCTTGAAGTTGGGATAATAACCCAATAACACCTCCCGCAACAACCATTGTACCTGATATAAGATTTCCAAGTATAGTAGCACTAATACCTAATACCAGTATAATTGCCCCAAAAAATTTGGGCCGTTTGAAAATAAAACAAGATAAAATAATAATTGCCATAGATAAAGCGATTACTATTTTACCAATAACAATTGTCGTATCTGCATTATCAATCTCAAAAAAAGAGTTGATCCCGCCGACGGTTTGGATCCAATATCCGGTTACTATTCCTAGCAGACCTCCAATAATTCCGAGAAGAGCACTTGTTGTTTTCATATCGTCAATTTTTTATATTGCTCAATAATGGGTCTAAGATGTGTGCCATGAAATCATTGAAACAGTTCTCCATCGTTTCCTCCGTTAAATTTTGATCGGGAACGATATGCAGTTCGATAGATTTGTCTTCGATTTGAATATCCCATTTTTCTATCAGTTCCTTTTCGATATTCGTTGTGATTTTGCTAAACACGGATATTTCGGGATTCATTTCTCCAACAGTTAAATTGAAGTAAATGATATTTTCTTGGTTGCCGGACATTGCATAGCCGATTATCACCGAAAATACATTAACAATCTTTCGTCGGAATTGATTGTAAAATATCAATGAGGAATAGATCTCGACCTCGTTATGCAACCGAGGCATTTGTTTCCTGCCTTTTGCCTTTATATATGGGAATAAGGAGATTGTTCGTCGCTTGGAATTCCGTTCGTCAATTTCATATTTCAATTCCGGTTTGTCGTTCAAAAATTGTTGAACCCGATCTTGAACCTTGTCATAATACGATCCGAATATTTCTCCTATAATATTCGTCGTGTGACAAATAACGTCGGCAAGCATCGGCATATTTGCCAGACATTCATTGGTTAATTGTGTCAATTTGTTCATAAGGCGATATTTTTATTGGGATGATTACGTTCGTGTAAAACTGATATATGCTGACTAATTGTTGGGGTATTTGTTCCGTATCCGGCTTTTGTTTGCGCTTGTGTGTTCCGTTGCATAGCAACTGCATCAGAGCCGATAAATAATCTTCTACAATCCAATCCAATGGCTCGCATTGGATGATCGCGTTAAATACGGAACAGTAATCGCAATAGCCCCACTGGTTATCCAATGCATCTTTTCGGTTGCAGTCCGAATAGCTGACGGTCAAATAATACCTGTCGTATGCAGGGAATTTCCGTTCTGCATAAATACGATAATCGTCAATTTGATTTTTCCCGATACGCCCGTCCGAAAAGCGGCTTTCGATTTTATTCTCGATAATTAACACCCACCGGTTCCGTTCATCCGTAATTGTCAGATCGGGAATCCGTCCCGTAATTTTTCCGCAGTCTTTGATCTGCTCTTCGGCTTTCACCTGATATGTTTCACAGGCTTGAATGTGTTGTAACAATTCATCTTTGCCGGACAAACATTCCGCAGATTTTATCAACGCCGATAAAATAGCCTTGTTGGATTCGAACAAATGAGCGAGGTATAATGTATGCACAGGCTCGTAAGCATGCTTTTTAATGATAGCTAAGCATGACGGCCGTTTCAGAAAAGCATAGCGATCTAAAAAGGGCGCAACATATCTGTTGTAATTCTCATCTACCTCATGCGGGTAGAGTGCTTTGATTTTTGCGAGGGCGTTGAGTTGGCTGTTTACCAATGATGCCTCCGCAAGGGTTCGCTGTTCCTTGTCTTTTTCGACAAGGATTTTCAGCTTCGCTGTAAGTTCATGGAATTGTTTGGGTGTGGGCATAAAAAACGTGGACTAAACTGTTTATTTGCTGTTGAGGTCTTCGACTACCTTGTAGACAAATAAATGAGTAAAGCCCACGTCGTGAAACGTGAGCGTTTACGCTTTACTCTTGTCTACTTTTGAAATTGTCGAAGTTTCAACAGCAAGAATGAAAGCTAACGCTTTATTTTAATATGTCAATCGTTTAAATTTTCTGCTTATTGTAATTTTAATTGGTTCCGTGAGCAAAGTTAGAAATTTTCTGCGGGACTGCAAGAAAAAATCACAATGGCTGGATTTCCCAAAATCCCTTCTTACCTATACAGGCTACCCGTAGCTATTTTGAAATTTATTCCAATTTAATGGGTGGTGTCTGCAATTCGCATCTGCTCGTAGCGCTACCTGCATAACCCTTACCTGCGAATCAGGTTGACACGGATTTATGCAGTCTTTGCATATAAGTATGTGCTTCATATTGATAAAACATTTCTTAATTACTTGCCGCGATCTGTTTTAACTTAGCTGTATCTGTAAATTTAATTTCAACTGTGCACTGAAACACAACCTCCTTTTTACCCCTTTTTCTATCGGTTGCTACGGGTAACCCAATTTCAATAAAACGCTATAACATACTATACATAAATAAATTAAATACATTTTCACATGTTTTGTAAAGTAGCCTTTTGATAGCCCGAAAATTTGATCCTTATAAAATACAAAAAAGAGGTTACCTATATGTAACCTCTTTTTTGTATTTTTGGGTGTCGAAAGATTTATTTAACCCGGTGAATTATATTTGACGATGCCTTTCTGCAACAATTTCTTTGCGCGTTCTTTCATGTAAAACGAACAATGTGTCGTTTGTAAGAACGCCCAAATATGTTGCTTAGCATAGACAATTCTACGTGGGCTGAACTTGTGATATTGTATGCGTCCTTCGTCTCTGTAATTTTTTAAGGTTCGTAGACTAATGCCCAAACCATCTGCGACTTCTCTCGAAGTGAAAAATTCGGATTTAATATCAACATCTAACCTCATGACTTGTGGGAGTATTTAACAGTTCGATAATATCGTCTTTTGATTTGTCAAGCATGTGTGCATAAGTTTGCGTAGTTTTCATATCGCCGTGTCCGAGAAATTCTTTTAAGGCGTAGAAATTTCCATTGCTTTTCAATAAGAAAATTGCGGAAAATGTATGCCGTCCGGTATGTGTGGAAAATGATTTTTCGATTTGGGCTTTTTCTTTGATTTTTTTCAATGCTTTGTTTATGCGAGCCGTTGTTGTTGAAATAGCTGTGAATATCACTCTTGCCGGGACTTGTTCGTAATCGTATTCGAGATAAGGGAAAATATAATCTTCGGGATTGATATCGAATCGCCGTAAGACACACCGTCTCCGTCTTTCGATCAGTTCAATCGCTTTATCTTGTAGTGGCAAATGGATTGTTTTTTTGGTTTTCTTGATGGTTTTATGAAGACGTTTTCCGTCAAAATCTTTCCATTTCAAAGTAAGAATATCCGAGATGCGTAATCCGGTATAGATTTCGAATAAAAATATGTTCCGTATGTCATACAGATAATTTGTCGGCCTTATTTTCAAGTTTTCTATTGCCGCGACTTCGGTTTCGTCCAAAAACACTCGGTCTACGGAGACATAACGTTTTTTATAGTAAGTGAACGGATTGAGAGTAGGGTCCAACCGGTACTCTTTGTAAAGGTCATTCACGAGTTTTCCTATGATTTTCATGTTTGCCACAATCGTGTTCGGTTTATTCTTACGAACAGTCGCTAAATGATGTTCATAGTCTTTCAATGTTTTTTCCGTAAGTGCATTTACCGGGAATGTAGTTCGGCCTATAAATTTTTGAAACCGTTCCATTGTCGAACTCACTTTCGCATGGTGTGCAAACTTTCCGACTTCTGCAAGCCGTTGTACATATGTTTCGGCGTATTGAAATAAATCCAGCGAGCAATTTTGGTGTATCTTATCCCGGATTGCCGTAATTCCGGCGTCTGCATTTTCCACGTCACACATATAAGCTGTTTTGGTATATTCAGCCAATGCTGTTTTTAATTTGAGATTTAAGACGCCTGCATTTGTCGCTGTTTTTCTGATTTCCTTGCTTTTTGCATCCCAATCTGTAATTGGGATACGGAATAGAGTTTTGTAAGTTGTTTTTCTGTCTGCGGTAATTCGGATGCAAACCGGTGCTTCATTACGTGCATTCACTTTGTCTTGCCTTAACACGACACTTGCAGTAATTTTCATACATCGATAAATTTAATTATTTATTTTTTTATGGAATTTCTGCGGGATGAGGGGTAAAACATAAGTAAAACAATTTTACCGTTCCCGATTGATTTGAATATATAAAAGAGAAATGAAATTTCCAAATGCCTAATTTGAACATTAGGCATTTACAACTTTTTTTCAAGCAAATAACGAAAGAAGCGGAAACACCGACAAAAACTGGTGGTACCACACGAAAAAGAGTTGTCTGTCGGCAACTCTTTTTTACTCCCCCCCCCTCCCTTTCCAAACTTTAAAGGAGAATTACCGGATTGCAATCCGACCATTCTCCTTTCATATTTACAAGTACAAAGACCTCTTCAACCTATGCAAAGGCCGCCGCGATACTATTCGATATTGGCCTTTATTGCATCTACAATATAGTGCACGTCCTCATCCGTAACATAGGGTCCGGCAGGAAGGCACATGCCCGTCTTGAAGACAGCCTCACTGACGCCATTGATATAGGCTGGATTATTCTTGTAAACCGGCTGTTTATGCATGGGTTTCCAAGTAGGGCGCGCCTCGATGTTGGCGGCATCAAGGGCGATGCGCATCGCCTCGACGTTGGCGTTCGGCTCGCAGTCGGTATGGGGCGTGGCTGCCGCATGAGTGACACCGGCGGCACCGCCGACAGCACCGGTGATAATCCGGCGATAGGCATCGTCCTGACCTTTCACGCGCAACGAAGGATCGAGCGTGATGGCGCAAAGCCAGAAATTACTGTCATAACGCTGCGAGGGACTTTCGTGAAGAGTGATCCCGCGCACCCCCTTGAACAACTCCCGGTAAAGAGCCTGAACATGTCGATGGTGTGCAATATGCGCATCGATAACGGTCATTTGCCCCCTGCCGATACCGGCGCAGATATTGCTCATCCGGTAGTTGTAACCAATATGTTCGTGCTGGTAATAGGGGTAGGATTCACGTGCTTGCGTAGCATAAAAGAGAATCTCCTTCTTGGCCTCTTCGTCCCCGCAGATGAGCGCACCGCCTCCCGATGTGGTAATCATCTTATTGCCGTTGAAACTCAATACGCCGTATCGGCCGAACGTGCCGAGCACCCGACCGTCGAAACGGCTGCCGAGCCCCTCGGCCGCATCTTCGATCACGGGAATCCCGTAACGGTCGGCGATCTCCACGATCCGGTCAATCCGGTAAGGCATCCCGTAAAGGGCGACCGGAACGATCGCCTTCGGTTTGCGCCCTGTTTTGGCAATGCGATCCGCGATAGCCGCTTCGAGCAGGTCGGGATCCAAGTTCCATGTCTCACGCTCGGAATCGACAAACACGGGCGTCGCACCGAGATAGGTAACGGGATGACTCGAAGCACAGAATGTAAACGATTGCACCAGCACCTCATCGCCCGGCCCGACGCCGCAGGCCAGCAACGCCAGATGTACCGCCGCCGTCCCCGCCGACAAACAGACGACCGTTTTATTCTGCGGTTCGGTACCCTCGCGACGATTGACGAACCGTTCGAGGTCGGCCTCGAACCCATTGACATTCGGCCCCATCGGCACCACCCAATTGGTATCGAAAGCCTCCTTTATAAACTTCTGCTCCTGTCCCGACATATGGGCGAGACAGAGATAAATACGATCGCGTTTCATTTCAATTTCGGTAATTCTGCTGACTCGTAAGAGCGGAAAATCGTGGCGAAAATAAGCCGCAAATCTCCCATGAACGTATGATTATGATAGTATTCAAGGTTTATGCGCACTTTATCCGGAAAAATAACCTCGTCGTTGTAACGCTGCGGATCGTCAACGAGCGCAAGGATCTCCTCCTCGTTGGCATATTTGAGCGATGCAGGCCCTGTTATTCCGGGACGCAAACGAAGCACGTCTCTCGCTTCGCCTTCAAGGGCGTCGGCATATCCGGGAACATCCGGACGAGGCCCGACAAAGGACATGTCGCCGATGAGGACATTCCACAACTCGGGCAATTCGTCGAGTTTGTATTTGCGCAATACATGCCCCAACGGCGTGATACGGTTCTCTCCTGCCACCGATACGTTCGAACCGCCATGATCTACGATCATCGTGCGAAACTTATACATCGTAAAGATCTTACCGTATCGCCCTACCCGCCGTTGTCTAAAAATCACCGGGCCGTCCGGCATCCTGATTTTGATTAAAATAGCCACAACGAGCAAAACCGGCCAAAAGACCAGCAATCCCGCAAATGCCATCGTACGATCGAATACATATTTGAGCATTTTACCCTAACTTTATTCTCGATTTATTTCCTCGAATTTAAGAATATTCTTCATCCTTTGGTCGGGTATCCATTTTCTAAACGGATAAAGCAGTCTTACAATCAAGCCGAACCACCAAACATAATACAATTTCATATGGCAATAGGCTTTGCGGAATAAAAAATTCTTCTCCAAAAAAGGTTGAATATTGGAGTGTTCCGTTACACTCCTCCAACCGTCGCTTACATAATTAAAACCGCATTCCTCCAGATAATAACGATTCATTTCGAACAACAAGCCATAATAGGGATAATGTTTATTCATGAACTCAGGAATAGCTTTGAGCATAGCATACGAAACTTTTCGTCCTACAATTCGGTTGGTTGCGAATGCTATAAGCTTGCCGGTGTTTCTGACATAAACACCCCAATATTCTCGTTCTCCCCATCCGTCGTCTTGATCCAGTACACCCTTTTCCCACAGACCTCGTTCCACAATGCGAGTCGTAACTTCCCGATATTTACGATAAGATGCAACAAAAACATCATATCCATCGTCATTTATCAATTCCAAAGGAGAAATCCTCTTGATTATACAATCTCGAAGACAACGCCGAATTTGATTTCTTGCTTTAGAGGAATGCTCAGAAAGTGATGAAGGCTTATCTTTGATCAGTTCAAAGAAATTGTCGGGGCGATCGCTGAAGAAATTGTAAACATTTCGAAGCATCCATCCCCCGTTTACTTTAAGCAATCGCTTTACCTCCTTTTTCGACAACTCGGTTTCATTTGTAGGGTACCCGCTCCATAACAAGCAATGTTTATAAACAAAATACCCCCCCCCTATCTGTTTTCAAATTACTAGCATTCATCGTTTTACAAAAGCAAGTTTCAGAATTCCGCAAAAAGAGCCCCAAGCATACGACAGATGCAAAGTGAAGAACGACACGACGATATAGAAAAAAATGAGATGTTTTTGCCGAGAGAGCCTGGCGCTTACAAACGACACGACAACTACATATACGAACAACGCCACTGCCGCCAACCATATAAGCGGATACCCAAATATGCCGCCAACGACGAGCGGCAACAAGAGTGAGAGCAGAAACAGCAGCGGTACGAAATGCCGTAGCGACAACGAATCGAATTGGCGGGTATACCACACGGTGAGAATATTCCACTTCCCGTTCCCGTAATTGTTACGTGCGAGTCGGCCGAAGGTTTCACGGGCATAATACGTCGAATAGGTATCGGGAATAATCACGATCTTACCGCCATTGCGCAAAATTCGTTTACTCATTTCAATGTCTTGATTTCGGACAAGGCGCTCGTCGAAGAGGCCGTATCGGTCGAAAACTTCACGACGCCAACAACCGAAGGGAACGGTATCGACCTCTTTGGCCTCGGAAATACCTGTGCGGAATGCCGAATTACCCACACCGAGAGGATGCGCAAGAACCTCTCGAATCGCCAGCGATTTCCGTGTTTTATGGAGGACATCCGTACGACACGGAGCACCGATGTTATCGGCCATATAGCGGTTATGTGCCTCCACAAGCGCCGAAAAATAATTTGCCGGATATGCGGCATGGGCATCGAGACGCATGATGATATCGCCTTTCGAGGCTGTTATAGCAGCATTCAGGGCAGGCGGCACGATCCGACGAGGATTATCTATTAATCGGATAAAGGGATAACGAACGGCATAATCGACAACGATTTCGCGCGTACGGTCGGAACTCATGCCATCTGCAAAAATCACTTCGAAATCCTCACGGGGAAAATCCTGAGCCAAAATCGACTCGATACACGCCTCGATGTACTGTTCCTCATTATATATCGGACAAATAACGGAAAGAGTCATCGGATTTTTTTAATTTTAGATAGATCTGCCTCTTTGCCCATCATATCGAGGAATTTCTGCGTAAAGAAGTTCATCATGCCGCCGAGAGATGTAAAAGTCAGTTCTCCGAAAAAGATCTGACCATCAATGTTGTAGAGATCCACACGCAAAATCGGAAATTCTGCCGAAAGTCGCCGTGCATATTCCAACATTTTATCTAAATTCCTCGGTTTAGGAAGGATTTCGCCACGACGATAATCCTCATTGAACATCGAATATTCGGGACATGGATGCCATGCCGTATCATAGGTCATAACCGAAGCACCACCGCCACGACTGTCTCGGTCGTTGCAAACCCAGATATATCGAGGCTCGCCGTTGATACACCATATCTTATAATCAACGATCGAACTTTCGGTTTCTGGAATCGGAAGAAGTTCTTCGGCGATCACCATCGGTTTAATAGCCTTATACTGCGGTTCTCCGGCTAATGCTCCGATATGTTTGCGAGTAAGCCACCAGCGGAAAAGGCGACGCAATGCCTCCTTATTTTCCGATTTTAAATCATGGACAATAAGATTCGTCCCTTTTCCTTCACCGTTATTGGCTTTGAAAATCAGAGAATCCGGAAGAGTATCGAAGTCGATATCGTTCTCGTTGTCCCATGCACCATATAATTTAACCAATATATTCCCACAGCCAAGGTCTTCGACATACTTGCGAACTTTGTACTTGTCAGCAAGTTCCGACCATCGGGCTGTATCGGCATAGAGCTTTTGCCATAGTATTTTTTCGTTGAGATCCTGCGGATCTTTGAGATTGGGGAAACGGTGAAAGCGGGCAAAGTAGCGAATCCGAACCATAATTCCGGGCCAATGTTCGCCGATCAATTCACATAGTTTAATCAGGGGCCAACATACTTTCGAGAGAGTAGGCGATGTGGTAATGTGCATGACAGTAATCGATTATTTCATCCTCCGGCGGATGAAATCACGAACGATTTCCATCCGAGCCGAATGACTCATTTTAAAGAGATTTTTCAGAATGTTACGGCGGTTCGCTTTCCGATATTCAAGGTACCGCCGATTGACCGTAGAAAAGTAATTTTCATTTTCCTCCGTAATATCAAGTAAGGAATTAAGATACTCTATGGAAAATTCCTGCGGTACCGTGTCGACGACATGAGGAAAGAAATTCTCGCCAATATGCAGATATGAACTCTTTACAACCGGCTCTGCCGTTAAATCCACGGTTACCATCAGCCCGTATTTTGTCGGAAGCCACGGCATATCGAACACTGCATTCCCCAAAGAGTAGAAGATATGTTTGCTCTTGTAAACTTCATATCCCTGCGCCACGTGCGGATGTGTCCCGACAACCAAATCTGCTCCGACATCCACGAGCCAACGTCCTAAATTCTTCTGGTCGATATTGGGATAGTTTATAAATTCATACCCCCAATGGACAAACACGATACGGTAATCGCAATCATGAAGCCGATTCAATTCCTCCTCCAACTCGATATACTCAGGCAGATGCCAGTACAGCGGCGACTCGCTGAAATTATCGGGCCGCTGACTAAAAGCCATGAAACCGACCCGCTTTCCCTGGTGCTCGAAAACAACCGAACGATGTTTCAAACTACCCGCATACTTTATTCCTTTCCGACAAAAGTAAGCCTCCATTTCCCGGTAAGCTTCATCTCCAAACTGCATGACATGGTTGTTCGCGATGCCGTAACAATCGAAATGGCGGATGTGTTCCAAATGACAGGGATTAATAATGAACGGAGAACCCGTCGCCTGAACGTCGGAACAGACACATTCAAAATTCCCGATCCACAAATCGTCGTCCCTCCGGGAAAGGTATTCGAACGGATCCTCTTTTTTGTCGACAAGAGAGTTCCCTATACCCAATCCTTTGTCGAAATAACCCTCTGTCAGATCTATATCACCGATTATATGAAGCATAATGACAAAATTATTGTTTGATCAGGAATCTACGCACCTTAATGTACGAATCTCCTAAAATGGACTTCGCCAATTCCAATAGAGTCGATCTGATCAGCAAACGCCACCGCACGCCGCGAGATGAAACGATCTTCTTCACCTTTCGGGGAGAATCTCCCGCCTTGATCACATATCTTCCGTAAACTTGCACCCCATCGCGTTGCGCCATACGCGTGGTGGGCTCCGATGTAAAAACCCGACATATACCAACCTTCGCCAACGAAGTTAAAACATACGGGGACACGTACCCATTGGGGATCGAGGCTACCGAAGGCCTAAACCCTAAAATGGATTCCAAAACACGCTGAGATTTTTCCCATTCGCAGTCGATTTCCTCGCGGGAGAGAGACGTAAGTCTGACCGGATGAGAATGCGAGTGGGAACCAATCAGATGACCTCTGTCATACAACTCCTTAATTTGACTCCGAGTGAGGAATCCTTGCTCGCCTATATATTTCGTTGCGATAAAAAATATTCCTTTATAATCATACTTCTCCAATAACGGAGCGATTGTCGTAAATCCCGAACCCCCTCCATCATCGAATGAAAACAGAATCTTTTGCGGAGGAATACGCTTGGATCTCCGCCATTCCGTTATCATCCGCAGATGCGATTCAAATGTCTGATCCGAGATCATATATACGTAATTCCTCGGATTCTGAAATCCGGATTCAGACTTATTCCGACAGTACACGTCGTGATACATCAAAACTATTTGCCGCATGATTCAAGTGAGGATTACATCGGCGTATCCCAAACGAAGACGCCAATTCCGAGGATCTTTCGCTTCCGGATATTTTTTCTTTTTATCCTTGAAAGCCACATGCGCAAAGCCGAACGGGATAAAACCTGCTTTTTTCAGAACTCGGATCGTTTTGGGATCATCAGATGCAAATTCGATGAGATCTACCGCCTTGCTGAACCTGGGAATCGCCAATAAAATCAAATCCTTTTCGGATAATAGCGATTCGTCGGCAGTTCCCCACTCCACGATCGAACCGAGGATAATATTTCGAAGAGCGCCTGCCGACTCTCTTTTCCTCTCCTTAATCATGAAGAAGCCCAAGTTTCGTTCACCATCCTTAACTATGTAAAGCGCCTGAACATCTTCCTTGTCGCCTTTAAAATTATAGTCAAGATTCCATTGAAGCCAATCTCTGTTGTGATATTCCATGAATCGATGACCGTCGTTCAATGCCAAATCCGCCACCCAATCGGGCACTTTCTCCGCACATTCAAGATTTAAACGTCTCAACCTGCACGACATGATCCTTCTTACCACCCCACTCGCACCTTTCAGGAGCGGGTTGAAAACCGCCGATACAATTTTATTAAACGTTCCCTTAATACCTTTATATTCCAACAACGGACGTACATTCCGAATCACCATCAGTCGAGGAAATTCGAAAACCGAATATTTGAGTTTTTTATAAAGAGGAAGGGCTATTTCAGATATTCCCGCCGCTATGACAAAATCACCAGTCATCGTAAAGACCGGATACATCATCAACTCCGCGCCGACAGCCCATTTTCTATAAGGCTCAACTACATCCAATGTGGAACCAGAGATTGCAGAATAGACCCGACCGTCGGCCTTAAATGCCGTATAAAACTGCATGCTCCGCCCCACGACCTTTCCTTCGGCCAATTTAAGCTGACAGGCACAACTGTCATAATCCTTTAAATTGGGATTTGCCAGAAAGGTTTCTCTTCGTCGCTCCGTATACTTCGCTGCAAGTCCGAAATCATCGTTGTCTATCGCAGGAACACCGTCGAGAATCTCCCGATAGGTTATAATTCGTGTATCAATATCCATTATCTAATTTTTAGCATACAAGCACCCCACGAAAGACCGACGCCGAAACCGGCAATGAGAATACTGCCGCGAAGACGACCCGCATCTTTTGCATCGCAAAGTGCGATGGGGACGGTCGACGATACGGTATTGCCTATATTATCCATGTTGATGAAGAACTTATCTTCATCGATTTTGAGCTTTTTACGCAGATGATTGAGCATAAATCGATTGGCCTGGTGAAAAACGAACAGGTCCACATCATCTTTTTCAAGTCCGTTCACAGCCAGCGTATCTTTAACCATAGAAGGTACGACCTTCAGCGTAAAGTTGAATATCTCCGCCCCGTTCATAAAGAGATGATCCGACGAATGCGGATTGCCGTTTTCATCGTACTCGAGGTCATGTGCCTTTTCGGGATAAGCCATACCGCCGGTTTTCACGATTAGTTCTTCTGCCCCCGAACCATCCGTACCAAGTATGAAATCGCCGATTTCTGCGAAACCGTCGGTCGACACCAAAGTGGCTGTAGCCCCATCGCCAAAAATTGTACGATTGCCCTTGTCTCGCGAGTGGATATGTTTGTTATAAGCCTCTGAAGTCAACAACAGAATATTTTTTGCTATCCCGCCGGCTATTAATCCTTTGGCGATCGCCAATCCGTATTCATACCCGGAACAGCCGAGATTGAAATCAAAAGCTCCACAAGCGGTTCTCAAACCGAGACGCTGCTGAACGATGCAGGCCGTACTCGGAAGGAAGTAATCGGGACTTTGAGTACAAAGAATGACAAAATCGACTTCCTCTTTGTTAACCTCGGGATAGTCGACGAACATTTTCTCGGCGGCTTTCACGGCCATATCCGATATCGTTTCGTCTCGGGCGATATGCCGTTGATTGACCCCAACTTTTGCGGCAATTTTTTCGACCGTCCATTCCGGAAACTCTTCGACCAATTGTTCATTAGTGACGACTGTCTCAGGAAGATAATAGGCCAATGCCTTAATGCATGTTTTCATCCTAATATGCTATTGAGCGGCCCCCGTCCATCAGTAGATTCGTCCCCGTTACCCATGCAGAAGCATCCGACAAAAGATAAACCACGGCATACGCGACCTCTTCCGGCCGACCATATCGTTTGAGCGGATAGCGCAACTTATCTTCATCGAATTGCTCTTGCGTAAGACTGCCTCCATTCATTATCGGAGTTGTGACCATGCTCGGCATTACGCTGTTGACGCGAATAAGCTTTGAAGCGAGTTCCACGGCCATCGTCTTTACAAGGCCATTGATGGCGCCCTTAGTCGATGCGTAGATTGATCCCCCGATGTACGATGATAATATACCCGAAGTTGACGATATGAAAACAACAGAACCGTTTTTATTTATCTTCTTTTTCTTAACCAGTATTTTTGAAAGATACAGAGGTGCGAAATAGTTGATATCGAACATCTTTTTAACATCATTCTCTTTAATGAACTGTAAAAGCATATGGCCCGATATACCAGCACAATAGACCACTCCGTCTACATTAGGAATTGAATCCAAAAGATTTTGTCGGTCCAATTCTACCGATAAGTCCCCGACTATCATTCGGTGACCATCACCATCCAATGCCAGTAATGTTTCTCTCAAACGTTGTTCATCACGACCGTTAATTATAAGTTTCGCCCCAAGCCGCGAACATTCGATAGCCGTGCTGCGTCCGATCCCACTACTTGCACCGGTCACAAAAACCGTTTTCCCCGTAAGTGCAAAAGGATTGTAATTCATAATTTTTATATTTCGATTAGTTCGGGAACTGCTATTTTATCTGTATCAAAGCGAACAGCACCCCACGAGAGACCTACACCGAAGCCGCAACCCACATGCCTGAGCTTCCGGAAACGTAGGACATCGGCACATCGAACAACCAACGTGAGCGGAATACTCGCACAGGAGGTATTGCCAAATTCATCCAACGAATAAGGCACTTGCTCTTCATGTAACTTTAACTTTTTGCGTATTTTTTCATTCATGAAAAGATTGGCCTGATGAAATGTGAAATAATCGATATCATTCGAATTTTCACCAATAACACCGAGCAATTCATTGACCACTTTCGGAGCTTTAGATATACCAAAAGTAAATACTGACATCCCTTCCATAGACACCTGAAGTGAATTCCTTACGATTCCTTCGCCATAGTCTACCATCTCAAATGACTCGGGAGATTCACGATTGCGGAAACCGCCAGACGGCACAATAATGGCTTCCGCACCAGAACCATCCGTATGCATCGCAAAAGTCATCGGAAATGCCTCCGGATCAAATTCCACTGCCGTACACGTTCCAGCGTCACCAAACAGCGGATAGGTGCTTTTATCCTCAGACGAACACATTTTCAGAACCGTATCGCCAGCCAGAAGCAAGCCTCGACGAATTCCTCCGCTCTGCATCAAGGATGCAATGACGCTCAAACCATAGACCCATCCGGAACATCCCAACGAGATGTCAAGTGTAAAGCAACTTTGCGGTAAACCCAAACGATCTTGAAGAATACAAGAAGAGGCCGGAGTACGATAATCGGGCGACTGAGTCACAAATACAAGAGCATCGATCTCTGCTTTCTCCCAATTCAATTCGGCTATAAGTTTTTCAGCCGCTTCAAAACAGAGATCAGACGAAGTGACGGATTCCGACGCTACTCTTTTCTGTTTTACCCCAGTTGTTGCTATAAATTGCTCCCCCCCCCACTTTTCATATACTTGGCTATTATATTGTATCTGTGAGGGTACCGCTGCTGCAAGGCCTTTGACAGCAACATGTTTTGTGATAAGGACAGCCATCAGTCTTTGAGCGATTTTACAATATCGAAGAGTTCCTGTACGGTATTCGCCTTACGCATTTGGTCGGCTTTGAGTTGTACGTCGTACTCCTCGTCAACCATGGCGAGGACCGAGAGGGCAAGAAGCGATGACCATTCATCGAGTTCTCGAAAGCGGGTTTCCGCAGAGAACACCGATACGTCAGTGTCGTCGAACTGATTGGCGAAATTTTCAATAAATTCTTTGATTTCCATAAATGTACATTATTTAACCGTTACTTATCACTGAATGTTTCTATAATACGTTTGCACGCATTGCCGTCACCATACGGATTAACAGCTCTGCTCATTGCAGCATAATACTCCGAATCAGCGAGAAGAGCAGAAACTTCATTGACGATTTTCCCATAGTCAGTACCTACTAGTTTCACCGTTCCAGCCTTAATAGCTTCAGGACGTTCGGTAGTACTGCGCATTACAAGTACGGGTTTTCCAAGACCCGGAGCTTCTTCCTGAATACCACCGCTATCGGTGAGTACGATATGAGCTTTCTCCATCAAATAGACAAACGCCAAATACTCAAGCGGTTCGATAAAAAACATATTACCAAGTCCATCAAGGTTTTTACCGAAGACTTCATGGATAGGTTTGCGCACATTGGGATTAAGATGCATCGGATAGACAAAGTCAACATCGGGATATTTCGCAGCAAGCATTTTTATCGCTTTGCAAATAGAGATAAACCCATCACCGAAATTCTCACGTCGATGTCCCGTAATCAATACTAATTTTTTCCCGTCAACAAGACGGTCGGTATCATAACCTGCATCTACAAGCCCTTGCTTGAGCTCTTCATTGAGATTTTCGTCATTTTTGATTTTATTAACAACATGGTAAAGAGCATCAATAACCGTATTTCCCGTTATTGTAATTTTATCCTCCGCTATGCCTTCGGCGAGTAAATTTGCCCGACTCAAAGGAGTTGGAGCGAAATGATAAGATGCAATTCGCCCCGTAATCTGCCGATTCATCTCCTCCGGCCAAGGACTGTAAATATTATGCGTTCGTAAACCAGCTTCGACATGGCCCACAGCAATTTGTGCATAAAAAGCAGCGAGAGATGCAGCTGTCGAAGTAGTAGTGTCTCCATGAACAAGAACCACATCCGGCTTTGCGTCAGCTAACACGTCACGCATACCGGTGAGGACACGGGCTGTTACATCGTAGAGGTCTTGCCCCTGCCTCATGATGTCAAGATCGTAGTCAGGCTTGATGCCGAAAATTTTGAGAACTTGATCGAGCATCTGACGATGCTGCCCAGTAACACAAACAATTGTCTTGAATCGATTGGGATATTTTTGGAACTCCTTGACCAGTGGCGCCATTTTGATAGCTTCCGGTCGTGTTCCAAAAACAAGCATTATCGTTTTAATCATTAAAGGTTTATTTTAAAATTAATTCCTTCGTATACGTTGCTAAAAATTTCGAGAACTCTTTGCCAACATCGCCATGTTCCTTAAAATCGCATATCGTCTCATTATAAGGGTAGCCGGCGTTGATAATTGTTCGCCTTAAATCAATGATTTCATCCTCATAAGTATGTTCGTTTTTAGAATAAAATAGATGTATCTTGGTTTGAGGTGTTCTTTGGGAATGTTCTGAAATTGCCTCCGGAAGAACAGAGTCCAACAGTTGGATACCTTCTGCTTGGGGAATCGAACCAAGCATACCTCTATACACCTCTGGAAATTTTGCAACGTAAGTGCCTATATGATATTGGCAGGCTCCAGAAAGAATTTCGTAAGCACCAATTTTTAGTCCAAATAAAATTGCTGCCGAACCACCCTTAGAAGAGCCGATACAAATAATCCTACTGTATTTTTTACGGCTCAAAATTTTATAAATTAAATTCAGAACGCTATCATAGGGCCGACAATTACCATGATCCATCAAATAATAACTTCCGCGATAACCCCATGTATCTTTTATATAGAGTGCGTCAACCTTAAATGGATTTAAAGTCTTGATATAATTATACGTCCTCAACCGATCATAGGTTCCGAATCCGGAAAACGAAATGAATAAAATATCGGAATTCCTATTTTTGAAGAGATATTTCCCCCCCCCCTTAAAATTCTTCTCTTTTATCTTAATAAGAAGTATCCAAATAACCTTCTTTAATTTTCGACTCCAATTTTCCATAGTCAGTAGATAGCCAATTTCTTATATTTTTTCAAGATATTCGAACAATATATCAGCGGATGCCAGACATTCTGACTTAGGAATACCCTTACAAGATAACACTTTATCATTAATTTTTTGAGATGAGAGCTTTTTTATGAAATTATGTATCGCGGATCTTTTGCTTGCATCGATTACAAAACCGACGTTCATCTTTTTTACTTTTTCTGCCAAAAAAGTACCTTCAGACACTACGATAGGTGTCTCAAAATAAATCGCCTCATACAATTTGTTGGGTTCGGCAAACCGAGGATTGATCGTATCGGTATCGTAGATGGACAATACAATATCAATTTGAGAATAAATTTTCGGCAAATCGCTCGGATTCTCGAAATATCCGTGAAAATGACAATTTTTTTTGTGCTGAAACGGCTCAAATTCCAACTTGTTGGCCTCGACAATGTGTCCGAAGAAATGTAAGTCTACCTCCGAAAAATCTTCTACTACAACTTCGGCGAATTTTACCAGGCTTTTAAACCGCGGACACCCGACGAATCCGATTTGAAGAGAACCGGGCTTCGGGACTTTTGGCTCCAATAAACTGGACCGACATTCCGTCACTTTGACATCTAATTTATTAGGCAGAATCACAGAATTCCGACATCGCTTGTCACCGAAATGAAATTTTAAAAATCCTTCGGATGTAAATACCGCACACGCTGCCTTGCGAATTATCCGTTTATCCATCCATTCAAAAAAATTACGCACCGCCCAATTATCGATTTGTGTATGTACAAGGTCCGATTCCTCAAATACATATGGACGACGGCTTTGCAGAGAATAAATCCAGGCTATGTCCAACTGAAACAGATAAAATAAAACATTTGGATCTCTTTCCCTCCGCAATACTTGCCTAATCCCTCGATAGATCACTCCGATACGCCTGGCATAAGGCAACTTGCTAGGTATTCGACCTATCATTGTCACCTCAACGCCCCAACCGGAAACATCAGTCAATTTGTCTCGGTCAAATCCATACACTTCAACCTTATAGCCCTGCCGGATAAATTGCATAATACGCTTCTTAACTCTGGGCTGTCCAAGCGCATTGGCAATAAAAACGACTTTCGAGAATTTCATGGGGTCTATTGTTATCTCTTAAATATGCCACAGAAATCGAGAATAACTTTATCTTTGCGATAGGGAAGCGATTTGAAGGGAGTATGCGCAGTCAGGAACACCACGATGTCTGCCTTATCGTAAGCTTGGTTATAATTGGTAAGTTTAAATACATTATGCTCGGTTACATTCGGTTCGACAACGAATATATCAGCATTACTAGCACCTTGCATCACTTTCGCTACAATGTTTTTCGCCGGAGATTCGCGCAAGTCATCTATATCAGGTTTAAATGCCAGCCCCATCATAGCAACCGCAGGTTTTCGGTGTTCTCTAAGTTCAAATTCAAGTATGGAGTTTTTCACTCGTTCTGCACACCAAAACGCTTTGTAATTGTTGATTTCACGGGCAGCTGCTATGAGTTTCGATTCAGCAGGAAAGTCTGAGGTAATGAAGTATGGATCTACAGCAATACAGTGACCACCAACACCGCAACCAGGTTGAAGGATATTGACACGAGGGTGTTTATTAGCGAGATCGATTAGTTCCCAAACATTGATACCCGCTTTGTCACAGATAAGTGAAAGTTCATTGGCAAAAGCAATTTGTACATCGCGACTCGAATTCTCTGTAAGTTTACACATTTCGGCAGTACGGGCGTTAGTCCTGTGAAGCGTCCCTTTTACAAAACGTGAATAAAACGCGACAGCTTTCTCTGTCGACGCCTCATCGAGACCGCCTATTACACGGTCATTGTGGACCAATTCATATATTACATTACCAGGGAGGACTCGTTCTGGGCAGTATGCCACACTGATTTTTCCTTTAAGTTCAGGTCGTTCGCTAAAAATTATTTTGCTCATAGCCTCTGTAGTCCCTACCGGCGAAGTCGATTCGATAACGTAGAGATCACCCTCTTTAAAAAGAGGAAGAACAGCGCGGGTAGCCGCCTCCACATAACTAACATCAGGCTCATGATTGCCTTTGAAAGGAGTCGGCACGACCATGAAATATGCATCAGCAACTTCGGGTGTGCTCGACGCGTGAAGTTTACCAGCGCTCACCACCTCTTGAAGCATAGTTTCCATACCGGGTTCGACGATGTGAAGATGGCCGGCATTGGTTTGTTCAACCACCGAGGGATTGATGTCGACACCGACAACATCGACACCGCCTTCTTTGGCAGCAATAACGGCTGTGGGCAGGCCGATATAGCCAAGTCCCATAAAACATGCTTTCATATTGTTTTTATCATTTGATTTATATTTTTTCGTTCTGCCAAACGGCGCCTTTTCTACCAAATACGAGTATCATCACACCTAAGATCGAAAACTGAGGATCAGTGTATATAGCCCCAGAGACGATAAGCATGAAAAAAGATTGTAAAAACAGTAGACTTATCCATAGGGCACCAGAATTTCTCCGAATCAACCTATAACAAGCTTTCAAAGCATATCCTAAAAAGGATAGCAGTATCCCCAAACCAAGAATACCGCTTTGCATCGCTATATCTAAGAATAAATTGTGCGCATATATGAAAAATCCACCTGCAACCGGAATGGCGAATATACTGCCGAAAATCGGATTTATATTAAAAAAGTGAACCGCCATTTCATAATGATAGCTCCGCGATGCAAAATGAGCTGTCTCTCGGTCTAATAATCGGACTTTCATCATAGGAGCTACTTCTTCCAAGACATTTATTATATGTGTTTCAAACAAGGTGTATCCGAGCATAATCAACGCCATGATTACAATCCCGACAACCTTGTATTTTGAACGAGCCATAATATAAAATGCTCCGATACCCAACAACGCCATTACAGGCCCCCGCGAAGCCGATCGCAGCATAATAAGCATACTCAATATGCTTATCGCTATTGCAAATAATTTCTGAGTTTTCCTATTTGTCCTGGCAATCAGAACAATTGAGAGTAGTAGCCCCGTAAGTCCTAAATGTCCTGAACCGATGATACCTATGGCCGCATTGACCGAAAAACGTTCTAAGTTAGCTGTTTGATAGGCAGTGTTGGTAAAATATGTCAGAAGAATCGCGATAGACAATAGAATATAAGTCCACTTAAAAACAGTTCCAATGTCGATTGCCGCCATGCTCTTGTATACGGAATACATCGGAATAAGCGTTAGACCAATCATATAGAGCCATGTCGTCAATACATAAGATGTATTTGGAGAATATTGACTGAAATACATCGTATCGACAAAACGAGATAGAATACATATCCACACAAGCCACAGAAATAACGTTCCAGGAGCACGCAACGCTTTTACCTTTAACGAAACGACAATACACAATAAACTCACTGCCAAGGTAAATGCTCGATAGGGTACCGTGAAACTTTGCGAAAGTTCAGAATCAACATCGAATATGGCTTCAAAAACCGCAGTAAATACTTGGTAACCTACCAATAATATCACCACGTTGAAGTTCGCTAAGAATGTTTGTAAATTCTTCATCAACTAAATACCTACCGTTAAAATTGGATGTTATTATCCATATTTCCCTTCAATCCGGCAAAAGTTCCTTTTATGTAATAACTAACATTCATACGAGCTTCGTATTTATAAAAATATCTTGCTAAATACAACATTTTAAAAAGTATGCGCTTACATAATCCAGCGAAAGCTCTTCTGCGTGTAAGATGTTTCTTATCCAAATATACATGATTCCGTCCCTGTAGATAACTGCTGAATCTGATATAGTTTGTTGCACCATTATCGTTTATATGCTGATGCCATGCCCTTACTTCCGATGTTACAGCCTCTTTAACCCCTGCTTTATAAATCCTATGCGCCATATCACGTTCATCGCCATAAAGGAAAAGGGCTTCGTCCTGCAACCCTACAATGCTTCCGTAAAATTCGGGTTTGGCCATACATACTCCACCCGGGACATAACCACCCTCTATGGTTCGTTCTTGGATTTCAGTTACAGGTTTATGAGCATAGCGTGGCAAAGCAATCCCAGTATCGGGATTAAAACTCATCCCGAAACAAGCAACTTCGGTTGAATCTTTTTTGAGTATTACTGGGCCAACCATTCCATAGTTATTATTAGAATACAGAAAAACAAAAAGTTTCGTCAATCCCCCGCGTTCAATCTTTACATCGTTGCCTATAAGCATAATAGCATCGATTTCAGAATCTTGAAGAGCATGACGGATACCTGCATTGTATGCTCCAGTACACCCGCCATTGTATCCGAGTTCGATATGCGTCGAATCGGGGAAAGCCTCCCGCAACTTTCTCTGATACTCCGGCGTACTACCGTTATCCACTACGATATGTTCGTAAAGTTCGTCTTTATAGTCCTGAAAATACATTTTCCAAGGGACGAGGCGAAAATCGTCGTTGCGCGTGAGTGTGATCGCTGCTATTTTCATCGTTAGGGAACTGTTTTATTGAGATTCAAGCTATCAATACAGTCACATGACCATTAGTTCAGCTTTTCTTTATTATTCTTTTTAAGTCGCCGGTTGATGTATGATAAAATGTTTATGTCCATTTTCGCCCCCATATACCAAAGGGTGTAGCCGGAACACGATACGAACAAGAGTCCTCCCAAAGTCCACTGTAACCATCCCATCTCGATACTGCGGAAATATTTTGCCAAGAAACATGCTGCAATGGCTAAGACAAGGTTAAGCACAACCGAACGGTCAAACGATATCCCATAACGTTTGGACATAATACATTGATACATAACGAGCTGAACCAACCCATTGACGGCATACCCAATACCCAACCCGATTAACCCCCAAATATTATACAATAAAATATTTAACCCTAAGATAACAAAACAACAAACAAACGACGAAATGAGGAACAGACGGGAGTTCTGCTTAGCCAGCAATACCATACCCATACAATTCGAACAAATAATCGCTATCGAGCCTATTATTGCGAAATCGGTATATTGCGAAGCGCTGAGAAATGCGTCGGAATACAGAATCCGGAGAAAATACGGAACGAGAAATACAAAGGAGACGATTAAGGGCAATCCAATGATCAGTCCCGTTTCCGACTGCGCATTGACGGCCTGGGCAAGTCTCGCATCATCATCGTTGATACCGCAAATACGGGGATAATACTCGGTGGACATCGCCGAAATAATGACAGCGAAATAACTTACGACAATCGTAGCGCCGGCTTGGTAAATACCAACTGTTTCCACGCCTCCGTGCATACTTATGTAACCCGATAACACAAGACTCGAAAGAGTGAGCATCATGTTCATCAGCATGAGCGAGATACCCATTTTAATCGTACCCGACGATTTCAACAGGGTCTCTTTGAACGTTAATGAAACCCTATTATATTTTACTTTGTCGGCATAAAATTTCGAAATGGCGAGGGTGGCGAACGTCGACACGATAAGCGACGGGACGATACCCTTATCCCCCAAATAATAATAGAAAGGCAATGCGGCCAACAATCCGATTGCGCTTCCCCACAAATTGGAAAGCGCCATGTTGCGCAGTTGACGCATTCCTGTATTGATGGCACGATAGCCCTGTATCAGAATTAACCCCCCTGTTACAAGCGACAATGCGATATACGACCACGTATAATTCCCGTTTCCAAAGGTCCATCTGCTGAGAACTGGCGAAAGACATATCGTTACAACTACACCAAACAGACTTGTATACCGAATGATAGATTTGACAAAAGAGATCGTCAGATCAATCCGGTTGTTTTCACCTCGTTCTCGAGCCTCCGATATGTCGCGTATGGAACTTTGATTTATACCCAACCCGCATGAGACGCTTAGAAAACTTACAGCGTACTGAAACAAGCTTATCACTCCCATTCCCGCCGTACCGAGCAGGATAGCTACTACTTTATTGATTCCGACTTTCACAAATATATTGAATACCTGTACGAAGCCGAAGAGGAACGTGGTTTTGAATATGTTTTTGTAACCAGAAAGGTCACTCATAAAGCACTGTCACTTATCCACCAGCCACAGGGAAGAGCCACGAAATGGTGATTGAATTCCTCCACGCCCGAAAACACCCCTTGGTCTCCGAAAAGAGAATAATAAGTGTTCGGAAGATGTACTCCCGAGATGCCGCAGGTTCCCGCCGCTCGGAAATCGGCTATCAGTCCGCGTTTGTCGCAAGCCAACGCTCCGAATACCCAATAATTGGGATTCGTGCCCGAAAGAGGGACGAGAGGTTCAACTCCGTCAGGAAGATTTTCCGCAATCCTGACGGCATTCTCACGCTGTCGGCGAAGCAGTTCCGGTGTATCGGCGAGCGACAACATGCCGATATACGCATTCACATCGGACGATAAACAACCATAGGCGGCCTCGGAAATATCGCAAAGAGGGGATATTTCGCCAAGATCGTCGCGGAATCTCGCCCTGTCGATCCCATAGTCGCGCAACAATGCGGCTTTTTGAGAATACGTTGGGTCCTTGAAAGATACAGCCCCTCCGTCGATCGCATTGGGCAGGCGTACCGTTTGGAAAGAGTACACCGTAGCGTCCGCATCCCAATTACCGGCCTTGCGTCCGTGATATTCCGTACCGAACGCTTCCGAGACATCGTCGATCAGCATCAATCCATGTTCGTCCGCGATTTTTCGCATTTCACCGACATGGCCGGCGTAACCGCAAAAGTGGTTATGCACGATCGCACGGGTACGCGGCGTGATTTTAGATTTTACAGCCTCCGGATCGAGCGTTCCTGTCGAAGGATCGATATCGGCCCAGATAAGTTTGATGCCATTGACTGCGAACGGTTGACTCGAAGCCAGACAGCACATCGGCGAAGCCACAACTTCATCTCCGTGACCAAGACCGAGTGTGCGAATAAGCACGAGATAAGCCGAATTGAAAGAACTGGTACAAAGTACCTCATCGATTCCGATATATTCGGCTAACCGAGCTTCAAATTCCCGCGCATACTTCCCGTAAGCCAATTGCCCTGACTGGATGATACGGTCCAAATCAGGCAGCTTCGCCGGCATATAGGGTTTGAACAGAGGAATCATATGGTACCGTTATCTACATGGATGTTCTGTCCGGTAATCGACGAAGCTTTGTCCGACAATAGAAATGCCGTTGTCTCGGCCACAGACTCGATACTTGTGGCAGTTTTCAGAGATGTACGTGCGTATATTTTACCACGCTGCTCGTCAGAGAGGCTGGCGCTCATAGCCGTAGCCATAAACCCGGGCACGACGCAGTTGGAGCGTATTCCCAAAGCCCCCCATTCACGTGCGGTATCTTTCGAGAATGCTTCAAGGGCACCTTTACTGGAAGCATACATTGCCAATCCTTTGTAACCGGTATGCACGCTTATGGACGATACATGCACAATAGAACCGCAAGTGTGGTGCAGGAGCATATTACGCAGGACATATTTGGTGATTATCATCGGCGTGAATACATTTACATCGTACATAGCTTTGAGTTTGTCGAGGCTGATATTGGTGACGATGTCGTCATACGCCATGGCAGCATTGTTCACAAAGCCGTGAAGCACTACCGTATTGACGATAAAATCTCTGAATACATTCTTCCGTACACCGACAGAATCTGCTAAATCAACGCTCTTAAAAAAAAGAACGCCGGGATATTCGGCTTCGAGTCGTTGGAATTCAGGCGTATGGGAACGAGCAATACCATACACCGTGTTGCCCTGCCTCAACAACACTCGACATATTTCAAGCCCCACGCCTCGGGAACATCCGGTAACAAGTATATTCATGTTCGTTTCAGTTTTCCAGTTCGGGTAAGAGATAATTTATCAACAAACTTTATACGCCGGGGTATTTTGAAATCTTGAAGGCGTCCGGCAAGGTATCGACGGAGGTCTGTCTCAGTGATAGCACAATCTTGAGCCTTAACCACCTCTGCACACAGCACATTACCAAGCACGGAGTTAACCTTACCGTATACCACAGCCTGCAATACACCCGCAACGGCGGTTATTTCTTTCTCCACTTCGTTGGGGTTTACCTTATAGCCACCGACGTTTATCAATTCGTTCCGGCGGCTCTTAAAGCGGAAAAGACCGGCAGTCTCATCTACCCACTCCACAAGGTCTCCCGAGGAATAGAAATCATCGGTGAAGACGAAGTTCTCGGAGTATCCGAGCAGGGATCGATGTATCAGGAGTTCACCGTCGACCACCTTGAATTTGTCTTTGAGTTCCGGCGGGATACGGAAAGCGTCACCTCGTGCGGCAAACAGAGATCCCGCCTCGGTAGAGGCATATACGTTATTGATTTTCGCATTGGGAAAGATACACCCAATAGAATCATAAAGCTGTCTGTCCGATTTTTCGCCGCCGAGCGTCACTCTCCTCATCGTGGGGCACACATGATCGCAAGGCAACAACAAACGATAGAACGTAGGAGTGGCCGAAATATGTGTAATACCCTGTGCATCGATGGCGGCAAATACCTCATCCCGGCTGCTGTTGAACACATTCACAATAGTATTGCCATTGCCGAATGCCTGAAAGAATACTTGCAGGCCGGCCATATGCGTAGGATTGTATGCAAAAGCCCAAATAGAGTCTCGGTATTTGTCGCCCCGTCTTACAGATCGGGACAATGACTGCACCGTATGCACCACCTCTTTGGGTTGTCCGGTAGTACCGGAAGTGAAGATTGTAATCTGCGACTGCGAAGAAAAGACAGCCTCTATCAAACCGCCGATGTTATCGAAAGCGACATGCTGCGGCAAATCTGTCTCAGAATTGACGGCACGTTCGTCCACACCATCGAGTTCCAACGGACTGAGGTCGGAATCAAGCAACACCACGGGCGCCCCTGCGACCAAAGCGGTGAGGAAATTGACGAAATAGGGATAAAGACCCGAAGCACGATACAACGGCTTGTACGAACATGCAGTATTGACAGCCGATAAAAGGTCACCGTAGGTATATTCCCGTCCTTTGTCACTAAGAAATATCATTACTTGCTCAGTTTTTCCAATACTTCGCCCACGGTATTCACCAACCCGTCCTCGAAGATATCGATATCGTATTCATCCTCCAACTTTACGGTTAGTTCCGCAAGGTCGAACGACGTCAGTTCCAAATCGTGTCGAAGGTCGGCATCAGGCATCAAAGCTGCAAGTGTCGACAGACCTTTTGCCGAGCGGATTCCATTGATTATTTCAAGTACTTTTGTTTCCATTTTTATCGATTTTTTCTGATATATTCTTTTATAGGAATAGCAGGCACTCCAATCCACATTTTCATCGAATTGTTCACTAAATCGTCAATAATAGCGGCTCCAACGGCTACAAGAGTATCGGGTTCCACCGTAATATCGTGTGTCGACGACACACCTGCTCCGATATAACAGTCTTCTCCTATTACGACACCACTTGAAAGATTTACTCCTGTTCCAAGAGTCACATGGCTCTTAAGAACTGTTTCGTGGGCAATATTGCAGGCATATGCCAAATGTACGTCTTCTTCGAGACATGCTCCGTTGCCGAGCATACAATTCGCATTTACCACGCACCCCTTCTTGATGGTCACATTATCATAGATTATGGCCGACGGATGTACCAAAGTAGCAAATTCACAACCAAAACGCGTTACTTTATCCCATATCATGCGGCGTATAATACGATTGGTCGGATTAGCTATCGACGAAACAAAATACACTTTTGGATATTTTACAGCATCGTCAATTGTCCCTACAACCCTCACTCCGCAAAATTCTTTTCCAGCCAACGCAGGATTATCATCAAGAAATCCCACTATTTCCCACTCACCATTTACTGCATTGATAGCGTTGACTATCGAAACGATATCCCAACCGGAGCCTCCTGCTCCGAGTATTATAAGCTGTTTCATTTTTTCTTATACATCACTTTTTGGATGTAGAGTGTGCCTTTATCGTCTTCGATGGCTCCATTTGGATAAGGATCTTCGAGACAGCGGAAAAAATTGTAAAGTTGTTCAGTATCCATGCGTGCGACATCTTCCTTGCTAAGGATACTGTCGGCAGGTCTACGAGCGGGACGTACGATATCTTCAGCAGGCCATTGCTTCCATTCGATCTCGGGATAGTCATCGAGATAGCGGATAAAAAGCACTTTGCTCGTCACGGTAAGTTGTTCGAGGATATCTTCCATATTCCCCGAATAATCAAGATCTACTTCATGGGAATACAACCTGTTGTGTGTATGTGCACGAGCAGAACTCTTGTCGTATGTGAAACTAAAGATACGATGTTTGGAACGTGTAATACCATCAATAATTTGCAGTTGAATGGGCGTACCGTAAGAATAACGGTCGAGTTCGGCGCAATGTACTCCGATAGCTTCGATTTTCCCAGTAACCTCTTCTCCAAGTTCCTGACTCCATCCGCAAGTTATGAGGAGATCATACTTGGACAGATCAAGCGCCAACAACTCTTCATGCGTCTTACATAAGACACATTCCGAAACCTTCGGATGTTTAACAATGGCGGGAAAGACGTTCAACGACCACTGCCGGTATGCAAGAAATATAACTTTCATATTCATAGAATTTACCATCCTTTTTTGACAAGTTCCACAATGCGGATACGGTCTTCGGGTGTCACCCACCAACCGCAGGGAATATGAACGAACGATTCATACCACTGCTCCATGCCGGGAAGATCGCGGCGCGAATCCTTGAATATCGAATGCGTGTCGCTGCGGTGGTGGAGGGGAGACGCAAGCACGCCGTTGGCTTCCATCATGCGGATGAAATCGTCGCGCCGTTCCACTTTCATAGTATAGAGCCAATAGGATGCCTCTGCACCGGGATAATAGAACGGCAACGTAACTCCGTCGGCTCCGGCCAACGCTTCGTCGTAGAATTTACCGTTCGCTATGTATTTACCGATGACGTCTTCGATATACCGCATTTGTACAAGACCTATGGTGGCATTGACATTGTTCATGGCGTACTTATACCCGACTTCGGTGATGTCGTTTTCGAGTCGGGAGCGCTTTTTGTCGAGACCGAACCAACGAAGACGACGTGCACGGTCAAGTTCGGCCTCCGATCGCACTGCGAGGAAGCCGCCGTCGACCGTTGTCATATGTTTGATCGCTTGAAGAGAAAATACGGTGTACGGTACATTGCAACCTGTCATCCGGCCCTTGTATTTGGAACCGAGGGCGTGGGCGGCATCTTCGATCAACGGAACACCCGTCTCCGCAGAGATATGCCGAAAAGCATCGATGTCGCATACCATGCCCGCATAATCGACAAGCACGATCGCCTTAGTCCTTTCGGTAATCAGACTGTGGACGCTGGCAGGATCGAGAAGACCGTTGGCAGGATCGACGTCTCCCCACACGACTTTGGCCCCGACCATCGCAATGGACGTATTGGTAGGCTCGGCCGTCATGGGCGTCGAGATAACCTCGTCGCCGGGTTTTACGCCGGCAAGAATAAAGGCCAGATGAAGCGCATCCGTTCCGGAATGCAGCGAAAGCATATTCGGATTGCCGATAAATCGACGGAACTCCATCTCGAAATCATCGACAGCCTGTCCCGTAGCGATATATCCGCTATACAGAATCTGCTCCAACGCCGGCATCAACACCTCGCGCGGAGGCATATACGGTTTGACCAATGGTATCATGCCTTTGCCTTGAATTTAGCGAGTTCTTCGCGTACATAATCGAGTTTCAGGAGCATTTCTTTCATCTGCTCGACATCGAGGCGATGCGTATTGTCTGAATTATACTGCTTACAGTCGACCCGATGTCCGAATTCGTCGACATACTGCGAATAGTTCAAATCGCGGAGATCGGCCGGAATTCTGTAGAAATTGCCGAGATCTTCGGCTTTACCCATCTCCTCAGACGTACAAAGCGTTTCATACATCTTTTCTCCGTGGCGCGCTCCGATTATTTTGATCGGGTTGTCGACTCCGAATATCTCCTTAATAGCCTGTGCCAAAACTTCGATAGTCGCTGCGGGTGCTTTCTGAACGAACAAGTCTCCGGGCTCGGCGTGTTCGAATGCAAACAGCACCAAATCGACAGCCTCGTCCAGCGACATCATAAAACGCGTCATTTCAGGCACGGTGACAGTCATCGGCAGACCGGCGTTGATCTGGTCGATAAACAGAGGAATAATCGATCCTCGCGAACACATCACGTTACCGTAGCGCGTCGCACAGATAACTGTTCCAGCCTCTTTCGCCCGAGGATCACGCGCCTTGGAAATCGCCAGTTTCTCCATCAACGCTTTGGTCATACCCATCGTATTGATCGGATAAGCCGCCTTATCGGTAGATAGGACAACTACACGTTTTACGCTATTGCGAACTGCCGCTTCCAACACATTTTCAGAACCCAAAATATTCGTTCGTACGGCCTGGATCGGATAAAACTCGCAAGAAGGCACCTGTTTGAGCGCCGCGGCCGAGAATACATAATCGACACCTGCCATCGCAGAGTCTATGCTTTCGAAATCCCGAACATCGCCGATGATAAAATTCAACTTGGAATTATTGAGACGGTGGCGCATCTCATCCTGCTTCTTCTCGTCACGCGAAAAAATCCGGATCTCTTTGACATCCGAATCAAGAAAACGTTTCAGCACGGCATTGCCGAACGAACCCGTACCTCCTGTAATCAGCAGGACTTTGTCTTTAAAAATCGACATAAAGTATTTGATTTTTTTTAATATTTTACAATCTCCCGTCGATAATACTGCGGGGAAGAACGCCCTTGACGTCGTAGACTACTCCGGCGGCAGGATCAGCAAGGAGGCTGCGAACATCCATATCTCTGAACTGATCGTGCGCCACGCCGAGAATAACGGCGTCGAATCGACCGCGAAGCGCATTGAAGTTTTCGTCAACAAGCTTCACGCCATATTCACCTTCTACGGCAACGGGATCTGCCCACGGATCGTAGATAACGATGTTAGAGGTATACTCGGCAAGGGTGTGGTAGATGTCGACGATCTTGGTATTGCGGATATCGGGACAGTTTTCTTTGAATGTAATGCCGAGGATAAGAATTTTAGCATCTTTCACTTTTACCCCTTTGAGATTCATCGCCTTAATAGTCTGATTGGCAACATACGCACCCATCCCGTCGTTGAGACGTCGGGCGGAGGACATCACGCGGGGAAGCACACCGTAGACCTGAGCCTTTTGAATAAGGTAGTACGGGTCGACCGAAATGCAATGGCCTCCGACAAGTCCAGGGGTAAGTTTGATGAAATTCCATTTCGACGAAGCGGCCTCTATGACATCATGGGTATCGATTCCCATGGCATTGAATATTTTCGCCAACTCATTCATAAAAGCGATGTTGACGTCACGCTGTGAATTTTCGATGATTTTCGAAGCTTCGGCCACCTTTATCGAAGGGGCCTTATGGGTACCGTTGACAAGTACCGAATTATATACGCCGTCGACAATCTCTGCGATCTCGGGCGTCGAACCCGACGTTACCTTCTTGATTTTCTCGACTGTATGGAGTTTATCACCCGGATTGATACGTTCGGGAGAATAGCCGGCAAAAAAGTCCTCGTTGAACTTCAATCCGCTGACGCGTTCCACGACGGGCAGACACTCCTCCTCCGTTACACCAGGGTAAACGGTCGATTCGTAAACTACGATATCTCCTTTTGAGATGACTTTCCCGACAGTTTCACTGGCTCCCCATAAGGCTTTGAGATCAGGACGGTTGTTATCATCGACAGGGGTGGGAACGGCCACGACATAAAAATTACAGTCTCGAATCTCGTCAAGATCGGTCGTACAACGGAAACCGTGTTTTCCGATCGCATCTTGCAACAATTCGTCGCTTACTTCGAGCGTCGCATCATGTCCGTCGTTGAGGGCGTCGACACGGCACCGATTCATGTCGAATCCCACCGTCGGGTATTTAGTCGAAAACAGGCGAGCCAACGGCAGGCCGACGTAACCCAGACCGATTACGCAGATTTTGATATCTTTTCCCATTTATTAGGTTATTAAACTAACAGTATTCAACAAACTAATTCAAACAACTTAAAGACATATATCCATCCTACAAACCGATAACATTCCGTTATCGGATTACTAATAATTTCCTCTCTTTTTGCGCATGAGGAATGACTACGAGTCCGTAGTTGTCAAGACTTGTCGGCAAGATAGTATTCGTATTCGGCACGAAGTTCTGCCTGCGCCTTCGACTCGCCGGCGCTACTCTCTGGAAGAAATTCCCGCCCGGGTGCAATGCCCTCGGCGTCGCACGACATGACCGAGAGGCAAAGGGCCGCCAATGCTTTCGTCCATCGATTGGTTAGATTCACTGCGAGTTTTTCGAAACTCGCCTGCGCTTTCCGGAAACCATCCGCATCGCCCAAAATTTTGCATGCCGTCATCAAAAGCAGCTGAAGTTTCGCCTCAAACTTGGCGTTATCGAATTTTACGGAATCAAATCTTCGGCAAAAGACGACCAGCGGAGCGATCAGGCCGGCGTCGAGTTTCCCTCCGCTGCGGTAAACTCTCATCGCCGCAAAAAGACGAGGTATAAAAGCCTCGACCTGATCATAGGCCCGTTTGCTGTTTTTGGCGAATTCGAGAACTCTCAGATAATCTGCTTTAACGGCATACACCGTTGCGGCCAGATCTTGCGTCACTGCGATAAGCAAATTGCCGCTGCGTCCGCGTTTTTTGGAGATATATCTTCCTTTCAACCCCGAAAAAGCGCCTTGTACCACTTCGACATAATCACCCTCTTCGAGATCGATCTCCTCCGTCGAAAAACACGGAATCTGATTTGCGTAATAACGGGCAACTGTCTTGAAAGCCTCCATCGACTGATCGGTAATCGAAAGATAACGGGGCGAGTCCAAATGGCTCAGCACGAACGAGAAGCCATTTGTCTGAGAACAAAGATCTTTGACACATCCCAAGCTTCCCCGCACGAAAACATAATGAAACATCAAAGGTGTTTCGATACGTTTCAATTTGCCTCCGGTTTCGACCATCTTCACAAAAGTCGGAGCGAAAAGTTCCAATTCCTCATCGTTGACCTTATTGAATCGTCCGACCACGGCCTCGGCAGTTTCATGTCTTGCAACTATCGAAGGGATATAATTAAGGACAAACCACTGTATATTTCCATCTCTCTCCGCCACGATTTTCAGATGAGCGTTCAATTTAGGCAAAATCCCCACTTAGACCAAAAATAAATATATCTTTATAAATCAACCATTTACAAGATAACAATATTGGTCTACCGAAAACTATACCTGCCCTTGCAGGTCGTAAATACGTGCAACTCTACGTTAGTAAGAGATTTCTTCGATCGCAAAGTTACTGCTTTTTTCATCATTTGCAATATTGATTATCGATTTTAAATGGAGTTCCGTGTTGTTCAGCAAAATGCATAGTTTTAATCGGATAACACAAGTCGAATGCCAGCGCTTAAATTCCAGCCGGTTATCCAACCCCTAAACACCTCTCAATCCGCTCCGAATACCCCGTCTGCTACTGCGGAAAAGACGAAGGACGACCTGCAATTTTTCATTTTCGTTTTTAATTCGTATTTTTGTAAAATTATATACATATTAGAAACGTGAAACCGAGTTTACCGATTCTTTTGCTGGCTCTGGCCGCAGGCTGCGCCGGGCGGCGTCCGGCACCGTCGACAACGGCCGCACAGGCTCCCGTCGAACCCGTGCAGTATACCTACGTCGTCAAGGCGAGCTATCCGCACCTGACGACGAGCTACACGCAGGGGCTCTATTTCGACGACGGCTTCCTGTGGGAAGGCACCGGCCAGTACGGCGCCTCCGCGATTCAGCGGCTCGACCTCCCGACAGGTCGCGCCGACGTACTCGTCCGCCTGCCTCAGAGCGAATTCGGCGAGGGAATCGCCCGCGTAAAAGACCGTATCTATCAGCTCACGTGGCAGAACAACACGGCCCACATCTACGATGCGCAGACGTTCGAGAAACTGCGCGACGTACGCTATGCCGGCGAAGGCTGGGGGCTCGCCACCGACGGAGAGACGCTCTATCTGAGCGACGGTTCGGAGCACATCTGGGAGGTCGATCCCGCCACGTTCCGGCGCGGACGCAAGATCACGGTCACGGCCGCCGGCCGTCCCGTGCAGTTCCTCAACGAACTGGAATGGATCGAAGGAAAGATCTGGGCCAACGTCTACACCACCGACCAGATCGTCATCATCGATCCCGCTACGGGGACGGTCGAAGGGGTCGTGGACCTCGCGGGACTGCTGCCCGAAGAGGAGATCACCCCCGCGACCGACGTACTCAACGGCATCGCCTACGACGCAGCTACGCGGCGCATCTTCGTCACGGGAAAGAATTGGAGCCGGTTGTTTGAAATCGAAATCGTCAAAAAATGAGAAAACCGATCGAAGAGATACTCGACGAACGCATCCTGCTGCTCGACGGCGGCTTCGGCACGATGGTGCAAGGCTACGGGCTGGACGAAGCGGCCTACCGCGGCGAACGGTTCCGCGACTGGGAACGGCAGCTGCGCGGCTGCAACGACCTGCTGGCGCTGACCTGCCCCGACGTGGTGCGCGAAATCCACGAAAAATACCTCGCCGCAGGCGCCGACATCATCGAAACCGATTCGTTCAATGCCAACGCCGTCTCGCTGGCCGACTACGGTTTGGAGGGCTGCGCCTACGAAATCGCCCGCGCAGCAGCCGGCGTGGCCCGCGCAGCAGCCGACACCTTCACCGCACGCAACCCGCTCAAACCGCGCTTCGTCGCCGGCTCGATCGGCCCCACCAACCGCACGCTCTCGATGTCGGCGGACGTCAACGATCCCGCCGCGCGCGACATCACGTTCGCCGAGATGTGCGCCGCCTACCGCGAGCAGGTGCGGGGATTGCTGGACGGGGGCGCCGACCTGCTGCTTATCGAAACGGTCTTCGACACGCTCAACGCCAAGGCTGCGCTGGCCGCCGTCGACGACGAGTGCCGCACACGCGGCATCCGCACGCCGGTGATGATCTCAGGCACGCTCTCCGACGCATCGGGACGCACCCTTTCGGGACAGACCGTCGAGGCCTTCTACGCTTCGGTAGCCCATGCACGGCCGCTTTCGGTCGGGCTCAACTGCGCCTACGGCGCCAAGCAGCTGCTTCCCTATCTGGAACGGCTGGCCGCCGTGGCCGAGACGCGCATCTCGACGCACCCCAACGCCGGCCTTCCGAACATCATGGGCGGCTACGACGAGACGCCGGCGATGTTCGCCGCCGACTGCGCCGAGTACATGCGGCGCGGGCTGGTCGACATCATCGGCGGCTGTTGCGGCACCACCCCCGAACATATCTTCGAACTTGCGAAGATCGCGGGCGACTACGCGCCGCGGCGTCTCCCCGCACCGCGCCATATCACGGTCCTGAGCGGTCTCGAACCGCTGCGCATCGTCCCCGAGGCCAACTTCGTCAACATCGGCGAGCGCACCAACGTGGCCGGCTCGGCGAAGTTCGCCCGTCTCATCCGCGAAGGCGACTACGACGAAGCGCTCACCGTGGCCCGCGCACAGGTCGACGCCGGAGCGCAGCTCGTCGACGTCTGCATGGACGACGGCCTGATCGACGGGCCGCAGGCCATGCGCCACTTTCTGAACCTCATGGCCTCGGAGCCCGAAATCGCCCGTGTGCCGGTGATGATCGACTCGTCGAAATGGGAGGTGCTCGAAGCCGGTCTGCAAGTCGTGCAGGGCAAGAGCGTCGTCAACTCGATCTCGCTCAAAGAGGGCGAAGGCACCTTTTTGGAACGTGCCGCCACCATCCGCCGCTACGGCGCGGCGGCCGTGGTGATGCTCTTCGACGAACGGGGACAGGCCGACACCTACGCCCGCAAGATCGAGGTGGCCGAACGCGCCTACCGGCTGCTGACCGAAGCGGGATTCCCGCCCGAAGAGATCGTTTTCGATCCCAACGTACTGGCCGTCGCCACGGGCATCGAGGCGCACGACCGCTATGCGCTCGACTTCATCGAAGCTACGCGCTGGATCAAGGAACACCTGCCCCACGCCAAGGTGTCGGGCGGCGTTTCGAACCTCTCGTTCGCCTTCCGCGGCAACAACGTCGTGCGCGAGGCGATGCACTCGGTCTTCCTCTACCACGCCATCGCGGCGGGAATGGACATGGGCATCGTCAATCCCCAGTTGTTGCAGGTTTACAGCGACATCGAACCCGCACTGCTCGAACGCGTCGAGGACGTCGTCCTCTGCCGTCGTGCCGACGCTGCCGAGCGGCTCATCGACTACGCACAGCATCTCCGCACCGACACCGCGGCCGAAGGAGCCGCACACGAGGAGGCGTGGCGCACCCGGCCGCTGCCGGAACGCATCGAATACGCTCTGCTCAGAGGAGTGACCGACCACATCGAGACCGACACGCTCGAAGCCTACCGCGAACTGGGCGACCCGATGCAGGTGATCGACCGGCTGCTGATGCGTGCGATGGCGCGCGTAGGCGAACTCTTCGGCCAGGGCAAGATGTTCCTGCCGCAGGTCGTCAAGTCGGCGCGCGTGATGAAACGCGCCGTCGGGGTGCTCACCCCCTATATCGAACAGAACGCCGCCGGCCGAAAGTCGGCGGGCAAGGTGATCGTGGCCACGGTCAAGGGCGACGTCCACGACATCGGCAAAAACATCGTCGCGGTGGTCATGGCCTGCAACGGCTACGAGATCCGCGACCTGGGCGTCATGGTCGAGGCGCAGCGCATCGTCGACGAAGCGGCCGCATGGGGCGCCGACGCGATCTGCCTGAGCGGCCTGATCACCCCGTCGCTCGACGAAATGATCCACGTGGTCGAGGAGGCCGAACGCCGCTCGCTGCACATCCCCTTCATCATCGGCGGAGCCACCACCTCCGACCTCCACACGGCCGTGAAGATCGCCCCCTGCACGGCGGCACCGGTCATCCACTCGCGCGACGCGAGCGAGAACAACCGCATCCTCGCGGCCCTGCTGGGTCCCGACCGCGAAATCTATGTCGCCGAGGTGCAGGCTCGCCAGCAACGGCTGCGCGACGACTACCTGCGCCGCGAACGGCTGCGCGATCTGATCCCCGTCGCCGATGCCCGCCGCAACCGCCGCCCGCGTCCCGCATCGCAGATCGCGCCCGCAGCCCACACGGGACGGCTCGTCTTCCCCGACTTCGACATCGCCGACGTCGAACCCTTCATCGACTGGAACTTCTTCTTCCCCGCATGGGGGCTCAAAGGACGCTGCCCCGACCTCTTCGACCACCCCGAACGGGGCGACGAAGCCCGCAAACTCTTCGACGACGCACAGGCGTTGCTGCACCGCATCGCCGACGAACGGCTCCTCACGCTGCAAGGCGTCGTGGGAATCTACCCCGCCGTCAGCCGCGGGGACGACATCCTCCTCACCGATGCGAAGGGACGCCGCCATACGCTGCCCATGCTTCGCAACCAGACGCGCGGCGCCGAAAACCTCTGCCTGTCCGACTTCATCGCCGACCGGCGCGACGGCGCGACCGACTACATCGGCGCCTTCGCCCTCACGGCCGGAATCGGCCTGCAAGAGCTTTGCGACAAGTTCCGCTCCGAGGGCGACGACTACTCGGCCATCATGGCCAAGCTGCTCGCCGACCGCCTCACCGAAGCCTTCGCCGAAGTGGTGCACAGCTTCGTGCGGCGGCAGATGTGGGGCTACGAAACCGCAGAGGCGCCGACGCCGCAGCAGGTCATCGCGGGCGAATACCGCGGCCGGCGCATGGCCTTCGGCTACCCCGCCTCGCCCGACCACTCGCTCAAACGCGAGATCTTCGATCTGCTCGCCGTCGAACAGACGACCCGCATGCGGCTGACGGAGAACTGGATGATCTCGCCCGGCGAAGCGCTCTGCGGGTTGTTCTTCTCCGATGCCCACTATTTCTCCGTCGGACAGATCGACGCCGAACAGCTGCGCGACTACGCTGAACGGCGCGGACTGGCAGTCGAAACCGTTGAAAAAATCATTCCGAACAACGTCTGAACATGAACGTACTGGATATCATCCGCGAAACCTCCGCACGGGAGACGACCCGCTTCTCGTTCGAATTGCTGCCGCCGCTCAAAGGCGACGGCACCCGCAGCGTCTTCACCACGATCGAAGCCCTGCGCGAATTCGACCCCGCCTTCATCAACGTCACCTTCCACCGCGAGAGCATCAAGGAGACGCTTACCCCCGACGGCCACATCGAGTGGCACCGGATGCGGCGGCGTCCCGGCACGGTGGGCATCTCGACCGCGATCCGCGACCGCTTCGGCATCGAGGTGGTGCCGCACCTGATCTGCGGCGGCCTGTCGCGCTACGACATCGAGGACGCGCTCATCGACATGGACTTCCTCGGGCTGCACAACGTGCTGGCGCTGCGCGGCGACTGCGGCCCCAACGAACGCCATTTCATGCCCCATCCGCAGGGGCACTCCCACGCCATCGACCTCGTGCGGCAGATCGCGGCGATGAACCGCGGCGAGTTCGTCGACGGCGAAGTGGAGGAGTGCCACCACTCGAAATTCTCGATCGGCGTGGCGGGCTATCCCGAAAAACACGTCGACGCCCTCGACGCCGAAAGCGACCTGCGCCACCTCAAAGCCAAGGTCGACGCCGGCGCCGACTACGTCATGACGCAGATCTGCTACGACGCCGACCGTATCCTGGCCTTCATCGGCCGCTGCCGCGAAGCGGGGATCGACGTGCCGGTCATCCCGGGCGTGAAACCCCTTTCGACGCTGCGGCAGCTCACGCTGCTCCCCGAAACCTTCGCCATCGAACTGCCCGAAGCGCTGCGCAGCGAAGTCCGGACGCATGCCGACCGCCCCGAAGCGATCCGCCGCATCGGCGTGGAGTGGGCCGTCGACCAGTGCCGCCGGCTGAAAGCCGCCGGCGTACCGGTGATCCATTTCTATACCATGGGCCGTGCCGAGAACGTGCGCCAAATCATCAAGGAGGTATTCTGACCATGGCCGACGAGCTCGACATCATCGCTTTCCGCCGTGCGCTGCACCGCCGTCCCGAACTCTCGTTCCGCGAGACCGGGACGCACGACCTCATCGCCCGCACGCTCGACGGGCTGGGCATCGCCCACCGCACCGTCGCCCGCACGGGCGTCCTGGCACGCATCGAAGGCCGCGGCGATCTTCGTCGTGCGGTCGTCCTGCGCGCCGACATCGACGCGCTGCCGATCCGCGAACAGGCCGACGTAGCGTGGCGCTCGCTCAACGACGGGGTGATGCACGCCTGCGGCCACGACGTCCACACGGCCGTGCTGATGGGTGTCTTGCAGGAGCTCAATCGTTCGCGCGATTTCGAGGGGACGCTTCTCGGGCTCTTCCAGCCGGGCGAGGAGTGCAACCCCGGAGGCGCGTCGCTGGTGCTGGCCGAAGAGCCTTTCGCCGACTACGACGTGCGGGCCGTGGTAGGCGAGCACGTCGAACCGTCGCTCGAAGTGGGCACCTTCGGATTCCGCGCGGGCAAATACATGGCTTCGAGCGACGAACTGCGCTTCACCGTACACGGCACAGGAGGCCACGCCGCACTGCGCAATCAATTGCACGATCCCGTAGCCGCCGCCGCCGAACTCGTCGGCGGACTGCTGGCCCTCAACCTGCCGGAGCGCGTCCTCTCGATCGGCCGCATCGAGGCCGACGGCGCGACGAACGTCGTCCCCGACGACGTCCGGCTCGAAGGGACGCTGCGCACCTTCGACGAGGCGCTGCGCTGCGCCTCCTACGACGCGATCCGCGACATCGCCGCCTCCGCCGACCGCCGGTACGACACACGGACGGCCGTCGACATCGGGCGGGGCTATCCCTGCGTGGTCAACGACCCCGCCCTCGCCTCGCTCGCCCGCAGCCTGGCCGCCGAACGGTGGCAGGCCGTCGACCTACCGCTGCGCACGACGGCCGAAGACTTCGGGTTCTACACGCACCTCTATCCTTCGCTGTTCTACCGGCTGGGCGTCGGCGCGGCGTCGGGGAAACCGCATACATCGACCTTCTCGCCCGACGAGAAGGCCATCACCACGGGCATAGCCTTCATGCAGGCGCTGGCCCTCAAACTGTTGAATGAAAAATGACAAGAACGAAAAAACAAACCCATAACGGCGACGAACGCGCCGCGCTGATTCTGGAACTGTTCCGGCAGCTGCCCGACAACAAATTCTCGCTGCGCCACCTCGCTTCGGCATCGGGCGGCGCAAGCAAGGAGGGCCGCCGCGAGACGATGCAGATCGTCGAACAACTGCTCGCAACGGGCGTCATCGAGAGCTGCCCGCGCGACAAATACCGCCTGAGCCCCGCCCAGCGGCCCCGACTCGAAGGCACGGTCGAGATGCTGAATACCGGCTCGATGTTCGTGCATGTCGAAGGCATGGAGCAGCAGGTCTACATCCACTCGCGCAACTCGCTGAACGCTCTCGACGGCGACCGCGTGCAACTGGTGCTCACGCGCAAGGCACGGGGTTCCAACGCCCCCGAAGGCGAGATCACCGCGATCGTCGAACGCAGCCGCAAACGCTACGTCGGCACGGCCGAAGTCAACGAACACAATGTCTTCGTGCGTATCGACTCGCGCAAGATGCCCGTCGACGTCTACCTCCACAAGCGCGACTGCCCGAACGTGAAAAACGGCGACAAGGTCGTCGTACGCATCGCCGAATGGGCGCCCGGCTCGAAAAGCCCCGTGGGCGAACTGGTCGACATTCTGGGCAAGGCGGGCGAGAACGACACCGAGATGCACGCCATTCTGGCCGAATACGACCTCCCCTACCGCTTCGAGCCGGAGGTCGAGGCGGCAGCCGAAGCCATCGACGGGCGCATCACCCGCAAAGACTACGCCGAGCGGCGCGACTTCCGGCAGACGGTGACCTTCACCGTCGATCCGGCCGACGCCAAGGACTTCGACGACGCGCTGTCGGTCCGCAAAGTCCGCGACGGCGTGTGGGAGGTGGGCGTCCATATCGCCGACGTGACGCACTACGTGCGGCCGGGTTCGGTGGTCGACACCGAAGCCGAAGCGCGCGGCACGTCGGTCTATCTGGTCGACCGCACCGTGCCGATGCTGCCCGAACGGCTCTGCAACGAACTCTGTTCGCTGCGGCCGCACGAGGAGAGCCTCTGCTTTTCGGCGGTTTTCACCCTCAACGAGAACCTCGAAATCCTCGACGAATGGTTCGGCCGCACGGTGATCTACTCCGACCGCCGCTTCGCCTACGAGGAGGCGCAGCAGGTGATCGAGACCGGCCGGGGCGACTACGCCGAAGAGATCCTTACGCTCAACCGGCTGGCGCAGGCCATGCGCCGCGAGCGGTTCCGCAACGGCGCGATCAGCTTCGACCGCGCCGAGGCCAAATTCCGGCTCGACGAGAAGGGCCGGCCGCTGGGCGTCTATTTCAAGGAACAGAAGGAGGCCAACCAGATGATCGAGGAGTTCATGCTGCTGGCCAACCGCCGCGTTGCCGAGTTCTGCGGCAAGGTCAGAGGACGCAAGTCGGGCCGCACGATGGTCTACCGCGTCCACGACGAACCGAACGTCGACAAGTTGCAGAGCTTCCGGCAGTTCATCCTGCGCTTCGGGCACGTCTTCAAGGCCTCCGAGGGCCGTCCCGTCGCCAAGGAGATGAACAAGCTCTTCCAGAAGGTCAAGGGCCGCCCCGAAGAGAACGTCGTCACGACGCTGGCCGTACGTTCGATGGCCAAAGCCTACTACACCACCAACAACATCGGCCACTACGGACTGGCCTTCCCCTACTACACCCACTTCACTTCGCCGATCCGCCGCTATCCCGACATGATGGTGCACCGCCTGCTGGCACGCTACCTCGAAGGCGGCAAGACGACCGACAAGGCGACATTCGAAGCGCTGTGCGAGCACGCCTCGGAACGCGAAGTGATCGCCGCCGAGGCCGAACGCGCCTCGATCAAATACAAGATGGTGGAGTTCATGCAGGCACGCCTGGGCGAGGAGTTCGCCGGCCACATATCGGGCATCACCGAGTGGGGCATCTTCGTCGAGATCGACGAGAACCACATCGAAGGGCTGGTGGCCATGCGCGACATGCACGACGATTTCTACGACTTCGATCCGGCCGAATACACCGTGACGGGCCGCTCGACGGGCCGGCGCTTCACGCTGGGCGATGCCGTGCGCATCCGCGTCAAGCGCGCCGATCTGCAAAAACGCCAGCTCGACTTCGACATGGTGCTGCCCGACGCACCCCGCACCGACACCCCGCAGCGAGGCCACCGGAGTCCGCAGGTAAAACGCCGCCGCTGACATGACGACCGACCGCATACTCGACAAGGCCGTGCGGCGCGAGCCGCTCACGCGCGACGAAGCCTATGCGCTCTACGAATGCACGCCCGTGCAGGAGCTGGCCGCAGCGGCCGACGCCGTACGGCGTGCGACGGTCGCCGACCCGACGGTCGTGACGTGGCAGATCGACCGCAACGTCAATATCACCAACGTCTGCATCTCGGGCTGCAAGTTCTGCAATTTCCACTGCAAGCCCCACGATACGCAGCGCGCCTTCGTCACCTCGCGCGAGGAGTACCGCGAAAAGATCGCGCAAACGCTTGCGCTGGGCGGCGACCAGCTGTTGTTGCAGGGCGGGCTGCATCCGCAACTCGGCATCGACTTCTACGAAGAGTTGTTCCGCGACCTGAAACGGATGTTCCCCCGGATCCGGCTTCATGCGCTCGGTGCGCCCGAAGTGGCCCACATCGCCCGCATCAGCGGTCTGACGACGCTCGAAACGCTGCGCCGGCTCATGGCCGCCGGACTGGATTCGCTGCCGGGCGCCGGAGCCGAAATCCTCGACCCCGACGTGCGGCGCGCGATCTCGCCCGCCAAGCCCTCGGTGGCGTCGTGGCTCGCGGTGATGCACGAAGCCCATACGCTGGGGCTGGCCACGTCGGCCACGATGATGTACGGCCACGTCGAGCAGCCGCGCCAGCGCGTCGACCACCTGCTCGCGATCCGCGATCTGCAAGCGCGCTGCCCCGAAGGGAAGCCCGGCTTTCTGGCCTTCATCCCGTGGATCTTCCGCTCGACGGGCACGCGGCTCGAAGCCGAAGGGATATCGACCGATTTCTCGCCGCTGGAATACATCCGCATCATCGCCGCCAGCCGGCTGATCCTGAACAACATCCCCAACATACAGGCGTCGTGGCTCACCGTCGGCCGCCAGACGGCGCAGGCGGCGCTCCACAGCGGCGCCAACGACATGGGGTCGATCATGATCGAGGAGCACGTCGTCTCGTCGGCCGGCGCCGACAACCGCTTCGACGCCGAAGGCATCCAGCAGGCGATCCGCGAAGCGGGCTTCACGCCGCGCCTGCGCAACCAACTCTACGAACTGCGGCCGTGGCCGCTCGACGACACGCTCCGATGAACCGCCCTGCAACCCTCCTCGTCCTCCTGCTGGCCGGACTGCTCGCCGGCTGCGGCGGCGGTTCCCGGCCGACCGGCATACGAGCCGCCGAAACGCCGGCCGACGACGTGGCCGAATACCAGCCCCGCTGGCGGTCGCACACGGTCGACTCGACGCAGTACCGCAAGGTCTTCCTCGCCGGCACGATCGACATGGGACGCAGCGCCGACTGGCAGGCGGCTCTCGTCGCCCGCTTCCGCGACAGCATCGGCGGCCGCTGGCTCTTCTTCAACCCCCGCCGTCGGGAGTTCCATGCCTCGCCGGCCGAAATGGAGTATCAGGTCGCGTGGGAGCTGGCGCACCTCGAAGCGGCCGACCTCATCGTAATGAATCTGCTGGGCGACAGCCGCTCGCCGATCTCGCTGCTCGAAATGGGACTTTACGCCCGTTCGGGCAAGCTGTTCGTGGCGTGCAGCCCCGACTACTACCGCTACGACAACGTGCGCATCACCTGCCGGCGCTACGGCGTGCCGCTCTACGACTCGCTGACGGCACTGCTCGACGACCTGCCGCAACAAAGCGACGAATGACATGGAAGGATTTCTGGACACGGCCACGCAGCTCTGCATCGACTGGGGCTATTGGGGACTTTTCCTCTCGGCCTTCGTGGCGGGGAGCATCGTCCCGTTCAGTTCGGAAGCGGTGATGGTCGTACTCGTCCGCTTGGGACTCGACCCCGCACTCTGCCTGCTGGCAGCCGCCACGGGCAACACCGCAGGCGGCATGACCTGCTACTGGATCGGTCATCTGGGCAAACGCGAATGGTTCGGCCGCTACCTCGGCATCGGCGAAAAACAACTCGACCGTGCCGGACGCTTCCTCGCAGGAAAGGGGGCATGGAGCGCCTTTTTCGCCTTCTTGCCCTACGTCGGCGAAGCGATCGCCATCCTGCTGGGACTCATGCGCAGCAACGTGTGGATCACCACGCTGGCCATGTTCGCGGGCAAGGCGCTGCGCTACGTGGCTGTCCTCTACGCCGTGCAAGGCGCAATATCGCTGTTGTAGGGCGCGCACGGCGCGATTGTTGCACATCCGACAGAGCGTTATGAAACGAATCATCGCAGGGGGAATCGCCCTCATGGGAATTCTCCTCACGGTAAATGCACAAACCATGAAACCGCTCACACCCGACGAACGCCGGATCATCGTCGACAAGGGAACCGAGGCTCCCTTCACGGGAAAATACTACAAGCACAGCGAGCGCGGCCTCTACCGCTGCCGCCAGTGCGGCGCGCCGCTCTACCGTTCGGAGGACAAGTTCGATGCGGGGTGCGGCTGGCCCGCCTTCGACGACGAGATCGCAGGTGCGGTACGCCGCACGCCCGACGCCGACGGCCGCCGCACCGAGATCACCTGCGCCCGCTGCGGGGCGCATCTGGGGCATGTCTTCACGGGTGAACGCTTTACCGACAAGAATACGCGCCACTGCGTCAACTCCCTCTCGCTCGACTTCGTGCCGGCCGCGGAGCCGTCCGACCGAACCTCCTCCGAGGCGGCCGCCACGACCGAAACGGCGATCTTCGCCGGCGGTTGTTTCTGGGGCGTGGAATACCTGCTGGAACAACAGCCCGGCGTCCTCTCGGTCAAAGCGGGTTACACCGGCGGCCGCACCGACCGCCCTACCTACGAGGAGGTGTGCAGCCATACCACGGGACACGCCGAAGCGGTGCGCGTGACCTTCGATACGTCGAAGGTCTCCTACGAAACGCTCGCACGCCTCTTCTTCGAGATCCACGACCCTACGCAGATCGACCGCCAAGGGCCCGACATCGGCGACCAGTACCGCTCCGAAATCTTCTACACCTCGCCCGAACAACGCGCCGTGGCCGAACGGCTCATCGCCCTGCTCCGCAGCAAAGGTTACCGCGTCGCCACGCGCGTGACGCCGGCCGGCCCCTTCTGGCCCGCCGAAACCTGTCACCAGGACTACTACCGCCGCCGGGGAACGCTCCCCTACTGCCACGCCTACACCCGCCGCTTCTGAGGTCTCCTCGCTACTTCCAGAGAGTTTCTTCCGGTCGACCGCCGTGTCACACCGTTAAAAAAAGAGACGATATGGAAAATCTGAACACCACTCCCCTGCCGCGCATCGGCGACAAGGCCCCGTCGTTCGAGGCCGTCACTACGCAAGGCCCGATCCGCTTTCCGGAAGATTATGCCGGACGCTGGATCATCCTTTTCAGCCACCCGTCGGACTTCACGCCCGTCTGTACCTCCGAATTCATGACCTTCGCGGCACGCAGCGACGAATTCGAAGCGCTCAACTGCCAGCTCGTCGGACTCTCGGTCGACGGACTGTACAGCCACATCGCATGGCTGCGCACGATCCGCGACAAGATCGTCTACCGCGGAATGCAGCACGTCGAGGTGCGCTTCCCGCTGATCGCCGATCTGCGGATGAAAGTCGCCAACCTCTACGGCATGATCCAGCCGGGCGAAAGTTCGACGTCGGCCGTCCGAGCCGTCTTCTTCATCGACCCCGACGCCACGATCCGCGCCGTGATCTACTATCCGCTGGCGCTGGGCCGCAACTTCGACGAGATCAAACGCGTGCTCGTCGGCCTGCAAACCGTCGACCGCTTCAACGTGGCGCTGCCCGCCGACTGGCATCCGGGCGACGAAGCGATCGTACCCACCGCCTCATCGTCGGCCGCTGCCGAAGAGCGCATGACCCGTCCCGACGAAGGGACGCAGTGTTACGACTGGTTCTTCTGCACGCGGCCGCTGCCGCAGGAAGAGCTCGAAGAAGTTCCCGTACAATAACCGCAAAACAACCGCAATCATGGCAATCACGCAACTGACCAAAACCGAATTCTCGGAAAAAATCGCCAACCTCGACTCCGCCATCTCCGAATGGCACTATCTGGGCTCGCGACCGGCCATCGTCGACTTCTATGCGACCTGGTGCGGCCCCTGCCGCACGCTCGCACCGATCCTGGAAGAGCTCTCCGAGGAGTACGCCGGCGAAGTGGATATCTACAAGGTCGACATCGACTGCGAACAGGAGCTGGCCGCAGCCTTCGGCGTGCGCTCCGTCCCCACGCTGCTCTTCATCCCCGCCCGGGGAATGCCGCAGATGGCTACCGGGGCATTGCCCAAGGAGACGCTGCGCGAAGCCATCGGCGAGCTGCTGCTCAAACTCCCCGCCGCCGAGTCCTGATCCCGCAGCGAAACGACAACGAAGGGGCGTCACTGATGTGACGCCCCTTCGTGTTTGCAGACGGATTCCTCCGCTTAGAACATATATTTGATACCGAACTGCATCGTCCAATAGGAGCCGATATCGGGTTTGTAGGTACGATCCAGCGAAATGTCGTTGCCGTAGATGTCCTTCAATCCGTTGGTCATCTTGTATTGAAGCGTATAGTCGTTGGCCGCCGTCGGCTTCTGCGTGACGGACAAGAACTGATACTGCTGACCGTTCGTCCCCAGATACTGCGAGTAGCTTACACCCCAGTTGCGGTTGAGCAGGTTGAGGAAGTTGTCAATGTTGAAACTGAATCGCAACTTGTGCTCGCGACCGTTGCGCTGCGGAACGATGATGTCGTGCGAAATGCTCAGGTCGAGCTGATTGGCGAAGGGTGCCACGGCGCCGTTGCGCTTAGTGTACTCGCCGCGGTGCTTGCTCAGATAGGCGTCCTGCTCGATGAACTTGTCCATCGCCTGCCAGGCATTCTCCCAGGCCTGCGCCTCGTCGAAATCCTTGTCACCGGCCATGTTGCCGTTGTTGTCGGCGAAACCGTCGGAAACCAGATGGCCGACCGCTTCGTCGCGGTTGGCCGGCACGTAGATCAGGTCGTTGGCCGTCTGACCGTCGCCGTTGGCGTCGCCGCCGTAGCAGTAGGAGAAGCGGAAAGGACGGTAACGCTGGTAGACCAGACCGAAGTTGGTCGCACCGTGCTTGCCCCAGCGTGCCGTGTAGAAGGCGCTCAACAGCAGCCGCCCGTCGAACGAGCCGGCCGAATAGCCCAGCTCCTCGCTGTTGACAGCCACCTTCTGCGTATATTTCCAGGCCGACGTAGCCACCGACGACGTACCGTCGGTCACGCTGCGCGCCGTACCCATCGTATACGATCCATTGAGGTAGAGACCGCGCAGCGGCCCCTGCACGAACTCCTTCTGGATTTGGAGCGTGGTGTAGAACGAGTAGCCCTTGTTCGTATTGCGGAGCATCACGACGTGCGAAGCGGCGCCGTTTTCTCCGTTCATCGGGTTGAGCGTCTTGTTCTCGGCGTAATATCTCCCCGTGAAGGCCGTGCGCTGTCCTTGACCGCCGTCGTTCACGTATTTGCCTTCGGCGACCTCGATACCGATGTTGTCATGGTAGATCGCATTGACATCCTTCGTGTAGAGAGCTTCGAGCGTGAATACCCAGCCGCGCCACTTGTAGTCGAGCGCAAGATTGCTCTTCCACAGGCTCGGATACTTGAAATCGGGATCCGTCACGGCGATCTCGGCACGGGAATAGGCCGCCTCGGCGGGTTTGTACATATTGGCGTTCTGATCGATGCTGCCCAGGAAACCGAGATTTTTCAGCGCCTCGCCTTCCATGTCGATCGACCCGAAAAGCACGCCGTTGTTGCCCGCCTGATTCGAAATCCAGACATAGGGAGGCGTACCCGTGAAGAGTCCCGTACCGCCGCGCAACTGCAACGAACCGTCTTCGAGCGGTTTCCAGTTGAAGCCCACGCGCGGCGAGAACTGCGGGTGTACGCCCGGATATTTCGAAACGTCGACCTTGATGCCGTCACGATAGGTCTCGGCCGCCACGCGCGGATTCTCGGGCAGGTCGGTCATGAAGATCGGCATATCGACACGCAGACCGAACGTCAGCGAGAAACGGTTGCTGGGCGTCCACTTGTCCTGCACGTAGAAGCCGAGTTGCAGCACGTCGATCTCGGCGAAGGGGAAGCCCTCCATAAGCGAATACTTCTGCAAGTAGTGCGTCTGCCCCGTACCGGCGCTGTTGGCAAGACCGCCGTTGACCACGCCCGTCAGACCGAAATCCGAGGGTTTGTACTTGGTAATGTCGAAGCCCGTCATATTGCCGTGCGAAGCCATGTAATCCTTCGCGGCCAGCACGTTGAACTTGAAGTCGTCGATCGACGAAAAGACCCACGAGCCCGGATAGTTCTGCGCGAAGCCGTTGCTGAAACTGCGATAGTCCGACTGCGTGCCGACGGTGATCTGATGACGGCCGTAGTTCATCGTGAAGTTGTCCTGAATCTGGAAGATGTCGGTATCGAGCTGATTGTTGTAGGAGTTGGCCTCGGTACCGAAGACCGTATAGCTCGATCCGTCTTTGAGGATGTCGACCTGCGGGAAGAAACCGCCGTCCATGTCGCGATAGTCGCGCAGACGCGAGTACCCCACCTTCAACGTGTTGGACATATGGTCGTTGATCGTCGAGTTCCAGTCGGCCATGACGATGTTGAAATCGTTGTTCGTGCGGTAGTAGCTCGACGAGAAGGGCATGGCATAGGCGTTGGGGCCGCGTCCGTTGGCAGGAGCGCCCGACGTCGAAGGTGCGTTCGTATTATAGGATTTCAGGTAGTAGTACTTCAACGAGAAGGTATTCCGATCGTTGATATTCCAGTCGATACGCGCCGTAAGACGATCGGCCCGCGTCTCGGTCTTCGACAGATCGTAACCGCCCGGATTGTAGTTGAACTGATCGCCGAGAAACTTGGCCAGATCGTCCAGATCGGCAGCCAAGACACGCGAATCGGCCAGACGGTTCGAGATCGGTTCGTCCTGACGGTCCAGCTCGCCGTTGACGAAGAAGAAGAGCTTGTTCTTCACGATCGGGCCGCTCAGGCTCACACCGTACTGACGATTGGAGAACTCCGACACCTGACCGACATAGTCGCGCACGCGGTGGCCCTGCAACTCGGGACTCTTGGTATACATATAGGCCGAAGCGTGCCACTCGTTGGTACCCGACTTGGTCACCGAGTTGATACCGCCGCCCGTGAAGCCGCCGTTGCGCACGTCGTAGGGAGCGATCATCACCTGCACCTGCTCGATCGATTCGAGCGAGATGGGCTCCGTACCCTGGGCGCCCAGCGCCGACGACAGGCCGAACGAGTTGTTGAACGACGCACCGTCGACGGTCACGTTGTTGAAACGATACGACGTACCGGCGAAATTCTTACCGCTCGACATAGGCGTCAGTTTGACGAATTCATCGAGCGAACGGCTCGTCGTAGGCAGTTTCTCCATCATTTCGAGCGTCACGACCTCCTGCGCGCCCGTGCGGTTGGCATTGAAGACCGGATTGGCCTTGCCTACGACCACCACTTCGCCGATCGACTGCGAGTCTTCGCGCAACACGAAGTCCAACGTAGCCTCCTCGCCGATGGTCAGATAGATTCCCTCGATCTTTTCCGTATTGCAGCCGATAAAGCTGACCTCCACATCGTAAGGACCTCCCACACGCATACCGCCCAAGTTGAACTGGCCGTTGCGTGTCGATGCCGTAGCATACTGCGTACCCGTCGGCGTATGCACGGCGACGATCGTCGCACCGATGATCGGCTGGCCGTCGGTGTCGGCGACGCGACCGCTCATGCTCGACGTCGTCACCTGTGCCGAAGCCGTACAGAATGCGAACAGCGACAAAAATAAAAAGGCAAGTTTCCTCATAAGTATAAGTTTAGATTAATAAAAAGGGAGATTTCCATTCGTCTACGGCATCCGGCTCCGAAAAACAGAGTCGCCATGCCACCCGTTACCCGTTGTCTTTTCGGATCGATCCGTAACATAAATCTGCTGCAAAGATAACGCTTTCCTACAAATTATAAACGCTTACCTATGTATTTATGAAAATCCGGCCGCTTTTACCTCCGAAACGCAAGTGGTCGGACTCACGACGTGAGTCCGACCACTTTACGAATCGGGTGTTTTCGTCAGAAATAACGGCCGCTCAAATCCTTCATCTCGGCCATCTCCTGCAAAGCCGGCAGGAGGCGCTGCTGCATCATTCCCTCGGCCATCGCTTCGGCACGCACCTTCTCGTCCTCGGCCGTCTGCTGCCGCTCGGCCGGATCGATCGCAGTCACCTCGAAGAGGTAAACGCCCGAAATGCCCTTGACCGGAGCCGAAACCTTGCCTTTCTCGGTCGTCTCGGTGATCGCACCCACGAGCGCCGGCTCGACACCCGCACCGTCGATGTAGAACGACCCGAAGGTCACGTCCTTGAAATCGGTCACCTCGCTGCCGAAGCTCTCGGCGGCGCCTGCCAGCGACGCATCGGAGAGGTTCTTCACGATATAGTCGTATTTCTTGTCGCGCAGCAGGCGGTTCTGAATCTGCGGGGCAGCCTTCTTCACCGAAGCGTACTCGTCGTCGTCGATCTCCGTGAGCAGCGCCACGACATAGTCCTTGCCGACCTTGAAAATCTCCGACAGGTCGCCCTTGTCCGCGCCGTAGGCCCAGCGGGCCACTTCACGCGAACCTTCCAGACCGCGAACCGAGCGGTCACCCATGTTGAGCGTCGCTATGCGCGGCGTCACGGCAGCCTTCGAGGCGGCCTCGTTGAACGCGGCGGCGGAGCCTTTGGCATTCACGGCGAAGGTGCTGGCCTGATTGTGAACGTCGCGCAGCGTTGCGGCCGAAGCCTCCACGGGATAGCTTACCGTCGCCACCTTGTAATGTTTCGAGGGTTTGTCGGCACGGTAAACGTTGACGAGCTGGATGGCGTCGCCGCTCATCACCTTCACCACGTCGCCCTTTCTGGCGTCCGAAAGCGCTTCGGCCATTACGGTATTGAAGGCCGAGAAGGGGTAGACGCCCACCTCGCCGCCTGCGGCGGCCAACTCCTCGTTGGCCGAATACTGACGCGACAGATCGGCGAAATTCTCACTCGTCGCCACCGTTTTGAGACTGTCGGCCAGTTTCTCGGCGGTATACGGAAGCACGATCATTTTCAGACCGAGCGTATCGGGAGCCATGCGGCTCTCCACCACACGGGCCATCGTCCAGACGTTGTTCTTCAACTCAGGGCCGAACATCTTGCCCGCGACGAGCGCCTCGGCCTGTTCGCCCAGCTGCGCCGCCGTCACATAACGGTCGGCGATCTCGCCGTGGCGATCCTGACGCACGAAGAGTTTCACGTCCTCCGCGGCGTCGAACTTCTCGCCGACGGCACGCACCTCCTTTTCGAGGTTCAGCATATCGTCGTCCGTAGCGTTCACCTCGAAGACCACGTACGACAGCATGCGCGACGGCGACTGCTTGAACATCTCCTTATGGGCGTTGTAGAACGACTTGATCTCGCCCGACGAGACGCTCACCAGCGAATCGGGCACCGACGAATAACGCTTGGCGACGTACTTCCCGCCGAAGACCTGGTTGGCCGCATCGACGCCGTCCTCGATTTCGAGTTTGTTGACATAGGCGCCCTTGCCGATCAGCGTGGCGTATTTCTGCACGGCGCGTTCCAGCCGGGCCTGCTCGTTCAGGTCGTTCCACGCCTGTTGCGCGCGGGCGTCGGAAGCGGCCTGCGACAGGAACTGCGACACGGCGGCAGCGTTGTAAGCCCCCGTACGCGGATCGCCGAAAGCCGAATAGAAGGCCTGCGAAGGGATCTTGCCGCTGACCATGTCCAGACGCTCCTGCTCGGGAACCTCGATACCCATCCGCTCGAAGCCGGGGACGAGCACATGGTCGGCGAAAAGCGCCTGCCACGTCGCGGCGGCCAGCTGGTCGGACTCCTGATCGGTCGAAGCCTCTACGCCGCCGTTGCGGTTCTTGATGGCGTCGTACTGATTCAGATACTCGGAGTAGCGGATCTTGTCGCCGTCGATCACGCCGACCTTCGGATCGTTGTCCGAGAAGCCCATGTCGGTCTTCAACGACAGAATGAATGCCAAGAGGGCGAGTGCGATAATCACCGACAGAAGCGCGCCGAACTTGGTCCGTAAAGTGTTCAAACTTGCCATAAAACTGTATTTATTTTTTCATTAGTTTGCTTTCCTGCGGACGTTTTTTCGCCTCGGCACAGCCCGAACGGGTGCGGCTCTGCATCCGGCTTATCGAAAACGTCCTTTTTTCGGGCCTCCAAAGATAGTAAATTATTCGTAATTAACCCGCTGATCGGCCGAAAAAAAGCTCACAACCGTCTGACCCGCGCCAGCTCGATGCGCGAACGGGTCGTGCGCAACACGCGGATTTCGAGGCCGTCGACCGTAAGCGACTGACCGGCAGAAGGAATCCCGTCCAGATGCGAGATGATGTAACCCGCCAGCGTGTCGTATTCGCGGCTCTCCTCGATGCCGAGCCCGTAGCGTTCGTTGAGGTATTTCACTTCGAGCCGGCACGAAAAGACGTACTCGTTCTCGTCGACCTGCTTCTCGATCATATCCTGCTCGTCGTGCTCGTCCTCGATCTCGCCGAAAATCTGTTCCAGCACGTCTTCGAGCGAGATGATGCCCGCCGTGCCGCCGAACTCGTCGATCACCACGGCGATGTAGGAGCGGTGCTTGATGAAGTGTTCCAGCAACGCCTGCAACGGCATGGTCTCCGGCACGAAATAGGCCGTCATCAGTACCTTCCTCAGATCGGCCGGCTGGCGGAACAGGCTCTTGGAGTTGACGTATCCCACGATATTGTCGATACTGCCCTCCCAGACGAAGATGCGCGAATATTTGCTCTCGACGAAGCGGCGCGTCAGCTCTTCGACGCTCGTCGACAGCTCGACGGCCTCGACATCGATGCGCGGCACCATGCAGTCGCGCACGCGCAGATCGGCGAAGTCCAGCGCATTCTGAAACAGTTTGATCTCGTTCTCCTCGTCGTGCTGCACCTCCGTCGACCCCTCGATCAGACTTTCGAGATCGGTGCGGTTGAAGTCGGCCGCCGGCGCCTGCCTCTTCATCCGGCAGCCGAACAGCCGCAGGATGACATACGAAACGACGGTCGTAAGCCATACGATCGGATAGAGCAGGATGTAAAAGACGAAGAGCAGCGGCGCGAAGGCTCGGTAATAGAAATTGGGATTTCCCTTGACGATCGACTTGGGCAGATATTCCGCCACGAAGATGATGACGACCGTCGAGATGAGCGTTTCGGCCAGCACCGACCCGCCCTGCGCCACGGCGTCCCAGCCGGCCAGCGCAGCCAGCGCGCGCAGCAGCGACGACATGTAGAGCGAATAGACGACCAGCGCGATGTTGTTGCCCACCAGAATCGACGTGATGTACTGCCCCGGATGCCGCTCGAAGACCTTCGCCACGAAATCGAGCAGGCCGCTCTGCTTGCGGTCGATCTCCAGTTTGAGGCGGTTCTTGCTCACGAAGGCGATCTCCATGCCCGAAAAGAAGGCCGAGAGGAGCAGCATCACGAGGATCAGGATAACGGATACGGTCATCGCTACGCTTCGGTTTGCGGTTCGCCCGCCTGCGGCGAAAGGG
>ERZ856578.787-NODE-787-length-64586-cov-13.322467_pt1 | contig 64586 bp, 63 predicted proteins | sample MGYA00514384_ERZ856578 | MGnify/ENA primary metagenome ERZ856578 (study PRJEB29103, sample SAMN06111958) | human gut metagenome | biome: human gut; feature: ankylosing spondylitis patient; material: healthy_person | host: Homo sapiens | place: China:Hangzhou... | reverse complement strand
AGCGGGGGCGCAAAAATATCAGTTATTATGTAAAAGATTATGAAAAGGCGATGTTTGAATTGAATTAGACAGCTTCCAGTTTACCGTACTCGTTCCCGGCAGAGGTTGGGGCAGGTACGCCCCAACAAGAAACTGTCCGCGGGGCAAAAATTGAAAATTTGTGGCCACGGAACGATTCGTGCTCTCATAAACAATAGAAAACCCAGAACTGCACAGCTGATTCAGCCAACAGTTCTGGGTTTCTTGTTATCAGGTCAAAATACTGTTTTACGGGGGCCCTGCCATATGACGGGACCTGCTTTTTCTACAAAAACAATCAATTACTTCAACATCTTATAAATAGCTTCCATATCGCTCTGGTGCAGCACCTTGGCGGAGCCCTTGGCACCGCCGCAGGCGCGGGCGCAGCTGGCGGCCATCTCGGCCATCTGCTCGTCGGTGGGGTCGATGCCCAGCTCCTTGAAGTTGACGGGCATGCCGATGCGATGATAGAACTCCTCCATCGCGGCGATACCGGCCAGCGCGGTCTCCTCATCGGTGGCACCGGGGGTCACGCCCATGACGTTGACGGCGTACTTCACAAAGCGGGGCAGGCAGTCTTTGTAAACATAGCGCGCCCAGCTGGGCCAGACTGCGGCCAGGCCTGCGCCGTGGGTGACGTTGAACATGCCGCCCATCTCATGCTCCAGCAGGTGGGGCATCCAGTCGCCGCCGTCGCTGCCGCAGCCGGTCAGGCCGTTGTGTGCCAGAGAGGATGCCCACATCACCTCGGCGCGGGCATCGTAGTTGCGCGGGTCGGTGTGCAGCACTTCGGCGTTGTGCATGACGGTGCGCAGCAGGCCTTCGGCCAGCGCGTCGGTCAGTTCCATCGTGCCGCTGTTGACAAAATAACGCTCCATCGTGTGCATCATGATATCGGCACAGCCGGCCTCGGTCTGGTAGTCCGGCAGGGTCATGGTCAGTTCGGGGTCCATGATGGCAAACTTCGGGCGGGCCAGGTCGTCGTTGTAGGCGCGCTTTTCCTCGGTGTCGGTGTTGGTGATGACGCAGCTGTTGCTCATCTCAGAGCCAGCGGCGGCGATGGTCAGCACGGATGCAACCGGGAAGCAGGCTTTGGCCTTGCGCTGGCCCGCGTACAGCTCCCAGACATCATGCTCCGGCTCAGCCAGGCCGTAAGCGATGGCCTTGCAGGAGTCGATGACCGAACCGCCGCCGACAGCCAACAGGAAGTCTACGCCGTTGGCCTTGGACAGCGCAATGCCCTCGCGCACCTTGGCCAGATGCGGGTTAGGCACAACGCCGCCCAGTTCCACGTGGAAGATGCCCGCCTCATCCAGCGACTTCTTGACGCGATCCAGCACGCCGGAACGCACAGCGCTCTGGCCGCCGTAGTGGATCAGCACGCGGGTGCCGCCAAACTGCTTCATCAGCTCGCCGACTCTTTCGACCGAACCTTTGCCGAACGCGACTTTGGTCGGGGTGTAATAGGTAAATCCAAGCATTGTAAAAACCTCCTGCTTACTTTGGATGCTGCCAAAATCGTGTATCTTGCACAAAATTCAGACGAATACATCCGTTTTTTCTAATCATAGCACAGAGCGCAGGCGGGTGCAAGAGGAAATTTTGTGGGCCTCATGGCAGGGCTTATTCCGTCGGCAGGCTGACGTCCCACTGGGCCAGCTCGACCAGCGGATCGGTGTTTTTATCCACCAGTTTTACGGTCAGACCGGCGGCATCGGCGGGGGCAGCGTCAAAGTCGTAGCTGACGGTGCTGCTGTCTGCACTGGGGCGGCTGCTGGCGCATTGCAGCTTTTGGCCATCCGCGGAGAACAGCTGCAGCGTGGCGCCTTCGGGGGCATCTGCCGATAGCTGTACCGTTACACGGGTCTCGCCGGGGGCAGCGATCACACTGGACAGCGTATAGCCGTTGACTTCCGGTTCGGAAACCGTACCGATACGGTTGGCCGTATCGCCGGACGAGGCGGTAAAGTTCAGCTTCCAGCGGCCATCCAGCCTGGTGCGCAGATAGCTGCCGTCGGCATCATAGGCATTCTGCACGCCGGTCAAGCCCGCCACGGTCAGCTGGCAGTCGATGGCAGCGGTGTCGCCGTTGTAGTCCGCCAGGTCATAGTCCATGGCGGCGGCGTATGTGTGGTCGTCCACTTTTTCAAACACAAAACCGTTCTGGGGGTAAAGGGCCTGCCCGTTCGCTAGCAGGGTGCCGTCGGCCTGCGCCTGGCAGATCTCGATCCAGCCTTCGCCGCCCGGATTCTGGGCCAGCCAGTCGTAACCCGCCAGACTGTCATTCCCGTCCGGGGCGGTCAGCGTCAGGCCGATGCGCAGGTAGAGGCCGTCGCAGTAGACCTGGTTCAGCGTCAGGGTGTAGGGGTTGGCGGTGCTGCTCTCCCCTGTCTCGCTCTGGCTTTCCGGTACGGCAGGCACTGCGGCCTGCTGGGCATAGCCGGAAAGCCGGTCGCTTTTCAGTTGGTTTTTGCTGTCATGCTGGTTGAGAAAACTGAACACATCCCCCACAAAGGGCAGACCCTCGGCCAGCGCAGGATTCACTGTATTGACCCCGCACAGTACGGCCATGCAGGCGGCGACTCCGGCCAGTGCCCTGCCCCAGACAGGAACGCGGCGGTGCTTGGCGGATTTTGCACGGTGTACAGATTTTTTGCGCGGTGCTTCGCCGGATTCGACGTGTACTTTTGCCAGTACAGCATCGGCCAGGCGGTCGCTTTCGGCGGCGGTCAGCGGTGTTTCCTCGGTGGGCAGGGCGTCAAGCTCGTTCCAGAATGTATGCAGATCAGCCATGTGTATAACCCCTTTCCTGTAATTGGCGGCGCAGGCGGTCGCGCCCACGGCTCAGCCGGGTGTTTACGGTGGATACCCGCAGATCCAGCGCGGCGGCGATCTCCCTGCTGGATTGCGTCAGGTAGTATTTGCGCAGAAATATCTCACGGTCGGGCGGCTCCAGCGCTGCCACCAGCACGGCCAGCTCGTCGGCGGCATCCCCGGCCGGGTCGGCGGGCAGGTCGGCGATGGTGGCGGCCAGTTCATCGGACAGCGGCAGAGTGTCGTGCCGCTGTAAGGCGCGGTAACGGTTGATGGCGGTATTCCGTGCTGTGACGATGAGCCAGGCCCGCACCGGTGTGCCGGTGGCCTCCAGCCGGGCGGCATTGCGCCACAGCGCCACAAATACATCGGCGGTACATTCCTCTATATCCCGGTCGTGCCCGGGCAGGATGCGGCGGGCAATGCCCCGCACCAGCGCGGCGTAGTCCCGCATGGCCCACCGCAGCCCGGTATCCGGGTCCTGCCGGATGGCCTGCAACAGCGTGGGCGTGGTGTTTGTTTGCATGAGCTTCAACTCCTTTTGTTTTGGCGCCTTTCACTCTTATAGACAAGCGGGACGGAGAAAATCTTACAGGAAAATGGGGAAAAGTTTCGGGCCGATGACGAGCATCGTCCCCTACAGAAGTGGAGCGTGAGGCAACAAAAAACTCCCCGATCTTCATCGGGGAGTTTATGTACAAATTATTGGTTATCGCCCATGCGGTCGATCTGATCCTGCAATAGCTGGGATACTGGGCGGTTCACGCTGCGCAGGCGGCGTACCGGCTTGGCGGGCGCACGATGCGGCGTTGCCTTGACCCGGAACTTCTCCGGCTTGGGCGGTGCGGCCTGGGGCTGAGGCTGCTGCGCAGGCTGGGGAGTCTGGGGTACAGGCTGCGGCACAACCGGTGCGGCGGGCGCACTTTCCGTGGGCAACGGCTCCACGGGAATATCCGTCTCCGGGGTGCCCTGGGCATAATCGCGCATTTCCACGCCCAGCTCCTTCAACTCGGCCTCGGTCTCATCCAACGCCTGGTAGATGGCCAGAGTCAGGTTATCGAGGTCCAAAGTGGCAGCGCTCAAACGCTGATCCACCCGTGCCAGGCGGTCGCGCACCAGCATTACGCCGGAGGCAATGCCCCGGGCATTCTCGGCCATGCGGGATTTCTGGGTGTCGGCCTGCTGCTTCAGCTCCTTTTCGGCGCTCTCGGCATACAGCTTGGCATCGGCCAGAATTTTCTGGGCTTCCAGCTTGGCTTCCCGCACTACATCGGGCGTGGGGGCCGGGGCTGCGTTCAACTGGCGGGCTGCAGCCAACTGCTGCGTCAGCGTTTCGTTCTGTTGCTGCAGGTCGTGGCATTTCAGCTGCCAGATGTTGGCATTTTTCTGGATCTCCCGGTGCTCGCTCTGCACGCTTTCAGCGACGGATTGTGCTTTTTGCAGCTGCTCGTCGCTTTCGTGGCGTTTGCTCTCGGCCAGGTCAGCCCGCTGGTTGGCGGCGGCTAACTCGGCTTTCAGGGCCTCGATGCGGGCTTCGGCATCACTGCGCTGGCTGCGCAGATCATCCAGCTGGGCTTGAAGCTGGCGCAGCTTTTCCTGGTATTCCAGTTCGTGCTGCTGGGCTTCGTTGGCGAGCGTGTTCATGTACGCCAGGACATCATTTTTATCGAAGCCGCCAAACATACGGGAGCGGAACCCCTGCTCCTGTATGTTCATGGAATCAGATGGCATGGCGTTTTACATCCTCTCGCGGAAAATTTAAAGTCAGGGGCGATCAGCTGCGCTTGTTCAGGATGCTGAGCAGATCGTCAAAGTAATCGCCGTCATCCTCTTCCTCGGCCGGGGCCTGCTTGGCGGCGGGCTGGGCGTCAAAGGACTGGGTGAAGATGGGGTTGGGCATGACGGGGTTGATGTCCTGCTGCGGGGCAGCGGTGCGCTGTGCGGGCTGGGCAACCTCGGCCTGAGCCGGAGCCTCAACAGGCTGGACGGCGGGGGCAGGGGCGACACCGCGCTTGGCATCGACATGGGCCTGGATGGGCTCGTCGACCTCGGGGGTGCTCTCGAAGCCGGTGGCAACGACGGTGATGCTCATCTCGTCGCTCAGGCGCTCGTCGAACGCAGTACCCCAGATGATGTTGGCATCGGGATGTGCGGACTGGGTGATCATGGAGGCAGCGGTCTCGACATCCTCCAGGCCGATGTCCGGGCTGGAAGTGATGTTGATGATGACACCGCGCGCGCCGGCGATGCTGGTCTCCAGCAGCGGGCTGGAGATGGCAGCCTTGGCGGCATTCTCGGCCTTGCCGGCGCCCTTGGCGACACCGACACCCATGTGGGCGAAGCCGGCGTCCTTCATGATGGAGCGGACGTCTGCGAAGTCCAGGTTGATGAAGGCAGGAATGTTGATCAGGCTGGAGATGCTCTCAACGCCCTGACGCAGCACGTTGTCGGCAGCCTCAAAAGCGTTCATCAGGGTGATGCGCTCCTGGCTGATGAGCTTCAGGCGCTCGTTGGGGATGACGATCAGAGAGTCGACGTGCATCATCAGGGAGGCAATGCCCTGCTCGGCCAGGCTCATCTTGCGCTTGCCCTCAAAGGCGAAGGGCTTGGTGACGATGCCGACGGTCAGGATGCCCAGGTCATGGGCAGTCTCGGCCACGACAGGGGCAGCGCCGGTGCCGGTGCCGCCGCCCATACCGGCGGTGATGAAGACCATCTGGGCGCCCTTCAGGGCGTTGGAGATCTCATCCTTGCTCTCCTCGGCAGCGCGCTGGCCGATCTCGGGATCAGCGCCGGCACCGCGGCCCTTGGTGAGCTTTGCGCCCAGCTGGACCTTCTGGGTGGCCTTGGAATTCAGCAGAGCCTGCTGGTCGGTGTTCATTGCGACGAACTCGACACCGGAGAGGCCGGACTCGACCATGCGGTTGACAGCGTTGCCGCCGCCACCGCCCACGCCGATGACTTTAATGTTGGTCACATTTTGCATTTCTTCGTCAAGAACGAATGCCATGAGTGTATCCCCCTAAGTGTTTGTTTAAAGTGGCACAGGACCCAGGGCAGGCCCTGTAAATGGGCACACTGGTCCGTGGATTTTTTGCATATAACTGATTATTAGAATACCAAATTTTCCTGTCAATTTCAATACCTGCGCCAGAATTTTGCAAAAAAATGCCCTCATCACCGCAGAATCCACCAATACGGGCCGGGGGGATGCCCGGTTTTTGGCAGGAACGTAGAAAAATTATGTCTTTTCTGTGGTGCAATCGGCCCCAAGGGTGCGCAGATCGCCGGGCAGATCGGCATAACCGCGGGGAATATGGCCGGGGTCCCGCAGGAGGGTCACGCCTTCGGCCCCCAGTGCAGCCAGCAGCAGGGCGGCCCCGCCGCGCAGGTCGGGGGCGGTCACCGCAGCTCCGTGCAGGGCTGCGCGGCCGTCCATATAAAGTGTACGCCCGGCGGTGCGGCACCCTGCCCCCAGGGCGGCAAAGCCCTCGGCGCAGGCAAATCGGCGGGCAAACAGGTGGTCGTAGATCTCGCTGGGGGCGTCGGCAGTCAGCAGCACGGCGGCAGCCAGGGGCGCGGTATCGGTGGCAAAGGCGGGCCAGGCGTTGGCGCAAAGCGTTTGCCCGCCGCGCAAAGGCCGGGCGGGGCTTCGGGCCAGCGTGACGGTGGTATCCTGGCGGGCAACATCCACGCCCGCCGCCTGCAAAAAGTCGAGAAAGGCCGCATAATAGGCGGGGGCGCAGTGGGTGACGGTCACCTCTCCCCCGGCGCAGGCCAGGGCGGCGGCGTAGGTGGCGGCGGCAATGCGGTCCGGCAAGGGCGTCCAGGCGGTGCCCTGCAAAGGCTTGCCGCCCTGTATCACCACCACCGGCGTACCGGCCCCGGTGATGTGCGCCCCGCAGGCACGCAGAAAGTTCGCTAGGTCGCATATTTCAGGCTCGCAGGCAGCCCCCCGCAGGATGGTTGTGCCGCCCGCCTGGGTCGCGGCCATCATCAGGGTCATGGTAGCCCCCACGCTGGGCAGGCGCAGGGCGAAATCTACCCCGTGGAGCGGTCCGCGCCGCCGCAGTGTCACGGCGATGCCCTCCAATTCCACCTGGGCACCCATGGCCGCCAGCCCGGCCAGGTGAATGTCGACGGGACGGGGGCCCAGCTTGCAGCCACCGGGCAGCGGCAGGCGCACCTCGCCCACCCGGCAGAGCAGCGGCGCCAGGTAGAACACCGAGCTGCGCATGGCCCCGGCGAGGTAGTCGGGAATCTCCCCTTGCAGGTCTTGGCCGGGGGCAACGAACAGGTCACTCCCCTGCCGTTCGGCCTTGGCACCCACGGATTGCAGCAGCGCCAGGCTGGTGGCGACATCGGCCAGGGGCGGCACGGCCCGCAGGCGGCTGGGGGTACGGCACAGCAGGGTGGCAGCCAGCAGCGGCAGTACGCTGTTTTTGGCGGCGGCGGGCCGTATGCGGCCGTGAAGCGTCCGCCCGCCGGTGATGGTGATAAGTTGCATGGGTACCCCCTTTTACGCTGGCTGTGCGTGGAAATTGTAGAGGATGTAGGGGCGAACAGCGTGTCAAGCCCGCGGGCGGATGCGAGCATCCACCCCTACAAATCCAGCCACACGGCCTGCTGTAGGGGCCGATGCTTGCATCGGCCCGTAAACCCTGCGGCAACGCAAGGCTCTGCGGGCGACACTGCTCGCCCCTATACTTATATGTCACAAATCGCGCCGGCATTACAGCAGAATCGGCTGCAACTGCACACCGCGCAGGGCGCTTTCCAGCGTATCGGGGATGAGGGTGAAATCGCTTTTGAGGCTGCAGGGCTTTTTGTAGCTGTCGTCCTGGCCGAAGGGCACAAAGTAGTAGTTCCGCCGCTGCAGCAGCTGGGCAATAGCCGGGGCGCTGCCCGAGAGCGCATCGTTGGTGGAGGGAGCCAGAACAACGGGCCGTCCGCCCCGCAGCAGGCTTTTGGCGGCCAGGGTTACCGGCGTGGCGCTGAGGCCCGCTGCCAGCATGGCCATGGTGGTGCCCGTGGCCGGGGCGATGATAAGTGCCTGGGCCATCCCTTTTGGGCCAAGCGGTTCCACCTGCTGCAGGGTGGTCAGCGGTGTTTCGCCGGTCATCTCCTGCAATTGGGCGCGCAGAGCGGCGGCCGTGCCAAAGCGGGTATCCAGCGCGGCGGCGCTGCAACTTAAAATGGGAAGCACCCGCCAGCCCAGCGCCCGCAGGCGGCGCACCTGGGGCAGCACAGCCGAAAAGCTGCAAAAACTGCCGCATAAAGCAAAGGCCACGGTGCGGGGGCCGTCAGGCCGGTTCATCATGCAGATCACCTCTTTCTTGCAGGATGGTCAGTACGGTTTGGGCGATGAGCGCCCCGGCGGTATCGGGGGCGCACTTGCCGGGCAGGGCCAGGGCGTGTTCGGCCCGGATGCCCAGGGCTTCGGCGGCGTCAAAGTCGGTGCCGCCGGGCAGGCTGGCCAGGTCGATGACCAGCGCCCCGCGGGGCAGCTTTTCCAGCATTTTGCGGGGCAGCACCGGCGCGGGGATGGTGTTGATGACGGTATCATGCTTTGCCAGCAGCACGGGCAGGCGGTCCAGCGGGGCGGCGCGGTGCCCCGCACACCGGGCGTTGGCCCGCTGCACGGCATTGCGGGCGGCAACGGTGGTATGCCCGCCCAGCAGGTCCAGCCGCCGCGCTACCGCCCGGCCGATGCGTCCGTAACCGAGAACCAGGAAGTCGCTTTCCCAGATGGTGCGGCGGCGCAATTGCAGCAACAGGGCAAGGCAGCCCTCTGCGGTGGGTACGGCGTTTAAACATTCCAGCTCGGGCCGCTGGAAGTAGTCCAGCAGCGGCAGACTGGCCTGCCGGGCGGCGGCCTGGATGGGTGAACCGGGGCGTCCGGCCAGCAGCAGGGTGCCGGGGCGCACCCCCTGCAGGGTGCGGGCGACGGCATCGCTGACACGTTCCTGGGACATGGGCAGAAGGACAAAATCGGCCTGGTAGGCGGCCTCCGGCCCGATGATGCGGAACCCCGCGGCCTGCAAAGTCTGCGCCGCCGCCCGCTGGCGGGCATCATGCCCCACCACGCAAAAGGTTTTCATAGGCTGTTCCCCCCCCTTTGGGTGTGCTTTCGCCATAGTATGCTTGGATTGAGGCGGATGGTGCGGATACAAAAAAGCTCCCTCACAGAGGAGCCTTTTGCGCTGTGTGCAAATAAAAAATCCCGACCCCTCAAAAGGGATCGGGAAAAAATCGAATGGTTTAATAGTACTTCAACCCGTTGCACTGGCCGCGCCAGACGGCGATGGGGTCGATGGGGACTGTGCCGATGCGCATTTCCACAACGGTGGTCTTGCCGCAGGTGGCAAGGGTCTGGCCCTGCTTGACCTGCTGCCCGGCCTTGATGTCAATGTCGCTCAGCCCGTAGAAGATCGTGCGCACGCCCGCGCCGTGGTCGATGACCAACGTAGTTCCGTAGTCGCCGCCCAGGTCCTCGGCCAGGTCGATCTTGCCGCTGGCGGGGGCAATGACCAGCTCACCGCGGGTGGTGGACAAAATTACGTTCGTACTGGTGCGGCCGCCTGCGCCGGTGTTGGTGTTGCGCTCGCTGTAGCGGCGGCCCACATACTCGGTCGCGCCGAAGGTCAGCGTGGTGTTGAGGCGGTTGAGGAACGGCTGCACGAACCCGGCGTCCGCCCAGCTGATGCCGGTGGGCGCTGCGGTGAACAGCTTGCTGACCTTGGTGGGGGCGTCGTCTTGCCCGAGGTAGGGCGTGGCGCGCTGGGACTGCGAGGAGTAATCCTTGTAGCTGAATCCGCCGTCGGTCACTTTCAGGTACAGTGTGGTGGAGTAGCGGCCCACCTGCACGTCGATGGTCTCGGTGCCTAAGGCTGCGTTCCAGGGGATGGGCAGGTAGCACACCCAGCCGTTGGAGGACTGGATAAAGCCCTGATTTTTCAGCGTGGTGGTCAGGGTGGGGGCGTCGTTCTCGTAACTGCCGGTCACACGGATGGCGGCTACGCCGCCCTGCTCGATGGTATTCTCGCTTAAATAAACGGACGGCTCGATGGCAATATCGAAGGTGAACAGCCAGGTCTCGGAGCCGGTGATATCGGCGGCGCCTGCTGCGCGGGAGCCGGTAACGCTGGCCACCAGCTTGGCGGTGTAGGTGCCGGTCTCGTCAAAGCAATAGCCGCTGAACTCCGACAGCGTACCCTCGAACACGGTCTCCTTGTCGGCGTCGGTCACGGTCAGCTGGGTGGCGTAGTTGGTGGAGCTGATCGTAATATCCGGCGACAGTGTGGAGATGGGGGCCTCCAGCACAGTGGGGACGGAACTATAAGTTTCGGCGTAGGTACGCTTGAACCAGTTGCCGATGACCGGCACATGCCACTTGTAGGCCGAAGGCTCCAGCGTCTGCTCGGCGAAGGTCACGCGGATGGAAGGCAGCATATCGGGGGTGGCGCTGCGGTACAGGTAGGCCACGCCGATGCCGGCCACTACCAGCACAAACACCACCACCAGCAGCAGCCACCTGGCCATGCCGGTCACGCCGCTGCGCACAACATCCCCCATGGTGGCGGGGGTGTCATCCTCCGCCGCATCGTCGTCGGACGAAGTGTCGGTATCCTCCCCGGCGGGAATATCCATGTTGGCGGTGATCTGCTCCACCGAGAGCTGCACCGTGCGGGTCATGTCCAGCAGGCGCTTTTCATCGATGGGCGGCAGCTCCACGGTCTCCTCGTCGGCCTCAGCGGCATCCAAGGCGGCGTCTTCGTCAGCTGCGGCCTCCTCCGTGGGGGCCTCTGCGGGGGCTTCCTCATCGGTGGGGGCGCCGTCCTCAGCAGGCGTTTCCGGCTCTGCTTCGGGTTCGCCTTCTTCGGCGGGTGCTTCCTCGGGTGCTTCCGGCGCTTCGGGGGCGGCATCTGCTGCTTCTTCAACAGGTTCCGCTTCGCTCTCCCCTGCCGGTTCGGCGGGGGCATCCTCGGCAGCGGCCGTAGCGACGGCTTCTTCCGCCGGCGCGGTCTCCGCAGGGGGCGCGGCTTCGGGCTGCGGGGCTGCCTGGGGGGCAGTATCCGGTGCGGCCTGGGCCGGGATGTTGTCGTTTTTCTTGCTCATCTGTACTCTTCCCAAAATCCTCTTGGTGTGCCCCATCGTGGAAAAACAGGCGGCAGCCGGGGCCGGGCTGTACCCAATGAAAAATTTATTCAGACTCGCGGTATTGCAGACCACTGCGGCCCGCCATGGCAGGCTCCGGGTCTACCGATTTGCTGCCGATGCGCAACTCAAAGATCAGGTCGTGGTCGGTGCCCGCCGTGCCTACGGGGGAGCCGGCTTCGATCGTCTGGCCGCGCTGGGCGGTGACGGTCTTTAACCCGAACAGATAGCTTTTCACGCCGCAGCCGTGGTCGATGACCACCGTGCCGCCGGTCAGGGTCAGGGTATCCGCCAGCACGACGGTGCCGCTCTGGGGTGCGGTGATGGTCTCGTTGTCGGGGGCGGAGTAGGTCAGCCCGGTAGATTGGCCGCTGCGCTGGCCGTCCCGCATCTGGATGTCGCCGTAGTGCACGGCAATGGCGCTGCTGCTGGGGGCCACGAACAGCCCGTTCCACAGCTTTTGGCCGGTGCTGTTGGTGTACAGCGGCCAGATGGCGTTGCGGTACTCCTCGGCCCCGCCCACGTCTTCCTCGGCGGGCAGTTCCACCGTCTTGTGCTGGGTGTTGGTCACGGTCAGGGTCAAGTCGCGGGTCAGGCTGCCGCAGGTCAGCTGCAGGGTATGGTCGCCGCCCTCGGCATTATAGGTGATAGGGATATACCCCATGTAGCCGCCGGCGGTGCGGCGGAACCAGACGGTGCCCAGGTCGGTCTCCAGGCTCGGCTCACCATCCAGAATACCGGTGAGATACAGCGCCACCACGCTGCCCTGGGCGGCGCGGTCGCTGCTCAGGGTCACGGTGGGGGCCATCGACATGGTGTACCCGGCGCGGTAGGCGTACCAGCCCTGGGCGTCGGCGGGGGGCTCGTTCTCCTGGTGGTAGGCTTTTACAATAATTTGGTAGTCGCCGTTGGCGGCGTAGGTATAGGTGTTGCAGGTGGAGGCATCGCCGGTCCAGGCCGTGCCGTCGGGCGCGGTGATGGTCACTTCGGCGCGGGTGACCCAATCCGGCAGCACCAGCTGGGGCGCGGTATCGGTAAAGGTGCCCAGCTTTTGCACGGTCAGGTTGGTGGGGCTCTGGTAGTGCTTGCTTACTTTGTCGCCCAGCACGGGGATGGTCCAATCCCACCCGTTGGGGGTGAGGGCGGTGTCCCCGAAGGTGACAGCCTCCTGCGGGAGGTCTTTTTCGCCGGTGCGGCTGTAGAGAAACGCGGCGGTGCCGCCTAAGATCAGCGCGACCATGGCAATGACCATAGCAAGCCAGAGCAGCAGTTTGCGCATAGTTTTCTCCTATAGGCAGTAGCGATGGAAAAGCCGGACGCACAAGGCGGCGCCCGGCTGAGAGACTCAGTTTTTACTCGGCGTCAGCGGCGTCGGCTGCGGGCTGGGCGGGAATCTTTTCGTAGACGGTGTCGTCCTGGAAATCGTCATCATCGTCGTAATCGTCACCGTCATCGCTGAACAGCAGGCGCTCGTACTCGTCCAGCTCTTTCTCGCGGTGATAGAGGTAGAGGGCGGCGGCGGTCAGGGCACCGGCAGCAGCAAAGAAAAAGGCCAGCACAGCACCGAACGTGGATTTCTTCATCATGGGGAAAACTCCCTTCCTGGCGGCAAGAATGCCGTAGATTCGTAATTTTTTCTTTCGGGCGGTCTGCGGGGCAGATACCGCTATGCCCCTATTATACCCGACCCGGGGCCGGAATACAACACAAGAATTGTAAAATTTGAAAGTTCCTTGGTTGTGTCATGTATGCTTTAGCGATTTAAAGAGCTAACTTGACATTCGTGGGAAAATGGGGTTTACTTTATATAGGAAAAAGGCTCCCCTTGAGGGGAGCTCCCGCGCAGCGGGTGAGGGGTGGCTACTTTAGCTATAGGCCAACAAAGTAGATGCAATTGCTCTGCAGGTGAGCCACCCCTCAGTCGCCTACGGCGCCAGCTCCCCTCAAGGGGAGCCTTTAATTTGAAAAGGACGGAAACCCACCATGCAAAAAGACCTGACCACCGGCAGTGTATTCAAAAATGTGCTTTATTTCTCGCTGCCCTACCTGCTGTCGTATTTTTTGCAAACGCTGTACGGCATGGCAGACCTGTTCATCATTGGCCAGTTTGAGGGCACGGCCAGCATCACGGCGGTGTCCATCGGCAGCCAGATCATGCACATGATCACGGTCATGCTGGTGGGGCTGGCCATGGGTGTTACCGTGGGCATCGGCCGGGCAGTGGGCGCCCACGATGACCGGGGCGCAGGCGCGGTCATCGGCAACGCGGTCATGCTGTTTCTGGCGGTGTCGGTGGCTATGGCCGCAGTGCTGACGGCGCTGGTGCAGCCGATTTTAAGCATGATGTCCACCCCGGCCGAGGCTGTGCCCGGCGCGGCGGCTTACCTGACCATCTGCTTCATCGGCATCCCCTGTATTACGGCGTACAATATTATTGCGTCCATCTTCCGCGGGCTGGGCGATTCCCGCAGCCCGATGTACTTTATCGCGGTGGCCTGCGCGGCCAACATCGGGCTGGACTACTTGTTTATGGGGGCACTGCACATGGGCCCCGCCGGTGCGGCGCTGGGTACTACGCTGGCCCAGGGCATCAGCGTCATCGTTTCGCTGGGGGTCATCCTGCGGCGCAAAAGCGGCATCCGGCTGCACAAAAGTGACCTTCGGCCGCAGAAAAATGTCATTGGCCGCATCCTGCGCATCGGCGTGCCGGTGGCCTTGCAGGACGGACTTATCCAAATCTCGTTTTTGCTCATCACGGTCATTGCCAACCGGCGCGGCCTGACGGACGCCGCCGCTGTGGGCATCGTGGAGAAGATCATCAGCTTCATCTTCCTGGTGCCGTCCTCGATGCTGTCCACGGTGTCGGCGCTGGGGGCCCAGAACGTGGGCGCAGGCAAGCACGACCGCGCCGCCAAGACGCTGTACTATGCTATCGGCATTTCGCTGACGTTCGGGGCCATCGTGGGTGTGCTGGTGCAGTTTATCGCCCCCAATGCCGTGGCCCTGTTTACCAGCGACGCGGCTGTGGCCGTGGCGGGCGGCTGGTACCTGCGCGGGTATATCTGGGACTGCTTCTTTGCGGGTATCCACTTCAGCTTCAGCGGGTATTTCTGCGCTTACGGCCGCAGCGAGCTTTCGTTCCTGCATAACATTTTGGCCATCGTGCTGGTGCGTGTGCCGGGGGCCTATTTCATGTCCAAGCTGTTCCCGGACAACCTGCTGCCCATGGGCCTTGCCACGGCGGTCGGCTCGCTGCTGTCGGTGCTCATCTGCCTGACAGCCTACCTGCTGCTGAAACGCAAAGGCACCTTTGGCGGGAAAGCAGCGTAAACTACTATCATCACTATCATTTTCATCATTATCATCATTTGCATCATCACCAGCATAGTTTGCTTATTATCCATATTATCCTTACTATCCAAACTATCCTATCCATCCTACCCATCACAACCATCCTATCCCGCATCATATAGAATTATTATATAATATAACATAAGCTACAATAGGATACTTATGATGCTTAGGATGGATGTGATGGGTAAAGATGGAAAGGATAGTAATGATAGTAATGAAAATGATAGTAATGATGGTAATGATAAATAGGATAAATAAGCGAAATAGGATAGTGAATTTATAGTAGGCATATAACTGCAAAAGGCTCCCTCAATACGAGGGAGCCTTTCTGTTTTATTACCGTTTCATATATGCCCCAAACGCGTTGGGCACGGGGTATACCTCGGCCAATTGTTCGGGGGCGGCCCAGACGAAACCGTCCGGCAGTGCGCACGCCTCGGCCCGGCCGCGCCAGCCGGAAAGCTGCCACACCCGGTGGGTGAACACATGCTTCGCGGGCGGCAGCGGTTCGGTCAACGTGGCCTGTACGCCCAGCTTCGCCAGCGCGGCGGTCAGCTCGTCCTTGGTCAGCGCCTTTTCCCAGGCGGCGGGCTGCCACAAACCGGCCAGCAGCCCCTTGGCGGGGCGGCGCTGCAAAAGCAGCCCGGCGTCGCTCTCCACCAATGCCACCGTCACAGGCACCGTGGTTTTGGCCTTGGGGGCGGGCTTTACCGGCAGCTCCCCTGCCCTGCCGGCGGCGTACCCTAAACAGCGGTCGGCCAGCGGGCAGGCCTCGCAGTGGGGCGTGCCGGGGATGCACACCAGCGCCCCTAACTCCATCAGCGCTTCGTTGTAAGGGCCGGGAGTGGCCTTGGGCATCTGGTCCAGCACACGTTGGGTAAACAGCCGTTTGGCGGCAGGGGTCATCACGTCGGCGTCATCGTTGTACAGCCGGGCAAACACCCGCAGCACGTTGCCGTCCACGGCGGGCGCCGGGATGCCAAAGGCAATGCTGGCAATGGCCCCGGCGGTGTAATCCCCGATGCCGGGCAGGCTGCGCAGGGCGTCGTAATCGGCGGGCAGGTCGCCGCCGTACTGCTCGCAGACGATGCGGGCGGCCTTTTGCATGTTGTTGACGCGGTTGTAGTACCCAAGCCCCTGCCACAGCTTGCGCAGGGCGTCCGGCTCACAGACGGCCAGGTCGGCGGGGGTGGGCAGTGCCGCGATAAAGCGGTTGTAATATGGGATGGCCGCGGCTACGCGGGTCTGTTGGAGCATGATCTCGCTGACCCAGATATGGTAGGCAGAAGGCTCCTGCCGAAATGGCAGGAGCCTTTTGTTAGCCTGAAACCATTGCAGCAGCGGTGCAGCAATGGGCTGCATTAAAAACCACCGCAGGTACGGGGGAACGGGATGACATCGCGGATGTTGGGGATGCCGGTGACATACATCAGCAGACGCTCAAAGCCCAGGCCGTAGCCGGCATGCTTCACACTGCCGAAGCGGCGCAGGTCGAGGTACCAATCGTAGTCAGCGGGGTCCATGCCCAGCTCTTTGATGCGGGCGGTCAGCACGTCGAGGCGCTCCTCGCGCTGGGAGCCGCCGATCAGCTCGCCGATGCCGGGCACCAGCATATCAGCGGCGGCCACGGTCTTGCCGTCCTCGTTCTGGCGCATGTAGAAGGCCTTGATCTCCTTCGGGTAGTCGGTGACAAAGACCGGCTTCTTGAAGATCTGCTCGGTCAGATAGCGCTCGTGCTCGGTCTGCAGGTCGGTGCCCCACTCGACTTTATACTGGAAGTTGTCGTTGTTCTTCTTCAACAGCTCGATGGCGTCGGTGTAGGTGACGCGAGCAAAGTCAGAGCCGGCGACCAGCTCCAGGCGCTCGATCAGGCCCTTGTCAAAGAACTGGTTGAAGAAAGCCAGCTCATCGGGGCAGTTGTCCAGCAGGTAGCGGATGACGTAGCGGGTCATGGCCTCGGCGGTCTCCAGGTAGGTGTTCAGGTCGGCAAAAGCCATCTCCGGCTCGATCATCCAGAACTCGGCCGCATGGCGGGTGTCGTAGCTCTTCTCGGCGCGGAAGGTGGGGCCGAAGGTGTAGACGTTGCCCAGGGCCATGGCCATGGCCTCGGCCTCCAGCTGGCCGGAAACGGTCAGGTTGACGGGACGCTTGAAGAAGTCCTTGGTGTAGTCCACGCCGCCTTCTTCGTTGCGGGGGATGTCGTTGAGGTCGAGGGTGGTCACCTGGAACATCTCGCCGGCACCTTCGCAGTCAGAGCCGGTGAAGATGGGTGTGTGTACGTAGGTGAAGCCGTGCTCATGGAAGAACTGGTGCAGGGCAAAAGCAGCCTGGCCGCGCACACGGAACGCCGCGTTGAAGGTGTTGGTGCGGGGGCGCAGATGGGTCATGGTGCGCAGGTAGTCCATGCTCATCTTCTTTTTCTGCAGCGGGTACTCGGGGCCGCAGGGACCCAGCACGGTGATGGTGTCGGCGTTGATCTCAAAGGGCTGCTTGGCGTTGGGGGTCAGCACCAGGGTGCCGGTGACCTCAAAGCTGGTGTACAGGCCGCACTTGGCGATCTCGGCATAGTTGGCCAGTTTGTCAGCCTGGAAAACAATCTGGACGGGCTTATAGCAGCTGCCGTCGGACAGCGAGATAAAGCCGATATTTTTAGAATCGCGCACAGTTTTGGCCCAGCCGCAGACAGTGACCTTGGTACCATCGGCAGGGGTAGCGGTGTACAGCGATGCAAGTTCCGTTCTCTGCATGGAAATTCCTCTCCTCTATAACAATAATTATATTTATTATAACTAGTGTTGCAGGAAAAGTAAAGAACTGATTTTTACGGCTGCTGCCCGCCCAGCAGCTCCGCCAACGCCAGCGCAGCGAATTCCCCGGCCCGGAGGGCCTCCTCCAGCGTATTTCCGTGGCCGCCGATCTCGATCAGCAAACTGCCGGTGGTCAAATCCTGGTTGTAAAACCGGTAGCCGCACAACACCGGCCGCGTCAGGCCGGGAAAGCGGCTCTCCATGGCTTCCTCCCAGGCGGCGGCAAAGCGCAGATTCAGCCGCCAGTTGGGCAGGCTGATGGTGCTGCCGTTGTCGCACCCGGCAATGATCATCACCTGGGCGGTGCTTGCGCCGTCGATGGTGCACACCGGCTTGACCAGCGTGCCGTCGGCATCCTCGATGGCATCCCGGTGGACGTCCAGCACCACTTTGATCGACGGATACTGCCGCAGATACTCCTGGGCCGTGGCGCGGCTGCGGTCGTAACTCTCGGTGTAGCTGGGGGAATCGTGCAGCGTTTCGTCGTGCAGCGTGTAGATGCCCGCCGCGTTCAGCACCTCGGCCATGCGGGCACCCACGGCGCACATGTTCAGCGCGGTGTTGCGGGTACGGGCGGCAGCACTGCGGTCGTATAGTAAATCGGGCCAGGTCTGGTAGGTCTCGGTGGCGTGGGTGTGCAGGATCAAAACCTGCGGCTCATCGCTGTTTAGTTCCACGGCAAAAGGCAGGTTGGCGGTGGTCACCGCCGCCCGCAGGTCGGCGTCGGCGCAGGCGGTGCTGTTGCGGATGCTGCCCGCCGAAAGTGAGATGCTGCCCTCTCCCCTGCTGTGGCGGAACTGCTCGGCCCGGATAAGCCCCGCGTCCTCGATTTGCGGTGCGGTGCTGGGCTGCGGCGTAGGGCTTGGTTCCGGCGTGGGCGAAGCTGTGGGCGTTGGCGCCGGGGCCGGCGCAGGCGTAGGCTGTACCGGTGCCGTTGTGGGGATAGGCTGCGGCCCGGGGCGCGGCAGGGCGCAGGCCACTGCGGCTGCCGGGGACTGCATGGCCAGCAAGGCATGCTGCAAAATAGCCCGCTCCGGCAGGCAGGCCGCTGCCGCCAGCACCGAGGCGCAGGACGCGGCAAACACCACCCCGCCCGCCAGCCAGGCGGCGGCACGGTGCATAAAATCCATGCAGGCACCCCCTTTCCCAACCAATTTATGCGAAAAATCCGATTTTCATGAAGTTTTTTTTGAAAAACACTTGCAAGACCGAAAAAAATGTGGTAGGATAACTTGTACTGTTATGGGGAACCAAGGAGGTGGAACGAATGCCTAACATTAAGTCTCAGAAGGATCGTGTTGTCCAGTCTCAGAAGGAGGCCATGGCCAACAAGGTCGTCAAGTCCAACCTGAAAACAGTGATCAAGAAGGCAGACGCTGCCATCGTCAGCAACGCCGCTGATAAGGACGCTGTTATGAAAGCCGCTGTCTCTGCTATCGACTCTGCCAAGAGCAAGGGTGTCATCCATAAGAACACCGCTGCCCGTAAGGTCAGCCGTCTGGCTAAGCGCGCTAACAAGGCCGCTCAGTAATTGATCGCATGAACAATGCCCGCCGAGAAATCGACGGGCATTTTCATTTGTATATGGAGTTTGTAGTGGATTGTAGGGGCTGATGCAGGCATCAGCCCCTACAGGACGAGATTGTGCCTTCAGAGCGAATCTTTATGTCATCATTTCATCTCAAACAGCGCTTTCTTCTTCATCCAGTAATACACCCCGCCCACGGCGTCGGCCAAAAACCAGCCGATGGGCACGCTCCACCAGATGCCTGTCACCCCGATCGCCGGGATGGCGGACAGCGCATAGGCCAGCACCACGCGGGTGCCCAGGGATACCACCGTCAGCACCACCGACATACCGGGCCGCCCCACAGCGCGGTACAGCCCGTAGAACAGGAACAGACAGCCGATGCCCGCATAGAACGCGCCCTCAATGCGCAGGTAGCGCACGCCCTCGGTGATGACGGCGGTCTCCGAGCCGTCGATAAAAATGCGCATCAGCAGCGCGGCAAACACAAACACCAGTGCGCTGACCGCGATGCTGAACCCGATGGCCGCCGCAAACGCGCCCCGTATCCCCTTGTGGATGCGGTCAGTCTTTTGCGCGCCGTAGTTCTGGGCAATAAAGATGGAGAACGCATTGCCGAAATCCTGCACCGGCAGATAGGCAAAGGCGTCGATTTTGACCGCCGCTGCAAACGCCGCCATGACCACCGTGCCAAAGCTGTTGACCAACCCCTGCACGGCCAAGATCCCTAAGTTCATGATGGATTGCTGGATGCAGGTCAGCGCCGAGAACCCGGCGATCTCCTTCATGCGGTTGGCCTTGAACTTGCTGTGGGCAGCCTGCCGCACCAGCGGGAACCGCACCCAGGTGTACACGGAAATGCCCACGCCGGAGACATACTGCGCAATGACCGTCGCCTCGGCCGCGCCGCCCACACCGCGCCCCAGTCCGCAGATGAACCACAGGTCCAGCGCGATGTTCAGCCCGGCGGACAGCGCCAGAAACAGCAGCGGTACCATCGAGTTGCCCAGCGCCCGCAGCAGAGAGGCAAAGTAGTTGTACAGGAAAATCGCCGCCAGCCCGGCAAACACGATCTTTAAGTAAGTGCGCATCAGTGGCGCGATTTCGGCGGGCAGGCGCAGGAACCAGATAATGCCCTCAAAACCCAGGTACACCGCGCCGGTCAGCACGGTGGTCACGATGGCCAGCAGCACAAAGGCGGCCAAAATGCCCTCCCGCAGGCCGGTGTCGTCCTTTTGGCCAAACTTGATGGAAAACACCGTGCCGCTGCCCATGGCCAGCCCCAGCAAAATGGACGTGAGAAAGGTCATCAGCGTAAAGGCCGAGCCGACCGCCGCCAGCGCGTTGGTGCCGATGAACCGCCCGACAACCAACGTATCAGCGATATTATAGCATTGCTGCAGCAGGTCGCCTAAAATCATGGGCACCGCAAACCGCAGCATCGTGGGCATAACAGGCCCCTGGGTAAGTCGCTTTTGCATGGGAGTGGGTTCCTCTTTTCCTACAAATACACTTTTTCCAGTATACCACAAAGCTGCATAAAAAGCGAATTTTATTAAGGAAAGCGCCCTGCCTGCCCGGCAGAGCGCCTATAACGGCAAAATTTAAGGCAATACCGCACAATTCTAAGTGCCGATACGGCGAGCGAGGTGCGGCAGCTGCTAAGCCAAAAGCGCAGATAATACTTTGTGTATTATCGAGCATTTTGGCAACGCTGATGCCGTGCCGCACACCGAGCCGCAGCGAGGCGCTTCGGAGCGCAACCGCCGCTTGCGGCGGCTCTTGGCGCGGAGATCCGCCGAAGCGGTGCTTAAGCCGTAAGGCGGGAATTGTGCGGTGTTGCCTTAATTCTGGTCCCTGCTCTTTCCCACCAGCGCCGCCGCCACGGCAAAAATCAAACTGGCAGCAATCCCCCCGGCGGCAGCGGTCAGCCCGCCGGTAAAGGCACCCGGCAGGCCGCACCGATCCACGGCCTGCACCACGCCTTGCGCCAGCAGATGCCCGAACCCCAGCAGCGGCACACTGGCCCCGGCCCCGGCGAACTCGGCCAGGGGCTTGTACACGCCCACGGCGCTTAACACTACGCCCGCCACCACGTAGCCGGTCAGGATGCGCGCCGGAGTCAGCTTGGTATAATCAATAAACAGCTGGCCGATGACGCAGATCGCGCCGCCCACCACGAACGCCCAAACATAGTTCATACAAGTCCCCCCAACTCCACGCAGTGGGCGATGCCGGGGATGGTCTCGCCCTGTAAAAAGGTCGTCTGGCTCATCAGTGCGCCGGTGGATAAGAACAGCACCCGCTTGAACCGCCCGTCAAACAGCCGGGGCAGCACCCAGGCACACAGCACGGCGGCACTGCACCCGGCCCCGCTGCCGCCCGCCTGCACGTTCTGGCTGTCCACATCGTACAGCAGACAGCCGCAATCGTAGTGGTTGGGCAGGGGCACGCCCTCTTTCTCCATCTGCTCGCATAGCAGATCGCTGCCCACCTGGCCCAGATCGCCGGTAAAGATGGCATCAAAATCCGCCGGAGCCGCGCCGGTGGCGTCAAAATAGCGCAGCAGCGTGCTGGCGGCTGCGGGCATCATGGCGGCGCCCATGTTGTTGATGTCGGTCACGCCGTAATCCTGCACCCGGCCAAAGGTGGCGGACAAAATCTGCACGCCCCCCTGCCCCGGCCCCCGCAACAGGCAGGCTCCCGCCGCCGTGGCGGTCCACTGGGCCGTGGGGGTGCGCTTGGCACCGTACTCCAGCGGCGTGCGGAACTGCCGCTCAGCCGCGCAAAAGTGGCTGCTGGTCATGGCCAATATCTGCCGCCCCAACCCGGCAGCCGTAAAGGCGGCCCCCAGGCAAAGCGCCTCGGTCATGGTAGAGCACGCCCCATACAGCCCCGCAAAGGGGGTGGCCAGCGTGCGCAGCGTATAGTTGCTGGCTGTGCACTGGGCCTGCAGGTCGCCCGCAAAGGTCAGGTCTACATCCTTGGCCGCAATGCCCGCCTTGCGTAGGCAGATGCCCGCGGCTTTTTGCTGCAGCATGCTTTCGGCCTGCTCCCAGTTGGCGCAGTTTTCGTCGGCAAAGGCGGCGTCCTGGGTCAGGTAGTCAAAGGCCGAGGCCAGTGGGCCTTCACCCTCCTTTTTGCCGCCCGCGCTGCCCCAGGCAGAGATCACCGGCGGTGCATCAAAAAGGATGACATCCTTGCGTCGTTTCGGCATATCAGCCCACCTTTCCCACCAGCCAGTACACCACGCCCCACACAAAGGACGCCAGCGTGCCAAAGGCAATGACCGGCCCCGCGATGGTAAAAATTTTGGCCCCCACGCCGGTGACCCAGCCCTCGGCCTTGAACTCAATGGCCGGGCTGACGACAGAGTTGGCGAACCCGGTGATGGGCACCAGCGTGCCCGCGCCCGCCTTGGCGGCCAGTTTTTGGTACCACCCCGGCAGGGTGGCCAGCGCCGATAAAAATATGAGCGCAATGCTTGTCAGCGTACCGGCCATCGTTTTGTCGTACCAAAGTAAAAACAGCTGGCGCAGTGCTTCCCCCAGCAGGCAGATGGCCCCGCCCACAAAAAACGCCCACAGGCAGTCCTGCACAACGGGCGATGGGGGCGAGGCACGGCGTACCATTTTATCATACTCTTTGGGGTCCAGTTTCATCCCGTTTCCACTCCCTTTCGGGGGTAGTATGGGCTTAATTGCCGTAAAATATTACGCTGCCGCGGTAATAAGGCTGGGGCACCATGCGGCTGTACAGGGTTTGCAGCGCGGTATTTAACGTGCCGTCAGTCAACAGTGTCTCGCCGCAGGGCAGCTGCAAAATGCTGTACCGTGCACCGAACACCCGGCTTTCCAGCGCCGTAGCCCGTGCCCCGGCCCGCAGGTAAAACCCGATACGCCGCCGGGCAATGGCCGCATCCGGGGCTTCGGCGGGGTGCTCGCACTCCAACAGCAGTGCGGCCAGCCGGGGTGCGTAGTGGGCCTGCAGCAGGTGCAGCGCCCGGGTGCCGATGCCGCTGCCCCGCAGGTCGCTGCGCACGGCAAAGTAATCCACCAGCCCGGCCTGCTGCCCCGGCAGTACCACCTGCCAGGCGTAGGCCAGCACGGCCCCGGCGTCATCGGTAAAGGTCAGCGGTTCATACAGGCCGGCGGCCAGCAGTTCTTCCATCGCCGCAAAGGGCTTCAGCTCCCCCGGCGGAAAGTCCCGCGCCATGCGGCTCTCATACAATTGCCTGGCCCCGGCAGCATCCAACAGACGAATTCGCATATCCGTACCCCTTTCTGATTGAATTACAACGCGAAATCTTGTATAATATAAACAAGCATACGTGCAAGTAGGGGCGGATGCTTGCATCCGCCCGCAGGGCGATGCGGGCATCGCCCCCTACAGAAGTGAAACATAGAATATAGGAGGCTCTTTCTTATGGAATGGACCGACATCAGCATTACCGTTGCCAAGCGCGACGCCGATACGGCCGAGGCTATCGCCACCATGGTGGCCAACGGCGGCATTTATATTGAGGATTACAGCGACCTGGAACAGCAGGCGTGGGAAATCGCCCATGTAGACCTGATCGAGCAGGAACTGCTGGACAAACCCCGGGACGTGGTCATCGTACACATGTACCTGGCCCCCGATGAAAACCCCGCCGAAGTGCTGCCCCTGTTTGAGGAGCGCCTGAAAAACAGCGGCATCGACTACCAGCTCAACACCACCGGCGTGGAGCAGGAAGATTGGCAGAACGGCTGGAAAAAGTTCTACCACGCCATGGATATTGGCGAGCGCCTGGCCATCGTGCCCGGCTGGGAGGACTACGACACCGACCGCATCAAGATCGTCATGGACCCCGGCATGGCCTTTGGCACCGGCACCCATGAGACCACCTCCCTCTGCCTGGAAACGCTGGACAGCCTGGTCAAGGGCGGTGAGCGCGTGCTGGACATCGGCACCGGCTCCGGCATTCTGGCCATTGCCGCGCTGAAACTGGGCGCTGAGGTGGCCGAGGGCGTGGACATCGACCCCATGTGCGTGCGCACCGCGGGCGAGAACGCCCAGCGCAACGGCGTGGCCGACAAGTTCACTGTGCTGGTGGGCGACCTGTCCGACCAGGCCAGCGGCAAGTACAACATCATCACCGCGAACATCGTAGCCGCGGCGATCCTTTCGCTGGCACCCCACGTGCCCGTGCTGATGGCCCCCGGCGCCCGTTTTATCGCCAGCGGCATCATTGACGAGCGCAGGGACGAGGTGCTCACCGGCCTGAAAGCTGCCGGCCTGACCCCCATCGAGGTCAAGGAGAAGCGCGGCTGGGTCTGCATTATCTGCAAAAAGTCTGACGAGAAAGAGGCGTAAACCATGCCCCACCGTTATTTTACCAACGAACTGGCCGCCGGCCGTGCCGCGCTGACCGGCAGTGACGCCCACCACCTGGCGGACGTTATGCGCGCCAAACTGGGCGAGAAAGTGGTGCTTTGCGGCCCAGACGGGCTGGAATATCTGGGCACCGTTACCGCCATCCAGCCCGGCCGGGTGGAGTTCACCGTGACCGAGGGCACCACCAGCAAGGCCGAGCCGGACGCGGCCGTGACGCTGTTTGCGGGCTACCCCAAGCAGGGCAAGCTGGAGGAAGTCATCCGCCACAGCGTCGAGCTGGGCGTAACGGAAATTGTCCCGTTTTTCAGCCGTTACTGCGTAGCTACGCCGAAAAAAGAGGATGCCAAAAACGAACGCTACAACCGTATCGCCGCCGAGGCCGCCAAGCAGGCGGGCCGCGCCATGCTGCCCCATGTGTCCATGCCGCTGCTGAACTTCGCCGCCGTCTGCGATGCCTTGCAGGAAGATTACGATCTGGCGCTGTTTTTCTATGAGGGCGGCGGTGCTCCCCTGCGTACCGTGCTGCGGCCCGGCTGCGCCAAGAAAATTGCCATCGTCACGGGCAGCGAGGGCGGCTTCTCGGTAGAAGAAGCCGAGGCCGCCAAGGCCGCCGGGGCTGTCACGGTGGGCTTAGGCCCCCGCATCCTGCGGTGCGAGACCGCTCCCCTCACCGCCCTGACCGCCGCCATGCTGCTGACCGGCAACCTGGAATAAGCGGCACCCCATACTATTCTTCTGCCGCCGCACGCGTGAAACAAAGGAGAACGCTATGGACAAGAAAAAGCTGTACACCGTTCTGAAAGCGGTTTTCTGGTGTGTAATCAGCGCGTTTCTTGGCTCTACAATCTATACCTGCTGGGACTACCACGCCCGTCCCGGCCTGTACGTGCTGATCTCCGCACCGTGGTATACCTCCATTGTGATGTATGGCATCCTTACGGCCATTGCCGCTGCCGTGCTGCTGGCGGCGATGTACATGGTAAAAAAGAAGCTGAAATAAAAGCAAGCCCCCGGCCATCGGCCGGGGGCTTGCGCGTTATATAGGCAATATAGGTAATAATCACCCAAACAGCTTATCTTTGGGGTACAGCCCGTCCTTGCTCATCCGGCGCAGGGCGGCTACCAGTTCGGGCTTGTCCTCGCGGTAGGTGATGCCGTGCCACTTGTCGGGGCTGGTCAGCACATGTACGTCGGCATCGCCGCGCTGCAAAGCGGCGGTCACCACGCTGGGCAGGTAGTACTCGCATTTCAGCGGGTTCACCGGCAGGTTCTCCTTCAAAAAGGCCACAAACCCGGCCTTGGCCTCGGCCACGTAACCGGGGGTGAAGCCCCACAGATTCATCGAGACGACCGTGTCGGCGGGCAGGTCGGTCCAATTGGCGCCGCCATCCTCGGTGTAGTGGATGCCGCCGTCGTAAGGCTCGATGCAGGTGCGCTCGGTCACGCTGACCAAGTTGCTGTGTTCATCGGTCACGCAGACGCCGCGGCTGACACTGCCGTTGGCGCTGACCGTATTGCCCAGCAAAAAGCCCACCATGCTCCACGCATAGCGGTCGCCGTCGGCGTGGCTGCTCAGGTAGTCGTACACCAGCTTAAAGCCCTGCGGGCCGTAGTAGTCGTCGGCGTTGATGACCGCAAACGGTGCGCTGCCGATGGCCTGCTCGGCAGTCAGGATGGCATGGGCAGTGCCCCAGGGCTTCACGCGGCCATCGGGCACGGTAAAGCCTTCTGGTAGGCAGTCCAACTGCTGGTAGGCATAGCGCACCTCAAACCCGGCCTGCAAAGCGCGGGCACCCACGGCGGCCTTGAACGGCTCCTCGATCTCGTGCTTGATGATAAAGACGACGGTCTCGAACCCGGCGCGGCGGGCATCGTACAGGCTGTAGTCGATGATGGCCTCCCCGCTGGGGCCGACCGGGTCGATCTGCTTCAGCCCGCCGTAGCGGCTGCCCATACCGGCAGCCATAATGACAAGAATCGGTTTTTCGCGCATGGGAAAAACCTCCTTTATACAAAATCATTCCGGCTTCTATGATACACTCTTTTGGCGGCGGGTGCAACCCCCGGGGCAAAACCGGGCAGCTTCGGCAAAATGTTTGGTGCTTCCCTATGGCAGTGCGGGGCAGAAGATGCTATAATAAGGCCATAGAGTAATGGGAGGAAGTTACCATGCAGCAAACACGAAAACCCGGCCCGCAGCGGGCCCTTGTGCTGGCCGGCGGCGGTGCCAAAGGCAGCTACCAGGTGGGTGTGTGGCAGGCGCTGCAAGAGCTGGGCTGGACGCCGGATATTATCACGGGTGCCAGCGTCGGCGCACTGAACGGCTGCCTGTTTACAATGGGCAAAAGCAAGGAGGCCGAGGACCTTTGGCGCAGGCTGGAGATCCATGACGTGCTGGAAGTGCCCGACAGCCTGAAGCCCGAGGAATTGAACAACTTCTTTCTCGACGTGGTGCGCAGCGGCGGCCTGAACGTGGAGCCGCTGGCCGAGACCATCGACCGGCTCATCGATGAGGACGCGGTGCGCCGCTCCCCCATCCGCTTCGGCCTGGTGATGACCGAGCTGGGCACCATGCGCCGCGTGCAGTGCCCGGTGGAAAAGATCCCCGAAGGCCGGATGAAAGACTACCTGCTGGGGTCCAGCGCCTGCTTTCCGGCGCTGCGCCCGCGGGAGATCGACGGCGTGAAGTACATCGACGGCGGCTGGCGCGACAATATGCCGCTGGACCTGGCCGCCGCCATGGGCGCCGGGGAACTGCTGGCCGTGGATGTGAACGGCGTGGGCATCACCCGCCCCAATACCACCGGCCTGCCCACCCGCATCATCCGCAGCCATTGGAATTTAGGCCCCACGCTGGATTTTGCCCCCGAGCGCGCCGCCCGCAACATTGCCCTGGGCTACTTTGATACGATGCGGCTGTTTGACCGCATGGGCGGCACAGCCTACGGCATCCTGCCGGACAGCAGCGCCTTTTTGAAGAACTTCGCCGAACGTTACCAGCTGCGCCTGGCCGAGGTCGCCGCCCGCTCCCCGGCTATCGACCTGGTGGAAAAGACTGCGCGCCAGCTGGCCAACTACCCGGCCCCCTTTGCGCCGAACCCCAGTGCCCCCACCGCGGCTGCACTGGCCCCGCTGGAGCTGGCCGCTGAGCACCTGAACGTGCCCGCGGACATGCCCTACACCCCCAAGCTGCTGGCTGCTACAGTAATGGGCAGCTTTGAGAAAGACCCGGCCGACCGCTTCCCTGCCCTGCTGGACGGCAAGGACGGCAGCCTTGTGGCCGAGAAAGCCATGGCGGCCGCCGCGCCCGAGGAATTTGTAACGGCGCTGGTTAGCCGTACCCTGGCGGATGTGCCGCTGTTTTAACAAAGGACGATGCTGCGCATTTTTGCGGCGGCATCGGAAAAAACAAGGAGGTCTGCATGCATATCTTTACTGGTGTTTCGGCATCGCCCGGCGTTGTGATCGGCCCTGTGGAACAGATCGACCACGGCACCACCGGACTGCACCGCATCGTCTGTGACCCGTTTCGGGAGCGCGCACTGTATGACGTAGCGGTGGTGCTGGCGAAAGATGAGCTGCGCCGCCTGAGCCAGCGCGCCAAAGGCCCCGATGCGGACATTCTGCTGTTCCAAATCGCCCTGCTGGAGGATGAGTCCTTCACCAATGAGATCGGCGATTACATAGCCGCCGGTGCGGGCGGTGCTGCCGCTGTCGAGCGGGCCGAGCAGATCTTTGCCCGCCGCCTGCGGGACGTGGACGATGAGTACATCCAGGAGCGCAGCGTGGATGTCTGCGATGTCTGCCGCCGCGTGGTGGATATTCTGGACGGCCGCCCGCGCCGCCGCCTGCACTTGAAGCGCCCCAGCATTCTGGTGGCGGACCGCTTCTTCCCCAGCGACCTGTTCAGCCTGGACCGCCGCATGATCCTGGGGCTGGCCAGCAACCAGGACAGCACCATCAGCCACGCGGCTATCATGGCCCGCAGCATGGGCCTGCCCGCTGTGCTGCAGTTGGGTGACGGTGTGGCCGCGCTGGCCGCCGGCAAACGGGCCATTCTGGACGCCAACCTGGAGGACGGCACCGGCAGCCTGATTGTGGACCCGGACGGCGCGCATATCGCCCAGGCGGATTGCAAAATTGCGCTGAACCGTCTGCACGGCAGCGTGGCCGACCCCGTGGCGGCCCAGCCCTGCCTGACCAGGGATGGCACGGCGTTCCGCCTGCTGACGATGACGAACCTGTACGGCACCGAGGACAAGGCCCTGCCGTTGACCGCGGTGGGCACCGGCCTGCTGCGCACCGAATCGGTGATCTTGAACGAGCTGTCCGAACAGGAGCAGTTGAACCTGCTGAAAGAACATCTGGAAGCAGCTAATGGGGCCATGCTGGCCGTACGCACCTGTGATTCCAACGCCGACGATGAGGCCCCCTGGACCGCGACCGTCAAGGACAGCCTGCAAAACCACCGTCTGCTGTGGCCGCAGATACGGGCGCTGCTGCAAGCCGCGCCCTGCGGCGACCTGCGTATCCTCTTTCCCATGATCGCGGGGGCCGAGGACTGGGATGCCTGCCTGCAGGAAGTGACCGCCTGTCGTGATGAGCTGCAAAGCCGCGGTGTCGAGGTGGATCGCCTGCCGCCGATGGGCTGCATTGTGGATATGCCCTCGGCCGCACTGCTGGCCGGGGAACTGATTGCCCACGGCGCGCAGATCTTGGCCATCGACATTGAGGACCTGGCCCGCTACACGCTGGGCCTTGTCAAAGACCCCGCCGCCGCGGCCCGCCGCGCCGCCAGCCCCGCTGTGCAGCGCCTTGTCAAAGAGGTACTGCGCCAGGCCGAGGGCACCAGCGTGCGGGTCTACCTCTGCGGCATCACGGTCGCCTCGGTAGACCAGATGCCCGCCTACCTCCACCTCGGCGTCCACCACTTCGCCGCCGAACCCGCCGCCCTTCTCCCGCTAAAAAAGCGGCTGATGGAAGAGGACTTGAGTAAAAAATAATTACATTGAAACTGGCTTCCTTATCACGGGAGCCAGTTTACTTTATTTATATGGCAAATTCAAGAATTCATCAAGTGTTTGTGATACAAGCAAAAGAAAAATAAAAAAGGCTTGGACAAATTCTTGAAATTTGTCCGAGCCTTTTTTACGAATGGTTAAGACGTAAACCGATCCTTCAAGTTCTTGAAGAAGCCTTTGCGCTTTTCGTAGTTGTCGTCTTTCAGGCTGTCCTCAAAGGCTTTCAGGGCTTCGCGCTGGGTGCGGTTCAGCTTCTTGGGAATCTCCACATCCACGATGACGTACTGGTCACCGCGGCCGCGGCCGTTCAAATACTGGATACCCTGGCCGCGCAGGCGGAACTTGGTGCCGCTCTGGGTGCCTTCGGGGATCTTCTGGGCGACCTTGCCGTCCACGGTGGGAACCTCGATCTCGGCACCCAGCACAGCCTGGGAGTAGGTGATGGGCACGCGGACGTACACATCGTAGCCGTCGCGCTCAAACACGGCGTCGGTCTTGACCGTCACATGTACGATCACGTCACCGGCAGGGCCGCCGTTGCTACCGGCATCGCCTTGGCCGCGCAGTGCAATGTTCTGATCGTCATCGATACCGGCCGGGATCTTGACCTCCAGCGTCTTGCGGGCGGAAGTCTTGCCGGTGCCGCGGCAGGTCTTGCAGGGGTTCTTGATGATGGTACCGCGGCCGCCGCAGTGCGGGCAGGGCTGCTGGCTCTGCATCACACCAAAGGGGGTGCGCTGCTGGGTCACAACATAGCCGCGGCCGTTGCACTGGGTGCAGGTCTCGGGGTTGCTGCCCGGCTCACAGCCGGTGCCGTTACAATCGGGGCAGGTCTGCTGCCGGTTCAGCGTGACCTTCTTGGTGCAGCCGTGAGCTGCTTCCTCAAAGGTCAAAATCACGCTGGCTTGGATGTCGTGACCTTTGCGGGGGGCGTTGGGGTTCGCGCGGGAAGAACCGCCGAAGCCGCCAAATCCGCCGCCGAACAGGTCGCCGAAGATGTCGCCCAGGTCTACGCCGCCGGCACCGCCGAAGCCACCGCCAAAACCGCCACCGAAGCCGCCGCCGGGCTGGCCGGCCCCATAGTTGGGATCGACCCCGGCAAAGCCGAACTGGTCATAGCGCTTGCGTTTTTCCGGGTCGGAAAGTACATCGTTCGCCTCGTTGACTTCCTTGAACTTCTCCTCGGCGGTCTTGTCGCCGGGGTTCAGGTCGGGGTGGTACTTTTTGGCGAGCTTGCGGTAGGCGCTTTTGATCTCGGCATCGGTGGCGTTTTTGCCGATTCCCAGCACCTCGTAATAATCACGTTTTTCTGCCATAGAATCTATCCCCTCTATTTGGGTTTAATGTTTATCTGCCGTACTGTAGGGGCGGATGACGAGCATCCGCCCCTGCAATATTGGAGCAGAAAAGATTTTCTCTAAAACCCCCAAGGGCCGCCGCCGGGGGTGCCTGGCGGCGGCCTAAAGGGGTTACTTTCTTACAGATCAGACCTCGTGGAAGTCAGCGTCAACGGCGCCGTCATCCTTGGGCTGGGCACCGGCATCGTTGCCGGGCTGTGCACCGGGCTGCTGGCCCTGTGCCTGGGCGGCCTGCTGGTAAACCTTCTCGCTGATGGCGTAGAAAGCCTTCTGCAGGTCATCCTGCTTTGCCTTGATGTCGTCCACAGTGCCGGACTTCAGGGCTTCTTTCAGGGCAGACAGCTTGGTCTCGACTTCGCTCTTCTCAGAGGCGGAAACCTTGTCGCCGAACTCGCCCAGAGCTTTCTCGGTCTGGAAGACCATCTGGTCAGCGTTGTTGCGGACGTCGATCTCTTCACGGCGCTTCTTGTCCTCGGCGGCATACTGCTCAGCGTCCTTGACAGCCTTGTCGATGTCGTCCTTGCTCATGTTGGTGGAAGCGGTGATGGTGATGCTCTGCTCCTTGCCGGTGCCCAGATCCTTAGCGCTTACGTGCACGATACCGTTGGCATCGATATCGAAGGTGACTTCGATCTGCGGCACGCCACGGGGAGCCGGAGCGATGCCGTCCAGATGGAAGGTGCCCAGGCTCTTATTGTCGCGGGCAAACTCACGCTCACCCTGCAGGACGTTGACCTCAACGCTGGGCTGGTTATCCGCAGCGGTGGAGAAGATCTGGCTCTTCTTGGTGGGGATGGTGGTGTTGCGGTCAATGATCTTGGTGCAGACACCGCCCAGAGTCTCGATGCCCAGGCTCAGCGGGGTAACATCCAGCAGCAGCAGGCCCTTGACATCGCCCTGCAGAACGCCGCCCTGAATGGCAGCGCCGACAGCGACGCACTCATCGGGGTTGATGCCCTTGAACGGCTCGCAGCCCAGTTCTTTCTTGACAGCGTCATAGACGGCGGGGATACGAGTGGAGCCGCCAACCATCAGGACCTTGGCCAGGTCAGAAGCCTTCAGGCCAGCATCGGCCAGAGCCTTGCGGACAGGGGTCATGGTGCGCTCGACCAGATCGGCGGTCAGTTCGTTGAACTTGGCGCGGGTCAGGGTCATATCCAGATGCTTGGGGCCGTTGGCATCAGCCGTGATGAACGGCAGGTTGATGTTGGTGGTGGTAGCGCTGGACAGCTCGATCTTGGCCTTCTCGGCAGCCTCCTTCAGGCGCTGAGCCGCCATCTTGTCCTTGCGCAGGTCGATGTTGTTCTCGCGCTGGAAGTCCTCAGCCATCCAGTTGATGATGCGCTCATCGAAGTCATCGCCGCCCAGGTGGGTATCACCGTTGGTGGACAGAACTTCGGTAACGCCGTCGCCCATCTCGATGATGGAGACATCGAAGGTACCGCCGCCCAGGTCGTAGACCATGATCTTCTGGTCGGCTTCCTTATCGATGCCGTAGGCCAGAGAAGCGGCAGTAGGCTCGTTGATGATACGCTTGACGTTCAGGCCGGCAATGGTACCGGCGTTCTTGGTGGCCTGACGCTGGCTGTCATTGAAGTAAGCAGGAACGGTGATGACGGCCTCGGTGACAGGCTCGCCCAGGTAAGCTTCGGCGTCAGCCTTCAGCTTGCTCAGGATCATAGCGCTGATCTCTTCGGGGGTGTAGTCCTTGCCGCCGGCGTGGACCTTCTCGGCAGTGCCCATCTTACGCTTGATGGAGGAGATGGTGTTCTCGGGGTTGGTGATAGCCTGGCGCTTTGCAACCTGGCCAACCAGACGCTCACCGGTCTTGGTGAAGCCGACAACAGACGGGGTGGTGCGGGCGCCTTCAGCGTTCGCGATAACAACGGGCTCGCCGCCCTCCATAACAGCTACGCAGCTGTTGGTGGTGCCAAGGTCAATACCAATAATTTTACTCATACTATAAAACTCCCTTCAAATTTGCTTTGAATGTGGTGAATGTCTAAATTTATGTGAACGGGCCTTGCGGCCCAATCAGGCTTATTCTGCAACGACGACCGTTGCGTGGCGGATGATCTTATCGCCGATCTTGTAGCCTTTCTGGAACACCTGCACGACGTCGCCGCTCTCCTGCCCTTCGGCGGGCGGGACCTGCTGTACGGCGTTCATGAAGTTGGGGTCAAAGGGCTTGTTCAGCGCTTCGATCTCGGTGATGTTCAGGTTCTCCAGCGCTTTGGCGGCTTTGTCCAGCGTCATCATGACGCCTTTCTTGTAGTTCTCATCGGCGCACACGGCGTTGGCGGCCATGTCCAGCGTGTCCAGAATGCCCAAAATCTGGGTGACAGCGTGGGAAACGCCATCATTGAACTTCTGGTCAGCCTCGCGTTGGCTGCGCTTGCGGTAGTTATCGTACTCGGCAGCGGTGCGGAGCAACTGGTTCTTCAGCTCCTCGTTCTTCTTTTCGCTGGCTTCCAGTTTGGCTTCCAGCGCAGCCTTTTCGTGGTGGTGTTCGTGTTTGCTTTCGTGCTTCTCTTCATGCTTGCCCTCGGCCTTAGGTTCGGTCTCAGGGGTCACGGTCTTTTCCGCTTCGGATGCGGCCGCAGTTTCTTTTTTATTTTCTGCTTCGTGGCTCATTGCGGGTCCTCCTTACAAATTTGTTTATTGGCCCTGCCCGGCCATGCTCTGCCCTAACTTGGTGGCAAAGTAGTTCAGGATCGGCAGCAGGCGGTGGTATTCCATCCGCGTGGAACCGATCAGTGCGACCGACCCGGTCAACCCGCCGCCCGCTAAGTACCGCTTGCTTACGATGCAGGCACCCGGCATCGCGGAATCAAGGTCGCTGCCAAGCGTTGCGGTGATCTTGCCGCCCTCGGGGCGGATCAGCTCAGCGGCGGCCTCGTTGTCGGAGAAGATCTCCAGCAGCGTACCCAGGTTTTGGCGGACATCCGGCATCTTTGCCAGATACTGTGCGCCTTCCAGGCAAGCTTGCGGGCCGGTGGTTACCAGCGCACAGGCGGCCATCACAACGGGCGCCAGCCGCTCCCCTGCTGCCAGTACCATGCTGGCGGTCAGCATCGGGTTCAAGTCCTGCGGGGCCACAAAGGTCAGCCCGCGGTTGAGCAGCTGCGCCAGATTGGCGGCGTCGTCCCGGGTCAGGCCGGTGTCCACCCGCGCCACGCGGGTACGCACACCGCCTGCGCTGGTAACGGCCAGCACCGCGGCGGAGTAGCGGCCCACCTGCACGACCTCAAAGTGGGCGATGCAGAGATCCGGCGCCTGGGGCGTGGTGGCGGCGGCGGCGCAGCCGGTCAGATCAGCCAGACTGCGGGCGGCTGCGGGCACCAGCTTTTCAGGCTCGGCATCCATGCAGGCGAAGAGGTCATCGATGTGCCGGCGGTCTTCATCGCTCAGCGTGGTGGCGGAAGGGGCATCGATCAGGTGATCGAGGTAGTAACGGTAACCCTGTGCGCTGGGCACCCGCCCGGCACTGGTGTGGGGCTGCTCCAGCAGGCCCAGCTTTGTCAGGGCGGCCATCTCATTGCGCAGGGTGGCACTGGACAGTGCCATGTCAAAGTAGTTTGCCAGCAGGCCGGAGCCGACAGGCTCGCCATCGTTGGCATACAGGGCAACAATAGCTTCCAGAATACGCTGCTTGCGGGCATCCATGGCCATGCTGCTCATCTCCTTTGCTGCGAAGTTTCAATCTCGTTTAGCACTCTTTATCTCTGAGTGCTAAATTTATTATATGCCAGTTTTACAAACTGTCAAGGGGTTTCGGCAAACTTTTTTCAAGTTTAACAGTTTCGTCACAAACCGCGCAGCTTCTTGACTTTTCCCGGTCCGGGCACTACACTGGATTTAACCGGGACGTCCTATATAAATAAGGAAAGCGTAAAAAAATCCGCCCTGTGCAGTGGGTACTGCCAGGGCGGGGGCGGCGTTATTCTTCCATCCACTTGGCCAAAAAGGCGGCCGCCGTGGCCACAGCGTGTACGGCTTCTTCCTCCGGCAGGGCGTCCCGCCCGGTGCCGGGCAGCAGCACGCCGCCCTCGATGTCGCCATGTGCTAAGATCGGTGCGGCGCATAAAACCGGCCGCTCGCTGCGTTCCAGCATCGGCAGGCGGCGGGTGCGGTCGGCGGGGGCTGTGTAGATGCTGCGCGCCGCCAGCAGTTGTTCCAGCTCCGGCGAGATGGCGCGGCCCAGCAGCTCTCCCCGGCCCGGCCCGGCAGCCGCTACGATCTGGTGGGTGTCGCACACCACCACCGGCCGCCCCAGGCTTTTGGCCAGCACCTCGGCATACACCTTGGAGAGCGACCCCAGCCCCGACAGCGGCGAATACTTTTTAAAAACGACCTCGCCGTCCGCTGCCGTAAAGATCTCAAGGGAATCGCCCTGGCGTATCCTCTGCGTCCGCCTGATCTCTTTTGGAATGACGATGCGGCCCAATTCATCGATGCGGCGCACAATTCCGGTTGCTTTCATAAAACGTCCCTCCGTTGCGGTTTTGTTGCGATTTGTGGTAGTATTTGCTAAAACCGCTGGATTATACGGTATTGCCGAAAGGAGTTCTCCCTATGGATTTTTTGCAGACGACCCTGTGTTACCTGGAAAAAGACGGCTGCTATTTGATGCTGCACCGTGTAAAAAAGAAAAACGACGCCAACCACGATAAGTGGGTCGGCGTCGGCGGAAAGTTTGAACCGGGCGAGGATGCCCTTGCCTGCGTAATGCGGGAAGTGACCGAGGAGACCGGCCTGACGATGCAGGCCCCGGCCTACCGCGGCATAGTGGATTTTTATTGCACCCCCTGGCCAGCCGAGCGGATGCACCTGTACACCTGCACCCAGTTTGCCGGCACCATGACCGATTGCAGCGAGGGCACGCTGGAATGGGTGCCCAAGCAGGCCGTACAGGATCTGCCCATCTGGCAGGGCGATAAGATTTTCTTCGACCTGCTGGCGAAGGATGCTCCGTTTTTCCATCTGGAGCTGCATTATGAGGGGGATACCCTGACCAAAGCAATATTGGACGGAAAAGAACTGTAATTTGGCCGCATGGATTGAATTGCACGCCTGTATGGGTCGATGCTCGCATTGCGAGGTCGCGCAGCGATCAATGCTCCGGTGGAACATTGAACCGCACGAGCGCACCGGCTATGCTGGTTGGCGTTCATCGTTTTGACCGCCAAGCGGACCCGCGGGCGGATGCAAGCATCCGCCCCTGCAAAGCATGGACCCGTTCCGTTACTCCATCCCCTCCAAAAGCTTCTCGATCTCCCGCACATAGTCCCCTGCTTTCAGCGCCCTAAAATCCGCCTCGGCCACAGGGGTCTGGTTCATCAGGTCCGCCAGCAGGCCGGTGATGTGTACGTCCTTTGCCTGCTGGAAGTCCTTGAAGATCGTCTCAAACATATCCCGCGCTAGGCGGCTTCCTCGGCGCTTTCATTGCGGAGATGGCTCATGCCCGATTGGATCAGGCGCGGCTTCAGCTTTTCGTAATTGCAGTGGGTCATGTACCATAGCGCGAGGGTACAAAGAATTACTTCTTCTTCAGCGTTTTCAGCGTAGCTGCGTCCATGCCGCCGGTGGAGACCAGTACCAGCCCGCCGACCTCGTTCGGGTACTTCTGGGTGTAAATCTGCGCCACCATGCCGCCGTCACTGGCACCAATGAAAATGGGGCTGGCGATACCCAGTTTAGCAAAAAAGGCGTGCATGCCCACCACCAGCGCCTGGTTGGTGCGCAGCTCCCGCGGGTAGTCAAACAACATCACATACCCCTCCCCTTAGGTGGGCAAATCGTGAATTAGCGCAAACTAACTGCATTACCCCTATTATACGTCACTCCCCCGTCGTTTCAACAACAAAATAACACAAAAGGGCCGCCGCACAGGGAAAAATCCCCGCGCAGCGGCCCGTTTATTATAATAAGGTTACGCCATGGCGTTGCGCACGGCGGTGTAGTCGTCCATGGCAGCGCCCTCGGCGTACAGCGAGTACTGCATGTCCCCGTCAAACCAGCGGGACCAGATGCCGCCGCTCTCGGTGGTAATAGCGGTCACATCGCCCTCGCGGCCATTGCCCAGCGTCGTGCCATTCTCCCACACGCCGGAGATATCGCCCTTATCCTTGGCGGCGCGCAGCGTGTAGCTGCCGCCGTTGTAGGTGAAGGTGTACTGGCCGATGTGATTCTTCTCTTCGTTGTCGATGGTCGCCCAGGCTTCGTCGGTCAGCTCCAAGCCGGCGGGGCGCTTCATGGCCGAGCCGATGGCCTCGTTCACCTCGTCCAGGCTGGCGCGGTTGGTGATGGGGCTGGGGATCTGGGTGTTGTCCGCGGCATCCTCGGCGGTCTCGGTCACGGTAGAGGTGCTGGTGCTCTCGGGGGTAGTCGTGGAGGAGTCGGCCGTTTTGCTGCTGCAGGCGGTTAAGACAATGCTCATTGCAGCGGTGCAGACAGCGGTAGCGAGAAAAGCGGAAATAATACGTTTCATAGTTGTGTTCTCCCTATTGATGATAAAAATTCCCTCATACCCTGCATTGTGTGCAGGAGTTTGCGGTTTATGTATTCGGTAGGGCCTTACACACCTATAAACCGAAAAATTCCGCCCGGCGTTACACCGAGCGGAAAACTTTTTTATAAAATTTTTAGCGGGCCAGCCAGCCGCCGTCCACGGCCAGGGTGTAGCCGTTCACGTAAGCGGCGGCGTCCGACGCCAGGAAGATGGCCGCGCCGCCCACATCGGCAGGGGTGCCCCAGCGGCCTGCCGGGATGCGGGCGAGGATCTCCTCGCTGCGCTCTTCGTCCTGGCGCAGCTGGTTGGTATTGTTGGTGGCCATGTAGCCCGGGGCGATGGCGTTGACGTTGATGCCGTACTTGGCCCACTCGTTGGCCAGGGCCTTGGTCATGCCCATGACGGCGCTTTTGCTGCTGGTGTAGGCGGGTACGCGGATGCCGCCCTGAAAGCTGAGCATCGAGGCAATGTTGATGATCTTGCCGCCCTTTTTGTCGGCGACCCACTGCTTGGCCACGGCCTGGGAGAGGAAGAACACCATCTTCTCGTTCAGGAAATCCACGGCGTCCCAGTTCTCGGGGGTGACGTCGATGGCGTCGCACCGCTTGATGATACCGGCGTTGTTGACCAGAATGTCGATGCGGTCAGCGTGGGCGTGGATCTGCTCGAGAATGGAGTCGATGGCGGAAAAATCCGAAAGGTCGGCGCGGACCTCGGTAAACTGGCCGCCCTCGGCGGCGATTTTGGCGGCGGTCTCGTCGCAGCTACGGCGTGCCACGCCGAACACATGCGCCCCGGCAGCAGCCAGCGCCACGCAGATGCCTTGGCCCAGGCCGGTGTTGGCGCCCGTGACCACAGCGTTTTTACCGTTCAGCGAAAAGAGATTCATAATATCATTCATTGCGTTTTCCTCCTGTAGTGCTTGACCTTTGTACTGTCAACATGGTACTATTATAAAAAGATAAAGTACGAAATACAAACAAAACAGGGCAATAAACTATCAAAAATGTACCAAACACAAAATTTGAACAGGCGGGGAAAATGGAACAGATCAAAGCGAACGAAACGCTGGTAGACAGTTCTCTGCGGGAGACTAAGATGCACGGCACCGTGGATTTCCCGGTGGGCGTGTATCTGGACGACTTCTCGGACTTCAAAAACGGTTACATCTGCTGGCACTGGCACGAGGAAATTCAGATCTCCTGGATCATCGAGGGCGAGTTCCTCTGCCAGATGGAGGGGCGCACGGTGCATCTGCACCCAGGCGAATTGATATTCGTCAACCGGGGCGTGCTGCACCAGATCTACCCGGTGCAAAAGGGGTACGGCAAGCTGTACGCCTTTATATGGGACCCGGAGTTCCTCAGCGGCAGTGCGGACGGTGCGGTGTATCAGGAGGCCTTTGAGGCGATGCTGAAAAGCGGTCCCCGCTGCCTTACCCTGGCCGAGACCGCGCAGGCTCCCGGCGGGCAGGCCGTGGGCGAAGCACTGCGGGCCATTGTGGCGCTGTACACGCAGCACCCAGCACTGTATCATTTGCAGATAAAAATTTTGCTTAGCCAGATCTGGCTGCTGCTCTGCCGCCAGGAAGGCGAAGCGCCCGAACCGATGACCCCGGAGCGGGAACGGGACGAGGAGCGCTTGAAGCGCGCCATGAACTACATGCACGCCCACTACGGCGAGCATTTCAGCCTAGAAGAGCTGGCCCGGCAGGCCTTGACCAGCCGCAGCGAGTTATGCCGGTGTTTCCGCCGGATGCTGGGGATGCCGCCCAAGGAGTTTTTGATGCAGTACCGCATCCAGCAGGCGGAAATTTTGCTGAAGAATTCGGCGTACAGCATCGCCGAGGTGGCGGAGTTTACGGGCTTTAGCAGCCCCAGCCATTTTGGAAGCTGCTTTTTGCGGTATGTGGGGTGTACACCGAGGGAATATAGGAAATCGCTGTAAGCAGCGGCTTTCGGTGTTCCGCCACCATGCGGCGGACACCTCGATATTAAGTTGCAACTTACCAAGGCTTTCCTTTTTTGTGACCAAAAAAGGAAACGAAAAAGTCCCGCTGTTGCGAGGCGGCGCGCTTGGCGGCCAAAACGATGGCCGCCATCCGGCAAAGCTGGGCCGCTCTCCTTATTGACCCCTTCGGGGCCTAAATTCCTCTATAGACCTGCCAACTACCCCCGCATAAACCCGCAGCACCCAAACTCTGCAAAATTAAGAAAGCCCAGTGATTTATAAAACGCCACAGTTTTAGGCGTGTTATCCGTCACCAATTGGACCTGTCGAACATTCTTATATCGTTCCAGCACCGCCTTAAGCAGCGCAGTGCCGATGCCCTGTCTTTGTCTTGCCGGGTACACCAGAATATCCTGCACAAGCACAATGGTGGTACCATCGCCCACCACCCGCACAATGCCGAGCAGTTCCCCGTTTTCATATGCCGCCAAAACAAGCAGAGAATTTTTGTACCCGCACTCCAATGCAGGCATATCTTCCGTATACGCGGTCCAGCCAACTTGCGTATACAACTGCAAAATTTCATCGGCCTTGAATTTAGTATATTCTTTTATTTCCATGTTTCTCTCCGTGATTCCTAAATTATATTCCCAGTATACCATAACCCCCTATACAACGCAAAAGATCTCCCTGGCTGCATCGTCTCAAACACAGCCAGGGAGATTGCAATTTTACAAAATTTTACAGCTCGCAGGGGGTAAAGCCGTTCTTGCCCAGCACCTGCACCTTGGTGTAGCCAAGCTCTTTCAGGTGGGCGGCGGCTTCCTCGAAACCGTAGGTCAGGGCCTTGGTGTCGTGGGCATCGGCGGTGATGACCACGTTGCCGGAGAGCACCAGCCACTCCTTCAAGATAGCATCCGAGGGAAAATAATCCTTGCGGAAGCCGCGGTAGGCGGCGGAGGTGTTTACTTCCAGCACGCAGCGGCTGCGGGCTGCGGCCATCAGAGCCGAGGTAGCCGCAGCGGTGTAGCGCGGGTCGTTCTCGTCAAAGAACTTGTTGCCGTCATTGATCTTTTTGATCAGGTCAAAGTGGCCCAGGATGGTGGGCTTTTTCTCGGCAACCTTGGCCACGTTGGCAAAGTAGGCCTCGGCCACAGCCAGACCGTCGCCGTCAAAATCGTCGTCGATGCAGGCGCGCAGGTCTTCCTCGCGCCAATCGATCTCGTAATATTTGCCGGTTTTGGGGCCCTTGACATAGTGGGCACTGCCGATGAAGTAATCGTAAGCATAAGGGTCGTCGTCACTGAAAAGATCCCATTCCAGCCCGCACAGGATGTCCATTTTGCCGGCATAGCGCTCTTTCAGCTTGGCGATCGTTGCCTTGTACAGCGACGTGCGGCTCTGGGTCATGCAATACTCCAAGTCGCAGGGGGTGTGGCTGTGGCCGCTGAAACCCAGCGTCTGCAGGCCAGCCTTCCATGCGGTTACTGCCATTTCCTCCAGCGTATTTTTGCCGTCGCACAGTTTTGAATGAACGTGAACGGAACTTTTCAGGTACTCCCCGGCCATATTACTGCATCCTTTCCTGCTTAACCTTATGGTCGATGACATGCCGCTTTTCCAGTTCTTTGGTAATATCCTCGACCGAAATGCCCAGTTCGATCATCAGCACCATGACGTGGTACGCCAGGTCGCTGATCTCGTAAACCGTCTCTTCTTTATCGCGTTTTGCGCCGGCGATGATGACCTCGGTGGATTCCTCGCCGACCTTTTTCAGGATCTTTTCCAGACCCTTATCAAACAGATAGGTGGTGTAGCTTCCTTCTTTCGGGTCGGTCTTGCGGCCCTCGATGAGTTCGTACAGCCCCTGCCAGGTGAACTGCTTCAGCTCGTCCGACACATACACCGGGTTGAAGAAGCAACTCTCAGCCCCCGTGTGGCAGGCGGGGCCATTTTTGATAACATCAATGACCAGTGCGTCCTTGTCGCAATCGGCAGTGATGGACACAACGCGCTGCACATTGCCGGAAGTCTCGCCCTTACGCCAAATTTCCTGGCGGCTGCGGGACCAGAACACGGTGCGACCCTCGGCAATCGTCAGGGCCAGGGTCTCGGCGTTCATGTAAGCGAGGGTCAATACCTCTTTGGTGTAGTGATCCTGCACGATGGCGGGGATCAGACCGTTCGCATCAAATTTCAGCGTCTTAGTGTTTTCCGTAATTTCCATAGCGAAATACTCCTAACAATAAGATAGTTTTATTGTACTATTTTCTGTGCATTTTGGCAAGTGGTTTTCGCGGTCATACCCGCATTTCGATACCATTGCTTCGCAGGTACTGTTTCAGCGCGCCGATCTCCACCTGCTTGGTGTGGAAGATGGACGCCGCCAGCCCGGCATCTACGGCGGGGTGATTGCGGAACAGCTCCACAAAGTCGTCCATCTTACCTGCGCCGCCCGAGGCAATGATGGGCACCGCGCACCGCGCGGCCACGGCGTCAAGCAGCTCCAAATCGAAGCCGTTCTTCACGCCGTCGGTATCGATGGAGTTGACCACCAGCTCACCTGCACCGTTTTTGACGCCCTGTTCCAGCCAATCCAGCGCATCGATGCCGGTGTTCTCGCGCCCGCCTTTGGCAAACAGCATAAATTTGCCGTCCACACGTTTAATATCGGCGGAAAGCACCACGCACTGGTTGCCGTATTTCTGCGCTGCCGCCGGGATGATGCCCGGGTTGCGGATGGCGCCGGAGTTTACGCTGACCTTGTCGGCACCGCATTTCAGCACACGGTCGAAGTCGTCCAGCGTGTTGATGCCGCCGCCCACCGTCAGCGGGATAAAGATCTGGCTGGCAACTTCCCGCAAAATATCGGTGAACAGGCCGCGGCCCTCAACGCTGGCGGTGATGTCGTAAAACACCAGCTCGTCTGCGCCGGATGCGTTGTAGTAGCGCGCCATTTCGACAGGGTCGGCCATGTCCTGCAGGCCCTCAAAATTCACGCCCTTGACAACGCGGCCGTTTTTGACGTCGAGACACGGAATAATTCGCTTTGTTATCATACAACTTCCCTCCCCTGCCGATTTAGTCCTGGTACAGGCGCACGGCCTGCGCCAGGTCGATGGCCCCGGTGTAGATAGATTTGCCTAAAATGGCGGCGTGGCAGTGCATTTTTTGCAGCTCGGCCAGTTCGTCCAGCGCCGCAATGCCGCCGGAAGCGGTAATTTCCAGCCCGGGGATGGTCAGCAGTTCGCGGTACAGGTCCATGTTGGTGCCCTGCATCGTGCCGTCCCGGGAAATATCAGTAGCGATGATAGCCTTGACGCCCACTCCGGCGCAGCGGCGGCAGAACGCCACGCCCGGCTCGGGGGTAACTTCCTTCCAGCCGTTCACGGCTACCAGGCCGTTTTTCATGTCGACGCCCACGGCAATCTGTGCGCCGTACTTCTGCGCCATCTCGGCGGTAAAGGCAAAGTTTTTCACGGCGATGGTGCCCAAAATGCAGCGGTCCACGCCTAAATCCAGGTAGCGCTTGATGCGCTCCTCGTCCCGGATGCCGCCGCCGACCTCGATCTTTAAGCCGCCCTGTTTGGCAATGGCGGCGATGGTCTGCAGGTTGGCGGTGGTGTCGTCCTTGGCGCCGTCCAGGTCAACAACGTGCAGGTACTTGGCTCCGGCGGTCATAAAGGCTTTGGCCTGGGCCACGGGGTCGGCGTTGTAGACGGTCATCTGGTCGTAGTCTCCCTGGTAGAGACGCACGGCCTGGCCGCCCCGCAGATCAATGGCAGGATATAATTTCATAGTGTCCCTCCGTTCAGCTTACAGTTCGGCAAAGGCTTTCAGCAGCCGAAGGCCGGTATCGCCGGATTTCTCCGGGTGGAACTGGGTGCCGTAGACATTGCCGCTGCGCACCGCGCCGGTGACAGGGATGCTGTACTCGCTGGTGGCAAGGGTCGAAGCAGCGCAGTTTTTGGCGTAGTAGCTGTGCACGTAGTAGACGTACTCGCCGTTTTTCACGTACTTGAACAGCGGGTCGTTCTCGCGTCCGGGCACGATGTCCAGTGCGTTCCAGCCGATGTGCGGTACTTTTAAGCTGGCATCGGTCAGGTCGTCCGCCAGCGGGCAGACCTCGCCGGGGATGAGGCCCAGGCCGGCGTGTTCGCCGTACTCGAAGCTTTTGTCAAACAGCAGCTGCATGCCTAAGCAGATGCCCAGCAGCGGCTTGGTCTCAACTTCCTTTTTTAGTACGGGCACCAGGCCGGTAGCCTCCAGCTTGGCCATGGCGTCGCCGAAGGCACCCACGCCGGGCAGCAGGATATGGCTGGCGGCATGCAGGTCGGCGGCTTCATGGGTCACCCGCACCTCAGCCCCCAGGCTCCGCACGCTGGACGACAAGCTGAACAGGTTCCCCACGCCGTAATCAACAATAGCAATCATATAGTTCCCTCCCCTATGGTAAAGCTAAAATTGCAGCGATTTCCGTAAACAGCAATTGGTCGGTATCATATTGATAAATTCGCCCGTCAGCATCGGCATAGCGGATAAAAGTGCCAGTAGGGTTGGCCGCATTTTTTTCAGGAATATCTACCTGCCACATGGTCAGCGAAGCGCCATCACAAAAAACGAGTTGGCATTCGTCGCCATCGGGGACGTCCTTTTGCACCTTCCCCGCCCCGGCCGTCGTGATGCGGCGGCACAGGCGGCTGGCCTGGTCCGTGGTGATGGGCACATCCTCGTCCTGCCAGGTCATGCGCAGGGACATTTTGTTGGATGCAGCCAAACTGGCGGAAAAATCATTGATAAAACGTCGATACCGCAATTGATACCGTGCCGCATACACCAACATGCCGACGCAGGTTGCTGCCACCAGAAACCCAAAGGCCGCCAGAACGGCCGCACCCGGCGTAATGTGCTGCCGCCGGGCCGGTTGGCGCTGGATGCGGGCATACATGTTCATATCAGGCACCTAAAATCTCATCCAACGCCGCAAAGAAGCGCTGCATTTCAGCGTCGGTGCCGATGGTGATGCGCAGGTAGTTGGAAATGCGCGGCGCGTTGAAATGGCGGATGAGGATGCCCTGCGCCCGCAATTTCTCAAAAATTTCCTTGCAGGGCATGCGGTCGGTGGTGGCAAACAGGAAATTGGCGGCCGAGTCGAACACGGTAAAACCGCGCTGGCGCAGGCCTTCGGTGGCGGCGGTGCGGGTGGCCAGCAGCTTGGCGGTCACCTCGTGGAAGTAGGCCTCGTCCCGGATGGCGGCCGTACCTGCGGCCTGGGTCATCGAGTTGACGTTGTAGGGACTGTAGCTGAATTTGACGCGGTTCATGTCGGTGATCAGCCCCGGCCGGGCGATGCAGTAGCCCAGCCGCGCGCCCGCCAGGTTGTGGGTCTTGGAGAAAGTGTGCGTGATAACGAGGTTCTCGTACTTTTCCAGCAGCGGCAGGCAGCTGGACCCGGCAGGGGCAAACTCTACATAGGTCTCGTCCACCACCACAATGTTGTCGGGATTGGTACGCAGCACTTCCTCAATGGCGGCCACAGGGGCCAGCAGGCTGGTGGGGGCGTTGGGGTTGGCAATCACGATCGTCTCGTGCAGGCCGCAGTACTTTTTCAAGTCGATGGTCAGGTCGTCCTCCAGCGGGATGACATGCTGCGGAATATGCAGCAGATCGCACAAAACCGGGTAAAAACTGTAGGTTACATCGGCAAAGGCCAGCGGCGTGTTTTCATCGCAGAACGCCCGCAGGGCCAGCAGCAGGTTCTCGTCGCTGCCGTTGCCGCACAAAATATTCTCCGGCTGCACGCCCCAGTGGGCAGCGATGGCCTCGTTCAGTGCGCGGTTGGACAGGTCCGAGTACAGCCGCAGCCCCGGCACCGCCGCCGCCACCGCCGCCGCCACACCGGGCGCGGGCGGGTATGGGTTTTCGTTGGCGTTGAGCTTGACAAGGTCGTCAATTTTCAGCTGCTCGCCGGGCACATACGGCTCCAGTGCAGCCAGCGTTTTGGTAAAATAGCGGCTCATGGGCTCACTCCCCCTTTTGCTCATCCTCAAACCGGATGGTCACGCTCTTGGCGTGGGCGTGCAGGCCCTCGTGCTCGGCAAAGTTGGCGATGCGGGCCTGGACCTCGCCCAGGGCTTCGCGGGTGTAGTAGATGAAGCTGGACTTCTTGACGAAATCATCCACGCCCAGGGGGCTGCTGAACCGCGCGGTGCCGCTGGTGGGCAGGGTATGGTTGGGGCCGGCAAAATAATCGCCCAGGGCCTCGGGCACGTTCTTGCCCAGGAAAATGCTGCCCGCGTTCTGGATGTCGTTCAAAACGGCAAACGGGTCGTCCACGCAGATCTCCAGATGCTCCGGCGCAATAGTGTTCACGGCGTCGATGGCCTTCTTCATGTCATCGGTGACGATGATCTTACCGTTGGTGTCCACGCTGGCGCGGGCAATGGCGGCGCGGGGCAGCTGCGGGATCTGCACTTCCAGCTCGGCCTGCACGGCCTTGGCCAGGTCCCAGCTGTCGGTGACCAGCACCGGCGTGGCCAGCTTATCGTGCTCGGCCTGGCTCAACAGGTCGGCGGCGACCCAGGCGGGGCTGCAGGTGCCGTCGGCCAAAACCAGGATTTCCGACGGGCCGGCAATCATATCGATGCCGACTTTACCAAAAACCTTGCGCTTGGCGGTGGCCACGTAAATGTTGCCGGGGCCGACGATCTTATCCACAGCGGGCACGCTCTCGGTGCCGTAGGCCAGGGCGGCCACGGCCTGGGCACCACCGGTCTTAAAGATGCAATCGATGCCGGCAATCACCGCCGCCGCCAGGATACCGGCGTTGACCTTGCCGTCCTTGCCGGCGGGGGTGGTCATGACGATCTGCTGCACGCCCGCGACCTTGGCGGGGATGACGTCCATCAGCACGGTAGAGGGGTAGGCTGCCGTGCCGCCGGGCACGTAAACGCCCGCGCGCTGGATGGGGGTGTACTTCTGGCCCAGCACCATGCCGGGGCGGTCGTTCAGTACAAAGTTCTTGTGCAGCTGCTGCTCGTGGAAGTGGCGGATGTTGGAAGCGGCCATTTTCAGTGTGGTAATAAATTCCGGGTCGCTGGCTTCCAGTTCGGCAAAGGCCTCGTCGATTTCGGCCTGGGTGACCTGTACGCTGGTTAGCTGGGCGTGGTCAAACTTGGCGGCGTAATCCAGCAGGGCGGCATCGCCGCGGGCGCGCACATCGGCAATGATGGCGTCTACGGTGGCCTCCACGTCGGCTTCGGCGCGGATGTCACGGTTCAAAATTTCTTCGGGCTTTACTTCATCAAAATCATACAGGCGGATCATTGTGTAAGGGCCTCCTTCATTTTGGTAAGCAGCTCAGTAAGCTGGGCGTATTTGAACTTGTAGCTGGCTTTGTTGGCGATAAACCGGGCCGAGATAGGCATGAATTCTTCAATCACGGTCAGGTCGTTTTCCTTTAAGGTGGTGCCCGTCTCGACAATATCGACGATGACGTCGGAGAGCCCTAAAATCGGCGCAAGCTCGATGGAGCCGTTGAGCTTGACAATGTCGATATCGCGGCCCCGGCGCTCGTAGTGGTCGCGGGCGATGTTCACGAACTTGGTCGCCACCCGCAGGGCGCGGCTCTCATCATCCACAAAGTTTTTGGGGCCCGCCACGCACATGCGGCACTTGCCCATGCCGGTGTCCAGCAGCTCGTAGACGTCCGCGCCGGACTCGGTCAAAATATCCTTGCCCACGATGCCGATGTCGGCCGCGCCATGTTCGACGTAGATGGCTACGTCGCTGGGTTTGACCAGGAAGTACCGAACCCCGGCTTCGGGGTTCTCCACCACCAGTTTGCGGGTGTCGTTGTAGTCCTCGTTGGCGCTGTAACCTGCCCCGGCCAGCAGAGCGTAGGCTTTGTCGCCCAGGCGCCCCTTGGGCAGGGCAATGTTCAGCCAGGTCTTTTCCCCGCCCTGCTGCTGTACTGGCGGCAACGGTGCGGCCAGACGTTCCAGCTCGTCTAAGTACATCGCAAAGCCGATGGCCTTAGCGCCGGGGGTAAAGCGCTGCATCAGGTAGTCGTACTGGCCGCCTTTGAGCACCGCGCGGGGGATGCCCGCCGCGTAGCCGGTAAAAACGATGCCGTTGTAATACTCGGCTTCATCGGCCATGCTCAGATCCAGCTGCAGGCCGCGGCCAGCTTCGCCCAGGGCGTTTTGCAGGGCCAGCAGTTCGGCCAGTGCGGCTTTCTGCGAGGGGCTGATGGCGGCTGCCTTGGCGGCGGTAAGGGTGGCCCCGAACGGCCCGTGCAGGGTAAGCAAACCGCAAAGGGCATCGGCTCCGGCTTCATCAGCACCGGCCTGCAACGCAGCCTTGCGCAGCTCGTGTTCGTTTTTGGCGCACAGCAGTTCCACCAGCCGGGCGTGGGCCGTGGCAGGCACATCCAACACATCCAGCAGGCCGGTCACAAAGCCCATGTGGCTGACTTCCAGTACGGTGGGAACATCCAGCGCGACCAGGCTGGCCAGTGCCAGGCGCAGCACCTCGGCCTGGGCGGCTTCGTCCACCTCGCCCATGCACTCCAGGCCCATCTGGTGGATGGTCTGGAAGGTGTGGCTCTCGCGGCTGGCACGGCAGACTTCCTCATTATAATAAAAGCGTTTGCACTCGCCGGGGGCGGGCTGGGCCGTCTTGGCGATGGACAGCGTCACGTCCGGCTTGATGGCCCGCAGTTTGCCGTCCAGGTCGGTAAAGGTGATGACCTGCGGGTCTGGCAGAAAGCGCTGGTACTCCTGATACAGGGCGTACTCCTCAAACCGGGAGGCGCGGTATTTGCGATAGCCGCCCTGCTCGTACAGGGCACGCAGGCGGAAGGTAGCCTGCTCGGCGGGGGTGAAATTTTGTAAAGTCAGCTCCATAATACGTCTCCTACCTCTCTTTTCCATAACAACATTATACTTTGGCACAGTAAAGATGTAAAGCGTTAAACAAGAAATCTGTACAAATTTGGGTGCGGCTGTTTGGCGAAAACGGCAATAAAATAGCAAAAAGGCGCACCTTTGCAACCAAAGATGCGCCTTGCGGTTTCTTATCAGCCCTTGCAGCCCTGTTCGTCCCAATCACCAAAATCAGCCGGGTCGGCAATCTTGGTAACGTCCAGCTTGCCGTCCTCGGTCTTGGGGACTTCCACGGCACCCAGCTCAACGGGGTTGGCGTTGGGGGTGTCATCTCCAGCGGGGGCCTGCACAGGGGCGGCCTCCGCTTCGGGAGCTTCTTCTACGGGAGCGGCAGCGGTTTCTTCAGGTGCAGCGGGGGCTTCTTCGGCCTCGGCAGACGCATCGTCAGCGGGCTCGGCGGTCTCGGCAGTGCCATCCTCGGCGTCTGCTTCATCCTCCGGGCCCCAAATATGCTCGTACTCCTCGGTATGCTCGTTACGGTTCAAAAAGTAAGCCGCGGCGCCCACAGCGGCAGCGCCAATCGTCAGTCCAACCAGCTTTTTCAGTAAAGACATCGTATGATCCTCTCAATCGCCTTACGGCACGGCATTTTCCGGGAAAACATCTGTGTTTCAACGGAATACGTACATCATAGCGCAAACACCGCCATTTTGCAAGGGGCTATTTTTAAAATTTGTGCAAAAAGTTTGCCTTTAGTTTTGCCCATGCTCCTGCAGCCGCGTTACCGTATAGGGTTGCCCGTTTACCTGTAATGTATCCATGCTGCACCTCCGTTACAGCTGCTGCATCCAGCTGCGCTTTTTGAACAGCCGCAGCGAGAGCGCCAGGCGGACACATTCTTCCAGCGAGAGCAAAAAGTACACCGGCGCGACGGGCAGTTTCAGCACAAAGGCCGCCAGGAACCCCAGCGGCACACCGAAGCCCCAGGTACCAATAAGGTCGATGGCCAGGGTGTAGTTGGTCTTGCCGCCGCTTTTTAAAATGCCGCCGCCCAGGATCATGTTCTGCACCTTGACCGGCGAGATGACGGCGAACACTACCAGCAATAAGTAGGCCGTGGCTCGCACCTCCGGCTCGACACGGTAAATCGTGGTGTACAGCCGCCCGAACACCAACAGCAGCGCCGACAACACCAGCGAGGCCGCCAGCCCGCAACGCATCAACCGCTGGGCGTCGCGGTAGGCGCGGTCGTACTCCTGCGTGCCCAGCGACTTGCCAATAAGGATGGCCGCCGCCTTGGACAGACCCGACAGTGCGCCCACCATCAGGCATTGGATGGGCGTGGTCATCGTCATAGCGGCGCAGGCCTGGGTGCCGATGTTGCCGTAGATGGCGGAGTAGACGTTCTCGCCCAGGCTCCACAAAAATTCACTGGCCAGCAGTGGCAGCAGGATTTTGGCGTAGCTAAGCAGTTCCGGCCGGGTGAAGTCCAGCGTGAACCGCAGCCGCCACTGCTTTTTCCGCAGCCGCACGGCCAAAAACAGGTAGACAAGTAAGCAGGAAACCACCTGCGCAGCCACGCTGGCTACTGCCGCGCCCTGCACCCCCAGTGCGGGCAGCCCGCCGTGGCCGAAGATAAGCAGGTAGTTCAGCCCCGTGTTGATGCACAGCGAGGTCATGCTGGCAATGAGCGGGAAGACGGCGGCCTCCATGCAGCAGAGCAGCGTCTCCGCCATGCCGGACAGCGCCGCCGGGAAGAACGACCAGGCGTAAGTCTGCAAATACGTCTGCCCCAGCGCGCGGGTGGCATCGTCCTGGGTGTAGAGGCTCAGAATCGGCTCGGCAAACCGGGTGGAGACCAGCGTAAACACCGCTGCAATGGCCAGCGACACCAGCAGGTTGACGCTGTAGCTGCGGGCCGCGTTTTTACGGCTGCCCTGCCCCAGATATTGGGAAATGAGGATGGCCCCCGCTGCCGTGACGGCGCTGAGCACCACATTATGAATAGATGCAAACTTGCCGCCCAGCCCGATGCCCGAAATGCTGGCGCTGCCCAGCTGGCCGATCATGACCTGGTCAATGATGCTGAAGGAGGCCCGCAGCATACTTTGCAGCGTGACCGGCAAAGCAATGTGCATCAGGCTGCGGGCAAAGGCGCGGTCGCCAAAAAAGCCGGTAATCCCGCCCCCGGAAACAGAAGAAGAACGAAAACCCATACAGACACCTCTTACAAATTACTACGCTGTCATTATACTATGATTTTCCTTGCATTTCATCCATAAAAGTCTTATACTTATAACAGAATCCTATGTTTTTGCAAACGAGGTGCCGTCTATGTCCTATCTGCCCTCAAACCCTGCCATTCTGCCCGATGGGCAGGAGGTAAAAGTCCACGGCAGCGAAGCCTTCCCTTTTGCCGTCTACTGCGGTATCATCCCCACGTTTATCCCGGCCTATCCCCTGCACTACCACGAGGAAATGGAGCTGATTTACTGCGAAACCGGCAGCGGCAGCATCACCATTGACCGGGCGACGGTTACCCTGCACACCGGCGATGTGGCAGTGATTTTACCCGGGCAGATCCACGCCATCGCGGCGGCGGGGGCCGGAACGTTCCGTTATTACAACATCCTGTTCCGCTTCTCGCTGCTGGAGCCGCCGGACAGCGAGACCTACCGCCGCTTTTTGGCCCCGCTGGCGGACGGCCGCATGGAAGTGCCTGCCCATATACAAAAAGACAGCCCCCTGGGCAGGGAGCTGCCTGTAAACGTAAAAATGCTGATTGAAAACCGCAAAGAAAACACGGCACTGCGCATAAAAGCCTGCCTGTACGGCGTGATGGATGCGCTGTGCAAAGCTGCCACGCCTGCCCGGCACCCGGCCGGGGCCGAGCACCGGGACACCCGCCTTCTGCGCCAGACCGTGCAGTACGTGGACCGTCACTATGCGGAGAAAATCACGGTGGCGGCCATCAGCGCCCAGTGCGGCTACAGCAGCAGCCACTTTATGAAGCGGTTCCACGACCTGACCGGCACCAGCTTTGCGCAGTACCTCATCCACTTTCGGCTGGAAAAGGCCGCTACCCTGCTGCGGGGCAGCCGGTACACCGTGCTGGAGATCGCCGCACGGTGCGGGTTCAGCAATGCATCCTACTTTACGCGGGCGTTCACCCGGCAATATGGGGTGTCCCCCACCGCTTATCGGCAGGGCGGCGATAAAACAGACGATTAGCCAATCTTTTCTACCTTGATAACCGTAACGGCGATGGGCGTATCGTCCAGCGCGTGGACGGCGGTGCGCCAGTAGTAGAGCGGCTCGCTGGTGGAAAACTCAAACACCATCTCATCCGGGGCAATGCCGGTAAAGTTGACCTCCATCTTGTAGGTCTCCTGGTTGATAAGCCCGTGGCGGGCATAGATATAACTGTGGTCGAACCCACTGCCCGTCAGGGTGACGCGGTAGCTGCCGGGGAAGAGCATCCAGGCTTCGGTCAGCAGTTCGCCGCCCTCGTTCAGGGTCACGGTGTCGGCGTCCGCCGTGCCGTTGATGACGCTGGATTTTTGCAGCGCCATCGTGTGGGCGGGGATGTCAACAGCAGGCTCCTCGGTCAGGCCATGGATTGGCTCAACGCTGCCCAGCAGGATGCCGTCCAGCCGGTAATAGTGCAGCGCGTAGTCGCTGCGGGCCAGCTCGTCCTCATCGATAAAGGCGTAGAGCATGTCCGGCGCGAGGGTGTTCATCTCCCCTGCCAGCGTCACCGCCGCCAGGTTGCCGTCCATGTGGCCCATATAGAAGCTGTTGGAGGTCCAGCCGTGGTCGGCGGCAAAGGCAACGAGGTCCCAGAAGTCGTCGTGTTCAAAGTCGAAGCTGGCAAAGGCCAGGCGGCTGAACTGCCCGCTGGCAGCCAGCTGCTCCCAGGCCGGGTCGGTCAGTTGGGTGGTGTCCTCGTAATAAGCGGCATCGTGGTAGGTGGTGTAACGCTTGGTAAGCTCAGTACGCAGGCCAAAGCCCTGGGCGGCGGCGCAGACAGCCAGCAGCACAGCGGCCGCGGCACCGTTCCAGAACCGCAGCACCAGCCCGCAGGCCGCCACGGCCAGCAGCATGCCGGCCAGCCAGGCCAGACGGGCGCAGCTGGAGAACATGGCCCAGAAATCCATCAGCACCTGCGGGATGGGCACGGTAAACAGCGTGCGGCCCCCGAAGGTGACGGTGTTGCCCATCGAGGCGACGGCGTCCAGCACCAGCAGCACAACAGCGGCAACCACAATATGGGTATGGCGGCGGAAGAACTCTGCCGCTTTTTTGCGTTGTACCAACAAACCGGCCAGTGCCAGCACGACGGCCGCGGTGGTGCCCAGGCCCGCGTACACTTCCTGTTCCCAGCTGGCACCCAGACCCGGCACAAACAGGTTGGCTAGGTCGGCACCGCTCAAATAGCCGTTGGAGTAGCCCGCAAAGTTGGCGGCAAAGGCTCCCAGCACAAACAGTTCGGCCAGCGCCACGGCGCAAAAGCTGACGATGGGCAGCACAACGGCGGCGGGGCCGCGCTTTTCCAGCCCGCGCTGCACACAGGTGGCCACCAGCACCATACCCACCATGGGCAGATAATACAGATGGATGCCCGCACACAGCAGCCCCAACACACCCCACCACAGGCAGAGTTTTCCGGTGGAGGGCCTATTTTCGGATTGCTCGGCACACAGCCACACCCACAGGGCCAGCAGCACCAGCCAGTTGGCGGCCAGCGCCGTGTGGGCAAACATGCGGATGTTCAGCGCCGGGAACAGCACCAGCACTCCGGCGCCCAGTACGCTGGCCCGGTTTTTTGCGGTATCCTGCGGGCGCACGCCGCCGATGCGAGCAATGAGCGCCTGGGCCAGACCGCCCTGCATGGCATAGCAGAACAGCCCCCACAGCCCTAAGTACTGGAAACGCGCGGGCAGCACCCCGCCCAGCAGCTTGCAGACCACGGCCAGCAACGGAATGGAATCGGTGTACAAAATGCTGGTGCGGTAGGGGTAAATGGCACTGTAGTTTGCGCCCAGATACGGCAGGTGCCAACCGCTGCGGCGGTAAAACACCCAGCCCAGATAATGCTGGGACGGGTCCGGGCTGGGATTGTTCAAGATCCAGTCCACACAGACAGGATCCAGCACCCGCACGCCGTATAGTACGAGAAAAACCAGCGCCCCAAGCAGGGCGCCGGTCAGACTCCAGCGATGTTTTTGCAAAAATGCCTTTGTCTTTGTCATACGGTCCCCCGCTTAGCGCACAAAGGTGGTGGAAAGGGTGGTGGACCAGCTTTCGCCCTTCTTCAGGCTGGCGGCGCAGGGGCGCTGCTCCCACTCCAGGGGGCCGTTCTCCTCGCCGGGCAGGCTGTGCCAGGGCTCGATGCAGATAAAGTGCAGCGGCTTTTTGGCGGCGGACCAGATCAGCACGTAGGGGTAGCCCTCCACGTTGCAAATCACGCTGCGGCCGGTGTCCTTCTCCACAACGGAGACATGGGCGGTCTTCAGGTTGACCATGCAATGGCTGTCACTGTCGAACAGGTCGTCGGTCAGGGGGATGGTCTCGGTGTTGCGGGCCAGATAGTAACTCTGGCCATTCAGCAGGCCGTTGGGAATGGCGCTGACGCACAGGGGGGACTCCAGCCCGTCAAAGCGGATCTCGTAATCCTCGGTGGTATGGCGGTCATCAAAGGGCAGCGCAAAGGCGGGGTGATAGCCAATGCCAAAGCGCAGCTGCTCCTCCACGGGGTTCTCCACAGTCAGGGTGTGGTGGATGGTCTCGCCGTCCAGAACAAAAGTGGAGCGCAGCACAAAGGCGTAGGGCCATTTGGGCAGCGTTTCGGGGTTGGCGTGCAGCTCAAACTCCAGCGTGTCGGCGGTGTGACGGGTCATGGCGTGCTCCACATCGCGGGCAAAGCCGTGCTGGCCGCCGGCGTATTCCACGCCCTTGGCAATCATCTTGCCGCCGGTCAGCTTGCCGGTGTAAGGGAACAGAATGGGCGCGTGGCGGCCCCAGACGGAGGGATCGCCGGACCAGAGCAGCTCGGCTCCGGTGGGCTTGTGGATGACGCTGACAGCCTCGGCACCGTGGGTGTCGACGGTCAGACGCAGGGTATCATTTTCGATCGAGTACCGCATAGGATAAGTACCTCCTGCCGAAATTTTTACGGTTTTACTATAAAACCGCACAGCCCCGCGGGGCGGGAATTGTGCGGTATGGCCTTAGAAAATCAGTTGCAGCACCATGCCTGCCGCGGCGCCAACGGCCCACAGCAGCCCGGTCATAAACAGGTTTTGCTTCCAGCTGGGGTTCACACGCCACAACACGGCCAGGCCCACGCCTGCGCCAGCGGTCAGCCCGGCAAACAGGCTGCCAAAGGTGATGGCCCCCTCCATATACAACTGGGCCAGCAGCACACTGGCGGCGCAGTTGGGCACAAGGCCGACCAGCGCGGTCAGCATCGGCTGGAAGATGCCCATGCCGCCTAAGATACCGGTGATGGCGTCCTCGCCCACGGACTCAAAAATAAGCCCGATCAGGAAGCTGAAGAGCAGAATGAACACGAAAATTTCCAGCGTGTGGCGCAGAGCGGCCAGGAAGATGCTGCTGGTCTCCTCGTGCTCCTCGTGGCAGTCCACCTCATCGGCGTGGCCCTCGTACCCGCCGTACAGCGAGTGGGGCAGCACCTTGCGCAGCGGGAAGTCCAGCAGCACGCCGCCTACGATGGCAAAAATGATCTTGCAGACGATCAGCAAGACCAGGGTGGTCCACTGGCTCGGCTCAGCGGCCAGCAGCGGAATGGCCTCGTCGCTGGTGGCGATAAATACGGCCAGCAGTGTGCCGGGGGTGATGACCCGGCTGGCGTAAAAGTTGGATGCGACCGCGCTGAAACCACACTGGGGCACACAGCCCAGCAGTGCGCCGGGCAAAAAGCCCCAGCGACCGCCGCCGGCGAGGGCGTTTTCAATGTTCTCGCCGTGATGGCGCTCCAGCCATTCGATCAGCAGATATGCCAGATACAAAAAGGGCAGCATTTTTACGCCGTCAATCAGCGCATCCAACAGTGCATCGAGAAAAATTTCCATTTAGACCTCATTATATACTTTTTATGGGATTTGCGGTGCCGTAGTATTGTTTGTGCAAACTACAGCTTTATACAAAGCTGCGCAGCAGCCTTACGGCCGGGCGCACCACTTTATCGGGGATACGGGCGCGGAACCGCGCTACCGTACGGGCAGAAAACGGCATCTCATCGCTGAAAGTTTCCATGCCCAAAAAATACTGCAGGTAGGGGCTTTCCCGCACCAGCTGCACCACCTCGCGGTCCGATACCTCGTAATGCAGCTGGATAACACGGCAGCCCAGCGCGATGCGGGCCGAGATGGCCGCTTTGCCGCTGGGGGCAAACAATTCACTATAGCCCTGCTCAAAACGGTCCCAATCGATGGCTTCGGCCAGGCGGACCCAGCGGTTTTTATCGCGCAGTTCTCCATGGTACGGCGGCAGATAGTCATAAATCGACATCTGCTTTTCTTTGGCACGGTACACAGGCGTAACCCCTCTCTACAACAATACGGAAATTTAATACCGCTGGAACAGCGGGAAGATCATAGCCAGCACGCACCACGCGGCCTGGTACAATACCAGTGCGGGCAGCGGCAGGGTGGCCAGGCCGCCGGTCAGGGTCAGCAGTACGCCCAAAACGCAGCTGATAAGCACCGAGGCAGTGACGACGACGGCGGACTTGCGCTCGCCCTCGGCAGCACCGGCGGCAGCTTCCAGGCCGCCCACAAAGCTGGCAAAGCTGCCCAGATGCAGCATGTTGCCGTCGCTTTCCGGCAGCCAGGCGGTGGCCGGGTTCATCAGCTCATGCTCGGCGGTGTTCAGCACTTTCACGGCCCCGGCGGGCAGGCTGTAGGCAGCCTCCAGCAGGGCGGTATCGCAGTTGAAATCGTCGCAGTCGACGATCAGCGACAGGCCGGAATGGCGCAGGCTGTCCAGCACGGCGGCAGTGTCCGGGTCACGCTGGTAGGCCACCTGGAACATGGCAAACAGTTTGCCGGAGACGGCCAGGTAGATCATGCGGCGCTGGTTGACGGTATGGTGCTGCTCGTACTCCAGGCTGGGCAGCTTGACGCCGTAATCCTGCATCAGGCTGCGGTTGCCTACCAGCACGCGGCGCTTGTTGACCCAGCCGATGTAGCCCTTGCCGTAGACGGCCTCGCGGTCATCCACCTTGGCAATCATGCTGCGGTCGCCCAGCATATTCAAGAAGACATCCCGCAGCGTGGGGCAGGCCTCAGCCATGATGGAGGCGGCATAGACGATGGCCAGGTCGATGGGGGCGTTTTTGATGGGCTTGATGCCCGCCAGTGTGACGCACCCCTGGGGGAAGAGATCCCGCGCGGTGACCTGGATGACGTTGATGCGGCCCAGCTGACGGATGTCACGCCAGCCCGGCACGACCGCGCCCACCTGGGCGGCGCTGCGCTGCATCAGGCGTGCGGGCATGGCGGCCAACAGCGTGCCCGCCAGCGGCGCGGCCAAGCACAAAATGCTGGCCAAAATGGTGACAGCGCTGGTCAGGTTGTGGGTGCGGATGACAGTGATCAGGAAGCCCAGCAGCGCGCAGCCGCCTGCGGCCCAGGCAAACTGCTGCTGGTTTTTATCGCTGGTACCGGCAGCGGCGCTGCTGGCCAGGAAACCACGGAAGATCTGCGTCGGGCGGCTGACCAGCACCGACGGGTGCGGCTGGGCCAACCCCTGAGAGGCCGCCCGCAGCGCGCCGGCGTCTTTCAGCCGGTAGGCTACGGCGTGGTCTACATTTTTGCTGACGAGCTGGAAGTTATCCCGCACGGTGGCAGCGTTCATCCGCTTGCCTACGGTGTTGACGCAGAGCACCAGCGCGGCAGGCCCGGCCAGCAGGGTGACCTCGTTCGTGTAGCCTTTTGTGACCAGCACGATGAGTGCCTGCAGCAGCGCACCCACTACGGCCAAAGCGGTCAGGCTGTCGGGGGTCGACTTTTTGGCCAGACCCTGCAAACCGTTCAGCAGTGTTTTCCAGTTGATACCGGCGGCCGCGGCCAGCAGCACCAGGGCTACGGCCGGGTAGACGGTTTCCCCGGCCAGAACGCCGGGCATGGCGGGCAGGGCGGCGGCAATGAACGCCAGCACCAGCAGCACCAGAGCCGCCGCGCCGCTTACGATGCAGGCGGTAGTCAGATGCAGCAGGTTCTCGTCCAGCTCCTTGCGCACGGCGGGGGCGTCCTCGGCACTCTCGAAATCGCGGCGTCGGGACACGGGGATCTCGGCAGTGTCAAAGGGCTGGGCAGCGGAATCCGCCGATTCATCGTCGGCCTTGCCGCCCAGATGGAACCCGCCCAGGCGGAACTTGTCCAGCAGGCCGGTGTGAGCGGTGCTCTCCCCTGCTTCCTCCTCCAGATTGGAGGTGAGCCGGGCGGCCATCTCGTCGTAGCGGGTGGTCTCGTCGGAGATCGCGCCGGTGTTGATGGCGTTGGCGATGTTATCCACAAAGGAGCCGGTGGCAGGCTCGGCGGGAGCCTGGCCCAGGTTTTGGGTAAAGCCGGTATGGGCCGGTGCGGCAGGAACTGCGTAGCTGCCCAGATCCTGCGTGAAGCCAGTATGGGCGGGCTGTGCCTGCGGGGCCTGCCGGAACGGCTGCGTCTGGGCAGGCTGGGCGGCATCGGGCGTGACCGGCGTTAGGCGGATGCGCCCGGTCAGGGTATCCACCAGATCGTCCACGGCATCGCGGGTGTGGTGATAGCTGTCGGCCATCAGGGTCGGCTCGTCCACAGCAGGAGCTGGGGCAGCCGTATCGGGCTGCGGTACGGTATCGACCTGGGGCGCGGGCTGCGGCGCTGCGGGTTGGGCAGGCTGCGGCTGGGCCGTATGGGGACGCACGGCGTTGTAGGCGCTCATGAACTGCTGGGTGCTGTCCGACGGCGTTGGCGCGACTGAACCGAGCTGCATCGTAAAGCCGGTGGTGGTCTGACCGGGCTGGATGGCCTGGGCGCTCTCCAGGCCGGGCAGGTCCAGCGGCTCGCCTACCGGTCCCTGCAGCGGCGTGGGCTGAGCCGGGGGCGGCGTGCTGCGCTTTTGACCGGGGGTGAATTCCACGGTGCTGCGCTTTTTACGGTAGATCGTGCTGGTAGCGCCCGGGTCGCGGGCAGGGGTGCGGCTGTTTTTTTGCTCGTTGACGACGCCTCGCAGCATTTGCAGTGTGTCGCCTGTCAGGGTAGCACCGACCAGCGTGCTGCCGGAAGATTCGCTTTGGGGCTGGGTGTATTTGCTGCGCCAGACGTTGGTGCTGGTCTCCGGCTCCGGCTGGATGGCCGGGCGCAGCGGAGCCATCGTCGGCTCGTCCTGCCGCTCCTCGGGGATCATCAGCTCGTCGGTGGCGTCGGTATCGGCGCTGCTGCCACCGCCAAACAGGCTGTTCAAGAAGCCGTGCTTGCGGGCAGGCTTCGGCGGCGTGGCCTGCTCGGCCTCGGCTTCATCCGGGAAATATTCATCCTCGGTCTGGTAGGAACTTTGCGCGGGGGCATCGGTGTGGCCGCCGCCCAGCGAGACGTTGATCGGCTCGAAATGGTCGGTGTCGTCGGCGGGTTTCAGGCCGAAAGGCCAGCGCTTTTTCTTGCCGGTGTCGTGGAAACGGCCCTTTTCATCGGGCACGACGGCGACGGAATCGGCGAAGAAGCGCTGGAAATCTGCCTTGCCTTCGTTCAGCGCGGTGGTGTTGGAAACATCCCCCTCCGGGGCCATCTTGCGCAGAAAGTCCTTGATGATGCCGGTGCGGGTGGTGTCCTGGGTGCTGCCCTCGGTGGGGGCGGATTGCTGCACCGGCCGGGCAGGCTGCACATTTTGCACAGGCTGCACGGGCTGGGCCGGACGCACTGGGGCCGAAGGGGCGGCAGCCGGCTGGGCATCCGGGACAGATTGCACCGGCCGCTGGGGGGCTGCCGCACGGGGCGTTTCCGTTGTGCGGCGGGGTGCCGGTGCGGGCATGGAGGCAGGTGCAGAAGTTGCCCCGGCACTGCGCATAATTTCATCAAAATCGTCAGGACCGCTGAAATCGGAAAAAGCGATCTGGCTGTCCTGGGTCGGCGTGTTCTGCAGCGGCGTGGTGGAAATACCCACGCTGCGCAAAATTTCATCGACCTGATGATCGGTGACGCTGGCGCGTACGCCGTCCGCCGCCTGGCGCTGGTTCAAATCCGCCAGGATGCGGTCTACCGAATCATTGGTACGTTTGCTTGGCATTTTTATGCTCCCTTTATAAGGTAGAGATACAAATTACTTCTTGGCGGTGCGGCGGCGCAGTACGTCGTAGCACAGGATGCCGGCAGCCACGCTGACGTTGTAGCTGTCCACGCCGGTGGACTGGCCGGGGGCCATCTCCAGCGTGACGGCGGCGTCGCAAAGCTTGCGGGTCAGGGCGGAAGGACCGCCGCCCTCGCTGCCCAGCACCAGGGCCACCGGGCCGGACAGGTCGGTCCTGGCCAGCGGTGCACCGCCCAGGTCAGCGCAGTAGACGAAGATGTTATGTTCCTTAATAGTGCGGATGGCCTGCGCCAGGTTGGACACGCGAGCCACCGGCAGGCGGGCCGCTGCCCCGGCGCTGGATTTCATCACAGTGCCGGTCACGCCGACGCCGCCGCGCTTGGGGATGACCACGCCGTGGGCGCCGCACAGGTAAGCCGAGCGGATGATGGCACCTAGGTTGTGGGGGTCCTCTACCCCATCGCACAGCACCAGGAACGGTGCTTCGCTTTTGGCCTCAGCAGCGGCAAACAGATCCTCCAGCGAGGCATACTGCACCTCGGCGGCGCGGGCGGCCACGCCCTGGTGGTCGTCGGTGCCGCAGATCTTTTGCAGTTTATGGCCGGGTACCCGTTTGACCACCGCGCCGGTCTGCTTGGCCAGGGCGGTGTAATAGCCGGCAACCGGCTGCGGCAGCGAGTCTGCCAGATAGACAGTGTCCACCGCGCCGCCGCTTTTCAGCAGCTCGGTCACGGCATTTTTGCCCCATACCAGCGTGTCGGTGCGCGGTTCAGCCTGCTCGCGGGCAATCTTTTCCATAGGGTACCTCCTGCGGGGCATTGCCCCGGTAATTGTCGAAAAATGCACCAGCGGTGAAAAGGCTGGCTATACAGATAACAGTATAGCACACCCCGCGGCCTTTTGTCACCTTTATTTTGCGCTTTTTAGCGGGTCTGTACTGCTTTTTTACAACTACTGCCGTCGCAATGCGCCAAAAGTACAAAGACCCCCTGGCGGGTGCGCGATAAAGCGTTGTTTATACAAACCGTAGTGGAAAACCCACTTTCCCCTTGTTGAAAACTCTGTTGAAAAGGTGGAAAACCAGCATAGCAGCCAAGTTTTCCACAAAAACGGGGGTGCGTTTTCCACAAGGGGTGGAAAAGTTATCCACATAACAGGTTGGATAAACCCTTTTGTCAAGATGGGAAAAAAGCTGATTTCTTGCCTCCAATTCCACCGTTAAGCTGACAAAACTGCCAAATTTTTGCAAAGGCTGGCAATCTTTGGTACAGTGCGCCAAAAGTGCATGAAAGTTCTGAAATTAGCTGTTGATTTTTTGTCAAAGTCGGGTTATAATAGGCTTATCGGTGGGCTGAACGCCAGCGCCACCGCTTAACAATCATGTGGAGGTATGTGATATGCTGGTAAATGCTACCAATATGCTGCTGAAAGCACGCGATGGCCACTATGCCGTCGGTCAGTTCAACATTAACAACCTGGAATGGACCAAGAGCATTCTGCTCACTGCACAGGAGATGAACTCCCCCGTCATCCTCGGTGTTTCTGAGGGTGCCGGCAAATATATGACCGGTTTCAAGACCGTTGCCGCCATGGTCAAGGCCATGGACGAGAGCCTGGGCATCACCGTTCCCGTTGCCCTGCACCTGGATCATGGCACCTACGAGGGCGCTAAGGCCTGCGTTGCCGCCGGCTTCACTTCCATCATGTTTGATGGCAGCCACTACGACATCGATGAGAACGTTGCCAAGACCACCGAGCTGGTTGCCCTGGCCCATGACCACGGCCTGTCCATCGAGGCTGAGGTCGGTTCCATCGGCGGCGAGGAAGACGGCGTCATCGGTATGGGCGAAGTCGCTGATCCCGCTGAGTGCGCCAAGATCGCTGCCCTGGGCATCGACTTCCTGGCTGCCGGCATCGGCAACATCCACGGCAAGTACCCCGCCAACTGGAAGGGCCTGAACTTCGAGGCTCTGGACAAGATCCACAACGCCACCGATAACATCCCCCTGGTGCTGCACGGCGGCACGGGCATCCCGGCTGACATGATCCGCAAGGCCATCAGCCTGGGCGTCTCCAAGATCAACGTCAACACTGAGTGCCAGCTGAGCTTCGCCGATGCTACCCGTAAGTACATTGAGGCCGGCAAGGACCTGCAGGGCAAGGGCTTCGACCCCCGCAAGCTGCTGGCTCCCGGCGCCGAGGCCATCAAGGCCACCGTCCGCGAGAAGATCGAGCTGTTCGGCTCCGCCAACAAGGCCTGATTTTAATACGCAAATCCAAAAGCCCGAAGGTGCAATGCCTTCGGGCTTTTTGCTGTTTACACACCTCCCCGTCCCCCGGCATACCGTGGTACAAGGAGGTGTTTACTATGCCAACAGGCAGTATCCAAGTTTATGCGTCTGTGGCGGGGCAGGCGGCACCGCTGGCAGGCGTGCAGGTGGCGGTGCTGGATGAATCCGGTGTGACCGTGGCCCGCCTGACCACTGACGAAGCCGGTGCGGCAGAAGCCACAAACCTGCCCGCTCCCAACGCCAGCTACAGCTTGCAGGAGACCAACACGACGGTGCGCCCCTATGCCGTCTACCGCCTGCGGGCCGATGCCAACGGCTGGCAGAGCCAGATTTTGGACGGCGTGCAGGTATTTGACGGCCAGCAGACGGTGGCGCGGCTGGAGTTTTTGCCCGGCGGCGGGGACGGAAACGCTCTGCCCGCACGGGAAGCCGCGCCCCAGACCGTCACCATCCCACCCCATGTGCTGTTTGCCGGCGACGGCGGCAGCGGCCCCGCGCCCGAGGAGCGCCTGCCCGGCAACGTGCTGAGCGAGGTGGTCGTGCCCCGCAAAATCACCGTGCATCTGGGCCGCCCGGCGGCCAGCGCCCGCAACGTGACGGTGAGCTTCCAATCCTATATCGCCAATGTGGCGTCCAGCGAAGTCTATCCCACCTGGGTAGGCCATGCAGTTTACAGCGCTCCCCTGCCCCGGCGGGCCAGCCGCGCCTGTACGGCGGCAAAGTCGGCGCGGGAGACAAGCCCCTCATGGGTACCCGGCACCACGATCCATTGCGACCGCGGCAACCGCACGCTGCGGGCAGATTTGTAGCTGACTTTGCGGCGGCGGCCCTGCTCTAAATCGCCTGCGTAGGTACGGTTGGTCAGCATCTGGTGCAGGGTGGCGCGGCTCCACTGGCCGCTGCCGGTGTGGGCCGGTCCGCCGTGCTGCTGGCGGTAGACGCTGGGCGGCGGGACGCCCTCGGCGTTTAAAATATGGGCGATGCGCGCGGTGCCGTACCCTTGCAGATACAGCGCAAAGATGTGCCGCACCACGGCGGCAGCTTCGGGGTCAGGCAGCAGGCGGCTGTGGTCGGCGGGGTCTTTGCGGTAGCCGTACAGCGCAAAGGTGGCAATGTAATCCCCCTGCCACCGCTTATGCGTCAGCACCGAGCGCACATTGTCTGACAGATCCTCAAGATACCACTCGTTGATAAGCCCGTTGATTTGCCGGGCTTTTTTCCCGGCGCGGTCCTGGGTATCCACGTGGTCCACCACGGCGATGAAGCGGATGCCCCACTCGGCAAATTTGCCGTGGAGGTACTTTTCCACCAGCTCCATATCGCGGGTAAAGCGGGATTGCGTTTTGGCTAAAATCACGTCAAATTCCCGCCGTTCGGCTGCCGCCAGCATCTGGTTGAACGCCGGGCGGCGGCGGTCGGCGCCGGAGTAGTCCTCGTCGATGTAGACTTTCTGCACGGTGTAGCCGTGCTCAGCCGCATAGCGTAACAGCATCGAGCGCTGGTTCTGGATGCTCTCGGACTCGGGCCCGGTTTTGGCCGCGTCCTCCTTGCTAAGGCGGCAGTAGATGGCAGCTTTTATGCGGCATCCCCCCTTCGCCTAAATATATGCGGTACATACAAAAAAGGCTCCCTCTGTGAGACAGACTCCCCCGATACGGGAGCGTTGTCGCCGAAGATGAGCTGCATCCCCGATACAGAATACACGCACAAACGAAACGATTTTCCGAAATTGGCCTAAAAGGGTGACGATTGAACAAAAAAGAACGGCACACCGGTCAGGGTGTGCCGTACGAGCTATGAAATTAGTGCCCCTCTTTGTCGATCATCTTGCGGATGGCATCGATGGCGACGCGGATGGCGAGGTCGGTGTCATGTACCTGGGCATTGGGCAGGCCCTTTTTGGCGCGCTCCTGGTTGGCGACCACCAGGAACAGCGAGCCGACCCGCACGCGGCGGTAAGCGCCGGCAATGAACAGCGCGGCGGACTCCATCTCCGACGCGATGCAGCCCATGCGCAGCCAGGCTTCCCACTTGTTCAGCAGCTCGTAAGAGACGGGGTGTTTTTCGGGCTGGTGCTGGCCGTAGAAGGAATCCTTGCACTCCACCACGCCGGTGTGGTAGGTAACGCCTACGTCCCTGGCGGCGTCCACCAGGGCGTTGGTCACACCCAAATCAGGCACGGCAGGGTACTCGATGGGCGCGTACTCACGGCTGGTGCCCTCCATGCGGATCGCGCCGGTGGCAATCACGACGTCACCGCCGCAGACATCCTCCTGCATGCCGCCGCAGGTGCCTACGCGGATGAAAGTGTCAGCCCCGCAGTTGGTCAGCTCTTCCAGCGCAATGGAAGCGGACGGGCCGCCGATGCCGGTGCTGGTAACGCTGACGGGTACGCCGTTGAGGGTGCCGGTGTAAGTAACGAACTCGCGGCTGTCAGCCACCAGACGAGGGTTATCAAAATATTTGGCAATTTTGGCGCAGCGCTTGGGGTCGCCGGGCAGAAGCACATAGCGGCCCACATCGCCGGGACCCAGCCCGACATGATACTGCTTGCCGCTGCCTTCAGTATAATCGACCATAGGTTTCAACCTCCTGAATAGATATTTGAGTATATTATACAGCGTTTTGGGGGAGGTTGCAACCAATTAAATATAGAAGAACACAGGTGTGAAATGGATAGTGTTTTTCTTCTATCAGATATTCAAGCGAGATTTCCCGCTTGCGGCGGCTCCGTATGCTCCGGGCTGCGTCTATGGCAGCGTGGCGAATAACAGTCTTGCAAAAGGCATCGTGTGTATGCCGGATATGTTCTTGATACTTTTCGTGTTCGGTCATGGAAAATCCCCCTTTCTGAATAATGGCAGAGGGCGGCAGCATCTTGTGCTGTCGCCCTCTTGATTACCGAACAGCAAAGACGGGCGGGGCTGTCAACGGCGGCGCATTTCCGCCGTTCATCTTGACCGTTGACAGGCTCGGCTGGGTTTGCTATCTGCTCACGGCAATTCACTCTCATTGATAGGAATTGCTTCAAGTTCCGTATTCAAATTGTTCCAATAAGAGCCAATATCCGCACTTGTGAAATACTTAAAACCGCCTGCTTCTGACTTCAATTCGCCGTTTTTAACTCCATAGCAGGCGTAAATCAAATCGTAGCTTGTTCCATCTGAGAGGTTAAATCTAAAGCTGGTCACATCTGCTCCGGC
>ERZ856578.780-NODE-780-length-64800-cov-11.005439_pt1 | contig 64800 bp, 57 predicted proteins | sample MGYA00514384_ERZ856578 | MGnify/ENA primary metagenome ERZ856578 (study PRJEB29103, sample SAMN06111958) | human gut metagenome | biome: human gut; feature: ankylosing spondylitis patient; material: healthy_person | host: Homo sapiens | place: China:Hangzhou... | reverse complement strand
TACCGAAACATAACCTTGCTCCCCTAAATCATACCGCTTGCCGTTGGTATGCTTTGCCTGTTCTACTAATTACAACCGCCTGCCCCTTTTTCTTTTTTCATCGGGAGTTTGTCTATTTTTATCTTCCTGCTGTTGTTGCTTGGCAGACTGTTTTTGTTTCTCCGACTGCGTTTGTTGGGTTGACTGTTGCATCCTATTCTCTGCTTGGTTGAACTTCTTCCCACACAGGTAATCGTTCAAGTCCTTGTATTCATTGTACAGATGTGATGAATCACGTACATGCCAACAATATTCTTTTTGTATGGCTTGGGTAGCTTTACGCCCTGCATCGTCATTATCCAAAAGGCAGTGGATATGTTCGTATTCGGCTAACGGGTATAAGGCTTTATCTACATTTGTGGTTGAGTTCAGGATAACATAATCCTGCCAGTCAAGACAAGGATAGGTAGGATTTGTTTTCTGCCGGATGGCGATAAAAGAAAGATAGTCCATAACTCCCTCGAAAACAAAACAGCTATCGTTCTTTTTGCCTGACTGCCGTATGTGTGTGATGTCTTTGGGTGATGTACTGCCCTTGAAACGTGGATTGCGAAGCTCGTAACCTCCGGCATCGTTCTTGAAAGCGAGTGCAAAATAAGGTTTGTCGCCGATACGGTAATACATTTCCTGCACATAGTGTACTGCCATTTGAGGTGGAATGTTCCTGCTTCTCAAATAATCTATGAGTGCTGGATTCTGCAACGGCTGGATTTTACGGATTTCTATCGGGCTGGTCGGTTGTTTCCTTTCATGCTGATTCTTTTCTGAAACCTCTTTTCCTTGAAAAGAAAAAGAATTTCCGGATGAATACTGTTCCAGCCGACAGATAGCATCGTAGGCGTTGTACCCGTGCTGCTTCATTACAAGGTCGATGAGCGAGCCACCCTCGCCTGTCCCGAAGTCACACCACAGGTTTACACCGTAATCCACCTTGAAACTGGGCGTATCATCCTGACGGAACGGACTATGGTACATGCCGTAATAATATTTATCCACTGCGGGCAGAATGCCCAATGATTTCAGATAGTCTTTGATACTGATATGATTAGCTTCCTGATAAGTCATAATCTTTATTTTTGAATGTTTGTAAATTGCAGTAATGAAGTAAGAAGCGAGTAAGAAGAAAAATAGTCAACTTTTTGCACCTATCTCTTTTTCTTTCAACGGATTATACTCTATGCAGTAAGATAAGTAAGTTATTCTATACAAAAGAGATAGAAATATTACCTATGTTGTTTTCTGACTTTTCTTTTTTTTTAATTTCCTGAAAGTTCAGGGTTTTATCTTACTTCTTTACTGCGTATTGTATAAATGATTGGTATTCAATGAATAAAACACAGTAAGATGTTTTGCGGTAGTTACTACATGGGAGTAACTGTGCCAATTATAAAACGGCTGTGTTAACCGTAATCGTTATCGGTGTAGGGTATGGAAACAGGCTTTATTCTGTACCCATATACTGAATAGTTGCAGTTGCTGATACGCTTTTGTACCCGTTTAAATCCGGCTTTCCGCAATGCTTCCCCCAACCGTTTTTCAGATAACTGCATAGGGCAGACATCCCGTAAACAAGTGAGAATTTGCGCTGTTGTCATAAAGAAAAGGCTTTCTTCTTCCTCTGTGGGCTTCTCAAAATACTGCATCAGCATTTCAAACTCAACCGTTTGCACCTCAAATTCCGCATTTGTCAGGTGCAGTTCTTCAATCTCCGCATCATTAAACCAATAGCGTACACCTTGCCGATACAAGTACATGATTTCGGAGTAGACATTATCCATGTTGATACTTTCTGCTGTCGGTTTATCAATGTGCAGGACTTCAAAAGGCAGAAATCGTCTGTTCCCTGTCGGGTCTGTCAAGAACTCGTTACCGTTCACCGAAGCCATGAAGCTGGCTAAATGCGGATATTCCTCTATGTAAATATCATACGGTCTGCGGTATTTAACTGCCGGGGTGGTTATCAGGTTCTTTAATGCGTTTTCATTCTGCTTGTTGAGTTCCTTTAGCTGGTCGTCGATGTTGATAAACAGATATTCGGCTATCAGTGTCAGAATATCTTTGCTTTGTGGGTCTATCTTCCCGGTAAATAGATAATTTTTTAGCGATGACGGGCAAAGGTTATCCAGCCACCATGTTTTGAACTGTCCCTGATTGTCGCCAGTAAGGACTAAACAAGTATGGTTTTGACAGCCTGTATCATTCATGGCATTAGCTACCACACCGACAAGCCATTTCGTAAAATACTCCTCCCACTTGCCGGGATTGGCTACTTGCACCGTGTTCAACAGTTTTTTGATATATCCATGTCCGGCAGGATTCAACAAGGGTAGGGCAGTAAGGTATTCCCGTATGGGATGCACCTTATTTGCGAAATCGCTTTCCAATATCATACGGATGTTTTCGGCAGAGGTGGTAATACCTGCGGTAACATCCAGTTTGCGCCTGAAAGAGTTCAAAGCAAACTTTGTGACTGGCTGATACAAACCGGAAGTATTTGCAGCCCGGTATTCTGTCCTGCTTTTCACAATATTAAACCGGAAGTCGTACAAGGAATTAAGCTGCCTTTCGATGCGCTCGTTCTTGGATAACCTACCCTCGGTGTGTTCCGCTTCGTTATCCCTTTTCTCTTTCATCGGATAGTTTGCTGGAAGCTGGTACATATTGTTGCTGCATCCACCGCTGCAACTCGTCCACATCGAAACGTAAGGAGCGTCCACGTTTGACACATGGTATTGCTCCGCTGCTGGCTAAGTGGTAGAGGTAATTAACTGAATATCCGGTTATCCGGCTGGCTACGGATATTTTGACTAAAACGGATTGCTTGCTGTCCGGTTCTTTGGATGAAGAACTGACTATGGGGGAAATCATCTTTTCGATGTTTTCCAGCTGCTTGAAAATTTCTTCAAAAGGATTGTTCATGGTGCTTTGTTTTTTGAATTAGCACCACAAATAAAATAAGAAAAAATGGTAAAAAACAAAGCGTCAGGCATTTGGAATTGCTTTGCTCGGCTCTGCTTCAAAATACTATCAGACTGTGAAAGTTCGCTTGTGTTCTTTACCTTATTATAATAGGGAATGAAATGTGAACGAAGTTCTTTATATCGCTTACCTTTTTGGGTTTTTCTTATACTTTTCTCTATGCAAGTGGGACAAATGAGGACATATAAGGACATCTGCGGACAGTCTGAAACAAGCTATTATTCAAGGCTATATATTTGCATCAAACAAGAAAAAAGAAGTAATATCAAAACATAATGAAATATGGAAATAGTAACCATTGAAAAGAAAACATTCGAGCTTTGGCAGGAAAAATTTAACCACTTTATCAATCGTATGGATGCCCTGTGTATTCCTTTGCGGAGAAAACAGGATAAGTGGTTGGATAACTGCGAAACCTGCCGTTTGCTGAACGTGTCTGCCCGGACGATGCAAACCTATCGTGATACGGGTAAATTACCTTATTCGCAAATCAATAACAAGATTTATTATAAGGTTTCGGATGTGGAAACCTTTATGCAAAATCACGTGAAGAATAACTCTAAAAAATAGAACCTATGGATTTGATAACGAAAGATTCCAATATAACACAAGTCTTGTTTTCATCCCTTGACCGGATGTTGGAGAATGTGGAATACATGGTAACGAATTATCATCCGGTACTGGGTGGCGAACATTACCTGACAGGTGAGGAAGTCTGTCAAAAGCTGTGTATCAGCAAGCGAACTTTGCAGGATTACAGAGATACAGGACTGTTGGGATATGTACAGCTTCCAGGAAAGATAATTTATAAAGAATCAGAAATTTGTGTCCTTTTAGAAAATCATTATCGAAGAAGTTATTAACACATTTCTTTTATGATCGTATAAAATAGGCTAAAGAGTTTGATTATTATGTGCAGAAAAAGAGCTACATTTGTCTTATGTTACTTAAATATAAATGCTTATGAACATTAGAAAGGCTTTTCTGCACCATATTGAACAAAGTTTGAATACAATCGATGCTGTAGATCTAACAGAACATTATAGTGATATTGAGCCAATAGTGCAATCAATTCTAAATGAGATATTCTCAGGTAAGAATAAGAGAGCTTGTTTGATTCCTCCTGATAATAGACTCTTGAGTGCTATTGTTGAAGGAATTGAGAATGATATTGTAGAAATACAAAATTCATCTGTTACCATTAGTGCCGAAAGATTGCTTCGTAAAGAAAAAGATGCTCAAGAACTATATGGCTCTATTACACAAATACCTAAAGGTAGTTTGTTTCATTTGTTGGTAGAGGACGATGGTAAGACTTATTTCATAATAACTAAAACTGACCATGATAAATTTCTCGATGAGAGAGAGCTGTTGACTAGAAGAGGCATTCCATTGAATAAGAAAACGTATAAATCATTCTTTTGTGAGATAGTTGATAATCAGTTAATCAATGCTTTTATCTATGATCCTTCAGGACGCTCGGCTAGATATTGGTGGGAAGGATATTTGGATGTACAGCTTTGTAATTCTGATGCAAAGAATACTGAGAAAGTATTGACGCATTTGATCGATAAGATTATCTTTTCGGTGAAAGTGAAAAGTCCAGATGATTATAGAGTACTACGGGACAATACAATTTATTATTTTAGAAGTCATGAGGAGTTTAATTTATCTGAATATCTGCAACATGTTTGGGAGCATTATACTCCAATTCTTGAAGGGCTCTCTCTTGACAGGTGTAAGGACAAGGTAAACAAAATGTCTGAAAATAAAAATTTCGATACATCTTTTTCTATTATACCTGCAAGTATAAATCGTAGAGTTAAAAGAAATATTCCATTAAGTCCAAAGTTGAAATTGCAAATAGATGATATGAGTTTTCAAGAAGAGAAAAGTCTTATTATTCCATTAAAGAATGAAGATGGAAAATGGATTCAGATAAAAACAGATTCTGGATATGATTATTTTAAACGCAATGAAACTGATTAATCTTATTTCGACAACATTTGGGATTGGTGTACAAGATCTCTTATTGAAAGAATCATTTAATGAAGTTGAGGTATGCTTTCGATTACCTCGTCCATTTTGTGTGATAGCTGATGATATAAACTTATTTTATGCGCAAATACTGGATGATTGTCAGTTTGATTTTTTGTATTGTGGCAATTCTGAAATAACCATTAATTCTTTGCATAGTATAACTGATGTAGAAAACTTTGTAAGTCATATTAGTGATAAACTTGCAAGTTTAGATTTAAATGATCCTGATGATATAGAAGTTGTAAACTCTTTCTCTATTCTAGTAAAAATTAGAAAAGAAATTAGAGAAAGGGTATTGAATATTTATGATTTTATAGCTTTATGTAATTATTGGAATGACTTGACATGGGAAAACCGATTATTTGTTTTATCAAAAGAAGAGTTGAAGAGGGGGATAGTCTTTTATCTTTTGGAGGATGATATATGTTCTTTTAAAACAGAGGGGTTCTATTTCTCCCACAACAGGGAAGAAAAGCCTCATATAGTAAATTGTTTAGAGGATATTAGAGAAAATGTGTATTGGGGAAATCTTGATGTATACAAATTGACCCCTCTATATTTTCATATAACTCAAAGAAGTAATGTGGAAAATATATTTCAAGAAACATTTGATGTTCTATCGGCTGTTTTTTCATTGTGCTCTATTTTAGATATAGTATCATTGAATGCAAAGGATGGAAAACTGGTTTACAAACTTTGTGGTTATAAGAATATTAATGGAGAGTTGAATATTGATAATTCATTTTCATTACTAAAAAATACCGAAAACGAGTATTTTAAAATATTTAGATGGATTTATATTGGAGAAGGTAATAAAACAGATAAGATCGGTATTGCAAGAAATGTATTAAGCCTTTTTATTGCAAATGATAATATTGCTATTGAAGATAATGTTTTTATTTCTATTCAGTCTTCATTTAAGACCTATTTAAAAGAAAATCTAGATAAATATGTTGCTATTAGAAATCAGATTTATCAAGAACTTGATGCTATAATCTCTTTGTCTTCTGCTGTTAAAAAAGATTTTTTAGAAGGGTTTAAACACAATCTTCTTGCCTGTATTACGTTCTTTTTTAGTACTATCGTTTTAGAAGTATTAGGTGGTAATTCTAAGTCTTATTTTTTATTTACAAAGGAAGTTTGCATATTGTGTTATGCCGTCTTTTTTATTTCATTTTTATATTTACTTTGGATGCGAGGTGATATTGAAGTAGAGAAGAAAAACATAAGCAATCGATATGTTGTTTTAAAAAAACGATATTCAGATTTACTGATCCCTAAAGAGATTGATATAATATTAAGAAATGGAGAAGAACTAAAAGAACAAATGGGATATATTGATTTGGTAAAGAAAAAATATACAGCTTTATGGATTTGTTCTTTGTTGACTTTATGTGTTATCGTAACAGTTCTGTCTCCTATTGGAAATATGTTTGCTGGAATGATATTTGCTTTTAAATCAATAATAGTAATATTCGGACTATTGATTTTTTTACTTGTGAGATTGGGTTCGTTTATTTTGTAATTATTGCTATACTGTAGGGAGAAGATGAACTTCATCTTCTCCCTAATATGTTACAGTAGTAATAGATTTTCAACATTTTGCATATCTTTCAAAATACTTAGGTCTAATACCTTTGCGTAATGCTGTGTCATTCTCGTAGAAGAATGTCCCAACATTTTAGACACATTTGGAAGTGATACATTGTTAGCCAGTGCAATGACGCTTGCGAAGCTGTGTCGGGCGGTGTGCGTGGTTAGATTTTTTCTAATTCCGCACAGGTCGGCAATTTCTTTCAAATAACTGTTCATCTTTTGATTACAGGGAACTGGCAACATAACGCCTTTGTCAAGGCAATACGGATTGTCCTTGTATTTGTCAAGTATCTGTTTCGGAATACTCAGAAGTGGAATATTACAAAGATTGTTTGTCTTTTCACGAGCTTTTACTATCCACAAGTTGCCGTTGCTATCCTCTGAAATATGTTCGGGACGTAAATTATATACGTCTATAAACGCCAGTCCCGTGTACACACAGAAGATAAATACATCCCGTACCAGTTCCAGCCGTTCTATTTTGAACTCTTTCTGCCATATCTTATTTATTTCGGCTTGGCTAAGGAACTGTTTGTTTACTTCTATCTCGTGAAACTTGATTCCGGCAAATGGATTTTTTGTTATCCATTCATTTGCAATGGCAAGGTTTATCACTTTCTTGAAACACTTCATATAACGGATAACAGTATTTTGTGCGCAATGCTTTTCCGTTTTCAGGTATAAATCAAAGTTACGCACCAATTCCCCGTTTACTTCACGTAGTAGAATATCATCTACCTTATAATCTCGTTTCACCAGTTCCATAAGATATTTAAGGCAATTATCGTAACGTCTTACGGTAATGTCGGCATAATCCGTTCCGATTAGCTTCCGGCAGTTGTCGTTATGCTCCTTGAATACATTATATAATGTCTTGAAAGTTTCGTCCTTTCCCTGATAGCGGTTTACTATGGCATGGGCAGAAATAATCTTTCCCTCCAGTTCTAAATCTTGATAGATTTGATAGAATTTCACACGTAAGGCATCAATGTAATGGTTTAGTTCTATGGAATTGCGGTCTTTGCCTATTGATTTCTCTTTGTCCTGCGACCAAAGTGGGACTTTTACGCTTCGTTTTAGTTGAAGTTCCACATACAAGCGGTCATAAGTAACACGCACACGCACGGGAGCTTCCCCGTTTTTTAACAGTTTGCTTCTCTTGATGAAGAACAAAACACTGAATCTTTTTCTTTCCATACAGCTCAATTTTTAATGATACAAAGTTAGGAAATCGAACCGAGGACTCTGTTGTGTAAAAAAGCGCAGCGTGCTGTAAAAGAATGAAGTAGCTATTGTGCAGTGGAACATTCAAGGCTTTCTAAAACTGTCCCCCGAATAAGGACGTATAGTCTGCTTCAATCCCACTTATTTTACCTATTCTTGGAAATGAGAAATCCCTGAACTTCTTTGAAATTCAGGGATTTACATCGTTTTTCTTTCTTAAAAAGTGGTGCCACCAGGAATCGAACCCTTTGGTGAGGTTAGTCCTAACTATTTGTGTGACAACATATTTCTCAATATCTTATTTTGAAAAACCATTGAATTAGCCTTAGGCTAAAATCACTATTTTCAATGCTGTTGCTCTGTCATCTTTTTGACGGTGCAAATTTATGGAAAAGGTTCGATTCCGCCAAATCTGTTAGCGATTATTTTTTGTATATGTGTTCACTCTTGTGTTTAGTTGGAGTGGTAATGCTATAAAGGCACCTTCCATATAAAAAAACAGAAGATGCCTTTGCGCAATCAATCAGATAGTTAACTATTCCTTAAAGACTTCAAGTCTGTTATTTTCCAATATGTTAATGATGTCGCTTTCCTTATAGAGAATTTTTCCTCCTAATTTATAGTAGGGTAGTAGACCAGACATTCTATGCTCAACCAATGTACGGTTGGTTAGTTTCAGTATTCCCGCTAATTCAGAGTCAGTGATGAATCTTTCACCATTCAGCAAAGGGCGAAACTTGTTAGTATCAGTATCCAACAACCTGGTCAGGTACTTCAGGTTTTCAAAAAACTGAGTAACTTCGGGACTTTCTCTGGTTAATAATGTATTTGTCATACCATCTCTGTTTTTGATATTCCTTTCTCCAATATGCTCTCCATATATCGCATAATATCTGCTTTCTTATAGTATACCTTACGGTCTATTTTGGAATACGAGATAGTTCCGGTACATCGCAAAGTCTGGAGCTTTCTCGGAGAAACGCCCATCAATAAACAAGCGTCCTGATTATCTATCCATTCGTCTAACTTCCTGTAGGCAGGCTCATTTCTACTTTGTGCCATTTGAATAAGGCTGTTTAATGCTTTATTCATCTCCTCAAACGCTTTCGCTTCAATACTCACAATTTCCATAGGCTTTCTGTTTTTCGTTTGAGACAAAGATAAGGCGGACAAATACCGGTAACCAACTCTCTGTCAACAGATGTCGTGAGATGTCATCAGGTGTCAATCCTTCAAAAAGGATGTGTAAACCTGCTTGTCGACTGTAAAGCGACTTTACACCTTCCGGATTTACACTTGATGATGATAAATAGATTCATCCAGTTTTTATCTAACACATAATCAGTGAATTGCAGCATATTGACAATTCTCGTAAGTTGATTGGCACGCCATTTTCACTATCCATATCATATACTCTTGTAGTGCGCACAGGAAGGGTATCGAAATAATCACCTTTAAAAATAGGAGAATATACCATGTATATAGATAATGAGATACTCGAAAGAATGATTGTCACCATCGTGGAAGGCTTTGACCGCATTGAAAAGAAACTGGATCGTATGAACCGTCTGAAGGATTGCCTGGAGGGAGATACCTTGCTGGATAACTGTGATCTTGCCCAGTTGCTTGGTGTGACACAGCGTACAATTGCCCGTTATCGTGAGAAAGGGCTTATCCGCTATTACCAGACGGATGTGAACGGAAAAAACTTTTACCGTAGCTCAGAGATTCAAGAGTTCTTACGCCAAAGAGGAAAGAACAAGAAGCCCGGATTTTAATCCTGCTGAATTGTTCCTATTTGGCAGGATTGCAGAAAATAAGGCCGCTGATTTATAAATTATCAAAGTTTGTTATACCTTTGCCGCTAAAGGACTTATATGAAACCAAAGAAAGATTTGCTCATAGCCGTATTGATAGACGGTGATAATGCTTCTTCTGAAAAGATGGAAGATGTCATGCAATTCGTGTCCCGTTATGGTAGTGCCATCATAAAGCGGATATATGGCGACTGGACAAAAAAGCCCCTTACTTGCTGGAAGGATGTTGCAAAAGAAAATTCTTTCAGGATGGTTCAGGCTTCCTCTTTTGTGTCGGGAAAGAATACGACTGATATTGCGTTGGTCATAGATGCTATGGATATTCTTTATGGAGGACAGGTCAATTGCTTTTGCCTGGTTGCAAGTGACGGGGATTATACCTTGTTGGCGCAACGTATCCGGGAAGCGGGCTTAACGGTCATCGGATATGGAGAAGGTAAAACGCCTGTGGCGCTGGTTTGCTCTTGTACTGATTTCTTGTATTCTGACCGGAAAGAAACATTGGTACCACCGGTATCAGAGAATACCCCGGAGTTTTTTATCCGGCGGGATATGGAATATTTTGACAAGGCATTTAAACAAGCTGCGGATGGAAAAGAAGAAGTCACGTTATCTCTGATTGGCGGAGCTTTGAAGAAATTGATGCCTAAATTCAAGGTGAAAAGATACGGTTGTAAGACACTTGGAAAATTGTATGAAAGGCTTGAAAAGTATGAATTGGTTAAAACCGATAAAGGCGTGGCTGGCGCGGTACGGTTGAAATCCTAAATACGAACTTAAGCAAATAGAATAATATCTTCCTTTACTATCTTTACTGATTATAAAGGAAGATATTTTTTATATATAACATCACACCGGAATCGGATTCACCCGCAACGTATTCAGATTGACATAAGCTCCTCTATACGCGAGCCTCCCTTCCCTGAACATCTTCCACAGAATATCGCATCCTACCTGTGCAAGCATGGAATTGATAAACAAATCCTGCTTCCTCAACGCTTCCGCCAGCGAACAACTGGGGCCGGAGTCTTTTTCCTTGATGGTGGAATAGCTCACCTCCTCGGTGATTACATTCATCTTGGGCATGGGAATGTGTTTGTCGGAAGCGGGCTGGCGGATTTTATTGCGGATTGTCCCGACCAGTACCTGCCCGGTATTTTGCGTATTACCGAAATCCATCCAGTAAAGAGGAGTCTTTTCATCGTTTACACTTATCTCCCGATGGGTTTTCAGGAACCGCCATAGGTCGAGGCGTGACCGGATATTGTCTGTGCAGGTGATAATGATGTTTGCCAGCATGGGACTCTCTTTGTTTTGGTTTCTTCGCAGCGGATAGTGGTGACATTCAGCCCCCCATGTATACCCGAAGAACCGGTTGATTCGGGTGACGAGTGCCGATGCCTTGTTTTCTCCGAGTTCCGATTCACTGAACAGTTGTCTTCCGATATTCGCTTCCGTGACAATGTCAGGATCGAATACGGTGGCGTGCAACCCCGGATGCCCGATTGCCTGCAGTGCCATGTTCATGCGTGCCAGATGGGTGATGACCTGCGAGCCCGTGCCTCCCGCGCCAATTACGAATATCGTCACCGGATGTTGCGGGGAAAGCAGGTAGGGTTCCGTATAATGTATCTTGTTCATTGCAGTATATCTTTTAAGCATTTGTTAATCGGTTTGAGTTCTTCCATGTTGAACGGATAATTGCGCGCGTTTTCCGTTACGCTGACCAGGTTGCCGCGAGTGGGATTGCCCCGGCTTCCCAGGTGCGAAAATTCGCTGAGCCAGAAACGTTTCTCCCAATACTCTGTCAGGGAGATAAAATCGGGGTCCTCCGGCTTCTCCAGAGAGGAACTTCCCAGGCAGACACTGGCACCGCTTACATTGAAATAAGGGGCATAGTAGAGTTTGGTACGGTCTTTCGGCTTTTCCTCTTTGAAGGCAAAGACATCCAGAAGGTTGCTGCGGACGATGTAGATAATCCCGGGCATACTGAATACGCCATCGGAAATACCGAGGGATTTGCCGAAATACATCTGCCGTTTCTGCGGCGGATTGTACCAGACATATTTCTCCCGTCCTTTTCTGGTGTCGCACCAAAGCATATTGGCCGGCGTGCGTCCATGGGGAATGCCGCTCATCTCCTCGGTATAGGATTCAAGCAGGGTATTCATGAATTGATAGGTAACGGGAACACCCGCACCCATCCGCCCTTCTTTACTGATGGGACGGAGCTCAAGGTAATTCTCCGAACCGGAGTAGTCATTCAGCTTGTACTCGTAGGCTATCAAAGCAGCTCTGGGTATCATGATTTGTTGGATATCTTTTGTCAGTTCATTCATATTCAAGTGAGTTTAAAAATTGTTTGATACGTGTTTTAAGAAACGCCCCATCCAGTCGGACAACCTTTCAGGATAATTGTCCATGCTGAAGAGCTTCTCCGTTTCCGGTGTCAGATAGAGGCGCGTGACGGGTGTGATGGCATACGACTCGTGGCAATCTGAGTTGAAGTAGGATTGCATCTCCCTGCACAGGGCGTCATTCTCCGAATATCCCAGCATGACTTGTGTTTCCAACCCTATCGGAGTAAAATCCGGAGACTCCTCATACGCCCAGTCGTAATAGTATTGCATGAGGTGCGGACTTTCGGGAGTAATCAAGGTCATGCCTTCTTTGATTAATTCCAGCAGTTTTTGTTCATTCGCTTTCTCTGTTTGGTATTTCTGTAGATTCCCGGTGAAATCTTTGCAGAAATGCCTGCCATTCATGCGGTCTAATGTCCGGTGAATGATTCCATTCTGATAACGTTGTGCCAGGCGTGTATTCCGGCTGATTTCCATTGCATCCGCTTCCTCATTGTAGCTCTGGTAATCTTCCAGATAGTCAATCGCCATTTCGTAATAGCCGGTTTCTGTAATATCCTGCAATCCGTGGTGGCGGACGAATCGGAGGATGAATTCCAACGTAACCCGTTTTAACTGCCGTGGAAGTTTGCGTGTAAAGTCCAGCGGTATCCAGAACAATGTATAGTCCGGCCAGTCGTGAAACCTGTACAGGCAGAAATGGAGTTTCCCATTTACTACTTCGAGGTTGATGTGTTCGGGCAGCAGGTTGTCCATTGTCTTGTAGAGGTTGATGATATTCATTCGGGTATTACCCCCTTTCCTTTTACGGAAAGGGAGTTCCACGTTCATTAGTCCGGTATATCTCAATGCCGAATGATAGAGAAAATCGAAGTTTTCTTTCGTTGTCACATTGACCATACCCTCCGCCCGGCCAGTATCTATGTGATAATCCGGAGCGAAAGGCTGAATCTTTCCGGTCAGAAAACCATTACGCTTCCTGCCGGGGGCAATCTTCTTTTCTTCCCTCGGCTTATCCCCCGGCTGATGTCGGTGGATTCGGTTTCGTTGATAATCAAACGGGCCAGTGCCCGGGTTTGGGATTCTGAGAGTTGTCTGCATGGTACTTCCTCCTTCTCTTGTTTTAGTTTCTTAGCCATACCGTTATCCTTTCACGCCGATTGTTGTCTTGAACTGATAGACCGCCCGGTCGTTCTCTATATCCGGCCCCTGTACGGTTGCCGTTGTCAGTTCGGGGTAGTTCATGGAATAGAAGTCCATAACTTCATTGAGTGACAGGTTGCTGTCCGGATCATCCAGTTCCAGTACCGTGTTCCCTTTCTTAAGGTGGAATACTCTTTTAAGTGCGTTGATTTCAAGTGCCATAATCGTTTTTATTTTTTAGTTTAACAACATACCAGTTCTATTTGCGCCTCGTCTTTCATCTTGCATTCCAGGGGGAAATCGGGATATTCGGCGTAAGGGTCTTCACGCAGGAATTCCCTGTCGCTCTCGTCATCCTTGTCAAAGCAGTTCGGCTCGATGGATTGGGGCTGTGAATGATATTCTCTTCCCGCGTTATTACCCGATGCCGTCTGCATGGGTACAATCTGCGGCTGCTGCGGAATGGGTTGCTGCCATTGCCGCCCGTTCATCTGTGGTTCGTTTTGTGGAGATTGTCCGGCCAGTTGGTTGATGTACATTTGCGGTTGGCCCGGATATTGCCTGCCGGGTTCATAGCTTGCCGGCTGTTGCCACTGCGGATCAGATGCCTGCGGCTGCATTTCGGGGACGTAAACAGGCTGTTGCCATTGAGGTTGTGCCTGCAAAGGTTGCTGTGTCTGCTGCGTTATCCTGCTTGCCGGACGTTCCCCGAACGTCTGCATCTGCTCTCCGGGACGTGTCTGCATCGGGGTGTTATTTGCAGGCTGTTGGGGCTGGTAAGGTTGCTGCGGATACGGTGCTTGTACCTGTTGCATCTGTGGAGCCGCCATTGGCTGCGGCGTGGTTTCTTCCGCAAACAGGCTGCCTCCCGAAACCTTCTTCTGGACATTCGCCATCTGCGCGTCTATCTCTTTCTGCTTGTCGGGCATGGCCAATACCTTCGCCTGTTTCAGCCATGTCATCGCCTCCGAATGACGGTTGGCGGCGGTAGCTTCCTCCGCTTTCTTGAGTAACTTTTCCATCTTCTCACGCTTCTCCCTGACCTCTTTCGATTCCTTTTCCTCGGTAGCCTTAGCCGCCTTGCTCTGTGATGCCACCTGCTGCGCCTGCTTCTCGAATACTTCCAGGTTGGTCAGGATTCCCTGCGCTTTCCGTACCGGGTTGAGGATGGCTTGCAGGAATCCGGTGTCCAGTTCTTCCGGTTGTCCGCTGAGTATCAACGGGACCATCAGCTGTTGCGCCTCGTCTTTCAGGTTCGCGCGTTTGGGCATGACTGCCACCGTCAGTTTGTTGTCTACTCTCTTGATGTTGATGCTCAGGTCTGTGCCCGTCGCAATCATTTGATGAATGGTTTGAAAAAACATAATGCTAAAGTATTAATGTGTTATACATACGTTTCCTTGAAGAACTCTTTCAGCATCTTCTTCCGGTCGGGATGGCCGGCAATACCGATGAGCGGTTCCAGATAATAGCCGATTGCCCGTGGTTCATCTACCGTATTCGGTAAACGTCTTTTTGCCGGCTTGATAGTGCGTACCGATGGCCACACGGCTGGCATGACCGGTGCTTGCGGGGTGAATGATCTTGTTTCCATGATTTCTTTGTTTTAGGATTTATATGAATATTCCGATAATGAGCAGGACGATGAGAACCTTTACTACCAGTGAGAGCATTCTGAAAAACAGGCTGATGATTCCTCCTGACAGAAATAGCAGTACGATTGTATATACCGGAACGATGCCTTTGCGGCATAGCAGGCAGATACCGACGAGCAATGCCAGTGTGACCGCCTGTTTGCAGACGGTTTCGATGAGTTGTAGTTTCATATCCTTATTTTTTTAATGAATGAATAATCCCATCGGGATATGTTTTCCCGATTTTATAGGCTCCCGGCCCTTGGATTGCCTTTTTGCGCAAGGCTTGGCGGAAGAAAATACCGGAGCGCAGCGAGGATGATTTTCTTTTGTCCAACCAGCCCGCAGGGCCGCCTTGCGGCAAATAATGAGGCAATCCAAGACCTTTGCCGCTTAAAAGCGGAAAAACTGATCTGCCGCAAACAAAAAAAGTGCAGCACCTTTTTACATCGGTCCGCACTTCTCATTATTCTTGTTCTGTATCGTATGGCAGTTTACGTTTTAAAGCCTGCCCGCGAATCTAATTCGTATATTTCCGGAATATCTCCTCCGTCACCTCTCCGGCCAGCTCCAACGCCTTGCCCAGAAACTCCTCTTGCGTGAGTTTTCCCTGTTCCATGCGTGCCAGTTGCGCTTCCCAGCCGGAAGTCAACGCGGCATTGGCTATTTTCATGCCTCGCACAGTTTCATACATATAGAGCCCTTTCCGTGTGGGAATGATGTATTTTCCCGAATAGCGGATATACTTGCGGTTAATCAGTGTCCGGATAATGTTGGCACGTGTGGCTACGGTACCCAACCCGGCGTTATCCATATAGCCGATCAACTCCGCATCCGTATAAGGCGATACGGGAAGCTCCCTCTTATCTACCAGGCTGCATCCGGAGACTTTCAGCGTCTCGCCGTTTTCCAGCTCCGGCAACTCCACCGGCTGACAGCCTTCCAAAGCGATCATGCTTTCCCGTTCAAAGATGTTGAACCATCCTTTCTCCAGAATACGGTAAGCCTGCGTACGGAACCTGCGTGCCCCGCATACGGCATCCACCGTGGTATATTCCACCTTGCATACCGACATGAAAGCCTCCAGCATCCGACCGATGACGAGCATATATACCTGTATCTCCTCACGATTTAGTCCTTCGGGGTACATATTCGTTATCAGGATGGCATGATGTTCCGTAACCCGGTCCTCGTCAATGACGTTTCTCGGCAGGTCGAAGAGATTGATGCCCATCGTCTTCACATAAGGCCTGAGTCGTTTCCAGGTCAGTATCTTTTCCATGACGGACGGCAAGGTATTGAACACATCCTCCGAAAGAAAACGGCTGGAAGTGCGTGGATAGGAAATCAGCTTTTTCTCGTAAAGCCTCTGTGCGATTTCCTGCGTGCGCACGGCTGTGAGGTTATAATAGCGGTTCGCGTCTTTTTGGAGCTCGGTCAGGTCATAGAGCGCAGGAGGCTGGATTTCTTTCACTTTGCGATGAATGGATAAGACGCGTGCCTTTCCGGAGAGTTTGCAGTCTTCGTAAAGCTGTGTTGCCGTTTCCCTGCCGGTAAGTTCTTCCATACAGCGCATTTTGAACAACTTTCCATCTTTGCCGGCAGATATGAATACCGGCCAGCTATCGGTGGCAATGAAATTCTCCCTTTCCCGGTACCGGCTGCTGATGGCTGCCAAGACGGGAGTCTGTACACGCCCCAGCGAATTGTTTCCCATCCCCGTGGCATGGCAAATGGCGTAACTCGCATTCAGTCCCAATAGCCAGTCAGCCTTATTGCGGCTGTCCGCAGCCAGATACATCGCATCGTAGAGGCTGTCCGGTTTGAGGTTGTCCATTCCGGCGCGCACGGCTTCATCCGTCAGCGAGGAGATCCATAAACGGTAACAAGGCTGCTTGCATCCCAAGTACTGGTACAGGTAACGGAACACCATCTGCCCTTCACGTCCGGCATCGGTAGCCGCAATAAGGGTATCACAGGCCGCGAATACCTTTTCAATGACTTTCAGTTGGAGCACGGCGTCAATGTCCGGTATCCATCCCGTATCGGTTTTCACGTGCTTCACCATCAGCCGGAACGGGACAGGGTTCAGCGGAAAACTCTGGCGGTCCACTCTCGTAGTCCCGTAATCCTTCGGCATGGCAAGGGAAAGCATGTTTCCGAACGTCCATGTCACCATGTAACCGTTGCCTGCCATATAGCCGTTCTCGCACTTGTGCGCACCTACTATTCTTGCTATCTCTCTGCCCACGTTGGGCTTGTCCGTCAATATCGCGATCATAATCTTTTCTTTTTTATGCACCCCGTACCTCACAGAAGAAGCGGTACGGAGCGACAGGTTTAACTTGTTTTACTTCAAATCATCGTTTGGCACATGCTCGTCGGCACGAAGCCCGTTAATTTCCAGGAGCGGCTTTCCGTCCGTTCCTTCCGCCAGCTTCAGCGTGGCATCCATTGTCAGAGACAATGCAGCCGTGTTTATTTTCAAGGATACAGGTTCTGTTTCTTCTCCTTGCAGAAGCAGTTCCAGGCCGCCGTCCTCTTCCAGTTGCTTTCTATTGATGCCGATTGTCTCCAATTGTTTCCAGTCAAGGTCTTCCGCCTTGAATACCTGGTTGATATTCTGATTCATATCCGTAGGGATTAAATAATGGTTGAATGATAATTCTTTTCTAGCGCGGATTTCCGCTTTATACGGCTTGCTTGGCGCTTCTCTTCTGCTCATGCTGCCGGTTCTGGCTGTTATCCGCCTGTGCCGCACGTTGGGCAGTATTGCGGCGTATGTCCGGATTCTCCTGGAAATACTGTAACTGCCCGGTATTGGCATTCACTTTCAGGTAAGAGCTGAACGTTTTGCTGTTGGCACTTTTCAGGTCGGAAACCAGAATCGCCTTGCCGTCCTGAAGGTTGGCGCGCTCCTGCGCGGAGAATACATGCCCGTAAACTTCCGCAGGGATTTTGGGCGCCTGCTGCTCGTTGAAGCCGTCCGGTGTCCGTGAATACTGTTGCCGCCCGGTCACTTGGTCTATCTTGACAAAGGAAGAAAACTCTTCCCCCTTGCGGTTAATCATGTTTTCCAGAAATACCGGCTGTCCTTTCCGCAAGGCTTCCTTGTCTTCCGGTGTCAGTTGCACGTTGCAAATCTCTTTCGGTATATAGACCTCTCCGGTTTCAGGATTGTGACGGGTGTAATTCGGGCGCCCGGTCACCTTGTCCAATGTGACGAAGGAGGAGAACTGTTCCCCGTTGGTACGTTTCATGTCCTCCACCAGGATGGTATGCCCTTCACTGAGCATCTTGATCTGGTTGGGAGATAACGGCACGCCGCCCAATGTCTGCTGGTTGAATGTCTGATCCTTCGGGAAGATAAATTCCACCCCCCTGCGTTCGGCACTGTATTGCAGGGTGGCGCTGAACTCCTTGCCTTTGGCTGAAATCATACCGTCCACAAATATGGGCTGTCCCTCCTTCAGCGCGTTTATTTCATCCGCAGTCAGCTTGACGCCCTTTACTTCATTATTGATATACACATTCTCCTGGCGTACCGCCACCAGCTCGTTGGTATTCTTGTCAATGGAGATCAGGCAAGGCGTATAAGTTCCGCTGTTCAGGTTCAGTTCCGCCACACGTCCCATATTTCCCGTTTCACGCAGGTTCTTTTTGTCCTCTTCGGTGAAGATATGCCCGAAATAAGGCCTTTCCAGTTCCGGTTCCTTGCGGATGCCATGAATGCCCAGCCCGATCTGCCCGTCCTGTTGATTGATGAAGGATAGCCTGGCATCCAATTTGACGGTGGCGCAACCCAGTGTCAGCGTGAGCGGCACCAGTTTGTTGGTCTTATATCCTTTCAACATGGAGTCCAGCAATCCCTGCTGTTCAAGTGACGCTTTTGAAACGCCCATTTTTTCGAGTGCGTCCCAGTTTACCATATTCTCATTGTAACGGTAGCGAGGGGCCTGTTGCTCCTGCGGTTGTGCCGGCTGTACAGGTTGCGATTGTTCCTGCGGCTTTTGCTCTTGTTTCTTTGCCATAGCTTCTGATTCTTTTTCGTTCTTACTCTGTTCCTTGTTTTCTCTCGGACGGATTTCGTAGCGCTTGAGGAACTCTTTCACTGCGTCCGTTTCTTTCCCTTCGGATAAATCCCTGATTGCCTGTCTGTTCTGCTTGTAGTCATGGATGGTCATGCGTATCAGCCGGAAATGGGTGGGTTCCTTTAACTGGCTCCAGAAGTTCTTGATGAAGTTTTCCAGGATGCTGGAGTTCTTGTCGAACTTCAGGAATGAGTTCTCATTCTTCTCGTTCACCGGAACCGTCTTCGCCTTTCCTTTTTCATCAATGCTGCTGACCGCTTCCACTTCCGCTTTCGGGTCGTTCTTGTTATGGACAAACAACAGTTCGCTGATTTGCTCCACCGGGAGATTCTGTTCTTTAGCTTGCGGCTTTCTTGTCCGCTTCGGTTTCTTGTTCACATCTTGTTCCTGTGCCATGATTCATTGTCTTTTTTAGATAAATGGATTCATTTGACAGTCCAAATGTAGAAGCTAAATCCCAATAATATGTTGATTTTCAAAATGCTGGCATCACGTGTCATCAGATGTCATCAGATGTCAATGGGGAAAAGAATCCGAATGGGAAAATGGAGACCAGACAGGCAGAAAAACAAAATGACATGCAGAGCGGAGGGAGCTGAAGTCCCTGTCTTCACATGGAACGGTTATCTTTCTGCTGCTGACTGTTATGGAAAACCCGGGAATCCGTGCAATACGCCGGGACTTTGGCAAAAGAAGAGGGTATGGTGGAATATGACTCATGCGTCACGTCGGTCACAGTTAGTCCCTATAATCTTCCCATCAAATCAAAAACGTAGTACGAGCGTTTTTCCCAAATGAATTTTCTCCGACTTTAGTCGCATAGAAAATTCTTTTGGGAAACCGATGGCTTGAACGGGAGGACAAGACGGTTTTGATTTATCTTTGATTATAGGGGTAACGGTTTCTCTGGCGCGACAATATTTTATGAATGGAAATCGCGGCTTCATCAAACAAGCGATAGAACCTGCCGGATTTTTTGTTAAAAACTCAAGGAACAAAGTTAATTCTAAAGATTTCAATTATATTAAATAGAGGGATGATTGTTATTATCCACAATCCATATTTTATATTTAATGTCCTAAAACTAAAGCAAATGACTTCTATTAAAATAAAATTCAGAGAATCAAGTATCAAGGGTAGAAAAGGCTCCTGCTTTATCCAGCTGATCCACAAACGGAAGATGAAAACAATCGCAACGGGAATGAAGGTGGAAAAGAGTGAATGGAATGCAGCCAGAGAACGCATCGTCACCTCCAAGGCTACTCCGCAACGGTTCAGGGAACTGATGCTAATCCAGGAGTATCTGGATAATGCGGTATCAGACCTCAAGGAGATTGTTATCAAGCTGATGACCTCGCAACCGTATGTGACGGCCGACATGATTGCGCAGAGCTACCGTGAACTGGATTATACCAAGAGCTTCTTCACCATCATGGAAGAACGCATAGAGCAACTCAAGAAGAACGGGCAGAAACGGACGGCTACCAATTACGAGGGCGCATTGCGCATGTTCAGGCAATTCAGGAAAGACCGGGACATTTCCCCCGATGAGATAAACGGGATATTGATAAAGGACTTTGAACTCTACCTGAAAGGGAAAGGCAATTCACGCAATACCAGTTCGTATTATATGCGCATCCTGCAGGCCGCCTATAACTATGCGGTAGAAAAATGCTGGGTAAAGAAGAATACCTATCCGTTCAAGGACGTGTTTACGGGTGAGGAAAAAACGGCAAAAAGGGCTGTCGCTCTCGAGGTGGTATTGGGCCTGGACCGATTGGACTTGAAACATAAGCCTATGCTGGACCTGGCAAAGGACATTTTCATGTTCAGCCTCTATACACGTGGCATGGCTTTTATAGACATCGCCTATCTGAAGAAGGAAAACCTGACGGGGAGCTTGCTGGAATATAAACGGCATAAAACCGGACAACTGATACAAATAGGATTACCGGAATGCGCGATGGAACTGATTCGGAAATATACGTTCACCATGGATGATACGGATTATCTGTTCCCCCTGCTATACTATCCCGAAAAAAAGAGATGTTGCTCTTACGACAGCGCGTTGAGGCTGCATAACTGTAGATTGAAAGAGATATCCACTATCATGAAATTGCCTGAGCCGCTTACCTCGTACACCCCGCGCCATACCTGGGCAAACCTTGCGAAACATTTAGGGGTAGCCACCATCGTTATCAGTGACGCTATGGGGCATACGTCCGAAGATACAACCAAAATCTATCTGGACAAAATCAACAACACCTTACTGGATGAAGCCAATAATACGGTTGTGGCTGTAATCAGAAACAGAAATAAATATTAAAAAATGTCATTATTATAGTGGTTAACAGACCATTTTATTAAATTTGCTATCATAGTGTAAATTTTCACCTCTTACCAAGAGGTGGAAATAGAGCTTTATTTTCTTTTCTTAACGTGGGCAAAGTTACGCAATGAGGCCGGACTATCGGTCACGAAAAAAGCTCAACGATTTCGGGTTTTAGCCCAAAATGGCTTTATTGGGCGTTTATATTCCGTTTTCCCGTAATTCTTGTGGTGATTTGCCGAAATGTTTCTTGCAAAATTCAGAGAAATAGGTGGAAGAGTTAAAGTTGTATTCCAGTCCGATTTCAGAAAACGGCTTATCGGTCAGAAGAATATCCTTATAAATCCATTCCGTTTTTCTTTCCGTAATCCACTTATGTGCGGATTGCCCGAACTCTTCCTGAAAGCGACGTTTGAAAGTATTCAGGCTCATATTGCATTGCGCCGCAAATTCGTTCAGGTCAGGTATGCGAAGGTAGTTTCCCAATACAAAATCCTTGAAATCCATATCCTTGCCTATCAACGGGAAGAAAAAGGCGGCAAGCTCTTCCTTTTTATAATAGGCACGCAGGAGGATGAACAGCTCCCGTTCCATCAATTCATGGAAATGCAGGCATTCCAGTTTATCTTCCAAGCAATGCCGCAGAAGTGTGAGGAACTCGGCAATCCTTTCACGTATAGGCAATGTGGTGAAGTCATAGACGAACTTCTTCGGCACAAAACCCGCCAGTTGTTGGAACGAGAACCGGTTGCAGAAATCGATGTTCTGCACGAACGAGCAGCTGATGAAAGTGCAGTCTTCCACTACCTTTATATAACAGCAACTGTTTCTGGGCAACAATATAATCTCTCCTTTTTCATGCGGTTTGTCCTTGTAACTGTTGTAGGTTACCAGCACTTTCCCCGAAAGCATGAATGTCAACACCGACCGGTCTACATTTAAGGTCTGTGGGAGATTATTCTTCGGAAAATGGATTACGCTGAAATTAGCCGATGTCGGCAATTTGTAGTTGTAACACGTCGTATGTTCTTCTTTGTAAAATAGGCTCATAATCAGTATGTTTTAAATTTGTTTTAAAGTTATGTGCAAGTCCCGAAAATATATTATTCTGAATATACTTATTACTAAATATCTAATTCTACGTTATTATCCGGTTCACCTTCATTTGTTTTAAAATGTGTTTTAACTTCTATTTCATGCATATATCTAATATGTTTATTATCAACAATATTAAATGGAATTAAGCTCTATTTCCACCTCTTGGTAAGAGGTAGAAATAGAGTAGTATAAACTAAAAGACGTTGGACTATGTTTGCAATGAGCACATATTACGCTTTGGATATTATGATTTTCCTGTCATTGAGCTATGGGAAAAGAAATGTTACCCGGAAAGAAATCACTTCGTTCTGCAAGATACCTGCCGCAACCTCCAAGGTCCTGCTCGACAAATTGGAGCGGATAGGGCTTATTCATGTGTTCCATGAAAAAGAATCCGCCTGCTATTCATTGGTAAAACCTCCCTACGACATACGGCTCTCCGAAATAATCTGCCAGCTGGAAGCCACCCTGTTCACGGATTATATAGGTAAAGACCGTGAGAAGCTTCCCGGCGATAAAGCCCAATTGCTCTACCAGAAATTCCGGCCTCTCCAGTACATGATGGAGAAAAAGCTGAAAAGATGCCGGTTGTCGGAGTGGACGGTCATGCACGAAAGCAACCTGCACACCGTTTAGGTCTCTTTCCCTCTATACATTAATATATGGCAAACAATAAATAGATGAAGAAAATACTACTATTAATCATTGGCATAGCCGGATGGATTACCGGAATTTCCGCTCAGGACGTAGCCATCAAGACCAACGGGCTATACTGGCTCACCACTACCCCCAATGCCGGGGTGGAGTTTGCGCTGAGCAATAAGGTGACGCTCGACGTCTCGGGCGCATACAATCCGTGGACATTCAAGGATGACAAGAAGATGCGCTTCTGGCTGGTTCAGCCGGAAGTGAAATACTGGCTTTGCGAGAAGTTCGAAGGGCACTTTGTGGGGCTGCACCTGCACGGGGCGCAATACTTCGGCGGGTTCAGGGACAAACGCTACGACGGCTACCTTGCCGGAGGCGGATTTACTTACGGGTATGACTGGATATTGTCTCCGCACTGGAACCTCGAAGCCTCCATCGGTATCGGTTACGCCCGCCTGTGGTATAAGGAGAGCGACCGCATCCCTTGCCTGAAATGCTACGAGAACAAGCATAAAAACTATTTCGGCCCTACCAAAGCCGCCTTATCACTCATTTATGTATTCTAAACCGTTCATCCGTATGAAAACAAAGATACAATATATCGCCTTGGTTGCCGGCATCGGTTTGCTGTCGGGATGCGCCGCCACGAAGAAACAAGCGGGAAAGGTGGTTACGACTACCCCTGCACCGTATGTATTGGCACCGGACACCGCCAACCGCATCCACATGGATATGACGTTCCACGTGCCGGAAAACTACCTGAAGAAACGCAGCCGCCTTGTCATTACCCCGCAACTGATGAACGGTACGGAAGTGAAAGACGAATATATGCCAGTGGTGCTCGATGCGCCCATCTACAGCAAGAAGACGAACCGGAAAGTGGTTCTGGAAAATTATAAAGACCCTTACGGAGCGCGGGCGGTGAAAACCGGAAAAGCGAGCCGCTCGTTCGACCTGCCCTATACGCAGACAGTAACGCTGCCCGAAGGTACGGAAAGCGGACAGATTATCGCGATTGTTTCGGCCGACGGCTGCGGTGAATGCAGCGGCATCGACACGATAGACATCGCCGCCATCAGCAATCCGGTTTCGCTGATGGGTGACGTGAAAGAGTCCCTGCAACTGGCATGGATAGAGCCGGAGTTCGTCATTCGCCCCAAAGTATATGAGGGACGTGGAGAAGCCAACCTGCAGTTCGCCATCAATAAGTCGGATATCAACCTTGCGATGGGTGACAACCGCAAAGAGATGGAAGGGATGCTGAACGCCCTGCAACCGATATTGCATGACACGCTTGCCATCCTGGGCAATGTTACCATAACCGGACTTGCCTCCGCCGACGGTTCGCTGCCCTTCAATACGGCCTTGTCACGCAACCGTGCGCAAGCCGCCAAGGACTGGCTGGTCGGCCAACTTCATCTGAACGCCGCCGCCCAACGCACCTTCAAGGTCAGCTCACGCCCGGAGGGATGGGAGCCTGTATTAGCCGCCATGACAGCAGCCGGAGACAAGGATTCTACCGCTGTAAAAGAGATATTAAAAAAATACGTTCACGAGAATGACGACGTGCAGGAACGCCACATCCGCCGCCTCGCTTGCTGGAACAATATCAAAACCAACTATCTGCAGAAAGACCGTAAGGTAGAGTATGCATATACCTATACCATGAAAAGTTTTACGACCGATACCGAATTGCTGGAGATGTACGACTCACGCCCCGACGCGTTCAACGAGGAGGAACTGCTGCGAGTATCGACCCTGAAAAAGGACTATGAGGAGAGAAAAGAAGTATACAGGACCATCCTTAAATACTTCCCCCAATCGCAGACAGGAGCTAACAATCTGGCCGTGCTTCTGCTTCGTGAGGGAAACTCGCAGGGAGCGCTGGATGTATTGGCAGAGCTTGCCAAGCACTCGCCCGAAGTACTGAACTCCATGGCTGCGGCATATGTATACCAACATGATTACGAGAAAGCGGTAGAGCTGCTGCAGAGTGTAGACCTGCCATCGGCAAAATATAATCTGGGACTTATCAAGGCACAGCAGCGCAAACTTGCCGAGGCATACACCCTGCTGAAACCGTTTGCCGACCTGAACAGTGCCATCGTGGCTTTGAGTGTCAACGAGAACCGGGAAGCCGAACAGATATTGCTCCGCCTGAAAGACGAGCGGCCGGTAGCCGAATACGCCCGTGCCCTGACCGGTGCCCGGCTGGAAAAAGACCGTATGTTCTACGGCCATATCGGGGCGGCCTGCCAGGACGGCGAGCTGAAAAGGCGTGCTGCCGGAGAAGCGGATTTTATGCGCTACCGGAAGGATGAACAGTTCGGGAACCTCATTAAGTAAGACCGGATAAGATAAAGTAAAGAAGATGAAAAATATAGCTTACATACTACTATTATCAATCGTGCTGTGCAGTTCGTGCGTGCGGGATGAGATAGAACCGTGTCCGCCGCTGACGGTCAACATCACGGTGAAGGACAAGAACTACTTCAACGTGGACAAGGTGGCACTGGAAGAGAGGAAAAGTGAAGACCTTGCATTCAAGGAATACGTGCCCACGCTCTATTACCAACTCCGCAGTGCCGTAACAGGCGAGGTGGTGGAAGAACAGGGCGTGTTTGAGGTGACGGGTGACGGGAAAGCTTTCCCTATCACATTCTGCGAGTGCATCCCTCACGGGAAATATGTATTGACCACTTGGGGAGGATTGAAGGACAACACGCCACTGGGGGATGACCCCACTTCCATCGAGTTCCATCTGAACCATGCCGAAGGCAAGGATATCTATATGACTAACGACACGCTGGACTATGACGCGTGGAACTATGACTATACGGTAGAGATGGAGCGCACCAAAGGCAAACTGCTTATTCAGGTGGAAAACTTACCCGAAGAAGTCCGCTATTCCGATAAAACGGTAAGCGGTCTGTTCCAGGACTTGGATTGCGAGTTCAATTATTTCAATCAAACTTCGGTGCAGACGATGGCCGAATGGGAAGCGGAACCCGAAATCGTGACGAAAACGGTGCTCACGCCTTCGGTCAAGGAAAAAGGGTCGGTGGTGAAGGCTGATTTCTACGACGACCCGGATAGGAACATTCCGGTCCTTTCGCCCGAAAAGGTGAATGTGACGATGAGTCGCAACATGCTGACTGTGCTGAAATACGTATATGATGGCAGTGGAGGATTCACGATTTATATTCTTGTGAATGACAACTGGGAGAAGGTGCATGGTATGGAAATAGACTGAATTATAAGTGTTAGAAAACATATTGTTTAATTTAAATTCAAGAAAGATGAAAAAGAATTTCTTTAGTGCCGCATGGCTAATCGCGGGTGCGGCGGTAATGTTCTCATCATGTAGCAATGATGAAGATGTGATTAACGGTGGAAATGGTAACGGTAATGAGCCGGTGCAGATTATTTCCATGCAAGTAGCAAACACCGGTGACAATTTTCTCGGTACCCGTGCTGCGAATGACAGACCTCTTTACAGTTCTGCTGCTATGCAGAACATTGAGAATGTCAAGGTTGTATTGTACAAACTGGAAGGAGTTACTAATGAATCCTCTGATGCGGAGAAAAAAGCAGCTATGTACGGTAGTAACAAGACAATTGTTGCCGAGAAAACATTCACTCCCTGGATGAACGGTGGTGTCAGCAGCACTTATAATGATGCAACTAAGGGTCATGGCCGTCAGGCTTCATGGACTTTGGCTACTGCCGACTTAATCAAAGAAGAAGGTATGTATGCGGCTTATGCGGTTGGTTACAATACTGACAACTATACCGAGCTTGGAACTTTTGACGACTTAGAAAAGAATGGTACTATTACAACTCCTTTGAATGTAACAGTAAAGGATAAAGTAAAAGAAATCTTTGCAGGAAGCGCATTGTTCGAAGTTACAAAGAATACGCAAGTAGTGGAAGGCGCGAATGTCGATTCTTATCATTTCAACGTCTCATTAACCTTGCACCGCCAGGTTGCCGGTTCTATCGGTTACTTCACCAACATCCCGACAAAGGGTAATGCAGACAATGCAGACAAAGAAGGTGCCAAATTACGTCTTGTTGCATCTGCAAAAAATACACAAGCCGTATTTGCAGGTTTCAATAGCGTGTATACCGGATTACCCGGTGATGCTGCTACAAATGTAAAATATGTAGTAAACGGTCATACTACCGCTACTGCCGATGCGAAATTCTATGGTTCTACTGCTAATGATGCATTCTCGGTATATGAGATTGTTTTAGCCAACTGGTTCAAGGGAACAAGTATGGATACCAACAACGACGGTCTTTTAAATGAGCTGGATACCGATTGGGAAAATGCCTTAGACGCTACAAACAAAGACATTGTAAAAGTCGATGCAGGTTCCGTTCTTGGTGGCAGCTTCATGATTCCGTTTGAATTGGTAGAGAATAAAGCTACATTCCAGTTGCAGATGCTTGATGCTGATGGCGGTATTATCAGATACTGGAATATCCGTCTTCCGCAAGCAAATACTGCTGATTCTCAAATCGGTGAGAATATTACAGTCGTTGCTGAAGGCGGTACTGAATCAGCAGGTTTAGTAAAAGAAAACAACATCAACTACAGTATTGTCCGCAACCACCTCTACACTATCGGTAAAAGAGATGGTGGTGATGTTCCTACAGATCCGGGTACAGATCCTGACAAACCTCAGGATTTGAACGACGAGACATTGCTCTTGCGAGTGAACGACAACTGGGAAATGATTCATCACATGGAAGTGGACTAATAAAGTCTCTCTTTGAAACCAGTTAAAATAATTGTTTCATACCCTCTCCGGGTAGCTGCCGGGGCTTCGTAGCCCGGCAGCTTTTCCGGATTGTTCGGCAAAAGGCCGGATGATTCCTCTCGATTTTTATAAATCTACAAAAAGATAATATTATGAGCATATTTCTTAAACCCGTTCAACGCCGCAATCCGGTGGATGAAGACGCTCCCATGAAATGGTATCCCGTGCAGTATACCACCAAGCTGGTAGACGAAACCGAAGTGGCTGAACTCATAGCCGACGAAACCACCCTCAACCCGATGGAAGCGCAAATGGCCATCCGCCAGCTCCGCAAAGTGGTGCAACGCCTCCTGCTCGATGGCAAGAGCGTGAAGCTGGGCAACTGGGGCACGTTTAATGTCACCCTTAATACCGAGGGAGCCGACACGAAAGACGCCCTTACCGCCCGCAACGTCAAGATGGTGAACATCAACTTCCAACCCGGCACCGAGCTGAAAGCTGCCATGCAACGAGCCGACTTCGTATGGCTGAACAAAATAACCGCCGACAACAACAGTGGTGGCGACAGCGATAGTCCCGATATAATCAACAATGGCGAAGACGATCGTCCCGTCATTGAATAACCCGGTCGCCCAACCCGTTTTTCTGAGTTGGGCCACTCAGCTCGGCAAGTTGGGCAACTTACAGTTCTGAGTTGGGCGACTCACGACATCAAGTCGGGCAACTTGCCAAGCCGGGTCGGGCAACTTTCAAAAAAGGTCCGGTATACCCATTCAGTCGGTATACCTGACCCGGAAAAATAAAAGAAGAAAGATTAAAATGTAATCCATGAAAGAGATTTATCCATACGATTTTGACTGCAATAGCAACGAAGAACATTACTCGCTCCATACGCGGATTTTGGATTTGGTGATAGCGAACCCCATTTCCTATACCCATCTGAAGGACCTGATGAGTAAGTATGAAGTGACGCTGATGGCGGAGAATGATTGCATAATGGGAATAAAATCGAATAAGGATATTCCCGATATTGAGAAGACGGATAAAACAAGAAACAAAATATACACGTGTATCATCGGCTTTATTGAGATAGGATTATGCTCTACGATAAAGGTGAGAATAGAGGCTGCTCAATTATTGGATAACATAAATAGAATACAACTCGCTGACCTTAAATTTCAATCAGGAGAGGCTAAAGACCATATCGAGATATTTATAGAAGAAGTAAGAAAAGACAAATATCTCAAAAGTTCAGACATATTAGGTTTGGAAGAATATCTCGTGGAACTGTATAAGGTAAACGAGAAATACATAACCGGTAAAAAACAAATAGGGGCAACTACCATTTCGTGGGCCGCCCATAAAAACATTAAAAAGTTACGGCAAAGAGTTGACGCTGCTTATCTTGAAATAGCGAAAACAATCAACACCCTTTATCAGAAAAACGCCCTCGTTACCAAGAGCAAGGCAATCGAGCAGGCAATCGATACAGTTATCGACAGCGTAAACGCACTCATCATCCAACAGCAACAGGCCCTCTTGCGGACAGATGTTGACTGATTACTACATTCTATAGAATTAAATTCAATTAAATATGAAGACAAACAGTTTACTCATTATCCTACTTTTCTTCTCCCTTTTCCACATACAAGCGGAGGGGAAAACGGTGGTCGGCAATCCACGTTTCCCACGTAAAGCGTTAGTGGCCCCCGATTGTTTAATAAACGATTTAATAAATGTAGTAAAAGTGGGCTCCGGTACATCCGGCCTAAACAATCTGCTGGATGAAAATATCGATAATTACGCAACCTTGGGTGGACTGGCGGGAGTAGGCGCTTTGGTCGATCCCGTTATCCGGGTGAAAGACCGGGAAAATTATTATCCTGCCGGCACAGTAGCAGGCTTCTGCATACAATCGGAAGCGGGAAGTAAGCTGCTTTCGTTAGACTTGCTGAAAGGTCTTTCCATGATGCTGTATAAAGACGGAACATTACAAGAAACAATCGCAGTGGAGCAGGGACAAGGTGCTGTGCTAAAACTGGATCTGATACAGATTTCTACCTCCAACCAAGTAAATACGTTCCTTACGGTTACCTCTACCAAAGAGTTTGATGAGGTAGGATTTGCCGCTACCGGCGTGAATGTGGATGCGCTCGAAGCATTGAAAGTAAAATATGCCTTCGTGGGAGATGCGCAGGATATGCCACTTATTACGAAGAATGTACCGGGGATAGAGGCGGGATTAATCGCTCCCACACCTCTGTTTAAGAATCGGCTGATAGATGACGATCTTACCAACCATGCTACCTCTACGGGACTTTTAGGACTTGTTGATGTAGGTGCTACCGTCTCTTTGTCGTGGGAGAAAGAATACCCCAAAGGGACCAAGGTCGGGTTCGTGTTTGCCGATGTCAATATTTTGAACTTAGGATTATTGAACACTTTTACTATCCGACTGACCGATAAGAATGGAAAAAGCACCTCCACCGTTATTAATACTACTGTGTTAGGCCTTAGCCTGATTGGTGCGGAGCAGAGGGATGTTTCCATCTTAGCGACACAGGCATTTAATAAAGTGGAGTTGATTATTGGTGGATTGGGGGTTAGCGCAAGTGGACGCGAGTATTACTACGGCTACATCCAAAATCCCCCTCTCGTAGCTCATAACCACAACCTCGGCCTTAGCGCAGATGCCACCCTTTGCGACAATGAAACAGCGTATCAACTGAGTGCCGACGAAACGGTGACATGGTCGTTAGTCAGCAAACCTGATGGAGACAATACCGTTACAGTAGATGCCTCGACCGGAGCGGTAACCAATATGACTCCGGGAGTAACCGGCGACTATGTATTCCGGGCCACCGCTTCCGACGGGTGTACAGGCACGGTGACAATAACCAAGGGAGTAACCATCACCATCGATCCCGATTGTAACCGCCCCCTAAATGAAAATGTCGAATTATCAACCCAAGTGTACGATTCTTCCGGTTCGTTGCTCACAATTGACAATCTGAAAAACAAAGAAAACATAACAGATGCCAGCATGAGCACCTATGCTGAGTATACCGGAGGGGTAACATTGGCAACGAATATTCAGATCGTAGGCGTAAAACAAACAAGCAGCGCAGCCACTAAGTGGAATAGCGGCACGCAAGGCAGCCGGGTGGGGTTTGTGGTAGAAGCAAACCAAACCTTGCTGAATGCCGATGTCCTTGAGTTCTTTCGGGTACGTCTGTATAATAGTGCTACAGGTACCTATGTTCATGAAAGTGTGATTGACAATAGCAACGTTGTCTCTGCCGGGCTGATCGGTGGCGACCCTGCCGCCAAGGTACGTTACAGCATTCAGGTTCCTGCCGATACGGAATTTGATGAGATTACGCTCTGGAAATCGGGCGTTTTATCTGTCGGACTTTCCACTCTGCGCATTTATGGCGCATTTATAGAAGATGCCAGTCTCAACTGCTATTCCGATGATCCGCTGGGATGTAGCAGCACTCTGATCTCTACCGGCGACGGTGCGCATATCAATTACGATGCGACCGGTTTTACCGGACTTGTCAACGCCGCTGCGGTCCTTTTAAATCTGGAAAAACTAATAGATAACGACATAACGACCTATACGCATACAACAGGCATCCAGGTCGGTTCCCAAACGGCTATTGCCGTAAAATTAGGCCGGGAATACAACCATACCCATCAGGTAGGTATCGTGATTGATAAAACGACCTGGCTGGCCGGCGTGAAACTTGCCAACTGGATGACATTGGAGACGTTCTATGATGGCCGCTCTACAGGCGACAAACAGACCAGTTGGGAAGTGCTGGGGCTGGATGCTATCGGATATGGGGATAAGGTCTACCTGATCCTTCGTCCGCGAGCTACTTACGATGAAATACGCATCTCGGCTACCGGTCTGGCCAGTGTGCTGGATGCAACAAAACTATACGGTATCTTTGTGCGCAACGACACCGATGGAGATGGCGTTCCCGATTGCGGTGATGAAGAATCATGCCCCGACGACAATACCACCCTGACAGATGTAGCCCTGACCAGACACATCTGCCAAAACAACTCTATCACCATTACCGGCAAGGGAGTTGCGGGAAACAGCTATACCCTGTCCTGTCCGGCACAAGGCATCGCTTCCCTGTCCGTTACCATCGAAAATGCCGATGGTACTTTCAGCTGGAGCTACGGCCCGATGCCTAACAGCGGGCATTTCTCTCTGATCATACAGGACAAAAACGGACGTGTCGTATCGAACCCTTCGTTTACTGTCCATCCCCTGCTCACCACCTGGAAACAAAGCCCTGGCGATACCGACTGGAACAATTGGGATAACTGGACGAACGGATCGCCCCTGACCTGTACAAATGTGATTATCCCTTCCAATTGCGATACTTATCCGGTATTAACAAGTACTGGGGCCGATGCGAACGGATGCGCCAATATCCACTTTGAAGCGGGAGCGGAAGTGCTCAAAACGCATCTCCTTACCTATACCAAGGCCTCGGTCGACCTGACGCTCACCCCCGACCGCTACTACATGCTCTCGGCTCCGCTCAAAAGCATGGTGACAGGCGATATGTTTATCCCCATTGACGGCAACCCGGCGGTATTTACACCTGCTAATGCCTCAAGTGCTCCGCAGAACCGTTTCAACCCCCGCATCTACCAGCGTATCTGGGCAAACAATGCCAAAGGGCAATCGCTGACAAACAATAACGTGGTCGTTGCGCCCGACGAAACCCGGTGGACACCTCCTTTCAATGCACTTGCCGAAGCCTACCGGATGGGTGAAGGATTCTCGTTGAAGGCCGTGCAAGGGGCCGCAACCTCACCGCTGACCTTCCGTTTCCCAAAGGAGCATACCGAGTATGAGTATGTGGGGGGCGATAATGTGCCGACAGGTATTAAGGAGACTATTACCCGTACGGATGCCGGACGTTTCATTCATGATGGCAATACGCTTCCCTTCTCTGTCACATTGACCAACAAGGAGAGCGGAACAGTTTTTCTGGCGGGCAACCCGTTTATGTCGCACATTGATATAGCGGCTTTCTTGAAAGCAAACAGTAGTATCACCTCCGTCAAAGTATACGATGGCAACAGCAGCAACTCCCTGATACTTGCTAATGGCCAATTGTTGAGCAGCGAAACCAATTACACCAAGATCGCCCCGATGCAATCGTTTTTTATAACGACTGCCGGAACTTCCAATGCACAATCTGTTACCTATACCGAAGATATGTTAGTGACCGGAGGCGGCAATCAGCTAAGAAGCGCATCTGCCCCCGACCCGGTAACACTACTCCTTGCCGCCAACACCGGGAGCTACACCGCCAAGGCAATGCTCCGGATCAATCCGGATGCTTCCGACAGGTACGTGGCCGGTGAAGATGCCGAAATACTGATCGACAATGAAGTCCGCCCCGTTATCGCTCTCTTTAGTGTGGCCGACGGAAAGGCACTTGATATTCAGCAAGTGAGCGAGAGTACCGAAATCCCGCTGGGTTTTCATTTGGAACGTCCGGCAGCTGTAAGCCTCTCTATCAGTCATGCCGGTCAAGGTCTCTGGACCGGTTGGAGCCTGCTTGATGCCCAAACCGGAAAGAGATATCCGCTGGATAGCACGGCAGCAATCGACCTCGGTCTACTGAGTACTAACATCGGACGTTTCTTCCTGAAGAACGAAGTAGCTACCGGTAACGAGTTTCCGGAACTGTCCGGCAACCGGATTTATTGCTCGCGTATGGATGCGTCAGAGCAGGTTGTCGTTCGTTCTACCACAGAGCAAATGAGTCGTTGTGAAGTCTATTCCATTACAGGCGAGCGGATAGACCGCGCCGCATACGCTGCCTCCGAATATCGCTTGAGATTGACACAGGGTGTGAACCTGATCAAAGTAGGCCTGCCGGATGGAACTTCTCAGGTATTTAAACTTTCATGCTTTTAAAAAAGAAAAATAGAACAGATATGAATATCAAATCAGGTTACAAATCACATTGTCTGCTAATCCCGCTCTTGTGTCTCTTCGCAATGAGTTGCAGCCAGGAGATACCCATCGCGCCGGAAGAGGACACCGGCAAGGAAGGGCAAGTGGAGTTGCTACTTAATACCTCTACCGGACTGACTACACGCACACAACTTCCGGGACCGGACAACTTGCAGCATGTACGGGAGGTGCAGTTGTATATATTCGATGGCACGGCGGATGCATCCACCTGTGTCGCTTCCGAGGATGTCTCATGGGAACATGCTGCCGGAGCAGAAAACGGACTGCCCACAAAGGAGCAGCGATACAAAGTAAAGTATGCCGGTTTCGAGGCATCAAAGACCTACACCTTTTTAGCCGTCGGGCTGGACGATAAGTCGGGTGCAACCTATAATTTACCGGCTGCTATTGGCGTAGGAACAACTTTGAAAGAGGCCAACGCCGTTCTTGCCTTCGGCCAAGGGCGCGAAGCTATTGCCTGCTCCGAACTTTTCGCCGGAGCGTCTCAGCTGACCACTACCAAGCTGGGAAGCGGAACCGTCCGGGTAGATCTCTATCGTCGTGTAGCGGGTGTGATGGGCTATTTTATCAATATCCCAACGGCGATAAACGGAACGGATGTTGCCTTTCTGCGGATCAAGTTATATAAGGCGCAAAACAGGAGTGTTCCCTTGTTGGTACAAACTCCGGACGTAATCATGCTTCCTATAGAGGAGACCGCCGATAACCGGATTCTGGTAGATATCCCCTCTTCCGGATTTGTCACCGATGGCACTACCTCGAAAGGCTCCTACGTCCTCCCGATGATTGCTCCGTTCGCAACGCTTGAGGCCGCAACAGCCGCCGGATATGCTAGTGATATTTATGTAAAAGACTACACCCTGTGTGTAGTCTTGGCCGACGCCTCTGGAAACGCCTTGCGCACCCAGAGAGTAAGAATGAAAAATGTCGATAATGCCGATACCTCGGGCGGTACCGGCATTATCGTCTCCACCGACGCCTACCGTTTCCATATCCTCGCCAATCAATTTTATAGCATCGGCAGCAAGGATGCTCCGGTGGATTTGGGGGGTGATGGGGATGATATTGTGATAACGGTCAATTCGAATTGGTTATGGGTTGGAGATGGACAGGATGAACTTCCTATTCTATAAAAATATAATACAAACAAATATGAAATATATAATTATACTTTTTATTTCATTCTTCTACCTCCTCACTTCCTGTAGTGATGAGGAATTACAGGAAGTGAGCAAAGTGAAAACAATTCCTATTACAGTCACTCTGCCGGGAACAGATATAGTGACGAAAACAGGGGGTATAGATGGTCCGCCGTCTGTTCCTGGAGATGCCTGCGAAGTGGATCATGTACAGGTTATTGTCTATAAAAACAAGCAGAAAAGGGACGCTTCAGAAGATTATAATGCCCGAAGCGCGGAGCAATATCAGTATGATGCCACTAATACAAGACAACCTGTCGCATGTACGGTTTCAGGTAATAATAAAATAGCTAAGGATGTGTTTAATGTCGATCCTGAGTATGATTACTGGGTGTTTGCTTATGCTTATAAAGATACGGATAAAGACTCTTTCAGTTTCACTACCGGCACTGAATCTTTGTTGACGGATAAAGTTGCTATTACTCCTACCGTAGAAAACAAGGAATACCATGCGCCTGAGTTTTACTATGGACATTTGCATACGGCCGATGATGCGGACGACCATATTATCGTAGGAAATAAGGTGACGCAAACAACTGCCGATATTTCATTGACCGGCATGATTTATCGAAGTGTAGGGCGTATAACGCTCACGCTTACGGATATTCCTACGGACGTAAGCCAATTAAATTTGATTGTAGGGGAATACCCGAAATCCTGTCCGCTCTATACGAGCGGAAATGGCTATGCGCCTTATCACCCGATTGGCTACCCCTTGAAAGACGACATTACGGCAGGGGTCGTGATAAACAAGGTGAATAAAGATGATATTGCATCATCTGCAGCCGTCTTCACTTCCAATACATTGCGGGTGGAAGATAGCTTTTTGTATGTAGAAGTACTAAAAGAGGGGCAAACTGCCGGTATGAAATATCTCGTGAAATGCCCGGATAAGACTATATTTTCTATTAATACGGGTATTATAGAATATGTAGTGGAGTCTAATAAGTTTACTATTCCCATCAATTTCCATGTGAAAATAAAAGGTAGTTACAATAACCTGACGAAAGGGAATTTGTCTATAGACGGAGGAGTTATGGATGAGGTTTTTGAAGGATTTTTAGAATAAGAAGCGTATGAGAAAGATTATTACCCTGTTACTGATGGTCTGTGCGCTATGCGCCTGTAGTGACGAAAATATTTTGCCCGTAAATGCGGAAAAGGAAAAAACACGTACGGTAACATTCAACCTTAAGGGGATGGCAGACCGTGATTTTAGCGTACAAACCCGTGCGGTCGATACGACAGCTATTGATTTTACTAAATATGCCGTCAAGTTTTTTCTTTTTGAAAGAGTAGATGATACCGACGAATATGTTTTGAAACGTCAGCAAAATGTAACCGAGGACTTTTTCACTATTACCGGACTGGATGTGAAAAGCTACAGATATTTGTTCGTTGCCGTATCGGATGGCTTTGAGTATATGCTGGACGCTAAAGACTCGAATGCTTGGACTTGGAAGAATGTATATCCGGTCAGCGTATCTGCAGAAGTTGGTACGACCCTTTATAAGAATTGCTATTTTCCTTTTATTGAGAATGAAGACAATAACGAGATTTGGAACTATGAAGGGAAGGTAGCTCCTTGTACATTACCGGAAACGAACACAAATCTAGAGATTTACGGCCAAGGCTATATTTTGTCTTCCGGGATGGATTTTCATGTCCCGATAGATATACTGCTGGAGCGTCAATACGGTTCGGTGGAAGTACGACTTAAAAACTTAACGCCGGGAGAGACGGTCTCGGTAGCCGTTACTTCCGAGTATTACCGAATGTATCTTTCCCAGATGGTTAAGAGTGATATCAATAGCAATTATACTTCGGAAAACAATGGAAATATCAACTCAGGAGGTTTAAAGACAAGCGACTATGCGACCGGAACCGTCGGAGCTCCTATCTATTTCCAAAGAAGTATGACCGCAGCATCAGCCGAACAGGTCATCTCGCTTTGTTTGCCCTATACCACAGCGGAAGGAACCGGCAATACCGTGACAAACGACAAACATAAAGTAACCGGTCTGTCATTAACTATAGGAAGTAATACCTATTCTTATGCTGCCAAATTTCCGATTTACAGAAACGGGGTAAGTTATTTTATCCGGAAAGGAGACCAGTTGGCTATCGAGTTTACAACACAAGGTGACAATACTCCCGGAATTGATATAGAAGAAGATTGGAATGGATATTAAAATACGAACGAATATGAAAAGCTTGCATTATATAATAGGATTTTTAGTATGTGCCTTGTTTTTTTCTTGTGAGGCTGAAGAAATAATCAGAGAGGGAGAAAAGGAACAGATAACGCCGGAAGAAGACGGCTCATATCTGATTAACCCGGAAGATACGGCAGGAATCGTTGTGCCGGAAGGATATAAGCTGGTGTTGTTTCCCGGCGTAGGAAAACAGACACGGGCTAATGCGACCGGCACAAATACCCAGGTCAAACATTTGCAATATTTGATTTATCAGAAAGATGGAGAAGGAACCTACAAGCAGATCAAGCAAACCGTGTTATCCAAACCCGAAAGTTGGCCCTCGAAAGTCCCTGCTATCCCTTTGGAAGAAAATAAAGAATATCGGGTAGTTTTTTTAGGGAATATCGACAAAAGCCTTTTCGGTAATACTCAAACAGAAGATTTACTCACCGGTGTAGGCGAAGAGGCGAACTATGCGGATGCGCGAATACACTTGCCGCAAGTGGAGTTTGACGATACGAATTTATTCTATATGGCGAATAGCACATTCGATACGAACACAGGAAACATCACGGATAATTCGGTCTATGTACCGATAACCCTAAAACGGATCGTGAACAAAGTGGAAATCTGTAAAGAACCATTAAAAGATACCTCAAAGGATTTTACACAGGATAATTTAATAGAACAGGTACTCGGTGAAAAAATCACCCCGAAGTTAGGCTTGACTGGAGGTGCATTGCATAGGGGAATTGCGGCTTCTATCGATACGTTGGTGATGGCGATGGTGTATGTGGGGACAAAAGGTTGTGCTTCGGAAGCTGATAATTATTATACGACTAATCCGACAACGTATCCGGTATTGAAATATAGATACAATAATATTGGAATAGGAAAAGAATATCAATTACCGGCTTTAAAGAGCAATTTGGATGATATAGCAACGACTGTGAGTGTAGATAAAGGTGATGCTTCATTAATTAAAGAGAATTTCAATTATGCGAATTCTGATATGACACAAAATCTTATTATTAAATTGGCGCAATATATTTATGACTATTATCATAAAGGTTTAATCGATGATACAGTCAATGATGATTTATTTGATAATACTGGCAATGGAAATATAAGTGGTCTATGGACATCAAATGTCGCTTATATAGAGAACTCATATCAGGATGGACTTATATTCTATTTTTCTGATGATCTTTCTGTTGGCAAACTTAATACTTTATTGATTACCGAATTAACAACATCTTTCAAAACAATGGTTAATGCAGATGATGTAACGGATAAGGTGAAAAATGATTTTAAACCTTGGGTTAATAACCTTTATAAGGTAATAGTGAACCGGATGCCCTCTGTTATTACATTTGATTTAAAAGTAGTGGAATATCTTAAAGAAACTGAATTGGCCTTATTGATGAAGAAAAAAACATCCGAGGCATATAAGGGATCAACTATATCCATTATCTCTTTGGGCACTCCTGATGCAAACAATCCATCGATTGATGAAAAACTAACCATATCGGAAATTTTGGGTTCTTATACAACTCAAGGATGGGATGGGAATATTACAACACTTTTATCTTCAGAGGGAAGAAAAAACATATTATTAAATACAACGTTGACAGCTAAACAAACAGCGAATAAATATAGGAAATGTGTGAACAGCGTAAATAATGTGAATCTTAAAGATTGGAGTAAAAGTACGACTAAGACTTATCCCATTGAATACAAATTAAACACTCTCTTTAGTCAAGAGTCGACCGCTCCTTTGTTTCTTTCTGAAGTAAATAAGCCAGGGGTTAATTATCAATATTCGTTATATGTGAACGGGAACGAATTGTGTTTTGAAATAAGGTGTGCAAGAGCCTCCAATTTAGTAACCCTATATTCTAACATTTGTAAAACGTTAAAAGAACGCATAGGCTATAGTAGTGCTAACTCATATATTACATGGATTCAACTTCCTGAGGTAAAAGATAATTTAAATGATTATACATCGGGATGGACTATTACAGATGAAAACTATAATACCGTCAGCGAATAGCAACGATCAATAGTATTAAAAACTTAAAATTTAAGTGTATGAAAAAGATGTTGTTTTTATTAGTTATTTGGATGAATACCATAGGTGTTCTCCATGCTATGGAAGTAAAAGACACAGTTATTCCTAATCGGATCATTCCATTAGCTGGTCCGGGATGTGTCATTAGCCAGATTGACAAAAATCTGGTAGAAGTTGTGGCCGGAACGTCGGATTTGGATTACATAATAGATACGAATCCGAATAATTATGCAAGTTTTCGTTCTGTTGCCGGTGTAACGTTGTTGTACAATCCGATCCTGTCTGTAAAGGATATGAACCGGATGTTTTTCGCTTCATCCGATATGGCTACTACTGCAGGTTTTGTCATCCAGTGCCAGCAGGAAGGTAATAATTTGCTTACTGCTGATGTGTTGCAAATGTTCTGGATTGAGACATTTCTCGATGGGGAATTACAAGAAGCTTCTAATGGTTCTTCTTCTACAACGACAAGCTTGTTGGATCTGAACTTGATTACAGTGTCGTCCGATGGAAAGACCAAGGTGTCTATTGCTGTAACTAAACCGTTTGATGAGATCCGTATCGGGGTTGCCGGTATTAATGCGGATGTTATTTCAAACCTTCGGATTTATTATGCATTTGCGGGAGAAAATCAGATAAAACCAATTACGAATACACAATATTATCCTACTGCGTACGTACATTCCTCTGGTGTAAACGGCATTGGTAATGAATGGACAACAGCTATTTGGAACTGGCCTTCGGCAAGAAATAATTTAGTTGGAGTAAACTCTGAGAATGCAGGCGTAGGATTTGGTGTATTATCGAATCTCTTAACAGAACCGAGGGTTACGATCAATGCTGATACGATTATTCCAGCCAATACAGAGGTAGGCTTCCTCATTGAATCCGGTTCGGTTTTGGCAATTGATTTATTAAAAAATACGGTATTGACCACTTATGATGCAAACGACAATGAAGTCGAATCCAAAACAATAGTCTCTGTTTTAGGATTATCAGCCGTCGGTGGAGGTAAAACGATGATCAGTATGGTAACAACTCGCCCTTGCCAACAGGTAAAGATTAAGTTTGGCGGGGTCAATATAGATGTGGGTGGCACGAAAATATTTTATGCCTACACGCGTTCGACAGGTGTTACAATGTCGCCAAGTTGCGACTTGAAGGTGAATGCGGATATGACCTTATGTTCTGGTACGTCGGTACAGTTGACAGGTGTTAGCGGCATACAATGGTCTATAATCAGCAGTCCGGCAGGAACAATGCCTACAGTAAATACCGGTGGTTTGGTGGAAGGTATTACGGCACAGGGAGAGTATGTTATACAAGCAACACTGGGTACTTGTACGGATATCGTTACTATATATAAAAAGCCTATCTCGGATGTGAAGCTATCTTGTAACCGTCCTATTGTCGGAAGTAATATTACAACCTATTCACCAGCTGGGGGTGGCTGTCTGTTATGTCTTGCTACCGGAACAAATGGTAACGTGGAAAATGTAATCAATACTGATCTTACAGATTATGTGGAGTATACGCAAGGACTTGATTTAGCGAGTAACACAAGTATATTCGGTGTTCAAAATATGCAAAATCCTTATGAGGCAAATGCGGAGAATCCAATCCGTGTCGGTTTTGTTATGCAGGCAACCAATCAATTCTTAAACCTCGACTTGTTGAAATTTTTTGTTATCAAGACTTACTATAAAGGCGAAGAAGTTGAATCCTCATTGGTGGAAGAAAATAATGCGATTGGAGCAGACTTGATCGGTGGCATGGACAATCAAGTTCGGTTCAGTTTCACTGCTACCCAAAAGTTCGATGCTGTTGCACTTTGGACAGCAGGTCTGTTAAATTTGAATATCAGTAAATTCCGAATATATTATGCTTTTGAGGAAAACGTAAATGATGGTTGTTTCACCGGTAACAATGCGAGCGCTTGTGTTTCGCTGTTGTCATCTGATGAGTTTGGAGCTCAAATCGCTTATAATCACACCGGATTTGGAGGAATTGCTAATGTGGGAGCGTTCATGACTGATTTAGGCTATGCGATAGATGGAAACAATGAGAGTTATGCTCTAATCAATAAAATCGCAGGCATTGGGGGGGCGGCTAAGCTTTCCGTAAAAGTAAATCGGGTGATCGGAAATGGTTACCAAGCCGGTTTTATCATTCAAGATCAAACATGGGTAACTAATGCCGATTTGTTGAGTCGGATTCGAATCAAAACGTATTTGAACGGTGTTCAGACTGGGGACGAAACCGGAATACCCTCTGTTTTATCCTTGGACTTGATCGGTAGCGGTGGAAAATCGTATGTTACGGTATATCCTACGCAATCTTTCGATGAGATACAATTAGATCTTAGCGGATTGGTCGATGCTGCTATTAATACAAAGGTTTTCGGAGCTTTCGTCCGTAAGGATACAGATGGAGACGGAATGCCGGACTGCATTGATCAGAATATTTGTGGTTCAAATATAGTACCCGATGTAGTTGCGACATGTTCTGATTATCCCGTTATGGTAACAATTAGCGGAGGTACGGAAGGTTCGGCATATAGCTTATGGACCGGAACTGAATCTTATCCGTTTATCAATGATACCGTACAGTTTTATTCTCCTTCAGGAAAGTTTAACTATACGATACGTGAGAGTGGGGAAGATATATACGCCAATATTAAAGTATCAGTGCATGATACTTTGACACAATGGACGGGTGCTGTTTCCAATGATTGGTCAGATTGGGACAATTGGACACATGGCGTTCCTTCCGGGTGCTCGGATGTCATTATCCCGACAGAAGATAAACTGGAAAATGTAAATGGTTATTATCCTGTTTTGACAGAAGGAGGATCATATATTTGCAGAGGTATTCATTTTGAATCGGGAGCAGAGGTTAAACGATTGGATCTTCTGACGTATGAAAAAGCATGGATTGAACTGGCTGTCGCTCCTCTGCAAAACCAGATGGTTTTTGTGCCATTGAAAGATACCTATACAGGCGATCTCTTTATTGCAGGAACTGGAAGTTCGGAATACCGGAAACCTTTTACTCCATTATTTGGAGAAACAAGAAGGGCTAATCCTACCATCCAGGCGAGAATATGGGATAACGAATGGAAAGATATGACAACGATGGATGAAAAATTGGCAACATCTCTTGGTACCGGTTTTTCTTTATTTGTAGAGAATGGAGATATTTCTTCTGATTCGACTTTTGTCTTTCGATTTGGAAAAGAAGATACCCTTTATCATTATTATAGAAATAATGGGGTTGAGACCAGTCAGTTTATCAATGTTCCAAGAAGTAATATAGGGCGTTTTATTTATGAAGGCCAAGATTCTACAGTTACACTTCCTTTTCCACAGGATTATAAGGTTACTTCTCCTTCTGGAAAAATGTTTGTAATAGGAAATCCGTTCATGTGCCATCTCGACATTTTCTCTTTCTGTGAGGTAAACGGTGATATGATAGAACCGTTTATTAAATTACAAGGGGATTCTATCCCCGCTTCCGATATGAATGCTACAGTGAAACCGATGGAAGCATTTTGGGTACGATCTAAGTCAAATATTGCTACATTAACGCTTACATTCACAAAGGAGATGCAGGTTTTAGGAAATCATTCAAGAACAGAGTTACAAACTCGCTCTTCCATCCAAAGCGAAAGCTCCTCGCAGTTGCAACCCTCTTCCCTGAAAGCCTATACCCGTAACGGCGAAGGCATCATCGAATCTGCGGACAAGGTTGCCAAGCTGCAAGTCTTTGCCGTATCGGGCAAATTGATACTGGAAAGGCAGAACGTAACGGCTCCGGTCACGGTTCCCCTATCCGAAGGTGTAAACATCATCAAGGTGCAAACCGAGAATGAGGTGAAGACATTCAAGCTGATCAAGTAACCGGTCTGCTAACGAAAAAATCAAAGAGCCGCAGGCAAATTATGTCTGCGGCTTTCTACTTTATTAATACTCTGTTAGACTTAAGATGGACGTAATAGACTTAACGCAAAATGAATTTGAAAGAAAAATCACTGACTATCAAAATCTTATCCGGCTATCTCATTGTGCTGGCGGTAATTGGCTGTGTGATACTCATCCTATTGCATGAAAGACAACGTTTGCACGAAATAGAAGCCGGCGTAACGGTTAACCGGAATCTTCGACATGATATAAACTTTGTACATCGCAACTTTACGGAACTTGCAACTCTTGGTGAGTCTGTTATCAGTTGGGAAAAAACAGATTATCAATCCTATCATGCAAAACGATTGGAAACGGATAGTTTACTTCAAAAGCTTCAAACTCATTGTGCGGAGTTTATATGTCCTGAACAAATTGACACTTTATGTGGATTGCTTGCAAGTAAGGAACAACATCTGCTCCATATCATGCAAGCGTTTCACAAGCAGGAGAAAATGGACAGTCTGCTAATAAATCATTTACCTGTTGTAGCCAGACGAGTTACACACACCAATGAAATAACCCGCAAGAAGAAAGGACTTGCCGGGTTATTTGGGAAAAAGGAGACCGTGCAAGTGGCGGCTCCCGCAAAGCCCCTCTATGAGTTGAATGAAAAATTGATAGAGATGCAAAAGGAACACAGGCAAGATTTGGAAAGCTATACAGACATGGTCAGGCGAAAGAATAAGGAACTCAACAGCGAGCTGATGAAGCTGATTTCCCAAATAGATGGCCTGATACAAATAGCTTTCCGGGAAAGAGATAAGCAACTGGAGGATATGCGACAGAAATCATTCAGGCTATTGACTTATGTACTGGTCGTTGCTGTCGTGCTGTTGTTCATATCCTACCTGATAATTCAATGGGACCTTCAGCAAAAGGAAAAGACACGCCGAACATTGGAAGATTGCATCGGGCAGAACAAGGCGCTTCTGGAGATGCGCAAGAAAATCATCCTGACTATCTCGCATGATATACGCGGACCGCTGGGAAGTATAAACGGAAGCGCGGAACTGGCGATAGATACACGGGATAAACGAAAGAGAAATACCTATCTGGATAATATACGTACCTCATGCAGGCATATCTTGCATTTGGTAAACAACCTGCTGGATATCTACCGGATGAATGAATTGAAAGAAACAAGAAATGAAGTGGTCTTCAGGTTGGACAAACTGATTGAGCGGATAGTGGATTTATATTCCCAGGCCGGCAACAACAAGGGGCTGCTTTTCACTACCCAAATATCAGGAGTGGAGATTACGGTTAAAGGAGATGCGGACCGTATTGAGCAGATATTGGATAACCTGTTGGCAAATGCCATTAAATTCACTAAATCCGGTGAGATACGTTTTATTGCGGCTTATGAAAATGGGCGACTGACAATGAAAGTCCAAGATACCGGTATCGGAATGAGTGAAGATACATTGTCCCGTATCTTTAGCCCGTTTGAACGTGCTGCCCAAGAGGTAAACTCCGAAGGCTTCGGCTTGGGGCTTTCTATAACGAAAGGGCTGGTTAATTTATTAAATGGGGAAATCTCTGTTGAAAGCACTGTCGGCAAGGGTAGTATTTTCTCTGTAATCCTGCCACTTCCGGAAACCAACGAAAAGGAAACAGAAGACATTAAGCCCGTTACCGGAATGACACGTTTACCCCGACAAGTCCTTGTCGTGGATGACGACTCCCTTCAACTTGGAGTAATCAAAGAGATGCTGGAACGAAATGCTGTATTCTGTGAAACTTGCAGCAACGCCAAAGAAGTGGTGCAGTCACTCCGGGAACGTAATTTTGATTTAATACTGACAGATATTCAAATGCCGGGGACAGACGGCTTTAATTTATTGAGACTATTACGGAATTCGAATATAGGAAACTCCCGGACAGTGCCTGTAATAGTCATGACGGCACGTGGAGACCAAGAAGCGCATAATTTTATAGAAGCCGGATTCCTTGATTGTATTTACAAGCCATTTTCTACCAAAGAGCTTTTATCCTCCATCTCTTCAGTTGCCCAAAAGGAAATGGTTGTGGAAGGCGATACTGATTTTAAAGCGTTAACCTCCGGGACAAGTGACAAGAAAAAAATATTGGAACTTTTTGTGGAGGAGTCTGAAAAGAGTATCGCTGAACTGAAAGACTTTCTGGAGGCAGCAGACCGGATAGGGTTACGTGGAACAATACATCGGATGCTCCCTGTATGGGAGTTGCTGCAAACAGATGATGCACTGTTAATATACCGCCGGATGTTGCATGATGAAAATACGGATAATGGGATAGTCCGTAAAGAAACTGAAAGGATAATAGCCTATGCGTATGAATTGGTTGCGAAAGCTAAAAATGAAATGGTCGATTTGAAACATGAAACATAAGATATTGTTAATTGAGGATAATGTACTCCTGGCACAGGTACAAAAGGAGTGGTTGGAAAAATCCGGTTATGATGTGGTGACTGCCATGACTGAGCCGATAGCCCGTGGGGTGATACAGAAACAACCGATAGATCTCATTCTATCCGATGTCCGGCTACCGGAAGGAAACGGAATCTCCTTACTGGAATGGCTTAACAGAAAAAAAATCCGTGTCCCTTTTGTGGTGATGACTGACTATGCCTCTTTTTCAGATGCGGTACATGCCATCAAACTGGGGGCTAAGGACTATTTGCCCAAGCCGATATACAAGGAAAGGTTGCTTGATCTTGTCCGTGAGTTCCTGAGACCGCTATCTGTTATACGTAGTGAAAAAGCAATATTGCGGCGGACCAGTCCAAAGGCTAAAGAAGTGGAACGCCTTGCATTATTGGCCGCTCCGTCAGATATTTCCGTAATGATATTAGGAGCCAATGGTACAGGAAAAGAATCGGTAGCCCAAAGTATACATCAGAACAGTGACAGACAGGATCGTCCCTTCATTGCAGTCAATTGTGGTGGAATACCCAAGGAACTTGCCGCATCATACTTTTTCGGACATATAAAAGGGGCGTTTACAGGGGCGGATAAAGACAAGAAAGGCTATTTTGAAATAGCGGAAGGCGGGACGCTCTTTCTGGATGAAGTAGGAAATATGCCGTTAGAATTGCAGGCCATGTTACTTCGGGTATTGCAGGAACATGCTTATTGTCCGGTAGGCGGGCATCAGGAGCAGCGCGCTGATGTCCGTATTATTTCCGCCACCAATGAAGATCTGAATTTAGCCATATCCGAAGGAAGATTCCGTGAGGATTTCTATCATCGTCTCTGTGAGTTCGACCTTTGGATACCTTCCCTTTCGGAATGTCCGGAAGATATTTTACCTTTTGCCGAGTTTTTCCGTGAACAGAATGCAAAGGAATATAGAAAAGAGATAATTGGATTCAGTAATGAGTCAAAGGACTTCTTACTGAGTCATTCCTGGCCCGGAAATATCCGGGAATTGAAGAACCGTATCAAACGGGCCATAATCATAGCACAAAATGAGTATCTTTCCGTAGATGATTTAGGATTTCGCAAAGAAAATGCGGCAACTGTCAATTTAAAAAACGCATCTACAATAATAAAACTCAAGGATGAGGAAAGGGATAAAGAACAGATAAGACTCGCCCTCCAAAAATCGGGAAATAACAGAACGCAGGCAGCCCGATTGCTTGGCATCAGTCGGCAGGCTTTACATGCCAAATTGAAAAGGTACGGTTTAAAATAGTCTCTTGCATCTCCGATATATCATATAGCAGATACCGTTGGAGTACTGTTTGACTTTATGGAGTGACCAATGGCAGGAGGATACCTGTTTCATGAGATGTATTCCCTTGCCTGCTGTTACGGGAAGAAGGTAGACAACCATTTCGTCCACGATATGATATAGGAAAAGTCCCCTCAATAGTTCTGCGCTGTCTTTATCAGAAATTTCCGCATAATAGATGAAGGAATCATCGGTCCGGTCTTTATTGCAGACTAAATCTATAAGTGGATAATCCGGAAACAAGGGATAAACGCATTCTTCTTTCCAATGGGGAAATCCTTTTTTATCGGTCTTTACCCATTGCATCAGGTTCTCATTATCTTCAGGGAGAAACCCGTCAAGGGTCATCGCCATTACAATCCGGACTTTTGCCATACCTCTGTTCTTATAAAAAATGAAAAAGCGTGAAACCCACACAGTTCCGGACAGAGGCTCTGGTAAGCCCAATAACAGAAACATGCATGGGCTCACGCTATAAGATATAGCATAAGCCTCACGCAATAGCCTCTATTATTTTGAAATTTACCAGATTTCTGTCCGAGACGTCTTGCGACTTATGTATATAATCGGCAGCAACTGTTCCGTGAACTACCGTTATATTTGATTTAATGTTCAAATATAGCCATTATCTGCAAAATCTCGGATAATCCTGTCGTTTTATTTATCACCGCTATCGGATTTTCCTTCTTTTTCATCCTCCAGTCCCAACCGTTTACAGAGTTCGGGATCAGCTTTAATGCGAGTCATTTCCTCATTGATAATAGCCTGCGCGTCCGCTTTTATTTGGTCGTAGTTCCGCCCGATCTGCTGCATCATGATGTCATTTCCATCCTCGTCTTTAAACTCATTGATAACGGGGATTTTATTATAGGCTTTCGTTTCCGCATCCACTTTTTCATGATCCACAATAATTTCGGCATGGAAAATCTTCTGGTCTATCTTCTCTCCGAAGTTATCCGATACCGCCCCCACGAATGTCCCTTGTGAGAGGTTCGCTATCTTGGAAGCCGGAATGAGCGAGTCCAACTGCGTGTTGATGGAAGTGGAAACATCCTGTCGGTTAATAGAAACGGATTGCCGTTTTTGAAGTACCTTGCCAAACCGCTCGGATAGCGTCTTTGCCGTTTCTCCAACTACCTGACCGCTAAAGATATTGCCTACCGTATTCTGCACCACCTTCGATTCTTTTTCACCATAGTCGCGGTTCAATTGCGAGTAATCCTGAAATCCTAAACAGACCGCCACCTTGTTACTTCGGGCAGTGGCAATCAAGTTATCGAGTCCACGAAAATAAATGGTAGGCAACTCGTCGATAATCACCGTACTTTTGAGCATTCCCTTCTTGTTTATCAACTTCACGATACGGGAATTGTACAATCCCAATGCCGCCGAATAAATGTTTTGTCGGTCCGGATTATTACCGACACAAAGGAGTTTCGGTTCATTCGGATTGTTAATGTCTAAGGAAAAATCATTACCTGTCATCACCCAGTAAAGTTGCGGAGAAATCATTCTGGTAAGCGGGATTTTGGCACTTGCTATCTGGCCCTGGAGCTGATCCATCGCCCCTCCTTTCCAGGCATCCATAAAGGGAGAAAGGTAATTTTCCAACTCCGGGTAAGAGGTTAGAATGGTAAACAAATCGGCGTACGGTTTGTTCAGCAGCTCTATTGCATGAGGGAATGTACAATAAATGCCGTTCTTGTAAATTTTGAGATACCAAATCACTCCCGCCAGCAGAATAATCGGTGATTCCACGAAGAAATCCCCTTGCTTTTCGATATCGGGTAAGGCAGGGACATTGCTGTCCCCTTCTCCCCTAAAAACCGTACGTGAGAGTTTCCCCTCATACGGCTCAAGCAACTCATAATTTCCAGTTGTTATTAGAAATCGGCTCATACTTTTAACTTTTACGTTTATTTCTCAAATAGCAGGTGTTGTGTACCAGTTGGCGAACAATCTTCCCATCAACCAATTTTTCATTGATGTTCCATGCTTTTGTCCGGTCAATTGGTTTGTCACAAAACGGACAAGTCCGATTCTGCTTGTTCCATAAATGTAGGAGTGATTTTCTTCCTTTCAGCGTTTCAAGCATCTGTTGTGTTTCCCTCTTTTGGAAATACAAATCATATTCAGGGTCATATGGATTGGCATCACCTTTAACCTGTGTATATTCAGTATAATGAATATCAGACAGATGTTTTAAAGTGAGGTAATTCTCGTTTCCTTTCTTTCCCTTATAACTAACTGCGAATTGCCATTTTCTGCCACGTATAGTATGCCAGTACTTATCGCCCACCCAATTTTTCTTTTTCTTTGGATGTCTTCGTAAAGCCCATTTCTTCGTGACATTATAAATATGGTTATCGCAATTTTGAAAAGCATCGGTTGATGCACCATATCGGTAATAATTTCCCCAACCCGTGATAATTGGATTCAGCATCCTTATCAAGGATTCCTGCTTACACATCCTATGCCGTTTAATAACTTCACTTATCCGCTCCCTGAAACGTTTTTGCGCTTTTTTGGAGGGTGATGTATATAGGCGCTTGTGAAACTTCCGTACATTAAAACCTAAGAAATTGAAGCCATCACTAATATGTGTGATGGTAGTCTTTTCTTCAGATAGAGTTAATCCTCTTTCCTTTAAAAATTCCACCAGTAGTGGTTTAACTTCATTCTCTAAAAGTTCTTTGCTTCGACCTGTGATAACAAAGTCATCAGCGTATCGGATAAGATTTACCTTATAATGGAATGTCTTACTATTGCGCCACAATCTCTTGAACCTTTCAGCCAATAGTGGTTGGAGTCCATCGAGAGTCATGTTTGCAAGTGTCGGAGAGATTATTCCACCTTGTGGTGTACCTTCTTCTGTTGGAAATAATTCTTTATTAAATACAAAGCCGCACTTTAGCCATTTTTGAAGAATGTTCTTATCCATTGGAATATGTGATAGTAACCATTCATGGCTAATGTGATCAAAACAGCCCTTTATATCTCCCTCCAAAATCCATTCGGGAGAATGTTGGCGATTAAGAACCGTATCTATCTGCCTTATTGCGTCCATTGTTCTACGTCTTTTCCTAAAGCCGTAAGAGAAACGGTCACCAGTTGTTTCAGCAATAGGTTCCAGTGCCATAAGATATAACGCCTGCATTGCTCTGTCTTTCATTGTCGGAATACCCAACGGTCGAAGTTTGCCATTACTTTTCTTTATATGAACCCTACGGAGCGGCTGGGGTTTGTACCCACGCCTGGAGAGTTCACTAATTGCTCTAAATTTACGCTTAGGAGTGTCCCAGAGGACTTTGTCCACTCCAGAAGTTTTCTTCCCTTTGTTAGAAGTAACTCTTTTTACCGCCAAAGCCTTAGCGAAAAAAGAGTGAGTAAGGAGCCACTGTAAGGCTTTCACCTTATTGTGTTTTCCTTCTTTCTGAGCCTTTACAATACGCGCTTGCAGCTTTTGAACATACTGCTCGCACTTGAGCCAGTCAATGCCGTCCCAAGATTTAAGCCTATTATTAGTAGGCGCACACGATATTTTTGTTTCGTCCATTTGCATTCTACTTAAAAAAGTTCTGTAAACTATCTTGTAAAGAGTTACCTTATACGGAAGTCTGCCCGTTTTCACGTCAAGTGATGTTGTCGTTGCCAATTCATAGCAATGGCTCAACTTGTATCCTCTCCATTACAAAGCGGCATTCGCTTTTTCCGTTATCTTATACCTGCACCCCATATAGGTTTACCTTGCGGTTCACTTACCTGTCATAGGACAGGAGAGATACAGGCTTGCCACGTTCCACATAGATAACTAACGAGTAGTTTAGGTTCTGTTAATCCACCGGCAGTGCTATTGTCCGTGTAACCCCAACTTGGGCAAGGGTTATCCGACTGCTTACCATTTTGGTGAGAGCTTACAATATCTTTTGCTCCTTGAAACCTCACGATGGCTATAAACAGTTTGCTTACGCTAACCATGCTACTCAGCCTAGCCACTCGGCAGCATGATATTTGCCACCCTTGACTGTTCCTCACGGTTCGGTCTTGTCTTTTCAGAAAGTGTACATTGTCCGATAGGCTTAACACGCTATATTGCTATTGACGCATCCTACCGTAGGCTACCGTTGACGGAACAACGGGTTAAAACATTGTTTATCTGGCGATATTCAACTTGTAACAATTATCTATGTGACTTCGTGTCACACCCAACTGCGGTTAAGGTTTAACATGATTGTGTAACTGGCTTCGTATGCGTCCGATATGTCCGTCATGAATTCCGGATTAATAGGATTGCAACGGTGTGATTTATGCGGATCGTCAAAATTGATCACATAGAATTTAGGAGCAACCTTGTACTTATCCATATTGTGTAGCAATGAATTATAGGCGATAACGGATAAATCGTCGAACTTATAATCGTACACATAACAACTATAGCCCTTGCCAATCATCTGACGGATATAATTGTTCACCACCGCATACGATTTCCCTGAACCGGGCGTACCCAGAACAATGGTCGCACGGAACGGATTCACCACATTGATCCATCCGTCATTCAGTTTCCCCTGATACTGGAACTTAGTCGGCAGATTGACGGAATACTCATTCTCCATCAACCGTGTTTCCTGTTGGAAAGATTCATTCTCCGTGTTAAAGACGTCTGTCATCAGATTGTGCTTGTACAGGCGGCTTATCCATAATCCCGCCATGAGCAGGCAGAGATAACCGAATGCCAGCGTGGATATGTACAGGACCGAAACCGTTACATGAGGCAGGGACAATTCCAATATCCACCAATTGAGAAAGAAAAGAATGAACCCGGCAACGAGTGCCGCATAGATTTTGGACCAGGTGATTTTTTCTCCTTTAACGCCCTTTGTTCCCAGGCAGGAGATAGCCAGCAGCAGGACTACCGCCAGCTTGCTCCAAAGAATACAGTTGAATATTCCTGTCGTATTGTTGAAGTTCGTCAGAATCTTGTCTATGACTTCCAACCGGATGTGCCATTCGACAATGCTTGAATAACAGAATACATAAACATGTACCACCAAAAGAAAAATACTCACTGCCCGCCCGAATTCCATTATTTTGGCAAGCGCTCTTAAATCATCTTCCTGTTGCATAAGAATTGCGTATAAATTGGGTTAATAATCAGTTTCTATTAAATGCCGCGTGACCTGCGTTTCGCCTTCTTCTTTTTCTTCATGCGGCGTGCGAAGGCTTCTTCCTCGTAATCACTCGGATTGGTGTCTATGGAGAAGATACCCGCAGCCTGTTCCAATGCGCTCCCTGTCTCCACTTTGTGACCGTAGTGTTGCCAAAGTTCCTCTCCCGTATATCCTTGACTTTCCCCGGCAGGTATGCTGTCCCACCATTTGAAAAGCTCATTGAATACGTTGGCGGAAAACTCTTTACCCATCCGTGAGCCGTTGAACGCTTCCCGGTTGTTATGGTCGATGAACGTGACGCCATAGATACGTCCCTGTTCGTTCTCGCGGAATACCATATCAATGTTATTCTTTCTCAGCAGTTCCACCATTTCTTTGCGTGAGCGTGCTTGTTGCATGACAAGTGCCACCTGCCTCTGAATCCCCGGCGTCCATTTGCCTTCTTTGAAATCTTTGGCATGTACAAGCATCTTTCTCTCCAGCCATTCGTTGCCGAAGCGTTTGCCGAATCGGGCACTCTTGAAAGGCGGGCTGACCACTTTGCCCTTATTATCGGTGGCCGAATAGATAATTCCGGTATAGGGTTCTCCCTTGTATTCTCCCCGAACCTGTTTGGCTTCGATATGGAGTGTGGAAAGCAGTGCGCTGTATTCCCCGAAAGTCTGGAAGCGGTAACTCTCCAATACCGCCTTTAGCGTATTGCCTATCTGATGGCGTACATCACCGGCGGAAGCATCCACCTTCTTCAGTTCCGCCTTCCGGTTCCGCTCTTCCATGTCCGCACCGTTGCGCAGTCCGAAATCAATCTCCAGCTCCCGACAGGCAGTCATGGAACGACGGTGCTCGTATGAATCGCTGATTTTCCGTCCTTCTTCATCTACACAGGTACTTACAATATGAATGTGCGTATTGTGCGTATCGCCATGCTTATACACGATAAACGGCTGGTTGCCGTACCCCATTTTCTGCATGTACCTCTCTGCCAGTTCCGCCAACTGTTCATCCGTGAGCTTATCCTCCGGCGCCGGGCTGAGCGCGATATGCAGAATCGGTTTCTCCGTATTCCTGTTTGCCAGCAGGTAGTTTTCAAAGGAGAGTAATGCCAGGCGCATATCCTCGCTGGGCAATCCCAGACGGTCGGAAACCATCCGGTTGCCGGATAATATCTCCGCTTTTCCATTCTCCACCTTCTCGTGGTTGTAGGCAAGTGCTCCGTAGAGGCTGGTGCCATGACTTATTTTTGCAACCATTTCTTCTCGTATTCCTGTGTGAGTGCCATTACCTTTTTCGTCAGCAGCATCAGTTCAATGGTTGCTTTTTCCAGTTGATAGAGCAATGACATGGCACGCTTCTCACCGAAATTGGTCTTCACGGCGCGCACCACCTGATTGTAATTGTTGCCAATCGCCTGGAATTGTTTATAGAATTCCGTCAGCCGGATGTAGTAATCCATCGTCGCCTTGTCGATTTTCACTACCTTAATCTGGCCGCTAAAGATTGCCTTCTTGATAAAAAGTGTCTTGTCTTTAGCTTCCGCATCGGCAACCAACCGCTCAAACTTGCTGTTCTCTTCGGCATTCAGACGGAAACTGTACTTGTAATCCGCCGGATCACTTTTGGGTTTTCTGCCCGTTCTTGTTCTCGTGTCTTCCTTCATACTCCTTCGTATTTACGGTTCGTACTCTTTCTTCATCAGAATTTGCGACTTTGGAGCAAATTCCCCCGACCATCGGGAGGGCAAGTTGTTTTTGTCGGACAGGAGACTTCCTGTCGGACGAAAACACAACTTGCTATGTTCGGTTGAACATAGAATCCTCCTTCGTCGGATTGCTGCGCGACGTTCACGGCGTGCTGTGGTCCGATGAAGCCTGTTTCCTCCACAGTCTCATTCTGATTTTGCAAAGTTAGGGCGGATTAAACGGCTGGTAAATAGACGGATGTGTGACAGGTGATGACATCTGATGACACGTGATGTCAGGTGGTTCCGAAATTGATAGAGTTACCAAATTTATCCTATACTTTTGGCAATATGATAACCTACTGATATCCTAATCGGGTAATGAAACCACTTAGTTTTATTGGTATGGCAGTATGTTATCATGTAACGAGAAAATAAGAGTATGACAAAATGGTAACAGAAGAAAATGGTAATGCCATGGGACAGTCAGATACTGAAATTCCATTGTAATAGTATGGTAAACTAATATGAGTGCAATACCTCATTATTCGGCTGTAATCTTATTCTATTCCTATATGGTAAGGTTATGCTGCTATCTTCTAATAATGGTCTGTTCTTCTACCATTCTATTATGAGGGTATCACAAGGTTGTAATATTAGAATATTGGCATATCCTCATAATAGTCCGATTCCATAAGATGTCATACCAATGGAAAAACAAGATAATGAGATAAAGAAAATGATTATTCACCATTAATTCGAAAGCGTATGAGCAAACGATGTGTTTTTATCGCCTTGAGCAATCAGAAAGGTGGAGTCGGCAAGTCCACTATGACTGTACTTCTTGCCAGCTATTTCCACTATGTGAGAGGAAAAAATGTCGCGGTTATAGACTGTGATTATCCCCAATTCAGTATTCAGACATTACGTGAACGCGACGTGAAAAATGTCGAAAAGAGTGAGCTTCTTCAGCGGCTGCTTTGTGAGCAGTATGAGCAGGTCAAACAAAAGGCTTACCCTGTAATTACTTCCGCGCCGGATAAGGCATTGGAAGTTGCAAGCAGGTTGTCAGATACCTGTGACTTCGTATTCTTTGACTTGCCAGGTACGGTCAATTCCCCGGGAGTGCTGGAAGCAATTATGAATATGGACTATATGTTTACTCCGGTCATACAAGACCGCATGGTAATGCAGAGTAGCCTGTCCTTTGTGTCCACTATTCAGGACTTCATCCAGTCACATCCGGAAGTTCCATTACACGATATCCGTCTGTTTTGGAATAAAATCGACGGGCGTGTTTCCAGAGAAATATACAAACAGTACAATGACATCTTCGGTAAGATCGGATTGAAGGTACTTGGCACGGTAATGCCTGACATGGAACGATACAATAAGGAAGCGACTACCGGCAATCGGTTACTGTTTAGGAGTACGCTCTTTCCACCGTCGGATGCGTTGCTCAAAGGCAGCAATCTGGATACATTGGTCGCGGAAATAGAAAGTATAATTCAATTATAGATACAAGGATTATGAAGAAAAGAGAAGTATTCAATGTGGATGAAAATCGCTTGAAAGAGATTATAGCAAATGATACCTCTGCCGATGGAACTCCGAACACGTCCAAAGCGGAAGAACTACCGGAAGTACCTCAAACGGAGGTGGCACCACAAAAATCTACGGTCGCGCCACGAAAGGCAAACCGTACGCCCGTTGCCACAATGGACAAAGCCGAAAAATATGAAGCAATGTTTCTTAGCCGTAAAGAGTCCGTTCATCGTAAACAGACTTATATCAGTTATGAGACATATCGTAAACTCGCACGCATTCTCCCTTTGCTGAGTGATAGTATGACAGTTCCTGTTTTTTTGGACAATGTACTTGACAATCATCTGAAACAATACGAAGAAGAACTTGGTGAATTAATTCACCGTAACACCCAAAATACACTTTGATTATGGAACACTTATTTATTTGCCTGTTGTTGGCTTGTACCTGCTATTTGTTATATAAGGTATTCAGATTGAAAAATTGTGAGAGCCGATTGAAAAATGAAATATCAGAATTGCGGATTGCTAAGGTTAAAGCACAGGAGCATCTTGATGAAATGGAGGCTTCTATTGCAAGCAATACCCTTTTAGAAACAGATCTCCTGTCCGATGACGATGTACTTCCGTTGTCAGAAGTCTGTTTCTCATCACTGGCAGATGTACCCCCTTCCTTATACGAAGAAGCATTTCTGTGCAAAGGACCATTCGGAACAAGAAGGCAGACTTATGTTGATTCATCGTATTATGAGTATATGTCGAGAATGCTTCCAGTAATGGCTCCCGGAGTATCTTTCCCGATATTCCTGAATAATCTCCTGAATCAACATTTAAAAATATATAGCAAAATCCAGGAAGAAATCTATCATAGGAATGCCAAAAAGGCAATGAAAGAACTAAGCGAATGGAAGAGTTGATTTATATATTTGTGCGCTTGATCTGCCTTATCTATATATTATATAAGGTATGGGGGTGGAGAAGTAAGGTAAATGAGATATGTTCACTTTTTTATGAGAAAGGACCGGAAAAAGATATTGTGAAAAAAACTTTGGTTGATTCTCCTGTAAAGATTGAAGAAGTGAACGTGGTGGGAAGCACTCGTTTTGTCTATCTGGACGAGAATGCAGGAAAGACTGTGGCTCCTTATATGAGTCAGCCTTTAGAATCGGACTTTATCGGGGAGGATAAAGATGTGCCCGAAGAAGAAGTGGAATGTAAACTACCATTGGAGGAAATGAAAATGCTCAAAGAAGAACAGGAAGAACTTGACGAAATGTCCCCCGGAGTGGATGTTGTGTCACAAGTGGTAACACCTGCCGATCTTAGTCTTGCCGGTGATGTGCTGATGAAACTGAATGATGCCGATAAAGATGAGGAAAAAGCACTTCATGCAGCCCGTACCCTTTTTGCTATCCAGCATACATATTTATTTGAAATCTTCACTTCACAGGTCGAAAATGCGGAAACCATTAATAACCTGATGGAAGAGTATCTGGATGAAAATGGAAATCCGTTGCCGGAAAAGAAAGAAATGAAGCAATCCGCCTTTTCTTGGAAGAACTTGCTTTAAAGACAGGTGACTCGGAATGCAATTAGGGTTATTCCGAGTCTCTTTTTTTAAGATTAATGTATGAAAACTAATAGGAGAATTCTCGGTTTTGGAGAGTTTATTTCTTTATTCTCATAACGCTTACAGTAATTTTTCTACTATTGGCTTGGTAATAATTTAACTATTACCAACTATCTATCTCGTTTCTTTGATTATTCCTAATAGTCCTTGGAATTCAGTCTTTAACTCATTGACAATTTCCGCCAAATTGTAATCCGGTATATTATTAATTGCATCGATAATTTCAGGTGATAAAATTTCATTTAGCCCGACTACTTTAGGAACAACCTCCTTTCCAACACAATCTGTAAAAACAATTAATTTATCAAAAGTTGTTTGAGGTAAATATATTCCATTATCAATGATATAGTAATATAACTTACTAAGTGCATCGCAATATTGTTGATAGGTTTTTTGCTCTTCTTCAGCGTTTCTAAACTTTACTCCTTTTACAGTATTATTAGCTACTACTAAACGAGCCATTAATTTATATGTTTCTCTAATAACTTCCGCCCTTTGCACATAGATGTTACTAAATTGAAGGTGTTTCTGCATCTTTAGTAAATCAAGTTGTTGCTTGTATTTTTCCATATCTCTGTCAAACCAATGGGTAATCCATTTTTTGCCTAACCATTTGAATATCGCAAATCCTGATCCTCCACCCACAACAAGCGAAATTGATATGTTGACTATAATATTTGTCACCTCCATAATTACTAATTGAATTTGCCTTTTATAATATCAAGGAATGTCTTATTTCGAGCATCTGCATCGTCAACCAATGCAGCAAAGTCCATAACATATCGTGTCGCAGGAACCTTTATCCCAGTTTCCCAGTTAACTGTAATATCAGTGGTGTTCACAAATACAGTTCCTTTAGAATATAATGGATGATATCCAGCTGTTGATAAATGAGATTTATACTCATTATCAAGCTCTGCAACACCATACAACCATAATCTTTGAATTTTCTTAGGATAAATATCGAATAGTTTGCGAGCTCTTTTTTCTAGCTGAACTTCAACCTTTACATTTTCCTCTGGTTTTAGTCCTTTTCTCTTCAGTTCTATTATGACAACTTCTACTTTCTGCGTTACTTTAGGATCATCAGAGAAAATTATTGCGATATCAGGTCTGTCATCATCTCTCACAACATCCTCTTTTGTAATTTCAGCTATCAAGTCTGACATCTCCATTTCACTCAAAACCGTAGAATAGGTCATGAATTTTTCATCAAGAATCCAAGCGCAGCTTTTGTATACATTGTCTGTATAATGCTCTGATCGCAAAACTGTTCTCTGAGGCACAATAATATTGTGAATCTTATTTTCAAGATCCTTTTTGTCTATTGACTTTAGCTTCTCTATTGTTAATTGTCTAAACATAATATATTCTGTCAGAGCACGGCCAGATATATCTAGTGATTTATTATATTCTTCATCTGTGAAATTTGTCTTACATAATAAATCTCGTTGTGCTTGAAAAAATTTATTCTGAGCATCTTTGACTATATCATTTTTAGAACTTATACCTATTGTTTCTTCTTCAAAATATCCACTAAGGTGAGGAAATTTATCATTCAATTCGGTTGTGACAGCGTGTGTGGCTTCTAATACTTTGGGTAACTTTTCTGATAATATTTCAAGAATCTCTTTCCGAAATGTTTTTTTCAGAATTTGTAGTTCAGAAGAAGGTATTTCTATATTTTGCCTTATAGCGTCAGTTCCACCTTGAAATGAATCAGACAATAATATAAATACCATTTCGTAGCCAGGCGGTACACTCTCTTCTGCAAAGACCTCTATGGATTCATTTCTATTGTCAATTAATAAAGCTGTTATTACGGAGGACTCAGAAATATCACATGTTTTTATAGAGTATAGCATAGTCATACTGCCATCAAGACTAAATGTTGATGTAAATGGTTTCTCGATAAACTCTGGCAAAGTATCAGTATCTATGACCTTTACATTAGAATAATCCCCTATATTTGATGTGATAGTTATTGTAATCCCCTTTTTAGCCTCTTTTGCTTTATATAAACGAGAGTAGTGCTTCCTTAATAAGCTTTTTTTTATCCATTCAGCATCAGCATAGTCATTTTTACCAAGCTTTTCCAAGGAACATTTTGTCATTGTAATAGTAGTTCCTGAAGCCTGATTATCAGTGCTTTTTATCTTTGGATTTTCTGCTTTTAAATCTTGATCAAACAAAAATTCACGGTATTTATTTTTACCAAAATGGCTCTGTATGAAAACATTGTCAAAATAGAATAAATAAGCAAGTCGTCCTAAACCCCTATGTGTTTTATCCGTATTGTCAACTTCTAATAGTTTACAAAATTTCGTAAATCGATCTTCTGTAAAACCTTTGCCATTATCCTCAATTACAATTTTAAAAGAATCTATATAACTTTTGGATAATCCACGAGCGGAAAATGTTATTTTAATATCTGTGGCTTCAGCATCTAAAGCATTGGCTATTGCCTCTTGATATATCATATCAAAAGATGATTTTGAATAAAATAGCTTAATAGCCTGTTTAAGATTAATTTCCATTTGTTGTTTCTAAGATTAAATTTAACAATCTATTGATTGTAAATCAAAAGCATTGTTTTAATGCAATTGCTTAATGATATCCTCCTTGTTACAATAGTTATTATTCGCAAAGATAATGATTTCTTTCTCCGTGAGACTAAAAAAATAGAGTAATTATTCATAGAAGTATAATCTGATGTGACATCTGATGACATCTGACGACACCTAATGAAACACTTGCTTCCCAGCTATTTAATGCCTATATATTTGCAGTCGAATTCAATTTTATGTCTCACCTAAATGATTCGACAATGAGAAAGAGAATCCTTATTTCAGTTCTGAGCGTGTTTGCCGTGGCAACCGCTTTCGCGCAAGGTCAGGGCCTTGCAGGTATCAACGAAGCGACCAGCATGATGACCTCGTATTTCGACCCCGCGACGAAATTATGTTACGCCATCGGTGCTGTTCTTGGCTTGGTCGGTGGTATCAAAACCTACAGCAAATTCAGTAGCGGTGATCCCGACACCAGCAAGACAGCCGCCAGTTGGTTCTTCGCCTGTATCTTCCTGATTGTGGCAGCTACCATCTTACGTTCCTTCTTCCTCTAGGGTTATGGAATATCCTGTCAACAAAGGTGTTGGAAGGTCGATAGAGTTCAAAGGCCTGAGGTCGCAATACCTCTTCATTTTTGCCGGAGGGCTTGTCGTGGTGTTCCTGCTGTTCGTCATCCTGTTCGTTGCCGGTGTGAATCAATGGATATGTATTCCCTTCGGAGTCATATCCGGCAGTCTGCTGGTCTGGCTGACTTTCAAGCTGAATGCCCGGTATGGCGAACACGGACTGATGAAACTGCTGGCCGAGAAACGCCACCCTCGCTATCTTATCCACCGCCTGAGAGTTTTCCGATTACTGACCAAAAGAAAAAAGAAATGAGAAACGTACTGAAAGCTGAAACACTGGAACGCAAGTTCCCCCTGCTGTGTGTGGAGAACGGATGTATCGTGAGCAAGGATGCCGACCTGACCGTAGTCTTCGAGGTGGAACTGCCCGAACTTTACACCGTCACCTCCGCAGAATACGAGGCTATCCATGGCTCATGGATCAAAGCCGTCAAGGTACTGCCAAACCACTCCGTTGTTTGCAAGCAGGACTGGTTCACGAAAGAAACCTACCGTCCGGATTCCGGGACGGAAGAACAAAGTTTTCTCTCGAAAAGTTACGAACGCCATTTTAACGAGCGACCGTACCTGAACCACAAATGCTACCTGTACCTGACGAAAACCACCCGTGAGCGCAGCCGCCAACGGAGCGACTTCAATACGCTCTGCCGTGGCTTCCTGCTACCCAAAGAAATGACCGACAAAGACACAGCCGGTAAATTTCTGGAAGCGGTAGACCAATTCGAACGTATCGTGAACGATTCGGGAATGGTGAAGCTGCGCCGCTTGGAAACCGAGGAGATCACCGGAACCAAAGAACGTGCCGGATTGGTGGAGAAATATTTCTCCCTGTCGCAGGAAGAAGAAACTACCGTGCTGGAAGACATCTGTCTTGAACCTGCCGTAATGCGTATCGGTGACAAACGCCTCTGCCTGCACACCCTTTCGGATGCGGAAGACCTGCCCGGCAACGTGAATACCGATATGCGTTACGAACGGATGTCCACCGACCGGAGTGATTGCCGCCTGTCTTTTGCCGCACCCGTAGGGCTGCTGCTCTCTTGTAACCACATCTATTCGCAGTACATTTTCATTGACGATGCACAGGAGATCCTTCTGAATATGGAGAAAACCTCCCGTAACATGCTTTCACTCTCCAAGTACAGCCGTAGCAATGCTGTTAATCAGGAATGGACGGAAATGTACTTGGATGAGGCCCATACCAAAGGTGTATTACCCGTCCGTTGCCATTGCAATGTCATGGCATGGGCGGAAGATGAAGAAGAACTCCGCCGGGTGAAGAACGATACGGGCAGCCAGCTCGCCATGATGGAGTGTACGCCCCGTCATAACACGGTCGATACTCCGGTGCTGTATTGGGCGGGGATTCCCGGCAATGCAGGCGATTTTCCGGCTGAAGAATCGTTCTATACATTTTTGGAACAAGCCGTCTGCCTGTTCACCGCTGAAACGAATTATCGCAGTTCGCCCAGCCCGTTCGGCATCCGCATGGCTGACCGGCAGAACGGTATTCCCATTCATGTGGACATCAGTGACCTGCCCATGAAACGGGGTATCATTACGAACCGAAACAAGTTTATACTCGGACCCAGTGGAAGCGGAAAGAGCTTTTTTACCAACCATTTAGTCCGCCAGTATTACGAACAAGGTACACATATCCTGCTTGTAGATACGGGTAACAGTTATCAGGGCCTGTGCCGGATGATCAATGACAAGACACACGGAGAGGATGGCATTTACATCACCTATGAAGAAAACAATCCGATTGCTTTCAATCCCTTCTATGTGGATGACGGGCAGTTTGATGTGGAAAAGCGCGAGAGCATCAAGACACTTATCCTCACCCTGTGGAAACGGGAGGACGAAGCCCCGAAGCGTTCGGAAGAAGTTGCTTTGTCCGGTGCGGTCAATGCCTATATCCGGAAGATTACGGAAGACAGAACCATCCAACCCAGTTTCAACGGCTTCTATGAATTTGTCCGTGACGACTATCGCCGGATGATTGAGGAAAAGAAAGTACGTGAAAAGGATTTCGACATCGACGGCTTTCTGAACGTGCTGGAACCCTTTTACCGGGGTGGTGACTACGATTTCCTACTGAACTCCGACAAGGAACTGGACCTGACCAACAAACGGTTTATTGTATTCGAACTGGATAATATCAGTAGTAACAAAGTACTGCTTCCGGTGGTGACGCTGATTATCATGGAGACTTTCATCTCCAAACTAAGAAAGCTCAAAGGCATCCGTAAAATGATATTAATAGAAGAATGTTGGAAAGCCCTTATGTCCGCCAATATGAGTGAATATATTAAGTATCTTTTTAAGACAGTCAGGAAGTATTTCGGTGAGGCAGTGGTAGTTACGCAAGAAGTAGATGACATCATTTCTTCCGAGATTGTGAAAGAAGCCATCATCAACAACAGCGACTGTAAAATCCTGCTGGACCAACGAAAATACATGAACAAGTTCGAGCATATCCAGAAGCTGTTGGGACTGACGGATAAGGAAAAAGGACAAATCCTCTCCATCAACCAGGCGAACCATCCCGGCAGATTCTACCGCGAAGTCTGGATCGGACTCGGCGGTACCCATTCGGCGGTCTACGCCACAGAAGTGAGCGAAGAAGAATATCTGGTGTTCACCACGGAAGAATCGGAAAAGATGGAAGTCCAGAAACTCGCAGGCGAACTGGGCGGCAATCTGGAACTCGCCGTCCGAAGACTGGCGGAAGAAAAACGGGCAGAACAGAAACAAGTATCAACCCCTAAATGAAAACATGATGAGAAACAAGCAAATGCTGAAGTTGGCGGCCTGTCTGATAGGCATGGCTTCGCTGGTACTGCAAAGTTGCACGGATGTGAAAACAGCGGACTGTGATAAACTGTGCGGTTCGTGGACAAGCGTGGAAGGCAAACCGGACGTGCTCGTTTACAAGGAAGGCAAAGCCTATAAAGTGACGGTCTTCGGCCGTAGCGGTATGTCCCGAAAATTGAAACCAGCCACCTACCTGTTGGTAGAGGAAAACGGCAACCTCTTTATCAATACGGGTTACCGCATTGACGTATCGTATAACGAAATGACGGACATTCTGACTTTTTCCCCGAACGGGGACTATAGGCGTGTCCCGGAACATAACCGTTAAAAACAAATCCCATGAGAATAAAGACACTGATTATTTGCAGCACCCTTGCTTTCACCTCCATGCAGGTGAGCGCGCAATGGGTGGTAACCGATCCCGGTAACATGGTGCAAGGCATCATCAATATGTCGGAAAACATCGCCCATACCTCCAAGACAGCGGTCAGCACCGCCAAGAGTTTTTCCGAGGCGGTGAAGATTTATGAGCAGTCGAAAAAGTATTACGATGCGCTTAAATCCGTGAACAACTTGGTGAAGGATGCCCGTAAGGTACGTGAAATCATCCTGATGGTGAGTGATGTATCGGGTATTTATGTGAACAATTTCCAGAAGATGCTGGCTGATGAAAACTTCTCCCGGAAAGAGCTGGATGCCATTGCCTTCGGCTATACCAAACTGCTGGAAGAGAGTAACGGAGTGTTGCAGGACCTGAAACAAGTTATCAACATGAGTACCCTTAGCATGACGGACAAGGACCGCATGGACGTAGTGGACGAATGCTACCGTGACATGCGCCGCTACCGGAACCTGACAAGCTATTATACGAACAAGAACATCGCCGTGAGTTACCTGCGTGCCAAAAAGAAAAACGACATGGACCGGGTGATGAAACTGTACGGCAATGAAACCTCCAAATACTGGTAGCCTATGATGCTGATGTCGATAGATTTCGCGAACCTCCATACGATTCTGGAGAGTTTGTACAATCAGATGATGCCGCTTTGCGAAGATATGCTGGGCGTGGCCAAAGGGATCGCCGGACTGGGAGCCTTGTTCTATGTGGCCGTCCGTGTCTGGCAGTCGATAGCCCGTGCCGAACCGATAGACGTCTATCCGCTGCTCCGTCCCTTTGCGCTGGGCATCTGCATCCTGCTGTTCCCCACACTGGTACTCGGCACGATGAACAGCATACTCAGCCCGATTGTACAAGGTACGCACAAGATGCTGGAAGGACAGACGCTCGATATGCAAGAGTACCGGGAACAGAAGGACAAGCTGGAAAAGGAAGCCATGATGCGCAATCCCGAAACGGCCTATCTGGTAAGCGACAAAGAATTTGACCGCCAGATTGACGAACTCGGCTGGTCGTTGCCGGATATCGATACCCGTATGAATATGTATATGGAAGTGGGCATATACAATCTGGAGAAGAACATCCGTGACGCTTTCCGAAGCCTGCTGGAATTGCTCTTTGCAGCCGCCGCACTGCTCATAGACACGGTACGCACCTTCTTTCTGGTTGTCCTCTCGGTGCTCGGACCGATTGCCTTCGCCATCTCGGTATGGGACGGTTTCCAGTCCACGCTGAGCCAATGGTTCACCCGGTACATTTCCGTCTATATGTGGCTTCCGGTCAGCGACCTGTTCAGCAGCCTGCTTGCCAAGTTACAGGTACTGATGCTCCAGAATGATATTAAGGAATTGCAGGGAGATCCCAATTATTCACTGGACAACTCAAATAGCGTGTATATAATTTTCATGCTCATCGGCATCATCGGTTACTTCACCGTGCCTA
>ERZ856578.779-NODE-779-length-64810-cov-5.238256_pt1 | contig 64810 bp, 56 predicted proteins | sample MGYA00514384_ERZ856578 | MGnify/ENA primary metagenome ERZ856578 (study PRJEB29103, sample SAMN06111958) | human gut metagenome | biome: human gut; feature: ankylosing spondylitis patient; material: healthy_person | host: Homo sapiens | place: China:Hangzhou... | reverse complement strand
CGCCAGCGCCAGTTTTGTGCTGGAGGGGGACAAGTTTGTGGTGGCCTTCCCCGGCGACGCCCACGCCCCCTGCATCGCCGTGGACGCCCCCGAGCAGGTCCACAAGGTGGTCGTAAAAGTCAAGCTGTAAGCGCATAAAATAACGCGCCCTGTTCTGCCATAAGACCGGCGGAACAGGGCGCGGTTTTTGCATTTACACGGCGGCGGAGGACCGGTGGAGGGACTGCTCGTAGGGCATGGCCAGAAACTGCCGATAGAACACCGCCCCCACCGTGGCGGTGAGCACCTCCGTCACGGGGAAGGTGAGCCAGAACCAGTTCAGGCCGAAGCGGGAGAACAAAAAGCCCAGGGGGACGAAGAGCACCACCGTGCGGACGATGGTCAGCAGAGAGCTTTTCAGGCCGAAGCCGATGGCCTGGAAGAACACGGGGAACAGCAGAGCCAGCACCTGGGGCAGAAAGCTGACCCCTACAAATCGAAAGCCCACTTTGGCGATGTCTGCCACCAGGGGGTCGGGGGTGAAGACCTGGATCATCTGCACGGGGAAAAATTCGAACACCAGGGCCCCCAGGAACATCATCCCCAGGCCGAACAGGGCGGATACCTTCATGGTGCTCTTGCACCGGTCCAGCTTGCGGGCGGCATAGTTAAAGCTGATGACGGGCACGATGCAGGTCTGCATGGCCCCCAGGGGGATGAAGAAGAAGGTCTGCCACTTGTAATAGAGACCCAGAGCGGTGACCGCCTGGTCGGAGAAGCCCGCCAGGATCAGGTTCAGCCCCAGGATATAAAAGGTATAGGCCGACTGCATGAGCATGTTGGGAAAGCCCAGGCGGAGGACGATGGGCACGGCCCGGAAGCAGACCCGCCGGGCGGGGGCGGGGTAAAAGCCGCCCCGGAAGACGATGGCGGCGGCCACGAACTGCCCGGCCACCGTGGCGATGGCCGCCCCGGCGATGCCCAGCCGGGGCAGACCAAACAGGCCGAAGATGAGCAGGGGGTCCAGGACGATGTTGGTCACGGCCCCCAGGATCTGGGCGGCCATGGGGGTCTTCATGTCCCCGTTGGCCTGGTGGACCTTGGTCCACACGCTCTCTAAAAACAGCCCAGTGCTGCACAGACAGACGATGCGGCCATAGGTCACCACGTCCCGGATGACGTCCGGGGACTGGGAGGACACCCGGGCGTAGAAGGGCATGATGCACCAGCACACCCCGGCAAAGGCCAGCCACATGACAAGGGCCATGGGGGTGGCCACCCCGGCATACTCTGCGGCCTGCTTTTTCCGGCCAATGCCAAGGCGGGCGGCCATCACCGTATTTACGCCCACCCCGGTGCCCACCGCCAGGGCGATCATCAGCAGCTGAAGGGGATAGACGATGGACAGGGCCGTCAGGCCGGAGTCGGCATACTTGCCCACGAACAGGCTGTCCACAATGTTGTAAAGGGCCTGGATCAGCTGGGCCAGCATCACCGGCGGGGCCAGCCGCAGCAAGATCTTGCCCACCTTTTCTGTGCCGAACAGCTCCGTAAGCTCCATAAAAACGCACCCCGCCCCTTCTGCGATATCTCTGTAGACGGGATTATAGCAGAAGGGGCGGGGTTGTCAATAGGTTTTGTTCACTTGGCGGGGTCCAGGATGGAGGTGAAGGTGACATAGCGGTCCATCCAGCCGCCGATCCAGGCGATGGCCTTGCCCATGGTGGCGGCGGCCAGCACCGTGCCAATACCAAGGCCGTCCAGACGGCCCAGGAAGATCAGGGTCATAACGGCGGTGGTGCCCAGGCAGATCAAATCGAAGGACACCTTGATCCGGGCATAGGGCCAGCCGGTGATGGAGGCCAGCTCCCGGGGGAACAGGTCGGTGGGGATGATGGGCATCCTGCACCGGTTGGACAGGGCGATGCCAAAGCAGATGAGGAAATAGCTCAGGGCGAAGTAAAGCACCCGCAGGGGCAGGTTCACCGGCAGCTGGTCCGTCCACAGCTGGTGCAGGTCCAGCATCTTGCCGAAGAAAAAGCCCACCACAAAGCTGAACAGATAGGGGATGACCAGCTTTTTGCGCAGGATCATCAGGGACAGGATCAGGGCCCCCTGGAACAGATAGGTCCAGGTGCCCAGAGTGAAGAAGGGCAGCACCAGGGAGAAGGCATAGGGCACGCTGGAGATGGCCGAGATGCCCGAGCCGGAGCGGAGCATCAGCAGCACGCCCAGGCTGTTGATGACGATGATGACCGCCAGGGCGGCCTCGCCCCGCATCACGGGGAGGGCGCGGGAAGAATCGGCGGAGAGAGTTTGGGAGGAAACCATGAGACGCGCTCCTTTTTCAAAAATAAGCGGGCCGAAAGCCCGACTAATAGAGTAGTCCCGGGAAAAGCATTTGACAAATGAATTCTTTCGTATAGTATAATAGATTTTATCTATAGAGAGGGGGGCAGAACATGAATCTCATCCATCTGCGCTATTTTGTGGAGCTCAGCCGCACGGGGAGCTATACCCAGGCGGCAAAGCGGCTGTGCATCACCCAGCCCAGTCTGAGCCACGCCATGGCCCAGCTGGAGGAGGAGCTGGGGGCACCGCTCTTCCGGCGGCAGGGCCGCACCACCGCCCTCACCCCCCTGGGGAAGCAGTTCTTGACCGCCGTCCGCCAGAGTCTGGACGTTCTGGACCGTGGGATAGAGGAGGTGCGGCAGGCCGCCCGGGGGGCGGGACTGCTGCGCATCGGCATGGTCCGCCCCCTGGCGGTGGAGCTGGTGCCAAAGCTGGCCGGGGCCTTTTTAAAGGAGCGGCCAGAGGGGGAGGTGCGCTTCACCTTTCACACCGACGTGACCCACGCGCTGCTGGGCCAGTTGGAGGCAGGGGAACTGGACGCGGTGTTCTCCTCTCCGCCGCCGGAGCAGCTGGGCCTGTCAAGCCATCCCGTGGGGCGGCAGGACCTGGTGGTTATCGTGCCGGAGGACCACCCTCTGGCCGGGCGGGGAGAGATCGACCTGGGGGAGCTGTTGGATACAGACACGCCCCTGGTGGCCTTCTCCAAAAATTCCGGTCTGCGGGACGTGGTGGACGGCCTGTTCGCCCGGGCGGGCCGGGTGCCCCTCTCCGCCTATGAGACGGAGGACGACGAGGCCATCGCCGGACTGGTGGCCGGGGGCTTTGGGGCGGCGGTGGTGCCGGACATGGAGCTGCTCAAGCGCCTGCCGGTGCGTGCCCTGGCCATCCGCACCCCGGTGTGGGAGCGGAAGTTCTGCCTGGTGTGGGACGACCGCCGCTCCACCCCCTTGTTAGAGCAGTTCTGCCGCTTTGTGGCCGGGCAGGGGGAATTTGTCGTGCGGGAATAAGAAACTTCACAACTTTTTGACTTGCATTTTGCCGGGGAGTGTACTATAACAAGGGCACAAAAAACTGAGGAGTTGACCTAATATGGAGGAGCGTGCGCACCGGCGGCGCATCTGGGCGGAGAACGCCGCCATCTTCTTTTTAGGGGCCTTTGCCCTGTTTTTGTTCTGCGTCAGCTTTTTTCCCAGTCTGGCGGCGGCCCGGCGGGTGCAGGCATCCCTGGAGATGGGGCGGATGGTGGAGCGGGCCTTCTCCGTGGCCCTGTTCTTCCTGGCCACCCGGCTCTATCGGCGGCTGCGGGCGGCCCACACGGCGGCCATGGCCGTCTTTGTGCTGCACCTGCTCCGGGGGCTGACCGCCCGGCCCATGCCGCTGTGGACCATGGCGGTGGACGTGATCTTGCTGGTGCTGTTTTTCCTGTGGCGGAAGGATTTCCGCTGCCCCTCCGGCAGGACCACCCAGTGGAAGACCGCCCTGTTTGCCCTTCTAGCGGTGGCGGCGGTGCTGGCCAACGTGGGCCTGACCTATCACCAGCTGCGGCTGAGCGCCGCGCCGGGGGAACACATTGCCCTGGGGGACAGCTTTGCCCTGGGCCTGGGCATGATCTTTGGCCTGGGGGACCGGTCCGCCGTGCCCGGGGGCATGGGGACGCTGCTGTTCTGGTTCAGCTGGTGCTGCATTCTGGCCGCCCTGGCCCTGGCGCTGCGCCCCTGGATGCAGGGACAGGCCGTCCAGGCCCGGCAGCGGCAGCACGCCCGCACCCTGCTGAATTTATATAGCCAGAACCCCTGCTCCTATCTGGCCCTGGAGGACGATAAACAGCTCTACTTCGGCAAGACGGTGGACGGGGTGGTCCCCTATGGCACTGTGGGGGACACGGTGGTGGTGAACGGCGACCCGGTGTGCGCCGACGGGGACTTTTCAGCCTTGCTGGGGGAGTTCACCGACTTCTGCCGCTCCACCGCCCACCAGATGATCTTTTTGGGGCTGACCGACCACTTTATTGAGAAGTACCGCCGCCAGGGCTTTGGCACGGTGAAGAGCGGGGAGGAGGCCCGGTTCCGCCTGGCCGACTATGAGATCAGCGGCAAAAAGGGCGCCAAGATGCGCATGAACATCAACCACGCCAAAAAGGCCGGGGTGACGGTGGCGGAGTATAGGCCCCTGTCCGCCCGGGACCCCGCCCTGGAGCGAGAGCTGGACCGGGTGACCCAGGAGTGGCTGGGCCAGAAGAAGAGCGACCTGCTCCGCTTTACCATGGGCACCGTGGGGCTGGATGACCCCATGGACAAGCGGTATTTCTACGCGAAAAACGACCAAGGCAAGGTGGTGGCTTTCATCGTCTTTGTGCCCTTTTTGGGCAAGAACGGCTATATGGCCGACGTGACCCGCCACGGGAACGACGCCCCCGGCGGCGTGATGGAGACCATCATCTATGAGGCGTTCCAAGCCTTCAAGGCGGAAGGCGTGGAGTACGGCAGCCTGGGTGTGGCCCCTCTGGCGGGGCTGGACCGGGAGAGCCGGAACCCGGTGGAGCGGCTGCTGGACTTTGTCTATGACCACCTGAACGACTGCTATGGCTTTCGGGACCTGTTCCGGGCCAAGGAGAAGTACAGCCCCACGGAGTGGGTACCCTCTTACTACGCCTATCTGCCCAAGCTGCCCAGCCCCTCCATGCTGTATGCCGTGGTGGAGATCCAGAACCCCAAGGGCATCCGGGGCTATGTGAAGTCCATGGTCACCGGGGAGGCCCGGCGCATCGCCGCCGCCCTGGCCCGGGAGAAAGAGAAGCGGCCATGAACGCCAGCGGCTATGTGGAGACCCTGGGGGCACGGCTCTATTACCAGGACTGGGGGGCGGGGGAGCCCGTGCTCCTCCTCCACGGCAACGCCCAGAGCCACCGGGTGTTCCGGTGGTATCTCCGGCAGCTGAGTCCCCTGTACCGGGTGCTGCTCATGGACAGCCGGGGCCACGGCCTGTCCCTCCACCGGGAGGGGCGGGGGGAGTTTTCCACCGCCGACATGGCCGGGGACGTGGCCGCCCTGCTGGACCATCTAAAGATCCGGCGGTGCGCCATCATCGGCTTCAGCGACGGGGCCAACGTGGCATTGGAGTTTGCCGCCCGCTTCCCGGACCGGGCCCGGGCGGTGGTGGCTGTCAGCGGCAACGCTCGGCCCGAGGGGCTGATCCTCCCCCTGCGGCTGTTTGCCCGGGGGGAGTACGCCGCCGCCCGGATGCTGGAGCGCCTGCCCCTGCTGGGGACGGGCCTGCGGCGCTTTTTCGGGGAAAGACGGCAGCTGGCCGCCCTGCTGTGCCGCTCCCCCCAACTGGGGGAGGAGGAACTGGACCGCATCCGGGCCCCAGTGCTGCTGCTGGCCGGGACGCGGGACCTGGTGCGCACTGTCCACACCCGGTGGATGGCCGCTGCCATCCCCAACAGCCGCCTGGACCTGCGCCCCGGCGGCACCCACGGGGCCTTCTTCCAACAAAAAGAGGAGTATCTGGCCAGAATTCTGGACTTTTTCCGGGAGAATAATATCAAATAAACAAGAAAAGAGACCTGCCGAAACAGGTCTCTTTTCTTGTTTATAGATGATACATATCCCGCTGATATGCCGCCCGCAGGCGGTCCGCTGTCTCGCGGCTGGGGAATACGCGCTCCCCCAGCTGGCGCACGGGCATGACACCCATGAGGGAGTTGGTGACAAAGCACTCCTGAAACTCCCCCAGCTGCCGGGGGTATAGCTCCGCCTCCTCCACGTCCTGCGTGCGGCAGAGATAGTCCCGCAGCACCCCGGGCAGCAGGCCGCAGCCCAGGGCGGGGGTATAGAGCTTTCCGCCGGAGACGAGGAACAGATTGCTCACCGTGCCCTCGGCCAGCTGCCCCCGGGTGTTGAGGAATATCCGCTCGTCCATTCCAGCGGCGGCGGCGGCCCGGTGCTCCAGAATGCAGTCGCCATAGTTCATGGTCTTGTGGAAAACCAGGGGGGAGGTGTCGTTGCGCACCACGGCGCTGAAGTCCATGACGAACCCCCGGTCATACCGCTCCGGCCCATAGGGGTTGGGGCGGTGTTGCAGGACCAGGTTCTCCTGGGTCAAAATCAGCTTGCAGGTGCTGTGGGGCGGACAGTGTTCCCGGATGTAGCCGGAGACCGCCTCATGGGTGACGCCCCGTTCAGCCAGCTCCCCAAGACCCAGGGCCTGGGCGGACCGGGCCAGGCGGGCCAGGTGACTTTCCAGCAGCACCCCGTGGCCATGTTCCGCGGCGATGGTCTCGAACACCCCCAGGCCGAATTGCAGGCCGTCGTCCAAGATCAGCGGCGCGCTCATGCCAGGGCCTCCAGCACGGCCTTGGCCTTTTGCAGGGTCTCCTCATACTCAAACTCCAGATCGGACTCCGCCGTGATGCCGCCGCCCACGCCCAGGTGATAGCGCCCGTCCCGGTGGAGGGCGGTGCGGATGACGATGTTCAGGTCACAGGCCCCGTCCAGGGTCAGGTAGCCGATGGAGCCGGTGTACAGCCCCCGTTTGCCGTGCTCCAGCTCGTCGATGATCTCCATGGCCCGGTATTTGGGCGCGCCGGTGATGGACCCGCCGGGGAAGGCGGCCCGGAGCAGGTCGGTCACGTCCATGCCCTCGGCCAGCTGGCCTTGGATGTTGGACACCAGGTGGAACACGGTGGCATAGGCCTCCACGGTAAACAGCTCCGTCACCTTCACGCTGCCGGGGCGGCAGACCCGGTTCAAGTCGTTGCGCTCCAAGTCCACGATCATCAAAAGCTCGCTCTTGTCCTTCTCCGACTGCTCCAGCTCCCGGCGCAGGGCGGCATCCTCCTCCGGGGTGTCGCCGCGTTTGCGGGTGCCCTTGATGGGCCGGGTCTGGACCAGGCCGTCCTTCAGCTGGAGGAAGCGCTCCGGCGAGGCGCACACGATCTGGTGGTCGCCGCAGTCCAGATAGCCGCCGAAGGGGGAGGGGTTGTGCTCCCGCAGATAATAGAAGACAGAAAGCGGGTCCTTGTCGCTGGCCACGTCCAGCCGCTGGGTCATGTTGGCGATGTAGATGTCCCCCTCGATGATATAGCGGATCATCCGGTCCACCGCCGCCTTGTATTCCTCTTTTTCAAAATTGGGCCGAATATCAATGGGCCGGGAGGCGTGTCCGGTGGGGACGGGGGGAAAGCCCTGGCGGGCGGCCTGGGCGATCTGCGCCTGGAAACGGTCCAGCAGGATCTTCGCAGGCTCGGTCACTCCGCAGGCGGACAGCCACACCCGCTTGTCCCGGCAGTCCTCGATGACCAGCAGATCGTAAAAGACCACACGGGCCTGGGGGATGGGCTCCGGGTCGGCCTCCTGAGAGGCCACCCCCATATTCTCCCGGCCATAGTCATAGGAGAAATAGCCGATGGCCCCGGAGACCATGGGCAGGCCGGTCTCATTTTCGTCCCGGTGGGTGCGAAGATAGCTTTGCAGGCTGTCCTCGAAAGAGATGCCGGTCTGGGGCTGGCCGTTGCGGGTGAAGGTGCCGTCGTGCTCCTTCACAAAGGTCTCATAGGGCTTCAGGCCGATGATGGACCAGCGGCCCAGGTCGTTGACCAGGGAGGAGTCCAGAAAGGCGCAGTCCGGCTGATGGCACACCAGGCGGAACAGGTCCGCCGCAGGGACGTAGGGGGTCAGCTCAACGGTGACGCGGTTCATGCGGGCACGCCCCCCTCCTCCGCCAGACGGCAGAAGTTCTCCAGCAGCTCGTGGCCATACTGGGTCAGCACGGCCTCCGGGTGGAACTGCACCCCGAACAGGGGCAGGGTGCGGTGGGACAGGCCCATCACGGCCCCGTCCTCGGCCACGCAGTCCACCTGATAGTCCTCCGGCAGGGTCTCCTGCCGCACGACAAGGGAGTGATACCGGGTCACGTCGAACTCCCGGGGCAGCCCGGCGAAGAGGCCGGTGCCGTTGTGGTGGACCCGGGTGACCTTGCCGTGCATGGGGCGCACGCCCTTCTCCACCGTGGCCCCGGCGCAGTGGCCCAGCACCTGGTGGCCCAGGCACACCCCCAGCAGGGGAATTTTTCCGCCGAAGTGCTTCACGGTGTCCACGCACAGCTGGGCGTCCCAGGGGCGCTTGGGGCCGGGGGAGAGGATGATGCCCTGGGGCTGCATGGCCTGGATGTCCGCTAAAGTGATCTCGTCAGAGCGCCGGACCAGGATGTCCCGCCCCAGCTCCTGAAAATAGGCCTTTAGGTTATAGACGAACGAGTCGTAGTTGTCGATCATAAGGTACATGGTGCCGTCCTCCTGTGGGTCCGGGCGCAAAAAAAGAGATAACGACAGTGCGGCTTTTTCGCACAGTCGTTATCCCTTTCGGTCCGTAACCTGTTTCCGTGACAGGATATCATGGAACGGGAAAGCCGTCAAGAAAATTTTTTCGTCTTTCTCTATGCAACACGCTAAAAGTGTGCTATAATAAACTTGCCGCTGTGGACCAGCGGTCTTGAAGGGAGCGACGGCAGTGGATATCCGGGTGCTGAAATACTTTGTCCAGGTGGCCAAAGACCGGAATTTCACCCGCGCCTCCGAGCACCTTTACATATCCCAGCCAGCCCTGAGCAAAACCATCAAAAAGCTGGAGCACGAGCTGGGCATCAATCTGTTCGACGTCCGAACCACCGGGGTGCAGCTGACGGATTATGGCCAGATGCTGTATCAGCGGGCTGTGCCGCTGATCGCGGAGTTCGACGCCCTGACCAACTTCGTCTCTGACATCCAGGCCAAGCCCGTGGGCCGCCTGCGGGTGGGCGTGACCCCCATGATCGCCACGCTGTACACCGTCAGCATCGTCACCGAGTTCAACGACCGCTGGCCCGAGGTGGAGCTTCAGATCACCGAAAACGGCAGCATCGCCCTGCGCAAACAGCTGCTGGATGGGGAACTGGACCTGATCCTGTGCATCACCGGCGACTCCGCCGACGGACTGCACGAGACCATTTTGTTCGAGGACGAGATGGTCGCCGTGGTATCGGGTAACAACCCCCTGTCCCAGTGTTCCTCCCTGCGTTTTGAGCAGTTGGAGGACCAGACCTTCAACCTCTACAGCCGCTACGCCACCCTCACCCGGCAAATCGAGGAGCGGTGCATCAAGGCCGGGTTTATGCCCAAGGTCAACATCTCCAGCTCTAAGGTCAACTTTATGCTGCAAATGACCGAGCACAACCGGGGCATCTGCATCCTGCCCCGGCCCTACGCCATGCGGGGCCTGCGGGACAACCTGAAAGTGGTCTCCTTCGCCGACCCCTTCCCCTGGCAGGGGTGCCTGGTGCGGAATCAGAATAACTATCGAACATATCTGTCGAAGCTGTTTGAACAATTTGTAATACAATATTTCAAATCCTATAAGACAAACTCACGATTGAGTTTCGAATAAGTAGTAAGCACCATAGCTGATGGTGCTTATTTTTTGCTCTCATGATAACCTTTGGTTATAATAATATAAGCGCTTGGCCTTAGACAAGTAAGGGCAAGTATTGTATGATAAGGACACAAAACAGAAAGAAACAAAGAAAAATTTGGTGAATGCGAAAAAATGTTAAGTAGAAAGCCAAAAACAATTTAAAAGTAAGGAATGGATGGAAACACTAAAAATACAAGGTAATGGAGGTAAAAGAGAAATGAAAAAAAGAATACTTGCGTTGGCTCTGGCTGCGGCCATGATGGTTGGTGTGCTGACTTCTTGCAGCAACGGCGGTTCCACCTCCGGCGGGACCAGCGGAAACAGCTCTGACGGAGCCCTGAACATCACCTGGGGCGCCGGTACGCTGGGCGGAACCATTCAGCTTCTGAGCACCGCCTGTGCCTCAGTCATTCAAGATAAGATCCCTGGCTCCACCGTTACCGTACAGGCCACCGGCGGCTCCATTGAGAACTGCCGCCTGCTGGCTTCCGGCGATTTGGACGTGGGCCACACCACTCAGATGTATGACGCTTATGTGGGCCAAGGCCCCTTCGCAGAGGACGGCCCCAACGATAAGATCTTGGCTCTGATGAACCTGTACAACGTGGAGAGCATCGCCATCGTCAAGGCTGACAGCAAGATCCAGTCCCTGGAGGACCTGGCTGGCAAGCGCGTGGTGCTCGGGCCTACCGGTTCCGGTATCGCTTCCATGGCCACCGCGATTATGACCGCCTATGGCTATGACAGCAGCAACTGCGACATGCTGAACCTGGCCAACGACCAGGCGGTGGACGCCTTGAAGGACGGCACCGTGGATATGATCTGGGGCTTCGCCAGCGCCAAGACCCCCGCTTCCTATCTGGAATCCCTGTACACCACCACTGATTGCCGCGCCCTTCCCCAGGACCCCGAGAAGATCGCCGCTGCGTGCAGCCAGAGCAAGGACTTCTTCCAGTCCACCATCGAGGGCGGGACCTTCCCCTTCCAGAGCGAGGACTATGTGAACCTGGCTTCCCCCGCTGAGCAGTTTGCTTCCGCCGCCATGAGCGAGGAAGACGCCTATACCTTCGTCAAGACCATCTGCGAGAACGTGGACGCCCTGGCTACCTACTATGCCCCCGCCAGCTGCGTGAACGTAGAGGACGCCCTGAATGGTCTGCCCAAGGACGTGCCCATCCACCCCGGCGCTGCCAAGTATTATCAGGAAGTCGGCGTTTGGAGTGACGATTATCAGATCGGCAAATAAAGCTGACCAGTTCTGACATGAAACCGCTCCTGCCGCGCAGCAGTGAGCACCGTGTGACTGATTGCTGCGGACAGGGGCGGTTTACCCTTTTATAAATGGACAGGGGGGAGAGGAAACCCCGTGCCCGCAAAATACAAAGGAAAGGAACATACCCGTGGGAAAAGCGTTGAGTAAGTTTTCGGCAAGAATTTTTCCGCTTGTCGCCCTTGCCATGAGTATTTACCACCTGTGGCAAGTGATGATCCCCAAGATGGACCCCACCCTGCACCAGGACGTGCATCTGGCCTTTGCCCTTTCACTGGTCTTTTTAAGCGCCATGAACGTGAAGGAGAGCGATAAGCCGGGGCGGGCACTGATCAGCCAACTGGTCAGCCTGTTCTTCCTGATCTGCTCTCTGGTCTCTACCATTTATATCTACACGAATTTCGGAGCCTTGGTAAACCGGGCCGGACGATATACCTCTGTGGACACCGTGATCGGTCTGATCATGATCCTGGCCGTGTTGGAGGCCACCCGCAGAACTTATGGCATCCTGCTCCCTTCCCTGGTGACCATTGCTCTGCTCTATGGACATTTTGGCTATCTGCTGCCCGGCATCTTCCGTCATTCGGGATATAGCTGGCCCCGCCTGATCGCCAGCGTGACCACTTATCTGTACGGCATTTTCGGCACGGTGCTGGACGTCTCCGCCACCTATATCGTGCTCTTCATGATCTTCGGCGGACTGCTGGAAGCCAGCGGCGCTGGTGAGTTCTTTATTAAGGTAGCCATCGCCCTGGGCGGCAAGACCCGTTCCGGCGCGGCTCAGGCGGCTGTTATCGGCAGCGGCCTGGTGGGTTCCATCAACGGCAGCGCCGTGGCCAACGTGGCCTCCACCGGCACCTTCACCATCCCTATGATGAAGGACCGGGGCTATGAACCCCACTACGCTGGCGCGGTTGAGTCCGTGGCTTCCACAGGCGGCATGATCATGCCCCCTGTCATGGGCGTGGGCGCGTTCATCATGTCCGGTATCATTGGCGTTCCTTATGCAAAAATCGCGCTGTGTGCTCTGATCCCCGCTCTGTTCTATTACGTCACCTGCGGCGTTTCTGTTCACCTGCGTGCCCTTCGCAACGGCTTTAAGCCCCTGCCTGATGAGCTGATCCCCAACAAGAAGGAACTGTTCAAAAAGGACGGCATCTTCTTCCTGCCCCTGCTGGCCATTATTATCCTGCTGATGTCCGGGACTTCGGTCATGCGCAGTGCTTTCCTGGGCTGCATCGTGCTGGTGCTCTGCTATCTGCTGAAGAATTCCGTGCGCAACCCCAAGTTCATTCTGACCAAGGACTTCTGGATGTTCCTCTACAACGGCCTGGTCATCGGTGCCAAGAGCGCCATGACGGTGGCGGCGGCCTGTGCGGCCATGGGCATCGTGACCCAGATCTTCGTGATGACCGGCCTGGCCATGAACATCGTGTTCTTCATCAAGACCCTGTCCGGTAACGTGGGCATCCTGGCTCTGATCCTGACCATGGCGGTGACCATCCTGTTCGGCATGGGCGTTCCCACCACGGCGGCCTACGTGCTGGTGGCCTCTCTGGCTGGCAGCGTGCTCATCGAGCTGGGCTTTGATAAGATCGCGGTCCACCTGTTCATTTACTACTACGCGGCTCTGGCGAACATCACGCCTCCTGTGGCCAGCGCGGCCCTGGTGGCGTCCAAGATCGCAAAATCGGACTACTTCAAAACGGCGGCCACGGCCACGCGGCTGGGCCTTCCCGGATTTATCCTGCCCTTCATGTTTGCCTATCACCAGGAACTGTTCCTGATGGGCAACCCCATCTCTATCATCAGCATCGTGCTCTCCTGTGCCATCGGCCTGTTCTGTATGTGTGCCTGCTTCGAGGGCTACATCTTCCGCAAGCTGACGGTGGTGGAGCGGGTCCTGATGGCCCTGTGTGCCATCTGCGGCATCGATCCCGGTTTCTATACGGACATTTTCTGCTATGTTATCTTTATCGTCGTGGTCGGCGGACAGTTCATGCAGAGCAGAAAAGCGAAGAAAGCAGCAACCTGAAAACCAAGCGAAATTTATCTTAGGAAAGGATAGTGATACAATGAAAGCCCTCATCATTGACCGGGTCTCGCCCTTAGTGGAATCCGGTTTGAAGGAATACGGCGTGGACGTGGACGTGAAGATCCTGCCCGGCGTGGACGAGTTGAAGCGGCTTTTGCCGGAATATGATCTGCTGGTCATGCGGGTGGACCCCAAAATCGACCGGGAACTGCTGGACGCGGCGGCCAAGCGAGTGAAGATGATCGCGGTGTGCTCGGCGGGGACCAACCACATCGACCTGGAATATGCCAAGCAGCTGGGCATCCGCATCCAGAACGCCCCGGGCATCAACTGCAACGCCGTGGCGGAGCTGACCATCTCCAAGCTGCTGGACGTGTCCCGCTTTACCATGGAGGCCAACCGGGAGGTCCAGGAGGACCACATCTGGAACAAATATAAGTACACCGGCCACGAGCTGAAGGGCCACACCCTGGGCGTCATCGGCCTGGGTAAGATCGGCAGCCGGGTGGCCCAATTGGCCCAGGCGTTCGGCATGACCGTAAAGGCCTATGACCCCTATGTGGACGGGGCGGTCATGGCGGAAAAGGGCGTGGAGAAGGTGGACAGCGTGCTGGAGCTGTGCAGCCAGGCGGATTATCTCACCGTCCACACCCCCTTGACGGTGGAGACAAAGGGCATCGTGGGCGCCAAGGAGCTGGCGGCCATGAAGGACGGGTCCATCGTGGTCAACTGCGCCCGCGGCGGCGTGGTGGACGAGGCGGCGGCCCGGGACGCCCTGGCCAGCGGCAAGCTGGCGGGCCTGAGCATGGACGTGCTGGCCAACGAGCTGGCGGGCACCGGCCTGGGGGACAACGCCGGGCTGAACTCTGACCTGTTCGGCATGAAGGGCTTCACCGTCAGCCCCCACATCGGCGGCAGCACCCACGAGGCCTATGACGGCATCGGCGCGTTCATCGTGGAGAAGGCGGCGGAGTTTTACGGTCTGAAAAAGTAACACGCTGAATCGATGATATAATAAAATTTTAGATATCAGGAGGAATCGTATATGGAACCCCGGAAAAAGGTAACGCTGAGCTACATCCTGGAGAAGAAGGCCAACGGCGAGAAGCTGGCCCGCACCGCTCTGTATGACTATCCCATGGCCGTTCTGGCCGAGGAAGCCGGCATCGAGATCATCAACATGGGCGATTCCATCGCCACCGTTATGCTGGGCCACAAGACCACCAACGAGGCCGACCTGGATATCATGATCGAGCACGCCAAGGCCGTCCGCGCCGGGACCCCCAGCGCCTTTATCATGGGCGACATGCCCTTCCTCACCTATCAGATCAGCGACGAGGAGGCCATCCGCAACGCCGGCCGCTACATCCGCGAGGCTGGCATGGACTGCGTGAAGATCGAGGGCGGCATGGAGATCGTCCATACCGTGGAGGCCCTGACCAAGGCGGGCATCCCCGTCATCGCCCACACCGGCCTGACCCCCCAGAAGGCCCTTCAGATGGGCGGCTATAAGACCCAGGGCCGGGACATGCTGGCCGCAGTGGAGCTGATCAAAGAGGTGGCCGCCTTTGAAAAGGCAGGAGCCATCGCCGTGGTCATCGAGGCGATTCCCTCTGAGGTGGCCAAGATCATCTATGAGCGGAGCAACATCCCCATCCTGGGCACCGGCTGCGGCCCCTACAGCGACAGCCCCATGATCAACTTCTATGACATGCTGGGCTATTACGACAGAAACCCCAAGTTCGTCAAGAAGTACGCCGACGTGCATAAGGTGGCCGTGGACGCGGTGAGCCAGTTCGTCCAGGAGTGCCACGACGGCACTTACCCCGGCCCCGAGCACTGCTACAAGATGAAAGCGGGCGAGGAGGAGAAGCTGAAGGAGCTGCTGAAGGAGCAGGGCCTGTAAATCATACATCCCAGGGCCGTATGTCAGCGCATACGGCCCTGACTTTTTTGACTGGATCTTTTCAGGTCCCCGCCCCGTGTGGGGCGAGGATCGATAAGATCCAGCGGCAAAAGGGCAAACAGATCGGGAAAATTTAAAAAGGGGAGAATCACATGGCAACTCTGTTAAAAGGCGGGCCGGTGGCCCAGGCTATCTGCGAGGAAATCGAGAAAAATCAGGCTCGGTTGGCACAGGCGGGCATCGTGCCGACCCTGGCCATCGTGCGGGTGGGGGAGCACCCTTCCGACCTGGCCTATGAGCGGGGGGCCACCAAGCGGGCGGAAAAAGTGGGCGTGCAGGTGAAAAAGTTCCTGCTGCCCGCCGATGTGCCCCAGGAGACCCTGGTCCAGACCCTGGAGGAGATCAACGGGGATGGGAGCATCCACGGCTGCCTTATGTTCCGGCCCCTGCCGCCCCATCTGGACAGCGTGGCCGTGTGCCAGACCCTGGACCCGGAGAAGGACGTGGACGCCATCACCGTGGGCTCTATGGGCGGGCTGCTGGCCCGGCTGGAGATGGGCTATCCCCCCTGCACCCCCACCGCCTGCCTGGAGCTGCTGCGCTTTTACCACATCCCCATGGAGGGGCAGAAAGTGGCCGTGGTGGGCAAGAGCATGACGGTGGGTCTGCCCACGGCTCTGCTGATGATGAACGAGGAGGCCACCGTCTCCGTCTGCCACATCCTCTCCCAGCCGGAAGACACCCGAAAGCTGTGCCAGCAGGCGGACATCGTCATCTCGGCGGCGGGCTGCGCCGGGCTCATCAAGGCCGACTATGTCCGCCCCGGCCAGGTGGTGGTGGACGTGGGCGTGAACGTGGGCAAGGACGGGGTCATGCGTGGGGACGCCGCCTTTGAAGAGGTGGAGCCTATCGTAAAAGCCATCACCCCCGTGCCCGGCGGCGTGGGAGCCATCACCTCCACTGTGCTCATGGCCCACGTGGTGGAGGCCGCCATGCGGCAGAACGGGCTGAAGGAGCAGTAACAAGAGCATAAAAAAACGAGGGCGGTCTGTGATCACAGACCGCCCTCAGTTTGTATGGCTTGTGTATGGAGCAAAATTGGCTCCGGGGGAGGGGAGACCTCCTCCTGGGTCAGGGACATGATGGACACCTCGAAGGCGGTGCGCTCCTCTAAGCGGCCCTCGATGGTCTTGTTGTACAGGCGGCTTTGCAGCCGCCCGGTGAGCCGCACCCGGTCCCCCACCGACAGGCTGCCGCACAGGTGGGCCAGACTGCCCCAGGCGATGCAGGGGAGATAGTCCGCCCGGCTGTACCGCCGGTTCACCGCCAAAATCATGTCGCAGATGGTCCGGCCCAGAGGGGTGGAGCGCAGGGCCGGGGGCTTGCACAGAGTGCCGGTGAGCTCCAGCCGGTTTTCATCCGGGCCGGAACAGGGGAGAATGGACCGGGCAAAGGTGCTGATGACCAGCTTGCTGCCCGGGCCGGAGCGATTGTTGAAGGTGCGGACCTCTCCGGTGACGGTGACCTCCTGGCCCAAAACAGGCGGCCCCAGCTGGGGGAGCAGTCCGTCGGGCAGGACCACATGCAGCCGGTCCTCCACGCCGGACAGGCGGGCCACGGCCAGGGGGAAGAGATAGAACGCGACGCCATGGTTCTCGTGGGAGAAGACAGGCGCGGCCTCCAGCCGCCCATGGAGCCGGATACGGTTGAGGTCAGCGGGGCTGGGTCTCATGGGGCATCACACTCCTGATTCGTTTGTTCCCCAAATCATATGAGAAACAGCGCCGGAGTATGACGCGGAGCGTAAGAAAGTGAGCAGGTTCAGCGCCGGCCAAAGCCGCCGCCGCGAGAGCCTCCGCTGAAGCCGCCGCCTCTGGAACCGCCGCCAAAGCCGCCGCCGCGAGAAGCACCGCCGAAGCCGCCGCCCCGAGAACCGCCGCCGAAGCCACCGCCCCGGGAACCGCCGCTAAAGCCGCCGCCTCTGGGAGCGCCGCCCCCAAAGCCACCGCCCCGGGAGCTGCTGCCAAAGCCGCCGCCACGAGGGGCGCTGCCGCCAAAGCTGCCGGGCCTGGGACCACCACCAAAACTGCCGGGACGGGAACTGCCACCGGGGCGAGGACCGCTGCCGGGCCGGGGGCCGCCGGGACCGCGGGGAGGCGGGGGAGGAGGCTGACGCCAGCGGCGGCGATACCAGCCATAGGAGGGCCCGTGCCAGAACAGCAGGGGCCGGAAGACAAAGGGCGGGTTCGCCACGCCGTAATACCGCTGGCGATAGGAGGAGTAGCGCAGGCGGTCAATGACGCTGAGGATCACCAGCAGGATGACCAGCATCACCAGCAGACCCACAAGGGCGGAACCCTCGTCGGCGCCGTAGTCGTCATAGGCATAGCCGCTGTCGGCGGAGCCGGTGCCGAAGTTGGACACATAGTAGTCGTTCAGCCCGCTGCACAGGGCCAGCACGCCCTGGCCCGTCTGGCCGTCCACCAGGTCCTGATAGAGATACCGGTCCATAAAGTCGGTGATCTGGCTGTCAGACAGGGGATAGTCCACACCGGCGGCAAAATAGGCGTCCTGAATGGAGGGGACAATGACCAGATAGGCGTCGTACTGCCCCAGCTCCATGCTGTTGGCCTGGTCATAGGCGTAGTCCGCCAGACTGTTGGAGGATGGGGCCGCAGACTGGATATCCACCACCAGGATGCTGTTATAGCGCAGGTCCCAGTTGGCGTTGTACAGACAAATCTGCTGGCGCTGTTCCTCGGTGAGGGCCCCGGGCTGGTCATTGAGATAGCGCTGATACTGCCCGGTGGACAGGCTGGTGTCCAGACCGGTGACGGCGCTGACATTGGTGCCGGGGGTGGACGGCTCCGGCGTGACAGCCGGGGCGGGCTTGCTCAGGCCGATGGCCACCGCGGCCACGATCATGGCGGCGGTGATGACCACGGCCACCCAGGTCTTTTGCAGGAATTTCATAGCATAGTCCTTTCAGAGCGAAAATTGGGGAAAGATCAGCCCCGAATTTCCAGCAGCTTCTGCTTCAGCTCGCCCTCGATGCGGCCCAGCTCGGCCTCGGCCTCCCGGCGCTTCTGGGCGCCCTCGGTCTGGATCTTCATCACCTCGTCCAGGGTGGAGATGAGCTGCTCGTTGGTGTGCTGAAGGGTCTGGATGTCCACCACAGAGCGCTCGGCCTCTTTCGCCGTCTCGATGGTGCCCATTTTCAGCATGTCCGCGTTCTGCCGCAGCAGGTCGTTGGTCATGTTGGTCACGGCGGTCTGGGCTGCGGTGGCCTGGCGGCCATGCTCCAGGCCGAGGGCCAGCACCATCTGGCTCTTCCACAGGGGGATGGTGTTCACCAGAGAGGACTGGATCTTCTCCAGCATCTGGGTGTCGTTGTTCTGCAGCAGCCGGGTCTGGGGGCCCATCTGCACAGAGATCATCCGGGTCAGCTCCAGATCGTGGAGCTTCTTCTCGAACCGGTCCAGCAGGTTTGCAAGGTCGTTGCAGGCCTGAGCGTCCTCCTGGGTGCCGGACTGGGCGGCCTTCTCCCGCAGCTGGACCAGGTCGTTGGAGCGGAGATACTCCAGCCGCTTCTTGCCGGCGATGATGTACATGGTCAGCTCTTTATAGTACTTGGTGTTCAGCTCATACATCTGGTCGAACATGGCGATGTCCTTCATCAGGGTCACCTGGTGCTCCTCCAGTACCTTGACGATGCGGTCTACGTTGGACTCCGCCTTGGCGTAGCTGGCCTTCATGGCCTCCAGCTCGCTGCGCTTTTTCTGGAACAGCCCGGCCAGGCCCTTCTTCTCCGGCTGGCCGAAGGTCTTCAGCTCGCCCACCAGCTGGCTGAGGGCGTCGCCCACCTGGCCCAGGTCCTTAGTTCTAACGTTGCTCAGGGCGTTTTCCGAGAAGGAGGCGATGTTCTTCTGGGCCGCCGCGCCATATTGCAGCACCAGGTTGGAGTCGGTGACGTCGATCTTCTGTGCAAAGTCATCCACCATCTTCCGCTCCGCCTCGCTGAGCATGGATTCGTCGATCTTCACGGCGTTGGCCTCCCGCTGGGCCTGGGCGGCCTGTTGGGCGGCCTGGGCCTGCTGCTGGTCGGCGTTGGGCTCCAGGGTCAGGCTGGGGGCCTGGGGGGCGGCGGCAGCGGCGTCGGGGGTGAGGGTCAGCTGGGGGGTCAGGTCCATAGTTTCTTCGCTCATCTTATGTGTCCTCCTGTCGTTTTCGGTGTTTTTAGAATCAGATCAAGTTACAGATGGAGCTCCACGCCGCCGTCGGGGCCGTCGGAGTTTTGACTGGACGGCTTGTCCTGGGTCAGCCCCTCACGGGCCAGTAGGTTTTCCATCACGGTGATGTCGGTGGAGATGTCCAGGGCCTCCTCGCCGAACAGGGCGTCCAGCTGGCGGTCAAAGGCCCGGACGATGGTGTCCATCATGGCGGACACCTTGTCCTTGGTGGCGGTGATGTTGTCCCCGGCGATGCCGGTGGAGTCCATCCGGTCATAGGCGTTGAGCAGCTTCAGCGTCGTGGGCAGGTAATAGTCCATAAAGCGGCGGATCTGGGGCAGCTTTTTGGGCTGGGACACCACCTGGTCCACGATCTTCCCGGTGACCTCCTCCAGGTGGTCGATCTGCTGGGACAGCCGGGGGTCGGGGATGTTGTCGTTCAGGCGGCGCATCTCGCTGATGGCCCGGTCACGCTCCTTCATCAGGGCAGCCACCTCGGGGGAGGGGGCGGGCTGCTCCGTCTTGGCCTGGGTCTTCTCTTTGGCGTCGTCTTTGGCGGCCTCCTGCTTAGACTGTTCTTTCTCCCCGGGTAGGTCATAGGTCTTGTCGGGGAACAGGGCCTTGCCCAGGATAAACACGACTGCGGACAGGGCTGCGCACAGCAGATATTGCCCCGCCGAGCGCAGGGAGAACAGCAGGGCGTACCCCAGCCAGAAAAAGCCCACCAGATAGATGGGCAAAACGGAATGCTTCACGTGCTTTGCCATGTCGTTTCCTCCTGCGTCCCAGTCGGGCAAAATAAGGGCTTTGTCAGCTTAGTGCCATTGTACCCCGTAAGGGCGGAAGGTGTCAAGGAAGTGTCAAAGAAGTGTCAAGGAAATTGCCCGCCGGGGAATGGTTTGCATTGACTTATGCAGGCGGAATGGAGTATGATAAGAAAGCCTATTTAGATATAAAAGGAGCGCGAAACTATGCTTACCCTCGAACAGTTCAAAGAAGCCCGAAATGTGTTGCAGGGCGTGCTGCGGCCCACACCGCTGATCCACTCGCCCTATCTCAGCAAGAGCTGCGGCAACAACGTGTATCTGAAGCCGGAAAACATGCAGGTCACTGGCGCGTATAAGATTCGAGGGGCCTATTATAAGATCAGCACCCTCACCGACGAGGAGAAGGCCCGGGGCCTGGTCACCGCCTCCGCCGGAAACCACGCCCAGGGCGTAGCCTATGCCGCCCAGGCCGCCGGTGTGGCCGCCACTATCGTCATGCCCACCACCACCCCCCTGGTGAAGGTGAACAACACCAAGGACTATGGGGCCAACGTGGTGCTCCACGGAGAGGTGTTCGACGATGCCGCCGAACTGGCCGCCCAGCTGGCGGAGGAGCAGGGCCTGACCTATGTCCACCCCTTCAACGACCTGACCCTGGCCACCGGTCAGGGTACCATCGCCTATGAGATCTTCCAGGACCTGCCCGACGTGGATGTGATCCTCATCCCCATCGGCGGCGGCGGTCTGGCCGCCGGCGTGTCCACCCTGGCCAAGCTGCTCAACCCCAATGTAGAGGTCATCGGCGTGGAGCCCACCGGCGCGGCCTCCATGAAGGCCAGCCTGGAGGCGGGCCATGTGGTCACCCTGCCCACCGCCAGCACCATCGCCGACGGCGTGGCGGTAAAGACCCCCGGCGATTTGGTGTTCCCCTATGTCCAGCAGAACGTGGACCGGGTGCTGGCCCTGGAGGACGGCGAGCTGGTGGAGGCCTTCCTGGACATCATGGAGCGGCACAAGATGATCGTGGAGAACGCCGGCCTGCTCACCGTGGCCGCCCTGAAGCATCTGGACTGCAAGGGCAAGAACGTGGTGTCCGTGCTCTCCGGCGGCAACATGGACGTGATCACCATGTCCTCCCTGGTGCAGCACGGCCTCATCGGCCGGGGCCGTATCTTCACCTTCGCCGTGCAGCTGCCCGACCGTCCCGGCGAGCTGATGCGGGTGGCCGACGTGCTGGCCCGGAACAATGGCAACATCATCAAGCTGGAGCACAACCAGTTCGTCAACATCAACCGCCAGTCCGGCGTGGAGCTGCGGGTCACGCTGGAGGCCTTTGGCCACGACCACAAGATGCAGATCCTCCAGGCCATGCGGGACGAGGGCTATCAGGTGGCCGAGCGGGACACCGGCGACCTGTATTAAGCCCGCGTTTAAGTAAAAAATCACCCCTTTGCCGTCCGCCGACGGGATGTTGTTCCGTCGGCGGACGGCTATCTGAAAAGCGGCGGGCCGCCGGAGAGCGGGGCGGGACCGGACGGGCCCAGCATGCCCCGCCGCCGGGACACCGGGAAGCCCATGGACTTCCGCGCTCCGCCCTTTATCCTATGCGCCCCCGGGGCAGATGGCCCCAGGGGCCTTCCCTTGTACACTCTTACATAACAATAACGAAAGCGAGGCAGCTTCTCATGATCAAGATCGCCCCTTCTATCCTGTCGGCCGACTTTGGCAATCTGGAGCGGGATATCCGCCGGGTGGCCAGTGCCGACTATCTCCACGTGGACGTGATGGACGGAAACTTTGTGCCCAATATCTCTTTGGGCGTGCCTGTGGTCAAATCCATCCGCAAGTGTACCGACATGTTCCTGGACGTCCACCTGATGATCGACAAGCCCCTGCGCTATATCGAGACCTTTGCCCAGGCGGGGGCCGACCTGCTGTCCATCCACCTGGAGGCCGACCACCCCACCCGCATCGCCGAGGCCCTGAAGGTCATGGATCAGTGTGGCGTGAAGAAGGCGGTGGCCCTGCGGCCCATCACCTCCGCCCGGGCCATCCTGCCTTATATCCAGCAGCTGGACATGGTGCTGGTGATGACGGTGGAGCCCGGCTTCGGCGGCCAGGCGTTCATGGACTCTCAGCTGGAGACCATCCGCCAGGTGCGGCAGATCATCGACCAGTATAACCCCGCCTGCGAGCTGGAGGTGGACGGCGGCATCGCCCCCAAGACGGCTCCCCTGGTGGTGGAGGCCGGGGCCAACGTGCTGGTGGCCGGTTCCGCCGTCTATGGCAAGGAGGACATCCCCGCCGCCATCGCCGCCCTGCGCTGCCAGGGCTGATCTCGCTTCAAACACATCCCGGAGGTTTTTTCATGGAATACTTTCCCCCCGCGCTGGAAAATTTAGTGGAGCACTTTGCCAAGCTGCCCGGCATCGGCAGAAAGACGGCCCAGCGCCTGGCCTTTTACGTGCTGTCCCTGCCCCAGGAGGAGGCGGACGCCTTCGCCCAGTCCATCACCCAGGCCAAAACGGCCATCCACTGCTGCCCCGTGTGCCAGAACCTGACGGAGGGGGAGGGCCCCTGCGCCGTGTGCGCCAGCCCCAAGCGGGACCACAGTCTCATCTGCGTGGTGGCCGACCCCAAGGACGTGGTGGCCATGGAGCGCTCCCGGGAGTATCACGGGCTGTATCACGTGCTCCACGGGGTCATCTCCCCCATGAACCACGTGGGGCCGGACGACCTGCACATCAAGTCGTTGGTGGAGCGGGTGGCCGCCGGTGGGGTGGAGGAGGTCATCATGGCCACCAACCCGGACACGGAGGGGGAGGCCACCGCCATGTATCTGGCCCGGCTGCTCAAGCCCTTCCAGGTGCGGGTCTCCCGCCTGGCCTATGGCATCCCCGTGGGCAGCCATCTGGAGTATGCCGACGACGCCACCCTCATGCGCGCCCTGGAGGGGCGGCAGACCATGTAAGCCCTGTAAACCGTTGAGCCTTTCCCCAAGAGGTCCTGTCCATGTTTGATAACTTTATCATCGCCCTCAACTGCGTCACGCCCATGTTTTTGACGCTGTGCGTGGGCATTTTGCTCCGTGCCAGCAAGATCGTCCCGGAGGAGGCCTTTCACCACCTGAGCCAGATCAGCTTCCACGCCTTTCTGCCCTGCCTGATGTTCTCCAATCTATATAGCGCCGACCTGTCCGGTACGGACCACGCCACCATCTTTGTCTATCTGGTGGCCTGGGTGGTGGTCTGGTTCCTGCTGTGTACTGCCGTGTGCAATAAGCTGGAGCCAGACCTGCGCCGCCGGGGGGCCTATATCCAAAGCGGCTATCGCACCAACATCGCCGTGGTGGGCGTGTCCCTGGCCCAGTCCATGATGGGGAATAACGGCGTGGCCCTCATGTCCATGGCGGTGGGGCTGGTGGTGCCCACCTATAACACCCTGGCCGTCATCACCCTGGAGAGCTGCCGGGGCAAGCGGCCCGACCCGGTGCATCTGGTGAAGAGCATCCTGCGCAACCCTCTCATCATCGGCTGCGCCCTGGGCGGGCTGTGCCTGGGGCTGCACATCACCCTGCCCGGCTCCGTGGTCAAGGCGGTGTCCAGCGTGGGCAACGCGGGCAGCGTGACCACCCTGGTGGCCCTGGGCGCGTCCCTGAAGCTGGGCGGGATGCAGCACAATCTGGCGGCCATCGTCCGCTGCTCCTTCGTCCGCCTGGTGCTGGCCCCCCTGTGCGCCCTGGTCCCCGCCATCCTTTTGGGCTTCCGGGGGGACGCCCTGGGCGTGGTGCTGGTGTGCATCGCCTCCCCCGTGGCCTCCACCGCCTACCCTATGGCCCTGGCCTATGACAGCGACCACGAATTCACCGCCCAGATGGTGGTGACCACCTCCCTGATCTGCACGCTGACCCTGTTTCTGTGGATATTTGCGCTGAAACAGCTGGGGCTGGTGTGAGGCCCTCTCAGTCAGCTGCGCTGACAGCTCTCCCGAAGGGAGAGCCAAGGTCCCGGCCCTGTCATTGCGAGGAGCGCAGCGACGCGGCAATCCGTTCCCCATGGTTACCAAGAACAACAAACCCCGGCGGCCCGCAGGCTGCCGGGGTTGAACGCTATTTAGGGATAAAATCTTTTACTCCACCGTCACGCTCTTGGCCAGGTTACGGGGCTTATCGATGTCGCAGCCGCGCATGAGGGCGACGTAATAGGCGAACAGCTGGAGGGGCACCACGCCCAGGGAGGGGAGGAGCAGGTCGTGGGTGTCGGGGATGGTCATGACGGCGTTGGCGGTCTGGGCCATCTCCTCCCGGTGGGACTGGGTGGTCAGGGCCAGCACGTCGGCGCCACGGGCCTTGACCTCCACCACGTTGCTCATGGCCTTGTCAAAGAGCTTGCTGTAGGTGCCCAGGGCGATGACCAGGGTGCCGTCTTCAATCAGGCTGATGGTGCCGTGCTTCAGCTCGCCGGAGGCGTAGGCCTCGGAGTGAATGTAGGAGATCTCTTTCAGCTTCAAAGAGCCCTCCAGTCCCAGGGCATAGTCCACGTTCCGGCCAATGAAGAAGACGGAGTCGTGGTTGAAGTACTGGGAGGCCAGATACTGCACCGTGTCGGTGTGGCTGAGGATGGTCTCCATCTTGCCGGGGAGCAGGAGCATCTCCTGGAGGACGGTCTCATACTCCGTCTGCTCCACCGTACCCAGGATGCGGGCAAAATACAGGGCCAGCAGGTCGATGACGGCCATCTGGGTGGAGTATGCCTTGGTGGTGGCCACGGCGATCTCCGGCCCGGCCCAGGTGTACAGCACCTCGTCAGACTCCCGGGCGATGGAGCTGCCCACCACGTTGACGATGGACAGGATCTTGGCCCCCAGGCGCTTGGCCTCCCGCAGGGCGGCCATGGTGTCCAGGGTCTCGCCGGACTGGCTGATGGTCACCACCAGGGTGTTCTCGTCTACAATGGGGGACATGTACCGGAATTCGGAGGCCAGGGCCACCTCCACCGGCTTGCGGGTCAGCCGCTCAATGTTATACTTGCCCACCATGCCTACATGGTAGCTGGAGCCGCAGGCCACGATATAAATTCTGCTGATGGAGCGGATATAGTCCTCGCTGAGACCGAAGTCCTCGAAATAGACCTGGTTATCCTTGATGCGGGGGAAGATGCACCGGCGCAGGGCCTCGGGCTGCTCCATGATCTCCTTGAACATGAAGTGCTCATAGCCGCCCTTCTCGGCGGCATCGATCTCCCAGTCCACCTGGCTGATTTTTTTCTCAATGGGCTGCATCAGGTGATTGTAGCACTGGATGCCGTCCCGGGTGAGCACGGCCACCTCGCCGTCCTCCATATAGCCCACCTTCCGGGTGTGGCGGATGATGGCGGTGACATCGCTGGCCAGGAAGTTGCAGCCGTCGCCATAGCCCAGGATCAGGGGACTGTCCTTGCGCACGGCGATGAGCTGGTCGGGGAAGTCGGCGCACAGGATGCCCAGGGCATAGGCCCCCTCGATGCGGCGCAGGACCCGGCCCACGGCCTCCAGAATGTCGCCCTGATAGAAATACTCGATGAGTTGGGCCACCACCTCGGTATCCGTGTCAGAGGTGAAGGTGACACCGTTGGAGATGAGAAACTGCTTGAGCTCCACATAGTTTTCGATGATGCCGTTGTGGACCACGGCGATCTTGCCGTTCTGGCTGACCTGAGGGTGGGAGTTGGCGTCGCTGGGGGCCCCGTGGGTGGCCCAGCGGGTGTGGCCGATGCCCACAGTGCCGTCCACGGCGGCCCCGCCCTGGATCAAATCGGACAGAACCTGGAGCCGGCCCTTGGCCTTGCGCACGGTGAGGGCCTGGTTCTTCTCAGAATAGACGGCCACGCCGGCGGAGTCATAACCCCGATACTCCAGCCGGGCCAGTCCGTCCAACAGAATGGGAGCGGCCTGCTCCCGGCCAATAAAGCCTACGATTCCACACATATTCTAAATTTCCTCCTGATTTGGTGTTTTGCGCTTCAAGAGGACAAACGCGCAGCCATTTGTGCCTCGTCCTTCGGTCTCAGCCGCTTTGTTTTGCGGTCACCCGCATATTTTACGGTCTGAGTGACACGCCCGAAGGGGCGCGGAGGGGCATCCGCCGAATGTTCGATACTCCCCTCACCTCGTCGTCCCGGCCAAGCCGGGCGCTGGCGCTGTCATGGGTAAAGACCCGGGACCTCCTTTCCCTGTCTGCGAAGGGGCCGGAGAAGCGCTCTCCAACCCAACCCTATTATACGGGAAAACCATCTGAGAGTAAAGAGAAAAAACATCCAAACGGTCCCCATATGCGTCAGGGCCGTTTGGACGTTAGATGGGGGAGCGGGTCAGTCCTCCTGCTCCAGTTCGGCAGCCACCTGTTCCAGCAGCTCCCGGATGGGCAGGTGCTGGGGGCAGGCGGCCTCACATTTGCCGCACCTGACGCAGTCGGAGGCCCGGCTGCCGGGAGCGGTATATACGCTGTCGTAGTAATAGATGGCGTTGTGGTTGTGGTGGAGCTTCCAGGTGTTCATCAGGGAGAACAGGTCGGGGATGGCGATATGCTTGGGGCAGCCGTCCACGCAGTAGCGGCAGGCGGTGCAGGGGATCAGATGCATGCTGCGGAAGATCTGCTGCACCTGTGCTATGACGGCCAGCTCCTGCTCGTTCAGGGGCTTGAAGTTTTGCATAAGGCTGACGTTTTCCCGCAGCTGCGCCAGATCACTCATGCCGGACAGGACCATGACGATGCCGGGAAAGCCGGCGGCAAAGCGGATGGCATAGCTGGCGGGACTGCCGCCGTGGAGGGCATCCAGCACGTCCCGGGCCTGCTGGGGCAGGTTCACCAGATTGCCGCCCTTTACAGGCTCCATGACGATGACGGGCTTGTTATGCTTGCGGCAGACCTCATAGCACAGACGGCTCTGCACGGCGGGGTCGTTGTAGTCCACATAGTTGAACTGGATCTGCACCACCTCGATCTGGGGGTACTCCGTCAGGATACGGTCCAGCACCTCCGCCCGGTCATGAAAAGAGATGCCCACATGGCGGATCTTGCCCTCGGCTTTCAGGGCGAAGGCGGTCTCATAGGCCCGGTTGGCCTTGCAATAGGCGAATTTTTCCTCGCTCTGGGCGTGCATGAGATAAAAGTCAAAGTAGTCCACGCCGCAGGCCTCCAGCTGGCTTTGGAAGAAGGGGCGGATGTCCGCCTCCGACTTGAAGAAAAAGTTGGTCAGCTTGTCGGTGAGCACATACCGGTCCCGGGGATAGCGGCTGGTGAGACAGCTCTTCAGGGCCAGCTCGCTCTTGCCCTGAAGATAGCCGTGGGCAGTGTCAAAATAAGTAAATCCGGCGTTTAAATACTCGTCCACCATCTGGGTGGTCTGGGGAATGTCCACCTGGTCCCCATCCATGGGCAGGCGCATAAAGCCAAAGCCAAACTTGCGGTCAAATCCTTCCATCCTCACATGTCCTTTCCGCGTAAAGCGAACCAAGCCCCGCCCGGGCATCCGGCGGAGCGATGTACGTATAGACCTATTATAGCGGAAAAATAAGAAAAAGGAAAGCCGGGGAAACGACTTTCCAAAAATTCAGGCGGATACGGCGCTGTGTTTTCAGGCCGTATCCGCCTTTTTTCGCCCTGGACAGGCGTTACAATATGTTTTGATTCTGGTACAAAATAGCGGGCATCATCCGGGCATAGGGGGACAGGGAGTTGCAGGCCCGGGAGAGAAGCTCGGCATACTGGGGGATGTTCTCGTTTCGGATGGACAGAGTAGAGCCGGAGATGCTCAGGGCCCCGGCCACGTCCCCACGGCTGGTGCGGATGGCCATGGCCACACACTTGACCCCCATGGTCTCCTCCTCGTTGTCCAGGGCATAGCCCCGGCGGCGGCAGACCGCCAGCTGTTCCATCAGGGTGTCGTGGTCGGTGATGGTGTTCTGGGTGAAGGAGGGCAGGCCATGTTTTTGGATGATGGCCTCCACCTGGTCGGTGGGCATCTGGCTGAGCATGGCCTTGCCGCAGCCGGTGCAGTGCATGGGCAGGGTCTTGCCTGATACAGAATAGGACACCGAGCGGCGGCTGGGGTAGACGCACTCCAGATAGAACACCTGTCCCCCGATGTGGGAGGTGAGGTAGATGATCTCTCCGGTGGACACCTGAAGGTCCTCCATCACCGGCACAGCGTATTGGATGACGGGCATGGCCGCGTGGGCGCAATAGCTCAGCTCCATGATCTTATGGCCCAGGCGGTAGGTCTGGTTCTCCGGGCTCTTGCCCAAAAAGCCAGCCTCCTCCAGCGTGCGCAGCTGGTTGAGCAGGGTGCTTTTTGGCATTTGCAGCATACGGCTGATCTGAGCCAGGGAGAGCTCCGGCTGGGTGGGGCTGAAGCAGTCCAGCACACGCAGAGCTTTGGCGGTGGCGGTGACTCGGGAACCGGCAGGGGACGGCTTATTTTCTCGCTTATCAGGCATGGAACAACGATCCTTCTCTTCAGATTTCAGCACGCTCGGTACACTCTGCCCGTGAGGGAGGCGGGAGCGGCATAACATAGATGCAATAATATGACAGTTACTATCCTAATGTGCATTCGTCGGAATGTCAACAGGGAATAAAAAACTTGTATAGATGTTGTACAAAATAGGAAAAAGCTGTTGACATGCTCTGCTGGGCGTGCTAAAATGCGCTTGAAAAAACGGTTTACCCGAACGATAATTCAGCAATACTGAACAAACGCCGGGAAACGAAGGAGGAACTTCCAATGAAAAAGTTGTACGGCGTGATCACTGCTATGACCACTCCCTTCACCGCGGACAACAAGGTGGATGTCGCTGCGCTGGAGGCCCAGACGGAGTATCTGATCCAGAAGGGCGTGCAGTGCCTGTATCCCTGCGGCACCACCGGCGAGATGTATCTCATGAGTGCCGAGGAGCGGGAACTGGTGGCCGAGACGGTGGTAAAGAAGGCCGCCGGGCGCGTCACCGTGTTCATCCATGTGGGTGCCATGGACCAGGACGAGACCATCCGACTGGCCCAGCACGCCCAGAAGATCGGTGCCGACGGCGTGGGCGTAGTCACGCCCAGCTATTTCACGGTGGACGAGAAGGCCATGGTGGAGTATTACAAGACGGTGTGCGCCGCCCTGCCCGAGGACTTCCCCGTCTATGTCTATGTCATCCCCCAGCTGGCGCACAACGACGTGTCCGCCGAGACCATGGAGAAGATCGCTGCCGCGTGCAAGAACGTGGTGGGCGTGAAGTACAGCTTTGCGGATATGCGCCGCATCAACGACTATCTCCAGGTGCGGGGCGGCAACTTCTCCGTGGTGCCCGGTGCGGACGACCTGTTCCTGCCCTGTCTGGCCTGTGGCTGCGACGGCGTGGTGTCCGGCTGCTCCGGCCCCTTCCCCGAGGCGTTTGTGAACGTGTACAAGGCCTTCCAGTCCGGCGACCTGGCCGCCGCCCGCAAGGCCCAGGTGGAGGCCACCAAGCTGGTGAAGGTCATGCAGTTCGGCGGCGATATGTCCATCTTCAAGAACATCCTCACCTTCCGGGGCGTCCCCGGCGGCCACATGAGAAAGCCCCTGATGGACCTGGATGAGGCCGGCGTGGCCAAGCTGAAGGAGACCGTGGCCCCCTATCTGTAAGCTTTTACTTAATCTGTGTTTCAACGCTGAACGGCGTGAAATAAATCAAGGAAAGAAGGATATAAGAAATGAAAAAAATCTTAGCCCTTGCCCTTGCCGCTGCCATGAGCCTGACTCTGGTCGCCTGCGGCGGAAGCAAGACCCCCGCTGCCAGCGGCAGCGCCAGTTCCGGCGGTTCCAGCAGCGCCGAGACCGTGGACTTCCCCGGCAACAAGCAGGTGTCCCTGATCGTGCCCTATTCCGCCGGCGGCGCATCCGACACCGTGGCCCGCATCTATGCCTCTGAGCTGGAGCAGTCCCTGGGCACCAGCATCGTGGTCTCCAACGTCACCGGTGCTTCCGGCGCCATCGGCCTGGAGCAGGTGCGCAACTCCAACCCCGACGGCTACACCATCGCCTACATGCCCGTGGAGTCCACCATGCTGAAGGCCCTGGGCTTCACCGACCTGTCCACCGATGACTTCCGCTTCATCGGCCGTGCCATGACCATCCCCGCCGCTGTCACCGTCCGGGCCGATGCCCCCTGGGACACCTTCGAGGACTTCGTCAACTACGCCAAGGAGCACCCCGGCGAGATCCAGGTGGGCAACTCCGGCACCGGCTCCATCTGGCACATCGCCGCTGCCTCCATTGAGAAGGAGTGCGGCGTTCAGTTCACCCACGTGCCCTTCGACGGCGCTGCCCCCGCTGTGGCTGCCCTGCTGGGCGGCAACATCCAGGCCGTCACCGTCAGCCCCTCTGAGGTGAAGAACAACGTGGACTCCGGCGACTTCAAGGTCCTGTGCGTCCTGGGCGAGAGCCGCTCCTCTGTGGTTCCCGACGTGCCCACCGCCCAGGAGCTGGGCATCGACATCACCATCCAGGGCTGGGGCGGCTTCGCTGTCCCCAAGGACACCCCTCAGGCTGTGATCGACATCCTGGAGAAGGCCTCCGAGACCGCCATCAACTCTGACTCCGTGAAGAAGACCTTGGCTGACCGGGGCTATGAGCACGCCTATCTGAGCGGCTCTGACATGGACCAGAAGGCCTCTGAGGAGCTGGCTTACTACAGCGAACTGATCCCTGAACTTGGCATTGCCTAAATGAACGACCAAAGCCGCGCTCAGGCCCTCGGGCGTGAGCGCGGCTTTCTTCTACCATGAGTTAGGAGGTTTCCCCATGCATAAAGGCGATACGATCCCCGGCCTCATTACGGCCGTGTTCGGTTATTCCGTTGCCATCTACGTCCTGTTGGAGGACACCATGCGCTGGAACGCCCAGTCCTCGGACGGCGTGCCCGGTGCGGGCTTCTTCCCGGTGCTGCTGGGCTTTGCCGTGGGCATCCTGGGCACCATTTTGTTTATCCGCGGGCTGCTGCAAAAGGGCAGCGTACAGTATTTTCAGGTGGACCCTGAGATCAAATTCAACTTAAAGCGCTTGGGGCTGGCCGCTCTGAGCATGATCGTGTTTTTCATCCTGTGGCGCACGACCCATCAGTTTATCGTCTGTGTCGCTCTGGTCTGCTTTGGGCTGAACGCAGTGTTTGGCCGGAAGCTGAAGTATAACATCATCTATACCGTGGTTTTCACTGCGTTTATCTACGCCGCGTTTGTGGTCGGATTTTCCGTCCAGTTCAATCGTTAAAGGAGATGAAGTTCAATGACTGCTGACGTTTGGTTCAGTGCACTGCAATCGTGCCTACAACCCTCAGTCCTGCTGTTTCTGGCCATTGGTGTGTGCATCGGCACCATCATCGGCGCTCTGCCCGGCCTGTCGGCCACCATGGGTATTGCCATCATGACTCCCATCACCTTCTGGTTTGCGCCCTCCGACGGCTTTGCCATGCTGATGGGCCTGTGGAACGCCGCCATTTTCGCCGGAGGCATCTCCGCCATTCTGGTGAACACCCCCGGCACCCCCGCCTCCATCTGTCAGGCCTTTGACGGCTACAACCTGTACCGGCAGGGCAAGGGCGGACTGGCCCTGGGCATCAACGTGATCTATTCCTTCATCGGTGGTATCTTCTCCACCTTCTGCCTGATCCTGTTCTCCACCCCCATCGCCCGGTTCACCATCTCCTTCAACGCCCCGGAGTACTGCATGCTGGCCCTGTTCGGCCTGTCCATGATGGTGGCCGTGTCTGACGGAAGCGTGCTGAAGGGCCTGATCTTAGGCCTGGCGGGCATCCTGCTCTCCTGCGTGGGCCTGGACCCCATCCTGTCCATCAGACGATTCACCTTCGGCCAGACGGCCCTGCTGGGCGGCATCTCCTTCATCCCCGTGATGATCGGCATGTTCGGCATTGGCGAGGTGTTCTATCAGATCTACAGCTTCCGCAAGGCCGAGCAGGAGGCCGAGCTGGAGGCCCGCAAGGTCAACCTGTCCCTGGGCCGGGTGCTGCCCACCGCCAAGCAGGCCAAGGAGCTGGCTGTCCCCACCCTGATCGCCGCCGTTGAGGGCACGGTCATCGGTGCCATCCCCGCCGCCGGCGGCGACATCGCTTCCATCATCTCCTGGGGCAACGCCAAGAAGATGAGCAAGCACCCCGAGGAGTACGGCAAGGGCTCTCTGGAGGGCCTGGCTGTGGCTTCCTCCGCCAATAATGCGGTGATCGGCGGCGCTATGACCACCATGATGACCCTGGGCATCCCCGGCGATGCCGTCACCGCCATCCTGATCGGCTCCCTGACCATGTACGGCATGCAGCCCGGCATCAAGATGTTCACCGAGAACGTCACCTTCACCGCTACCATCATGATCCTGATGCTGCTGGCCAACGTGGTATTCCTCATCTTCGGTCTGGCCACCGCCAAAATTTCCGCCAAGGTGCTGAACGTGTCTCAGCCCACGGTGTGGACCGCCGTGTGCATCCTGTGCGTGGTGGGCTCCTTCGCCCTGAACAACACCTTCTTCGACGTGGGCGTCATGTTCGCCGCCGGTGTGCTGGGCTTCTTCCTGAAGGTGTTTAAGTTCCCCAACGGCCCCTTTGTGCTGGGCCTGCTGCTGGGCTCCATGCTGGAGTCCAACATGCGCCGGGCCCTGGTGATGAGCCACGGCAGCTGGGCGACCTTTGTCACCCGCCCCGTGTCCTGTGTGCTGTTCATCGCCATTGTGCTCACCTTCTGCTGGCCGGTGCTCAAGGCCGCGATGGCCAAGAAGAAGGCCGCCGCCCAGGCGGAGTAATGTTCTCTTGTTCGTCTGCGGGCTGCCGTGTTGTGGGGAGCCCGCAGACGGCTGTTTGAAAGGAGCAATTTGTATGGACGCATTATCTGTGATCAAGGACCACGGCATTATCCCCGTATTGGGATTGAAAGACCCGGAGACCGCCCCCCAGGTGGCCGCCGCCCTGAGAGCGGGGGGACTGCCCCTGTTGGAGGTGACCATGCGGGCCCCTCTGGCCATGGACTGCCTGAAGGCCATTAAAAAGGCCGACCCCGACATGCTGGTGGGCGCGGGGACCATCCTGCACACCCAGCAGGTGGACCAGGCCAAGGCCGCCGGAGCGGACTTTATCGTCACCCCCGGCTTTAACCCCGCGGTGGTGAAGCACTGCCAGGAGCTGGGTCTGCCCGTGGTCCCCGGCTGCATCACCCCCACCGAGATCGAGGCGGGGCTGGCGCTGGGCCTGACCACCTTTAAGTTCTTCCCCTCTGAGGCCATGAACGGCATGGCCACCATCAAGCAGCTGTGCGGCCCCTATGGCAACATCCAGTTCATCCCCACCGCCGGGATCACCATGGACAACCTGGAGAACTATCTCTCCAGCGACAAGATCGCCGCCGTGGGCGGTAGCTTTATGGCCCCCTCCGCCATGGTGGACGCCCAGGACTGGGCGGGCATCACGGCTCTGTGCAAAAAGGCGGTGGACAAGTCCCTGGGCTTCACCCTGGCCCATGTGGGCATCAACGGCGAGAACAAGGACCAGGGCCTGGGCGCCGCCGAGTGGTTCAACCGCTGCTTCGGCTGGCCGGTGAAGGAGGGGGGACGCTCCAACTTCGCGGCCACCTATGTGGAGTGCTGCAACCAGCGCTTCCCCGGTAAGTTTGGCCACATCGGCGTGTTCACCCTGTCCATGCGCCGGGCCCTGGCCTATTTCAAGGCCCACGGCATCGCCACCCGGGAGGAGTTCAAAAACGTGAACGCCAAGGGCGAGCTGGTGGCCGTCTATCTGGAAGAGGAAGTGGGCGGCTTTGCGGTCCACATCGTAAAAAAGTCTTAACCGTCTTAAATTTGGCATAGGAGGAGTTCCCATGAAAAAGATCATCAACGATCCCGCCCAGTATACCGACGATATGCTCCAGGGCATCTATCGGGCCCACGGGGACCAGGTGGGCTATGTGAATGGCGACCTGCGCTGCTACTGCACCAAGAAGAAGATTCCCGGCAAAGTGGCCATCATCACCGGCGGCGGCACGGGCCACCTGCCCCTGTTCCTGGGCTATGTGGGGGAGAATCTGCTGGACGGCTGCGCCGTGGGCAGCGTGTTCCAGTCTCCCAGCGCCGAGCAGATCTATGAGATCAGCAAGGCCGTGGAGGCGGGGGCCGGTGTGCTCTATCTCTATGGCAACTACACCGGCGACATCATGAACTTTGACATGGCCGCCGAGATGTGCGACATGGACGACATCAAGACCGCCTCTATCGTGGGCGCGGACGACGTGAACTCCAACGCGGACGTGAACGCCCGCCGGGGCGTGGCCGGCATCTTCTTCATGTATAAGTGCGCCGGGGCCAAGGCCGCCCAGATGGGCACCCTGGACGAGGTGCTGGCCGCCGCCCAGAAGGCCAAGGACAACACCCGCACCGTGGGCTTTGCCCTGACCCCCTGCGTCATCCCGGAGATCGGCCACGCCAACTTCACCCTGGGGGAGAATGAGATGGCCATGGGCATGGGCATCCACGGGGAGCCCGGCGTGTGGAACGGCCCCGTGAAGACCGCCGACGAGCTGGCCGAGGAGTCTTTGAACACCCTGCTGGGCGACATGCCCGTGGCGGCGGGGGAGGAGGTGGCCCTGCTCATCAACGGCCTGGGCGCCACCTCTGCCGAGGAGCTGTACATCCTGTCCAACAGCGTGTCCCAGCGGCTGGAGGACAAGGGCATCCGCATCTACCGCACCTTTGTGGGCGAGTTTGCCACCTCCATGGAGATGGCGGGGGCCTCCATCTCCATCATGAAGCTGGACGACGAGACCCGGGCCATGCTGGACATGCCCGTGTCCACCCCCTTCTATTGCCAGAAGTAAGCGTGATAAGCGGAAAGGAAGCGCGTCACATGAACGAGATCAAAAGCAGCGACTGGACTGCCATCCTCCAGTCTGTGGCCCAGGTAATGACGGACAACGCCGACCACCTGTGTGAGATGGACGCCCGCATGGGCGACGGCGACTTGGGCCTGACCATGAAGAAGGGCTACTGCGCCCTGCCCGAAATTTATTCCGGTCTGGAAGAGGCGGACATGGGCAAGCGGCTTTCTAAGTCCGGCATGAAGATGTCCAGCGTGGTGCCCTCCACCATGGGCACGCTGATGTCCTCCGGCTGGATGGAGGGCGGCAAGCGCCTGGTGGGCAAGGAGACGGTGGACGCGGCGGGTTACGCGGCGTTCTTGCGTGGCTTTGCCGACGGCATCATCAAGCGGGGCAAGTGCGCCCCCGGGGACCGGACGGTGCTGGACGCCGTTCAGCCTGCGGCGGAGGCGGCGGAGAAGGCCGCCGCTGCCGGAGCCAGCCTGGCCGACACTGCCCAGGCCGCTTTAGAGGGGGCCAAAGCCGGACTGGAGGCCACCAAGAACATGAAGCCCAAGTATGGCAAGGCGGCGGTGTTTGCCGCCAAGGCCCTGGGTACCGAGGACCAGGGGGCCACCGCCGGGATGCTGCTGGTGCAGGGCCTGCGGGACGGCATCGTGAAATAAATAAGGAGAGATGAGCGCAATGAAGAAAATGGTAGGTTTCGGAGACTATATGCTCCGCCTGAACCCGGAGGGCTATCTGCGCTTTCTCCAGGCAGACCGCTTTATGGTCAACTACACCGGCGCGGAGGCCAACGTGTGCGTCTCCCTGGCCATGATGGGCATGGATACCGACTTTGTCACCCGTCTGCCTGAGAACGACATCGCCGCCGCCGGGGTGGCCCAGCTGCGGAAATTCGGCGTGGGCACCAGCCACATCGCCTATGGCGGCGAGCGCATGGGCGTGTTCTATGTGGAGAAGGGGGCCTCTCAGCGGCCCTCTAAGGTGGTGTATGACCGGAAATACTCCTCCATCGCCCAGTGCGCCTATGAGGACTTTGACTGGGAGGCCATCTTTGCCGGGGCCAGCAACTTCCACATGACGGGCATCACCCCCGCCCTGAGCAAGACCATCCCCCAGGTGTGCATCCAGGCGTGCAAAAAGGCCAAGGAGATGGGCCTGACCATCAGCTGCGACCTGAACTATCGCAAGAATCTGTGGACCGAGGCGGAGGCCAAGGCCTGCATGACCCAGCTGATGCCCTACATCGACATTCTGGTGGCCAACGAGGAGGATGCGGATAAGGTCCTGGGGATCAAGGCCCGGGACACCGACGTGACCCAGGGCAAGCTGAACCGGGAGGGCTATGTGGATGTGGCAGAGCAGATCTGCCAGACCTATGGCACCAAGATGGTGGCCGTCACCCTGCGCCGGAGCATCAGCGCCTCGGACAACGAGTGGAGCGCCATGCTGTATACCGGCGGCAAGCCTTATTTCTCCCGCCAGTACATGATTCGCCTGGTGGACCGGGTGGGCGGCGGCGACTCCTTCACCGCCGGACTGCTGTATGGCGTGATGAACGACTACGGCCCCCAGGAGACCATCGAATACGCCGCGGCGGCCTCCTGCCTGAAGCAGACCATGGAGATGGACTTCAACCTGTCCACCGCCGACGAGGTCAAGCGCCTGGTGGCCGGAGACGGCTCCGGGCGGGTGCAGAGATAACAGAAAAGAAGCAAATGGCCCCCAGGCCGCCGCGAAGAGCAGCAGCCTGGGGGCCGTATTATTATGTTAAATTGAGAATATTAGAAGATGTTATATATTAACTTGTGCCGCAGGGGAAGCCGCCAGAGTATCTTCGATATATTTATTCATGGACATCTGGTGAGCGGTGGTATATAAAAACAGTTTTTTGTGGAGGGCAGGGGAGACCCGAACATTAAAGCTGCCCTTAAAGGCCTCCTCGGGCTGCTTCCCTTCGGCTTTGCAGTTTTCCAGATAGTCATCCACTGCGCCATGAAAATCCGCGAGAAGCTCTTTTGCGCTTTCACCTTCGTAAGAGATCAGAGAACGGATTCCCATGACCTTGCCATAAAAAATGCCGTCCTCCTCAGAAAACTCCACGCTTCCAATATAGCCCTTATATTTGATTGTATTATTCATATGAGACCTTCCTGTTCTAAAAGCTCGATTAGCTGCTTGATTTGATATGTTTTTAATTCTTTTTGCGCTATATTATACATATCAAAAGAGGAAAATGCAACTAAAAATAGTTGCAAATATAGACAAAGAAAAACCGGACACCCTATTGGATGTCCGGTTGGTGGAGATAAGCGGGATCGAACCGCTGACCTCTTGAATGCCATTCAAGCGCTCTCCCAGCTGAGCTATACCCCCATATTTTGTTGTGGGCTTTTTTGTGGCCCGTTCGCTCGGAACAATGAGTATCTTACCAGAAAGGCGTCGGGTTGTCAACAACTTTTTTCAAATTTCTCAAAGTTTTTTTCACGGCGTGAAACACACAGGAAACCCGCAGGGAAAAAGGGTTGAAGCTGTGGGATGGAGGATGGTATAATCGGGCTACAAAACCAAACAGAAAACGGAGGAGAGAGCGATGTTCCGGTTCAACAACGACTATAACCGGGGGGCGCACCCGGCGGTATTACAGGCCCTGGCCCAGACCAACGAGGAGAACTACCCCGGCTATGGGGCGGACCAGTGGTGTGAGAAGGCCCAGGCAGAGATCATAAAACAGCTGGGCGGGGCAGAGGCTCAGGTCCACTTCATCGTGGGCGGTACCCCCACCAACGCCACCCTGATCTCCGCTGCCCTGCGGCCCTGGCAGAGCGTCATCAGCGCGGACACGGGACACATCAATGCCCACGAGGCCGGGTCCATCGAGCTTACCGGGCACAAGGTGCTGGCTGTCCCGGCGGAGAACGGCAAGCTCACCGCCCGGGCGGTGGAGGCAGAGTGCCGCAAGTATCTGGACGGGGGCGCGCCCGACTACCTCACCCAGCCCAGAATGGCCTATGTCTCCAGCCCGTCGGAGTTCGGCACGGTGTACTCCAAGGCCGAGCTGGAGGCGCTGTCCGCCGTGTGCAAGAAATACGGCCTGTACCTGTTCCTGGACGGAGCCCGGCTGGGCTATTGGCTTGCCAGTGAGGGCTGCGACGTGACCCTGGCTGATCTGGCCCGGCTGACGGACGCCTTTTACATCGGCGGGACCAAGTGCGGTGCCCTGTTCGGGGAGGCCCTGGTGCTGGTGAACCCCGCCTTGGGGGACCACTTCCGCACCTGCATGAAGCAGCGGGGGGACGTGCTGGCCAAGGGCTGGCTGATGGGTCTGCAATTTTACACCCTGTTCCAGAACGGCCTGTACTTCGACCTGGCCCGCAAGGCGGACCGGCAGGCCATGGAGATCAAGGCGGCTTTCCAAAAGGCGGGCATCCCCCTGTGGGTGGACAGCCCCACCAACCAGCAGTTCGCCGTGGTGAGCCGGGAGCAGGAGGCGGCCCTGGCGAAAGACTTTATCTTTGAACTGAGCCACGCCGTGGACGAGGGGCACAACTGCATCCGCTTCTGCACCAGCTGGAGCACCCGGGACGAGGAGGTGGCCGCTTTGATCGAGGCCATCGGCAGGCTGAACTGAATCACACAAGAGACAAGACGGCGGACCGCCGGGCGAGAGGGCCTGACGATCCGCCGTTTTTTTCCTGATTTTTTGCACTTCACTGGAAAAAAGAGTTGTTCTCTGCGGCGGTTATACGTTATAATAGATACATCGTCATATGAAAACTACAACAGGACACAAAAGCTGTGGAGTTCGATAGCCGACGGTGACGCCGACTACTTTTTTATGTGTTGTTGCGGTGGAAAAGAGGAGAGAGCGATGCAGAAAAAGCGCATCCTGAGCCTGCTGCTGGCAGTGAGCTGTTCCGTATCCCTGCTGACCGGCTGCGGAGGCAAGACCGGGCCGGAGACCAATGGCGGTGACGGGGAGCGTTATCGCCTTCACCCTCTTTTACACCCGGTATAACGACAGGATACTCTATGCCGAGCGGCTGAGCCAGATGCAGGACGTCACCGTTCAGCTGTATTCCGGTCTGGAGGACGTGGTGGGCACCCAGTGGAGCAAGGTGGACGTGCTGTCCAACTATATAGAGGCGGCCACCCCCGCCGACGTGGACGAGCTGCATCAGTTTATGGAGCAGCAGGCCAGGATGAACGAGCTGGACTCTAAGCTGGACAATCTGATCGCCGTGGACGACCATGGCCGGTATTATACCGAGACCGGCGGGAAGGGCACCCTTCAGGAGCTGGACTATCTGCTGAGCGACCCGGAGCACATCAGCTATGTCTCCAACACCGTCACCACCAACCGCACCAAAATGGTGTTTTTGAAGCGGCTGGCCCAGCCGATCCCTCTGGCGGAGGGAAACGCACTGGTGTACTATGGCTTCACCCGGGATATGAACGAGCTGGAGCCCTATTTTGACTGCGCGGCCTACGGGGGCGGCAGCGGGGTGTATGTGATAGACCGCACCGGACTGAAGTTGTTCAGCAGCCAGGGCAACGAGCTGATCCATGGCTATAACGTCTATAATGCGCTGGAGGGGATGGAGTATCTCCACGGGACGTCCTTCGACGCGGCCCGGGAGGAGCTGGAGGCCAGCGGAATGGTATACTCCAATGCCGTTTTGGACGGGGAGGAATATTTCTACTCCATGTACCGCATGGAGAATGCCGAGTGGACGCTGGTCTTTCTGGTCAACGCCAGCGCCGTGGCCATGAACACGGTGGAGCTGGTCAATACCACGGTGATCGTGGTCATGACCTTTGCCGTGCTGATGACCTGTGTGTGTGCGGGCTTTATTTTCTGGATGCAGCGCCGCCAGCAGAAGAAAGAGATGGCCATCGCAGAGGAGAACAACGCCAAGCTGGAACGGCTCAACGCCGAGCTGGTGTCCGCCAACAAGGCCAAAAGCGAATTCCTCTCCAACATGTCCCACGACATCCGCACCCCCATGAACGCCATCGTGGGCATCACCGACCTGATGGCCCACGAAGGGGATACCTCGGACAAGATGCACACCTACATCGAAAAGGTGCTCATGTCCAGCCGTCATCTGCTCAGTCTGGTCAACGACGTGCTGGACATGAGCAAGATCGAATCCAGCGAGGTGGCCCTGAATCAGGACTCCATCAGTCTGGCCGAGCAGGTGGGCCAGGTGGACAGCATCATCCGCTCCCAGACCAACGAGCGGGGGCAGAGCTTCCGCATCCGGGTCCACGAGGTGGCCCACGAATATCTCATCGGCGACGGGGTGCGCCTGCGGCAGATCTTTTTGAACCTGCTGTCCAACGCGGTGAAGTATACCCCCTATGGCGGGTACGTGCGCTTTGACCTGACGGAGCTGCCCTGTGACAAACCCGGCCACGCCACCTTCCGCATCACGGTGGAGGACAACGGCTATGGCATGACGCCGGAGTTTGTGGCCCACATCTTCGAGCCCTTCACCCGGGCGGAGAACTCCATGACCAACAAGGTCCAGGGCACCGGCCTGGGCATGGCCATCACCAAGAACATCGTGGACCTGATGGGCGGGACCATCGAGATCGAGAGCCAGCCCGGCAAGGGCAGCCGCTTTGACGTGGTGCTCACCTTCCCCATCGACCACGGGGTGGAGAACAGTTTTGGGGACCGGAAGGTGATGCTGGTCTCCGACGACGACGTGCTGTGCCGGAACGTGGGCACGTCCCTGGGGGCGGCAAACGTGCCCTTCACCCTGGCTGCCACCGAGGGCGAGGCCCGGCGGCAGTTGGCGCGCCACCCGGCGGACGTGATCTTGCTCAACGGCTATCTCCACGACGCGCACCTGGCGGACACGGTGAAGGCCCTGCGGGAGAGCGCCCGGGACGCGGTGCTGCTGTTCTGCTGCGACTATGCCCAGCCGGAGCAGGTCCACGAGATATTGACCAAGAGCGGCGTGGACGGCCTGATCGCCCGGCCCTTCTTCCTGTCCAACCTGATCCGGGCGGTGGACGGGGCCAAGGACAGCGACATGGCGCTGCCCCAAAAGAGCGGCTCCGTCCTGCGGGGCAAGCGCTTCCTGTGCGCCGAGGACAACCTGCTAAACGCCGAGATCCTGGAGGCCATCCTGGACATGCACGGGGCCGCCTGCACCATCTATCCCAACGGCCAGAAGCTGGTGGAGGCCTTCCAGAGCGTGAAGCCCGGGGAGTACGACGCCATTTTGATGGACGTGCAGATGCCCGTGATGAACGGCCTGGAGGCCACCCGGGCCATCCGCGCAGGGGAAAATCCCCTGGGCCAGACCATCCCCATCCTGGCCATGACGGCCAACGCCTTTACCGAGGACATCCAGGTCTGCCTGGACGCGGGCATGGACGCCCACGTGTCCAAGCCCCTGGAGATATCCGTGCTGGAACGGACCCTGCTGAGCGTAACAGGGGGAAATATCGCGGGGGGGGGACACCTGTTCGCCACAAGAGGACATAATCTTTTGAGCGCGAAGTGAAAGTGCCCTAACCAACAAAACAAATCAGGGGGACGGTTCTTTTGATTGGAGAACCGTCCCCCTGATTATAATTGTAATTACATTGTGTTGACATTTTTGCTTTTTGGTATATACTCAAGTTGAGGTGAATGCTATGAACACGATCAATGTCACATCTGCACCCAAAACGACAACCTTTCAAATGCGGATCAATCCCGAAGTCAAGCAGCGTGTGGAGGACGTCTACGCCCGTCAGGGCCTTTCCTTTACCGATGCCGTCAATATCTTCATTCAGCAGTCCCTAAACATGGAGGGACTGCCGTTTCTGGCCTCGCCTGAAAACGCGGAATATATGAAGGCGAAAGCCATGCGCCGCCTGTTGGATGAAGCGGAAAAAGGCTGGGCATCTGCGGAAAAGGACGGTTGGGTATCCGAAGAAGATGCTTACCGCGCCCTTGGAGTGGCCGAATGAAGCTGAGATATACGCCGGAAGCATTATGCGATTTGCAGGAAATAAAACGGTATATCAAAAGTGAGCTTCATAATCCCACCGCTGCAAACCGGATCACAAAGGCCATCCTTGACGGCTGCGCCCAGCTCAAGCAATTTCCTGAAATGGGTGTATCTATTCAGGCAAAGACTGGTTATGAAACTGACTTGCGTATGCTGGTGGTCGAAAGCTATATCGCCCTTTACCACATTGAAACGGAAGTTGTTTCTGTTGGCCGCATTATCAACGGCCGTCAGGACTACATCCGCATTTTGTTTAAATAACCACGGGGACGGTTCTTAGAGAACCGTCCCCGTGATTTCTTTTTGGGTGTTTAAGTTTTCGCTGGCAGCGGCGCCAATGCGGTGAGACGGATGCGGGCCAGCTTGGCGGGGGAGAGGCCCGTGCGCTGGGTCCACAGCTTCTCCGCGAAATAGAGCATGGTGCGCACCTCATAGGCGGGCAGGGGCTGCTGGCTGTAGATGCACTTTTCCATCAGGGCGGCCACCCGGGTGTATTCCCCGGGGCGCAGGATGGGCAGCTGGGTCCGCAGGCGGTCCTCCGTGGCCTGAGTCTCCCAGCCCAGGCGCAGGCCCGGGTCGACGATCTGGAGCATCTTGGCGATCCACTGGCAAAGCCACAGGCCCCGGGCGGCGCTCTTCACCCGCTGATAGGCCCGCAGGCGGCGCAGCAGGGCCAGCCAGCACAGGGCCTCCAGCAGGAAGAGAAGGGCCAGAACGAGGATGAGCAGGGCCAGTCCGCCGCCCAGCAGCAGCTGGGGGAGGGGAGAGGGGGTCTGCTCTGTGTCCTGCTTGGGCGGGGCGGAGGGCCGCTGGGGCTGAGACTGGATGGACGCGTCGTCGTCAGACAGGGAGACGGTGCGCTGCACCTGCTGGGGGTGCTCGGCCAGCTGGCGGAGCATATAGGCGTCCAGATAGAAGCCGGGGGTCACGTCCACGGGCACCCAGCCCATGCCGTCCAGATAGATCTCCACCCAGGCGTGGGCGTCCTCCCCGGACAGGGGGACCAGTTCCCCTGCTGCGGTGCGGGACTGGGGCAGCAGATAGCCCTCGGCGTACCGGGCGGGGATGCCAAAGCTGCGATAGGCCAGCACGGCGGCGGCGGAGAACAGGGCGCTGTTGCCCTCCCCCTGGGTGAGGAACCACCGGATGGGCTCCGCGTTCTCGGGCACGGAGGCGGGGTGGGCGTGATAGACGGTCTGGTTCTTCAGGGCGGTGCGGATGCGCTGGGTGGCGGCGTACAGCCCCTCCGGGGCGTCCCCATTGGGGTCAAATACCTGGGCGATCAGGTCGGACAGGCCGGGGTCTACGTCCAGATAGGTGTCATAGACAAAGGCCCGGTAGACCGACTCCGTCTGGAGATAGTCCTGCTCGGCCTGGGTCTGGGGCCTGGTAAGCCAGTCGGGCTGCTGGAGCAGCTCCCCGGGCAGGGAGCCGGAGCGTTCGGAGAACCGGTAAGAGCGCAGCCCCAGAATGCCGGGAGCGCGTATCGCGCCGTCTTTCTGGCCGGTGAGGGACTGATCGGTAAGAGAGAGCAGAGAGTAGGGCAGACAGAGCCGGGAGCGGTCAGCGGAGACATTCTCCACAGAGATGATGTTCTCCGCAGGTTCGGTCTCCTGCCCGGCGGCGAGGAACGCGCCGTATTGGCTGACGGGCTGCAGGTTCTGCCCCTCCAGCCAGGAGAACAGGCCGGTGTACTCCCCGGCGTAAGCCGAGCGGGCCAGTGGCTTCCAGACCCCGTCCTCATACCGGCCCCCCACATAGCCCCGGAGATAGACGTTCTTCTGCTGCTGGGTGCGGACAGTCAGCACGGTGTCCGTGCCGGTCTGCATCTTCTCGGCGTGGCGCAGGTCGCCTTCGGGCAGACTGTCGGAGCCATAGCACAGGGTGTGGACGGCCTGGACAGTGTTGGCCCGGGCGGCATCTATCCACTGGAGGGTCCCGCCGGACAGGACCAGGGCCAGGGCCACGGTGACCGCCGTGAAACGGACCAGCCAGTCCAGCTGTGCCCGGCAGTCATTGCCAGACAGGCGATAGAGCCACAGGCCGGACACGCCGCTGCACAGCAGGGCGAAGGCCAGGGGGTCGAAGCGCTTGAGGCCGATGGTGACCAGGGCGCAGACAAAAGTGACGGCAACGGCCCGGACCACGCCGCCATCGGCGGCGGTGTGCCACACCAGCACAGCCAGAATCAGCAGCAGCCACAGCAGAAACAGGTTTAGATCCGTCCGGTCGGCGGACAAGGACAGCCGGGGCAGGGCGTCGTCATAGGCCAGGTTCCACCAGCTGATGCAGTAGTTCGCAAAGCCGGCCCCGCCGTGGAGCAGCGGTTGGTTCAGCAGCAGGGTGATAAGCGCCGCCAGCACCGCCGGAACGGTCCAGCTGGGCACGGGTTTGGGGGCCTTCCACCCCAGTAGAGCGCAGCTGCCCAGCGCCAAAGAAGATACGATGAGACAGAACAAAAAGGGCATAGTCCCATCCCGCTGGACCAGGACCAGCAGGGCACGGCACAGCCCCAGGAGAAAGCACAGGCAGGTCAGCGACAGGTACACGGTCTTTCGGACGGGGAACGGGTTCCGCGGCATGGCGGGATGCGCCTCCTTTCTGATAGGCTGATAGGATACGGGCCGTTACACGGGCAGCTGCAGCTTGCCGTCCTCCAGAGCGGCCAGGGGCAGCTCCATCATATAGCAGTCGGCCCGCCGGGTCAGCCGCGGCCGGTCGCAGTTGGACACACACAGGGCGGTGACGCTTCGCCGGGCGGCCAGGGAGTCCACCTCGGGTACCAGGGGGCCGGCGGTGATATAGATGATCCGGGCAAACTCCCGCTGGGCGTTGGCAGCCAAAAAGCGGCGGACACCGGTGCCCGTCTGCTGGGGCAGGGTGAAGGACATCCATTGCAGCACCGTGTCGGCGCTCTCCTCCTGGCTGCGCACGTCGTGGGACCACAGGCCGCCCCGGGCGGAAAAGACGTTTTGGTGGGGCACCCCGTCCCGGGCCAGACGGCTGCTGACGGCGGCGGCCAGCCGCACCGCCCCCACCACCAGCTGGGGCGGGACGGTCTGCTCGTCCTGGGCCAGACCGGCGTCTAAGATGACGGCGGTGTAGTTGTGGGCGGGCTCGCTGCCCTGGCGGACGATGAGCTCGTTCAGCTTGCCAGACAGCTTCCAGTGGATGGAGCGCACGTCGTCCCCGGGGGCATAGGGGTGCAGATCGAAGATCTCGGAGAACTCCGGCCCCCGGCGGTTGAAGAACTCCAGCTCGTTGTCCATGCGGCCCAGGCGGTTTTCAGCCGGGACCAGGCGCAGGGACAGAGGGGTGGGCACCACGATGACAGAGGAGGGCTTGGGACAGGGGATGCTCCCGGCGCACAGGCCCAGAATGTCGGTGCCCACGGCGGACAGGCAGGAGACTTCTGCCGCGCCGCACAGGTCAGAGGTGATGGATACCTGGAACTGAATGACGCCGTCGGACAGGTACAGCCGCCGCTCCTGCTCCACCACGTCGTCGAACATGCCGTTGTGCCAGCGGATGCGCAGGATGATAAGACCCATGACCCAGGGCCGCCGGGGGCAGGTGATGTACACGGTGATGGGGCAGGGCTTGCCCACCGGGCAGCTGGCGGGCACCTGGAGGGACATGGTCACCGCGCCCATGTCCCGGTGCAGCAGCCAGAACAGCAGCAGGGGCAGCAGGACCAGCAGCGCCGTCATGGCCGCCAGAAACGGACTGCCCGACCAGAAGGCCAGCCCAGCCGCCATGATAATAACGGCGGCATAGAGTGCCCGGCGTTTAAGCATGGGGCCACCTCGGGGCGGCGGGGGGCGGGACCTGGCGCAGCACCTCGGTCAGCAGGTCCTGGCTGGTCACGCCCTCTACCCGGGCCTGGGGCCGCAGCACCAGACGGTGGGCGCACACGTCGCTGAATACGGCCTGCACGTCCTCGGGCACCACATAGTCCCGCTGCTCCAGCAGGGCATGGGCCCGGGACATGCGCACCAGAGCGCCCACGCCCCGGGGGCTGACACCCAGCTCCACCAGGGGCAGCTCCCGGGTAGCCTGGCACAGGTCCACCGCATAGCCCAGCACGCTGTCACTGGCATGGACGGTGCCCAGATACTGCTGCACCTCGATGAGGCTGGTGGCATCGGTCACAGGGGACAGGTCATCCAGGGGGTTCTGGAGCCGCTGGGCCTGAACGATGTGGATCTGATCCTCCCGGGAGGGATAGCCGATGGGCAGACGGACCATGAAGCGGTCCAGCTGAGAGTCGGGCAGGGGCTGGGTGCCCGCCGCGCCCGCGGGGTTCTGGGTGGCGATGCACAGGAAAGGGGCATCCAGCTGGTGGGTCTGGCCGTCCACGGTGACGCTGCGCTCCTCCATCACCTCCAGCAGGGCGGACTGGGTCTTGGGGGAGGTGCGGTTGATCTCGTCGGCCAGCAGCAGCTGGCAGTTGGCCGCGCCCTCCCGATACTCAAATTCCCCCGTTTGCTGGTTGAACACGGTGAAGCCGGTGATGTCAGAGGGCAGGGTGTCGGTGGTGAACTGGATACGCTTGAAGCGCAGACCCAGCACCTTGGAAAAGGCCAGGGCCAGGGTGGTCTTGCCCACGCCGGGGCAGTCCTCCAGCAGGATGTGGCCCCCGGCATAGATGGTCATCAGCACCTTTCGGACAATGTCGTCTTTGCCCATAAAGGCCTTGCCCACCTCGCAGATGATATGCTCAGACTGTTCGATTATCATGGCTGTTCGCCCTCCTCCTCAGACGGGGCATCAGCCTCATCCGGGTCATTTTCCGGCTGTTCCGGGTCGGTATTCTCGTCTTGGTCGGTCTCATTGGCTTTGCTGTCTTCGCCGGGTCCTTCGGACTGTTCCGGTTCAGTGGAGGGCTCCGGTGCAGCGGGTGCCTCTGGCTGCTCCTCCTGGCCGCCCGCAGCGGAGCCTTCAGGAAACTCGGGCATTTCCGGAATTTCTGGCATTTCCGGCAGTGCGGGCAGCTCGGGCAGTCCTTCCTCGTTGGGGTCTGGGGTGATCTCCGTCACCCGCTCCAGCCCCAGCACCTGGCGGGCGTTGTTCTCGCCGGCCAGCAGGTCGGTCTCATAGGGGTCCTGGTCAAAGGGGGACATGGCATCCCGCCAGGCGAACAGATAGTCCATCTCGTGCCCGGCGGCATCCCCGGCCAGCACCACCCGAAAGTCCGGGTCGGGGCCCAGGACGTTCTCGTTGCTGTCCAGCTTCTGATACAGATAGATGGGCTTGGAGTGATAGAAGTTGAGATGGGGCGCTTCGGCGGACAGGAACGTCATGGAACTCAGCGGGCAGCCGCTGACCACATCGTTGCCCAGCATGGTCACGTTGGCGGGCACAGTGAAGGAGGTGAGGGCGGTGAGCTGGAAGACGTTGGAGCCGATGGAGGACAGGGTGCTGTCCAGGTCCAGCGTCAAAGCGGTCAGCTGTGTACACTCGCTAAAGGCAAAGTCGGCGATGACCTCCAGCTTGGGGCTGCTCAGATCGGCGGAGGTGATGCCGGTGCGCTGGAAGGCGCTGCTGCCGATGGTCCGCACGTCTGGCAGGACCAACTCGCCGGTGAGACCGGAAGCGAGGAACGCTTCATACCCAACGATCCACACATGATCGGCGTTGGACAGGGTAAACGCGTTGGGGCACTGATAAAAGGCGCTCTGGTTGATCCAGATGACACCAGACAGGTCGATGTCGCCGGACACGCCGGTGGTGGCGGCGCACAGCACCCGGGTCAGGTCATCCTCGGCGGGGTCGGGGTCCTGGTCGGAATACTTCCAAAGGGATGGCTCGCCGTACAAAATCGCACCGCTGCCCTGCTCCTCAAGCTGATAGCCCGGACCATAGCACTTGATGTTGCCGTAATAGCTGGGGTCTGGATAGCCCGTGCTGTCCTGGGGAAAGTAGTAGGGGGTATAGTGGTCAGAGAAGGAACTGGAGAAGGAGGCGCATTGGGCCTGGAGGGCTACGAAGCGCAGGTTCCCCTTGTTCAGCGGATGATCCGCAATATAAAAGGCGTGGTCAGACACGGTGATGCTGTCCCTGGCGGCAAAGAAGATGCCCTCCAGACTGGTGCAGCCCCAGAACGCATAGTCGTTCACCGCGGTGACGCTTGCGGGGAAGACGGCCAACGTCATGTTCTCGCAGCCCTCAAAGGCATACTTGTCAATGGTGGTCAGCACCGCGCCGTCGGGCAGAACGCTGTCCAGGGTGTGTTCGTTGAATTCGGTCAGGCCGGTGGGCGCGTGGAGCAGAGTAGCATCCATGCCGGCTCCCTGGGGCAGGAGGAGGAAGCTCCACCCGTCCTGCACATAGGTGCCGAAGTCGGCGGCGGTGAAGGACGGGGTCTCCCCCCAGGCTGCGGCATAGGCATCGGCGGCCTCGGTGCGCACCAGTACCTCCGGCGGGCTGAACAGGTCAAAGACCTCCCCCTCCAGTGCCGGGGGAGTATTCCCCAAAAACAGGGCCTGCCGGAACCAGCCGACCAGACTGCCCTCCTCCAGGGCGGTCAGGCTCTTGGGCAGGACCAGAGTGGTCAGGTTCCATGCGTCGGACAGGGCTCCAGCGGCGATGGTCGTGATGCCCTCGGGCAGGACACAGGTGCCGGAGATCGTGGAGCGGATGGAATAGAGGACCGTTCCGTCCTTGGAGGTGATGAGGCCGTTGCTTTCCGCAAAACTCACCGGAGCGGAATCCTCTGTTCCGGTTTCACCCAGGGTATACAGGCTGCAGCCGCCGTCGGAAGCGGCCTGGCTGAACAGGGCAAAGTAGGACACGGCGGCGGACTTGGGAAAATAAATGTCGATTGGGCTAGGGGCGAAGGTCCAGAAATTCGGGTCGTCCCAGTCCGGGTAGAGCCGATTCCCAAGGGAGACCTGTTCGGTATTGACAGCGGGCGGGGTGTCGGCCAGGAAGATGAGGGATGGGACAGAGTGGGCCAGGGGCACCACCACCTGGCTTACCTCAGCGGGGACTGTGATGGGCTTGTCAAAGCGGGAAGGGATGCCCAGCAGCCGGGTCATGTCCTTGTTATACATCAGCCCGTCCTCGGTGGAGGCATACTTCTCGTTGCCCGGGTCGGCCTGATATCCGTCGTAAACGGTGAGAAAGCTGTCGTCATCCAGGCCGGAGAAACTCATGTACAGCAGCGTGTCGGGGATGGAGATGGTGTTCACGCTGCCCACGGCGCTTAACACCTGGGTGCCCCGGGGCAGCTCCACGCTGTCGTCACCGGGAATTTCGGTGATGGTCTGGTAGAACACATCGGAGCTGAAGGAGAATTCGTCATTGTTCAGGCTGCCGGACAGATAATAGTCTGACCTGGGAATCAGCTCGGCGGTGAAGCCCTCGGGTACGTCCTCGAATACGGGATAGAGCTCGATCAGTCCGTGCTGGTCAGGCTGGGCCTCATACAGATTCCCCACCGTGATGCCCTGGGCGGCATCCTCCCGGCTGGCGGCCCAGCCGACGCACAGGCGGTCGATGGAGCGCTCGGAGATGGGGGCCGCGGCATCTCCCCAGAACTGAATGGGCTGGGCCCGGTAGAAGTAGCGGGACAGGTCGAAGGTGCCCTCCCGGCCGCTGGGGTACAGGCGGACGGGCTTGCCATAGCCCGCGGTGGTCAGCGTCCCCTCGCTGTCATAGTCGCCCACCAGCAGCTGCACCTCGCACTGCTCCACGGGGAAGGTGGCCTCTACCGTCTGCCAGGGGCTGTCCTGATTCAGGCGGTAATAGAAGGTGACGGTGACGGAGTCTCCCGACACTACGGGATCAAACTCGCCGATGCGGAAGTTGGGCCCGAAGTCGGTGACACGGTAGACCTGGTTGGTGCCGCCGGTCACCAGTCCCTCTTTGATCTGAAAGACGGCGGTCTGGAAAAAGTCGGCGGCGGTGATCTCCTGCCCCTTGTAAAAATGTGCCAGGTTGGGACGAAAACCCATGTCGTCCTGGATGACCAGCAGCGAGTAGTTGTACTGATCGAGATCGGGATTGGTGATGCCGGTATTCTTGTCGAAGATATCGCCCTTGATATAATCCTCGGTGGGCAGATCGTCATAGTCGATGTTGGTATCCGGGGCGGCAGGCGCACCGTCACCGGGGACGACAGGCGTGTCAGGCATGTCAGGGGCCTCCGCGCCGCCGCCCCCGCCGCCATCGGAGCCTCCGCCCCCGCCGGGGGTGACGCTGCCGGGGTCGCCGGGGGTGGAGGGGACAGAGCCGCCGCCGGTCCCACCGGTGCCGTCTCCGTCTTTGTCCGGGAGCGGGATGATCTGACCGCCGGGGATGACGATGGTGCCGTCCCCGCCGCTGCCGCCGGGCAGAAAGGCGATGCCGCCGGTGCCGCCGGTGGACGCGCCGTCGTCAGGGGCGATGGCCCCGTCGGGCAGCACCGCGCCGTCGGGCACGGTCCCGTCCAGCTGGATGCTGTCCTGGGTCCCGGCGTTGGCGTCGGGGCGGCGGGCCTCGTCGGTGGTCTTGTCCTCGGTGAGGGCGTCGGAGGCGCCGTCGCCATTGCCCAGCAGGGAGGACTGTTCCTGCTCATCCGGGAAAACGATCTGATTTTGCCGCAGCACGTTGGAAATGGCGAAGATGGGCCGGAAAGAATGTCCCACTTTGGGCAGAGCCAAAGAGCCGCCTACAACGCACAGCCCCAGAGCCGCCGCCTGCACCGCTATTTTTCCCTGGCGGGACAGTTTTCTGTTTTTAGAACGCTTGGGCATTTAAACATCCTCTCTGCTTTTGAAAAAGGTGCCCACACAGCGGCGGAGCTTGTCATAATTCACGGGCTTGGAGAAGTGACCGTTCATGCCTGCCTCCACAGACTGGCGCTCGTCCTCTAAGAAGGCATCGGCGGACAGGGCGAAGATCAGCTCCGTCTTGGCGTCGGGCCGGGGCAGGGCGCGGATGGTCCGGGCGGCGGTGCGGCCATCCATCACGGGCATCTGCACGTCCATGAGGATAAAGTCGTAATAGCCCGCCGGGTGGGCGGAGAACATATCCACCGCCTCCTGGCCGTTGTGGGCCACCTCCACGTGGGCCCCGTGGACCTCCTCCAGGATGGACACGGCGATCTCGGCGTTGGTCTCGTTGTCCTCGGCCATGAGGATGCGGCGGCCCTCGAAGGAGAAGTCGTCGGTCTCCTCCTTCCGGGCTGCCACGGGGGCGGGGCTGTCGCCCATGGGCAGGTGGAGATAGACGGTGAAGGTGCTGCCCCGTCCGGGCATACTGTCCACCACGATCTCGCCCCCCATCAGCCGCACCAGCTGGTCGGTGATGGCCATGCCCAGGCCGGAGCCGCCGAACCGCTTGGCGATGGAGGCGTCCTCCTGCTGGAAGGGACGGAAAATAGAATTGATGAACTTGGGGTCCATGCCCGTGCCGGTGTCCTTCACGGCCACCATAAAGCTGACCGTGTCGTCAGAGAGCATCATCTGGCGGAAGGTGACGGAGATCTCGCCCTGGCTGGTGAATTTCACCGCGTTGGACAGGAAGTTCACCAGCACCTGGGTGATGCGCAGCTGGTCGCCCACCACATAGCGGGCGGTGAAGTTTTTGAACTCTAAGTTGAAGCGCAGGCCCTTGGCCTCCACCGTCTTTTGGAACATGCTGCGCAGCTGGTCGCCCAGGGCGTACAGGTCAAAGCTCTTCTGCTCCAGCTCGATCTTGCCCGCCTCGATGCGGGACAGGTCCAGAATGTCGTTGATGACGGACAGCAGATGCTGGGACAGGTCCTCCGCCCGGGTCAGATACTCCTCCGCCGCCGGGTTGGACCCGCCCAGGCGGGTGCGGGTCAGGGCCATCAGGCCGGTGATGCCGTTGATGGGAGTGCGGATCTCGTGGCTCATGCGGGACAGGAACTCGGTCTTAGACTGGCTGGCCGCCTGGGCCTCCTCCAGCTGGGCGGCCATCTCCTCCCGCTGTTGGCGCAGAGCGGACACGTCCCGCAGATTCAGCAGGGTATAGCGGTCATCCTCCGCGGGCAGCACGCACAGCTCCAGCCACCGGTCCTCCCGCTTGCTGTGAAAGCTCATGCGCAGGGGGGCGCTGCGGTCCCACTTCTCCAGCATCCGGCGCAGGGTCTTGGCATCGGCGGCGCTCATCAGCTGGGAAAAGCAGGCGATGTCCCGCTGCATATCCTCCAGGGTCAGTCCGGTGAGTCCGGGCAGGTCCCCGGCGACGTACAGGGGAAAGGTGTCGCTGCGGCGCAGGAGCAGATAGACCTCGTGATCCAGCCGGGACAGGGCGCGGGAGAAGGTCCGCTCATAGGCCAGGGCTTGATTCTGTTTTCGGATTTTTATGGTCTGGCGGGCGAAGCGCTCCACCATCCAGGCGGCAGCGGCCAGCTCCCCGGCTAGAAGCAGCCCCGTGGCGGGAGAGGCGCTCAGCGTGGTGAGCGCGGCAGATAAGATATTCACTCCGGGGTCTCCTTTGTATGTAAGATCAGACCTTTCCTCCCAGATGGACAAAAGCGGGAGAGGGAATGAGAGGCTGGGCTTTGCGTTAAGTTTCAGAGTAGGCGACGATGGCCGCTACGACCTGGCGGTGGGCGTCGTCTACCGCAGCAATCAGGGCGGGGTCCACCGGCAGCAGCCTGGGCCGCAGGGCCTCCGTCAGCACGGCGGCGGCTTGATATAATCGGGGAAAGCCCAGGTTCTGGGCCAGGCCCCGCAGAGAGTGGACGGTGCGGAAGGCCAGCTCGGCGTCGCCCGCCTCCAAGGCCCGGTGGAGCCGGTCCACGGTGGCGTCCTGGGCATAGCGGACGGCGAAGGTCTCTACGATCTCCGGGACCATCAGCCGCCGGAGAGTCGCCTGGTAATCGCCGCCTACAGCGGCATAAAAAGCTTCTATCGTCACAAAGAGGACCTCCTGAGATTTTTCCCGCTGCCCTGTTGCCAACGGGGCAAAACGTGGTACAATATCTTTCACAAATTCCAAATGCACGAAAGGGGAACAGAATTATGAAGCAAGCGCTTACGGCCCAGGACATTCTGGCTGCCGCGCAAGGGGAGCGGGAGAGCATCCTGACCCATCGCCGGACCATCCACCGCGATCCAGAGGTGGGCAGCCCCACGCCCCGCACGGCGGCTTATATTGCCGGGGAACTGAAAAAGCTGGGCTATCAGCCCCAGGCCCTGGGCGGCGGTTTAGTGACTGCCATCACCGGAAAGGACACGGGCCGGTGCGTCCTGCTCCGGGCGGATATGGACGCTTTAGCCGGACGGGAGCAGAGCGGCCTGGACTTTCAGGCGGACAACGGGGCCATGCACGCATGCGGTCACGACATGCACGCCGCCATGCTGCTGGGTGCGGCGGCCCTGCTGCGCAAGTATCAGGCGCAGTTAAACGGCACGGTAAAGCTGGTGTTCCAGCCCGACGAGGAGGGCTTCACCGGAGCGAAGGCCATGCTGAAGGCGGGAGTTCTGGAGGCACCCAGACCCCAGGCGGCCATCGCCCTGCATGTAAATTCGGGCACGCCCTCCGGCATGGTGCTGTGCGGACGAGGGACGTTTATGGCTGGGTGTACCCTGTTCCGCGTCACCGTGACGGGAAAGGGCTGCCACGGGGCCATGCCCGAGACGGGGGTGGACCCCATCAACATCACCGCCCACATCTATCTGGCCCTGCAGGAGCTGGTCAGCCGGGAGGTCCCGGCCAAGAGCCCCGCCGTTATCACCGTGGGCCGGTTCCAGGCGGGGCAGCTGCCCAACGTCATCCCGGACCGGGCGGTTCTGGAGGGGACCATCCGCACCTTTGACCGGGACCTGTCTCAGCGGCTCATGGACCGCATCCGCCAGGTGGCGGAGTCGGTGGCATCGGCCTTTCGGGGCAGCGCCCTAGTGGAGGAGCCGGCCTCGGCCCCGCCCCTGCACAACGACCCGGCCCTGATGGAGCAGATGGCCAACTGGGCGGAGGAGGTCGCCGGGGCGGACCGGGTGATCCGCCTGGACCAGGGGGGCATGGGATCGGAGGATTTTGCCTCCTATACCTACGAGCTGCCCTGCGCCTATCTGCTGCTGGGGGCGGGCACGGCCCAGGAGGACCCTCGCTTCGGACGGCCCATGCACAACCCCGCCGTAGTATTCAACGAGGACGTGCTGCCCCTGGGCGCCGCCCTGCACACCTGGCTGGCGATGCAAGAGTTAGGAGTGATGAGAGATGAGTGATGAGAGATGAGTTTAACTTTTAACTCATCACTCCTAACTTCTAGCTTTTCTGGCTGAAGCGGGGGGGATGCCCAGGGCGGCGCGGTATTTGGCCGCCGTCCGCCGGGAGATGTTGATGCCAGCGGCGCTGAGTGCGGCGCACACCGCGTCGTCGGACAGGGGAGCGGAGGGGTCCTCCGCCTGGATGAAGCGCTGGATGCGCTGTTTCACCGCCTGGGAGGACACCTGGCCGTCCGTGCGGGCGGGGGCGGTGAAGAAGCTGCGCAGGGGGACCACCATGCCATTGAACAGAATGGATTTGTTCTGAACGGTTCGGCTGACGGTGGACACGCTGACGCCCATGCCCTGGGCCAGCTGCTGCATGGTCAGGGGCTTTAGGTCGCCCCCGTGAAGGAAGTAGTCGGGCTGAGCCGCTGTCAGGGCGGCCAGCAGGCGGGTGAGGGTGTCATAGCGGCCCTGGAGATTGCCTATCATGGCCCTGGCCCGGCCCAGCTGCTCCTTGATGTAATCCTGCACTGCCGGGTCGTCGCTCTTGTGGAGCATGTCGGCGTAGTCCTGGTTGATGGACAGCTTGGGCAGGGCGTGGTGGTCCACCTCGATGATGACGTGCCCCTGTTCGCAGCGGATGGTGGCGTCTGGAATGGACAGGGACAGGGGCGCGCCGCTGGAAAAGCCCCGGGAGGGAATTGGATTCAAAGAGCGGATGGCCTGGCAGGCCAGGTCCACCTCCGAGCGCTTGGCCCCAAGCTTTTTGCACAGACCCTTATAGTCTTGGGCGGCCAGCAAATCTAAACCGTCCCGGGCAATGGCCACGGTGAGGGCGTTGAAATAGGGCCCCTGGGCCAGCTGGAGGATCAGGCACTCGGACAGGTCCCGGGCGCCCACGCCGGGGGGGTCCAGCATCTGCACGGCGAACAGGGCCTGCTCTAAATCGGACAGAGGACAGCCCAGTTCCTGGGCCAGCTGGGGGATGGGGCAGTCCAGATAGCCTCGGCTGTCCAAGCAGCCCACCAGATAGTCGCACAGGGCCCGCAGTCGGCTGTCGATCAGGCGGTTCTGGCCCAACTGCTTGTGGAGGTACTCCTGAAAGGTCTGCTCCTGGGCCACCCGGGGCTCGTGGTCGGTGCGGTCCTCCTCCGGGTCCCGCTGGCCGCCCACGCGCCAGATGCTGTCCTCCCGGATCTCGGGGGCGGACAGGGTCTCTCTGGCGGTGTGCTCCGGGGGCTCGGCGTTGAGCAGGGGGTTGGACAGAGCCTCCTCCTGTAGCAGCTCAGACAGCTCCGGGATGGGCAGCTGAAGACAGCGCAGGGCTTGACGCATGGCGGGCGTAAGCGTCAGCTTTTGCGATACGGTCAGCGACGGCTGAAGTTCCATGGTGGCATCCCCTCTTCCGGTAGTGGCGGCGAAGATAGACATACTCCGCCAGCCTATGAGAACTTTATTATAAATATAACAGAAAACCCTTGATCCTGCAAGGAATATCCCGTTCTGTAATGAACAAAATCACAGAAAAACCGATAAAAAATCTGAGCGTTTTTTATTGGGGAACAAAAAGAAAGGCCGCAACTTTCGTTGCGGCCAAAACTCTCTGTAAGTAGGGGGAAATGCGCGGCAGGGGAGTGTCGGACAAATGGATGACTCCACACCCATCCAATTATTCTTCCTCTTCCTGGTAGTTCACGAGCATCACAATCAGTGCGAGGTTGAGTATGATCGAAATGATACTGAGAATGATCTTGATTTTCTTAAGCATACGTTTCTCCTCCTCAAATCGGTAATACAAACAAAAAGCCCGAACCCGTTTCCCTAACGGGAAAAAGTTCGGACTTTTGAGTTGGTGGAGATAAGCGGGATCGAACCGCTGACCTCTTGAATGCCATTCAAGCGCTCTCCCAGCTGAGCTATACCCCCATATTTTGTTGTGAGCTTTTTGTGGCCCGTTCGCTCGGAACAATGAGTATCTTACCAGAAAGACTCCGGGTTGTCAACAACTTTTTTCAAATTTCTCGAAAAAATTTTCACGAGATGAAAACTTGAAGAAATATCTATTTCGAGACTGCCATATAACAGGGAAAACCCGCGCCGGGAGGGGAAGCTCCAGGCGCGGGCTTTGGAATGCAGATCACTCCCCCAGCATGGCCATCAGGTCCTGCTCCGGGGTGGTGATGGGGCCGATGTGATAGTGCTCGGCCAGATAGGAGAGCACGTTGGGGGAGAGAAAGGCGGGCAGGGTGGGGCCAAGGCGGATGTTCTGGATGCCCAGGTGCAGCAGGGTCAGCAGGATGCAAACCGCCTTCTGCTCATACCAGGACAGCACCATGGACAATGGCAGCTGGTTCACCCCGCAGCCGAAGGCATCGGCCAGGGCCAGAGCGATCTGGATGGCGCTGTAGGCGTCGTTGCACTGGCCCACGTCCATGATCCGGGGCAGCCCGGCCACCGTGCCCAGGTCCAGGTCGTTGAAGCGGAACTTGCCGCAGGCCAGGGTGAGCACAACGGTATCCGGCGGGGTGATCCGGACGAACTCCGTGTAATAGTTTCGCCCCGGCCTGGCCCCATCGCAGCCGCCCACCAGGAAGAAGTGGCGGATGGCCCCCGACTTCACCGCCTCCACCACCTGGTCCGCCCGGGCGAGGACGGCCCCGTGGGCAAAGCCGGTGGTCAATGTGGTGCCCCCGTTGATGCCGCTCAGCTGCCGCCGGTTGGCGTAGCCCCCCAGCTCCAGGGCCTTTTGGATGACGGGGGAGAAGTCCCGGTCCGCCCCGATGTGGACCATGCCGGGGTAGCCCACCGCCCCGGTGGTGAACACCCGGTCGGCGTAGCTCTCCTTGGGCGGCATCAGGCAGTTGGTGGTGAACAGAATGGGGGCGGGAATCGAATCAAACTCCTGCTGCTGGTTCTGCCACGCGGTGCCGAAGTTGCCCTTCAGGTGGGGATAGGCCCGCAGGTTGGGATAGCCGTGGGCGGGCAGCATCTCCCCGTGGGTATAGACGCTGACGCCTGTCCCCGCCGTCTGGTCCAGGAGCAGCTTCAAATCCAGCAGGTCGTGTCCGGAGACCACGATGAAGGGGCCAGGCTCTATGGCCATGGAGACCTGGGTGGGCTCTGGGGTGCCGAAGGCGTGGGTGTTGGCCCGGTCCAGCAGGGCCATGCAGGCCAGATTCCGCTCGCCCACCTCCAGGGCCAGAGGCAGCAGCTCATCCATGCCCCAGTCCTCCCCCAGGGCGAACAGGGCCCGACGGAAGAACTGAGCCACCTCGTCGTCCCAGAAGTCCAGCACCATGGCGTGGTAGGCGTAGGCCGCCATGCCCCGGATGCCGAAGAGCACCAGGGACTTCAGGCTGCGGATGTCCTCGGGGGCGTTCCACAGCTGGGTCATGTCATAGTCCTCCGTCTTGCCGCAGGGCGCGCCGCAGGCGGCGCAGCCGGGGGCCAGCCGCTCCTTCTCCCGGTGGACCAGGTCGATGAGCTGCCCCAGGGCCTGGGGGTCAAAGTTCACGTTGGTCAGCGTGGCGAACAGGGCCCGGATCATCAGGCGGCAGACGTCATCCGCCAGGTGCTCCTCCCCGTTGGAGGCCCGGGCCAGACCAATGAGGGCCCCGGTGAGCCGGTCCTGGAGCCGAGCCGTCTCTGACGTCTTGCCGCACACCCCGGCCTGTCCGGTGCAGCCGACACAGCCCGCCGCCTGCTCACACTGAAAACAAAACATCTCCTGCTTCATGGCGTTGCGCCTCCTCTTGAATATAGCAAATAGATAGAATAACGGGGTCGCCGTCCCCAGCGACCCCGTTTTGAGTGGAATGCTGCGGGAAGCCCCGTCAGAACACCACCACCAGCAGCATTTTGAACTGCTCCTCGCCGAACACCGCGTGGGGGTGACCGGCGGGCATGACGATAGACTCGCCCTCCTGAAGGATGGAGTCCTTGCCGTCGATGGTGATGCGGCCCACGCCGTCCAGACAGGTGACAAAGGCGTCGCCCCCGGACTGGTGGGTGCTGATCTCCTCCCCCTTGTCGAAGGAGAACAGGGTCACGCTGACGGCGTCGTTCTGGGCCAGGGTCTTGCTGACCACCTGGCCGGGCTGATAGTCCACCTGCTCCTTCAGGATCAGGGCCTCGCCCTTGACAATGTTCTTCATAGGCTCTTTCATAGTAATTTCCCCTTTCTAAGGCTGTTATTCCAGAATTTTAGAGTGATACAAAAGAGTGATGAGTTAGGAAGGATGAGTTAGGAGTTGACGTATCTCTCATCACTCCTAACTCCTAACTGAAAGTAAGTCAGTCCAATATCTGCCCATCTATCGAAATGGTCACCACCTGCCAGGGGATGAACTTCCCGCTGTTTTGCAGGGCGGTCTTGGCGGCCATCTCCAGCCCGCCGCAGCAGGGGACCTCCATGCGCACCACGGTGACGCTTTGGATGTCGTTGTCCCGGATGATCTGGGTGAGCTTTTCGCTGTAGTCCACGCTGTCCAGCTTGGGGCAGCCGATCAGGGTGACCTTCCCCCGCATGAACTGGCTGTGCATGTTGGCATAGGCATAGGCGGTGCAGTCGGCGGCGATGAGCAGCTTGGCCCCCTGAAAATAGGGCGCGTTCACCGGCACCAGCTTGATCTGGCAGGGCCACTGGCCCAGCTGAGAGGGCGTCTGGCCCACGGCGCTGGCAGGCGCGGGAGCGGCTTCTTTGTGCCCTAAGGTCTGCATCCGGCTGCCCGGACAGCCGCCGAAGAAGGGGAGACCCTTATGGCCCGGATGGCCCGCCTTCTTCCGCTGGTTTTCTTCAACGGCGGCCCGGTCATACTCCGCCGCCTCCCGCTCCACAAAGGTGATGGCCCCGGTGGGGCAGGCGGGCAGGCAGTCCCCCAGCCCGTCGCAGTAGTCATCCCGCAGCAGACGGGCCTTGCCGTCCACCATGCCGATGGCCCCCTCGTGACAGGCGGCGGCACAGGCCCCGCAGCCGTTGCATTTATCCTGGTCAATGTGAATGATCTTGCGAATCATAGGTGTATCCCCTTTCCATGCTCCCTTGAGCTTGACCGAAGTATACCCCCGTTCCCCACAAAATTCTGTTGCCATGACCACGGAATGCAAAGAGAGATGCAAAAAAATCGGCCCCAGCCGACGCCGGGACCGATCTTATCACTGCTTGGGCACGACAATTCCGCCGGACTTGCAGATGCTGTTGGCCGGGATGACGCCCCGGACACAGGAGACGGGATAGACGCTGCTGTTGCGGCCAATGACCGTGCCGGGGTTGAGCACGCTGTTGCAGCCCACCTCCACATGGTCGCCCAAAAACGCGCCCACTTTTTTTCGCCCGGTCTCTACCGGGGCCATCTGGTCGTGGATGACCACCAGGGTCTTGTCCGACTTTACATTAGAGGTGATGGAACCCGCCCCCATGTGGCTCTTATAGCCCAGGATGGAGTCGCCCACATAGTTATAGTGGGGGGTCTGCACCCCGTCGAAGAGAATGACGTTCTTCAGCTCCACGGAGTTGCCCACCACGCAGCCCGCGCCGACTAAAGCGCTGCCCCGGATGAAGGCGCAGTGGCGGACCTCGGTGTCCGGTCCGATGATACAGGGGGCACCCAAATAGGCAGAGGGGAAGACCTTGGCAGTCTTGTGGACCCACACGTTGGGCTCCCGCTGGTCATATTCCTCCTTGGGCAGGGTGGGACCCAGGGCCAGGATAAAGTCCTTCAGCCCTTCTAAAGCCTGCCAGGGATAGGTGAACCCGGCCAGATAGTCCCCCGCCGCGGTGTGGGAGAGGTCATAGAGCTCGGTTATTTTCAACGCTGTCACCAGCCTTTTCATAAGATTCCCGGGCGTTTTATCCCGGCTCACAATAAAATACCATTCTATCAGGGAAAAGGCAAGGGTCACTTTTGATAGAAACTGCACCCGGCCCTTCCGTTGTTCTTCTGGTGATACAGGGCCTGGTCCGCATTCTGGAAGATGGTGCCTGTGGGGGTGGACCGGTCAGAAAAGGCTGCGCCCGCGCTGAGGGATACCTGGGGCAGACCGTCGTCCTGGTGGGCCAGGGTCTGATTGATGGCATCCACCTTCTCACGGATGGTATAGTCCAGGTCGCTGGTCATCTCCACCATGATGACGGCAAACTCGTCCCCGCCGATGCGGAAGACGTGGTCACCGCTGCGGAAAGCAGCGCACAGCAGGGCGGCAACGTTCTTCAGTGTCTTGTCCCCGACGGTGTGGCCGTAGGTATCGTTCACCGATTTGAAGCGATCCACGTCTATAATGATGAGGGCAAAGGGGGCATTTTCCTGCTCAAAGACATTCAGCAGCATTTCAAAAGAACTCCGGTTGAGCAGATTGGTAATGGCATCGTAATCCGCCTTGTGGCGGATCAGCGCCTGAGACGCTTTGTTCTCCTGATAGACCTTGTTATAGGTCTCAGCCATTACCTGTAATTCTTCGGCACCCGCTACGGGAAGGGGCTCGCCCGCTTTGACGCTCTCGTTGCATTTGAGAATGGGCAGTACCACCAGACGGCGGATGAGGACGCACACGACCAGCACAATGACCACCAGAATGCCAATGCTCATCTCCAGCTTCTGGTACATGCCAAAAAAGACGACAGAAGCCTGGCTCTGCTGATCCCGGGTCTGCTGGATGAGATCGGACAGACACCGGGATACCTGGGCACTGATCTGGGTACGCACAGACTGATAGTTGTCATCGCACACCAACTGCTGGGCCCGGCGGAGCTTTCCAGATGAGGAGAGGGCCTCGTCGTCTGCAGACAGGGTGATCGCTTGAATCGGAGCGGGCCAGCTGACCTGGTCCGAGTCCCCGGTCTCCAGCACCAGACGCATGGCGTAGTATTCCGTGTCCATTAACTGGGTGGACAGGTCCATGGCTGTTCTTAGGGCGGCAAAGGTGCGCGTTCCGTCGAAGTAAGTCTGCAGGGCATCCAGGGCGTTTTCACGGCGGCGAGTATGGTTTGCCTCTTCAAAGTAGTTGTCCAGGTAGGTCTGCTGGCCCGTCATCACATACAGCCGGACCTGCTCAGTGAGGTAATCCGAACCGTCCTGCAGGTTAGTGGCCGCTTTTTCACACAGGATATACTGCTCTGTCGTAGTCTGAAGGACCCGAAACTCCCGGTTGGTCCAAGAAGAAATCACAAAAAACAGCACCCCAACAACAATGGTGAGCACCATGCTCCACATACTGACTCTACGTATCTTCACGCGCTTCATAATCCATCATCACCCTTGTTCTCCCGAGGGGTCGTTGTAATTATTATAGACCCGTCAGAAGGGCGTTGTCCAGTTTTCAAATCAGAATTTTCTTCATTTTTTGATAGAATCAGTACCCAATATACAAAAAATAGGAGCCATTCCGTTCGGTCACATCTTGCGCCGCGCCGCTTTTTCCCTGAAATAGAGAACGCGATCTATTTTCGCTTTTGGAGTGAAAAATTGAAAGTTCACCTCCAGGCTTAAATGAAGGTGAACTTTCAATTTTTTACGAAATCAGACGTTGTTTTTAAAGTTTTAAAACGACAAAAGTGTGTTTTCTGAACTTTCACTTATCCGAAGATTTTCAAGCAGTTTGCGACAAAAGTCCTCGAAAAAATTTTTTATTTAATCCTGTTTAACTGGAATTTTCACGAAAAAAGTCTGACTGCCAATTTTCCCAGTTATCGCAAGGAAGACAGAATTTTTTTAAGTTGAAAAAATTCTGTCTCGTATGGCTCTACTTGAAAAAAGTATGGCGCCAATTTGTTCGGAAGTGGGTGTGGCATAATCGAAGGGGTGATTTCGACTTTTTGAAAGTTTGAACTGAGAAGCGGAGTTGATACAGATTTGACTTTTTTAAAATCAGAAAAGGTGGAAAGGGTAAAGTTGAAAGGAGTGCAATATGTTACCTGTTGATGCAAAGAACTGTAAAATTTGTGGCAGTCGAAAAACTACACATGAGAGCAGTATTTGCAGTGTCTGTCGGAGACGAAAAAAAGCCCGCCCATGTATTCGGTGCGGCGAACGAAAGACGGCGGACGAGAGCGGATTATGCTCGCGATGTAGACTTCACTTAGGGCGCAAACTTTCCGGAGCCAGACCACTGGATCAGGCGATTGCCCGGGAATCACAGATTCTTATGATTTTGCAAATGCGAAAAAACGGGTTGTCTTACAACGAGATTGCGAAAGCGGTAGAGCTGCCGCGATCTACAACCTATATGTTAGCGTGTAAGGCGATGTACTTTAGTCCGACTGAACTGGAGTTGTCGGCTCCAGATGCGCGGAATGAGGAGCAGTTTTTAGAACAGATTCAGAGATGTCAGGAGGATTCCTAAATGGTTCACACAAATACCAGAAAACCGGAAGAATTATTACAGGCCATCGGAACGGAAATCGCAAAAAAGCGATGTGCAAAGGGATGGTCACAGGAGCAGTTGGCCGCACAGGTCCCGATTACAGCCTCTAAACTGAGCCGAATCGAGTGCGGCAAGGTCAACAGCAAGATGACCACACTAATCGGAATCAGCAGAGCCTTGGATGTCAGCATGGACGAGCTGTTGGGAATGCAAATTGCTGATCCCACCCAGTTTGAATCCGTACTTTCCAAATTCAGCGATGCCGAGCGGAATGTTATTTACGATATCTTAGAGACTGCCGAAGCCAGCATTCGGAAGTACATAAAGTGAAAAGCCATGCCGTGCAGGACAATTACTTACCCTGCACGGCATGGCCAATTTTATGGGGTTTTAGTATGATAAATGCAGAAGGTAAACAACGGTAGGAAAATTCCAGCGGCGGATGTCACTACACAGATGTTTCATACCTAACGATCAAAATTGATTTCTATCCTGGAACCAGGAGGCTTATCTATGGGTTCATGCAACTATTATCTCGGCGAAGTGAATATCCCAAAAGGAAAATGCCGGACCTATGCAGAGCAGGCGTTGAAGCTGCTGAGAGCCGGCGGCATGATGTCCATCAAACGGGTCAATCTGCACGGCAGAAAATTGCAGCTGCTGTATCCCCCGGAATGGAACGAGGAGGGCCGCGTTGCCGGCAATTACAATTATTATGAGGATGCCTATTGGGATACTTGGAGATTGGACGCAGAGACAGGCAGACTGGATGCCAACAGGATTGGTGAGGGGGCTTTTTGCCAGGCTGTGCTTGTTGCAAAAGTGTTGGCCGTTCTGTACAGCCAGTCTTTCTGTTTGGTCGCCATCGACAGTGACCTGATCCGGGAGAAAAACTGTGTCGGTTGGATCAATTACGTGTTGGGCACTGAATTTACGAATGAGCGTGCCACGCGGATTTGGGATATTGTGCAGCTCCAGCACAAGGAGAACTGGGACGAAGAATATTATCAGTATCTGGACTATCTTTGGCTGGATTATCCGATGGAGTGTGTCGATTTAAATCAGTTCGAGCCCTACATTGCGGTGTGCCATCCCGAATTGCTGCAGGATCACAAGTTTTTTATCGAGAATGAAGACATTACACAGTATCGAACGGGTCAAATTTCCGTCGGCCTGGGGCATGCGATGTTCCAGATTGCGCTGAAACGATACCATGAGGCCGGCGGCACGCTGGACGAGGCGTTGAAGTATCTGTGCCTGCCCGGGCAGACAGAAGAGATACCGCAGAATAAAGAGGTACAGCAATTTCTATTTACTCGGCAGATGATGACTCCGGCAATGGCCGTTGTATTGACGGCCAAAGAATTTAGCGCAGACTTCTGGCCGCTGTGGGATGAAATCGGGGAAAAGGTCCCGCAGCTCTGCCAGTACCCACAACCAAAACCTTGTCCTCCGGTGGAGCCGATCTCCACGCGGGACTTTTTCAAGTTGAACCCGGATGATATGGTGTATTGGTGGACCAGAGAAGAACCGGTTGTGTTCTCGCCGGAATTGGAAAAATGGATGAAGGGATTACGGGCAGAGCTGAATCACATCAGTGAGACCATCCAGCCACAGGACTTTCTCGTAACATTGGCAGAAAATATAGACAACCTTGGAGCCCTTGCGTTCCGGGATATGCTGTATGAGTTTGTGGAGCGTCAGAATGAGCAGAAGGTCCAGGCAGCGGTGATTCTGATGGGGCGTCTGGCGGAGCGAAAGTCCCCTTATGGTCGGCAGTACCAGGCGCTGCTGGCGAACAAAGCGTTAAGACAACAGGTTTTGGGATTTTGATCATAAACGCGATATTGATGGATTACACGTTGAAGGGAGGATTTTTGACCATGCATATCACCGTAGCAGAACTGAAAAGTAACCTCGAAAAGTATCTTAACCTTGCGGCAATAGAGGATATTTACATCACACGGAATGACAGGGTAATTGCCAAATTATCCTGCCCTTATCGGGGTGGAGCAAATATTATAAAGTTTTTGCTTGGACAAAGTAAGCAGATTGCTGCTGACGAGGAGGTTATGGCGGTTTCCGCCCGCTTATGTGAGAAAAACCGTGTAGCTTACGAGACTCTTGCAAAATAAAAAGCCATGCCATGCCGTGCCGGACAACTTCCCCTGCACGGCATGGCTGATTTTATCAGATTTTAGTATGATAAAAGTGGGCAACAAACGTGCGGAAAAGTCAATACTGCCAAATCCGCCGGTCACTGCTACAATGGTGCAAATATCAGCATTGGAGGAAGAATCATGAGAAAGAAAATGCAGCTGACAGAGCGGGAATTTGACCAATTCGAGGACTACCTGCGCCACGACGAGCGGGAAGAATCCACCATCGAAGCCTACCTCCGCTCCCTGACCCGG